>Ga0207968_100035_pt1 | contig 55278 bp, 52 predicted proteins | sample LakWasMet21_HOW5_2_FD_183867 | JGI IMG/M metagenome (GOLD analysis project Ga0207968, IMG submission 183867) | Freshwater sediment methanotrophic microbial communities from Lake Washington under simulated oxygen tension - Sediment Metagenome... | ecosystem: Environmental > Aquatic > Freshwater >...
CACCCAACTTATCCAGCTTGGTTTCACGTTCTTCCGCAGCAAACAGGCTTTCTTTGATCATGAGATTTTCAAGGCGGTGAATTATGCGGTTATTATCTCATGATGCTCGGTTTTTCGAGGTTCCCTATAGTAGAAGCATAACAGAATAATACTTTCCGCATGTTCAGCCTCACCTTTAAGAATTTATCAAAAATTTATCGGGTATTTCATATGTATCGATAAGAGATCATTGGACCTAGCGCGACGATGAAGCCGATTCATTGATTGCCAGGCCCGCCGTTCCACTCTTAACAAATATCAAAATACTGACTTGTTTTCATCAACTTTAAAGGTAAAGACGATTTTTTTATTTTTAGACTAAGCTTAACCTTAATTTTTAGATCGTATAAAACTCCATTTTTCAATATAAATTAGCCATGTTTTTATTTGTTTTTTAAAGCTACTTGCTATCAATATTTAATATTATTTTATTCGCTCAGATAAATTACAATTGATATATTAAATATTAATGTTAGAGCCGAGTCGCCCTGCCGGACAATGCCGCGGAACCCGTTCGCGCTTCGGTCAAACACCGACGTCTTCCGATCGATAATGATGGCGTCCCAAGGCCATGAATAAATCTTCAAAATTGATTTTGAACCAAACCTGACCCTCTTGTTGAGTCACCGGCAGTGCCGCCAGTTCTTCAACAGGCTGAAATAATTCACCACTTTTAACCTCCGGTGCTCCGTCTATCCATAGCGCGGCCGCGTGATTCCCTTCGCCGATGATATAGAGCCGCCTATTTTCCGGTTCTGGCAACGCTTCGCTTAACAAAACGTGTAAGTCGAAAACCGGCACGGGATTTCCGCGCACATTCAACAGACCGCTTACCCAGGGAGCCACATTGGCTAATCGTTGGATTGACGAATAAGCGATGACTTCCCAAAACAATGAGGAAGATGCTAAAAACCCGATGCGGCCGATGCGAATTCCGAAAGTGCTGTCTTCAAGCGCAAAAGGCATTGTTGAATTTGCAACCATGTCCTGTGCAACGAACCGGGATTTTAAATGCATAGAAACCTACTCCAGTTGGAAAATGTAAAAAATACTTCATGCTTGGCGTCTAAACGGATTGACGCATCCCGCCGGGGTCGATTCGATTTTGTTCCCAGCATCCGCCCGAAGGTCACGTTCCGCTTTGCTGTGCGCCCTGTCGACATGATAGGTAGACGCTTTGCCGTGTCTGGAATGCATCTTAAGTTGCCGTTATCCGAGTGGGCGTCGCTAAACCGTGTGACGGTAACCCAGAAATCGTAACGGATTTTTCTGTTTGGGCTTTGCAACTTCATCATCGGTGGCTTGCGCCTGATTTGAAAAGTTGTAATAATACGACAGATGAACGCACGATTATTGATTTTTAAATATCCAGCGCCTTCTTAACAAGAGCTTAGCAATTTATACCATTAAGTCTAGAGAAAAATAATTATATTTTTTTTATTATTTATCACAACAAAAAATAGCAATTACATGAAATAACTATTAAAAGTATAAAATGCATAACACAAAACACTTTTAATCCTTGTTTTAAACGTTAGATATAATACAAATAAATTCCAATATTAAAGATAGGTAAATAATAAATAACTAATATTTTTTCACTCAAAACAAGCATGTAAAATGAATCATCTAGCAATGAAATATTGCTGTTTGGAATGCGATAAGACCATTTGCTTGATCGACACTCAAGTTTCTAGGCAAAAAAATGCCAAAATAATTTCTTTCCTGGCTTGTTTTAACTATCTGATTTTTAGATGCATTCATTCCATTGACAATCAAAATATCCAAAATTCATAAAACAGACACCGTATTTCTGTGCCTTTTTCTCGCAAAGGCTCTAAACAAGTGCAACAACGAGAGGTGTCCGATTGAATGCTGGCTGTTCTTCCGCGCCATGCTGGTTGGCGGGTACGCAATAAAACCGGCCAGTCCTTTTTTCAGGGCGGTTGATCATCAAGATGCTTCCGCGAGCCGGATAGATGCTGAATTGACCGTGGAAGGCGGCGCTTTTCCGAACCCGCCGAAATCTTTCAAGCAATTTTCAAAAAATCAAATCGCGCCTTTTTCCTTTACTGCATCCTGTATTGCCGCCCTCACCCATCCGTCATAGAATGGGCGTTTCTCAGCTCAACCTTGGCGGATTTGTTATGTCAGATAAAATTTGGTTTAGAACCGGCGAAGCCACAGTATTTTCCAGTGAAGGTCAAGGCACCGACGCGATGCCCGAAATTCTGATCGGCCATGTGCAGGGCCCCGCCGGCCATGCATTTGCCAATTTGATGGGGCAAACCGAAGGCCACACCCGGATGTTCGCGATTCGCGCCTGCAACCAGCAGGTGCGCCCGGCCACCCTGATGGTGCCGAAAGTGACGATCAAGTCGTCCGCGTATGTGAACCTGCTCGGCGGCCCGGTGCAGTCGGCGATCGCCGATGCGGTGCTGGACAGCGTGATCGACGGCGTGCTGCCGGCCGATCAGGTCAACGATCTGTGCATCATCGCGATGGTCTGGATCGCGCCGGAATGCGCGACCAATCCCGACCTGGACCGGAAGGATCTGTACCGAACCAACTATGAGGCGATGAAATTGGCGATTTCGCGCGCGATGAGCAATTCACCGACGATCGAGGAACTCAAAGCGAACCGCCATACGGTTTTCCACGAAATGTACGATCCGGAAACCGGCGAATCACAATGGTAACTTTTGTTATAGACGATGCAGGGCGAACCTAGACCGCGGCTGGAAGCCTGCCCGGAGTGCGATGCGCTGCTGAAACCGGCCGCGCTCGACGCCGGCGACAAGGCGCATTGCCCGCGCTGCGGCTTGCTGTTGCAGCGCGCGCAAAAAAACAGCATCGAACGCAGCCTGGTCTTGTCGATCACCGGTTTGCTGCTGTTCATCCCGGCCAATTGCCTGCCGCTGCTCGGCATCAAATTCCTCGGCAACACGAAGGACAGCATCCTGTTTTCCGGCGTGATGGCGCTCTATGCCGAACACATGTGGGCGGTCGCGACCTTGGTATTTCTGTCCAGCATGCTGTTTCCGCTCGTGAACATTTTGTTGACGCTCGCGATCAGCGCGCATCTGTACTGGAATCAGCCGAATCGTCATCTGGCACAGTGGATGCGCTGGCTGCAACATCTCGACGAGTGGGCGATGCTCGAAGTCTATATGCTCGGCATCATCGTCGCCTGCGTCAAGCTGTCGTCGATGGCCGATCTGCGCTTCGGCATGGGCCTGTATGCGTTTATCGGCCTGCTGTTGGTCGCGGCCACCCTGGCCGGCAGCCTCGACGCCGCGCTGTTTTGGCGGCGCATCGACGCGCTGCGCCGGAAACCGGCATGAAGCCGCCACGTGGCGCGTTGCAACAAGGCTTGATCCGCTGCGATGAGTGCGGCGCCTTAGCGAAACGCGAGGCGGCGTCGCGCTTTTGCCCTGTCTGCGGCAGCCTGCTCTGCGCGCGGATTCCGAACAGCCTGCAGCGCACCTTGGCGTTCTTGCTCTGCGGTTATGCGCTCTATGTACCGGCCAATATTTTTCCGATCATGACCGTGACCCAGTTCGGCGTCGGCGAGACGCATACGATCCTCGGCGGCATACTGGCCCTGATCGAAGGCGACATGCTGCCGATCGCGATCCTGGTCTTCATCGCGAGCATTCTGGTGCCGCTGTTGAAACTGATCGGACTGACCCTGCTCTGGCTCTGCGTGTTTTACCGCTGGCAGGTCAACGCGCGCCGCTGGACCTTGATGTACCGGATCATCGCTTTCGTCGGCCGCTGGTCGATGCTGGACATTTTCATGATCTCGATCCTGATTTCATTGGTCGACCTCGGCGGCGTCGCCCAGGTCATCGCCGGCCCCGCCGCGACCGCCTTCGCCGCGGTCGTCGTGATCACACTGTTTGCGGCCAAGAATTTCGACCCCCGCCTGATCTGGGACAATCAAAAAATTTGATGAACGACGAATTTGACTACGAAACCGAAGACGCGGCGCTGAACAAAAAGCCCGAGTTGCCGCTGGTCTGGCTGCTGCCGATTTGCGCGTTCATCGTCAGCGGCTGGCTGATCTATAAATCGGCCTCCGAAAAAGGCCCGGTGATCACGATCGATTTTCCGACCGCGGAAGGGCTCGAAATCGACAAGACCAAGATTCGCTATCTGGACGTCGAAATCGGCAAGGTCACCGACATCGACATCAATCAGGATGCGAAAACGATCCAGGTCACCGCGCAGATGCACCGGACCGCCGAAAACTACCTGAACCAAAACACCAGCTTCTGGGTCGTGCGTCCGCAGGTCGGCCTCGCCGGCATCTCGGGGCTCAATACGCTGATTTCCGGCGCCTATATCGAAGTCAAGCCCGGCGATGGCCCGCACCAGCATCATTTCACCGGCCTGCCCGCCGCCCCGGTGCTGAAGACCGAATCCCAAGGCCGGCAATTCGTGCTCGAAACGGCAAACCTCGGCGCGCTCGGCCCACGCACGCAGATCAATTTTCACGGCATCCCGGTCGGCGAAGTATTGACCCAGGAACTCTCGGCCAACGCCGACTCGATCCGTCTGGTCATCTTCATCAAGGCCCCTTACGATCAATTCGTGCGCAAAAACACCCGTTTCTGGAAAGACAGCGGCATCGATTTATCGGCCGGCGCGGATGGTTTCAAGGTCCGCACCGGCCCCTTGGTCTCGATGTTGAGCGGCGGCATCGCATTCCGCACCCCGCCGGAAGATACGGTCAAGGATGTGAAACCGGACGATGCGATGTTTCATCTTTACGACACCTACGAGCAATCGACCCAGATCGAATACCACAACACGCTCAAATATGTGATGTATTTCAACGGCTCGGTGCGCGGCCTGACCGAAGGTGCACCGGTGCAATTGCGCGGGATACCGATCGGCACGGTCACCGGAATCAGCCTGGAACTGGACGCGAGGACCGCGGACATCCGGATTCCGGTCACGGTCGATCTGGAGCCGGACCGAATCAAGGAAATCAACAAGCAGCCGAACGTCAGCAACAAGGACATGGTGTCGCGCCTGATCAGCAAAGGCCTGCGCGCGCAGCTGCAAACAGGCAGCCTGTTGACCGGCCAACTCCTGGTCGATCTCGATTTTCATCCGAGCAGCAAAGTCGCCTTGCACTCAAACAACAGCCCTTACCCCGAATTCCCGACCATCCCGAGCTCGCTCGATCAGTTCACGCATTCGGCGCAGACGATCATGGACAAAGTCGCGAAACTGCCTCTGGAAGAGTTGACGACCGAAGCAAACAAGACACTGAAATCGCTGCAAGCGACATCGAAAACGGCGAGCGCGATGATGGACGGCGCCAAGCAGACGCTGGGCAGCGCCGACAAGACGCTGCAATCGGCCGACCACCTGCTGCACTCCGTCGAACCCGGATCGACCACGCGCCATGAAATCGACAAGCTGCTGCTGGAATTGAATCAATCGGCCAATTCGGTCAAACAACTGGCCGATTATCTGGAACAGCACCCGGAAGCGTTACTTCGAGGCAAAGACAATGAATAAGATAATGTTCTTATACCGTTTAAATGTTCTTGCCGCATGCCTGCTGAGCGCCTGCGCCTCGACGCCGGAGACGCATTTCTATGTGCTGAGCGCCTTGAGTCAACCTGCGCAAACTACATCATCGACCCCCCCAAAACGGCTAATCGGCCTCGGTCCGGTCACCGTGCCCGCGCGGCTCGAACGCCAGCAGATCATCACCCGCACCGGCGACAACAGCATCACATCGAGCGAATTCCACCAGTGGGCCGCGCCATTGCAAGAATCGATCACCGAAACGCTGGCGCAAAACCTGTCCGCTCTGCTGCCGAACGACATCGTCAAGGCCTATCCGTGGAGCGCCTACGGGGAGATGGAGTCGCACATCATCATCGACATCGCACGCTTCGAAACAAACGCGTCGCGACACGCCGAGCTGATAGCGGACTGGACCGTCATGGACGACAAAACCCATCGCCCGCTCAAACACGGCCAGGCCCGGATCACCCACCCGCAAACCGGATCAACTCCCGCCGATGCGGTCAAAGCGCTCAGCGAAACCTTGCAGGAATTCAGCAGGCAACTGGCCGATGCCTTGCCAAAGGGTGACTAACCATACTTGAAGACAATGCTATATTTTCGTTTATTTTCAGCTGGATAGTGTCAATCATTGAGTTACCGCCCCCGCGGTATATACTATAAAATATATACCACATGAGAGCTTAAACATGACTCAGCATATAGCCAAAGTCTTCATGAATGGCAGAAGCCAAGCAATCAGACTACCCAAAGAATTCCGCTTCGATAGTGACGAAGTATACATAAGAAAGGTTGGCGACGAGATCGTTATTTCATCAGCCAAGCCTACATGGGACGCCTTTTTCAATCAAAAGACAGCATTTGGCGATGACTTTTTGGCCGATCGTGAAGATACTCAGCCACAAGAAAGGGATTTTTTCTGATGTACATGCTGGATACCAATATCTGCATCTTTGTTTTAAAGAACAGGAAGGAATTTGCCCGCGTACCCGACCTCACGATCGAAGACTGGACTCAGAAAATATAAATTCCGGTGGATTACGATGCGCCGACCGCTCCGGCACAGGCAAATCGACTCCGCCGATGGCGGTAAAGCGATTGTGGATGCGCGAACCTAAGCCCGTCTCGGCGGCTTGTAAGGCCTGCTTGAGAATTTGCCTGGCTTCTTCCTCCATGGAACGGCCGTGCTGGGCCGCTTGCAGGCGCAAGCTGGTTTTGACGGTTTCATCAAGATTGCGAATGGTTAAATTGGCCATGAGAGTCACCTTGAATGATTGCAATGCACGCACTGCCAGCATAAAACCTGATCAATGAAATTGTCAAATGAAAATCAGGGACAGGTCTTGCAATCAAGCATCACTTTTGTACTCTGAGGGGGTAGCTCCAATTTCGATTTCTACCGCTCCGATCGAAAGCCTCAAGGGCCGCAAAGGGCGAAACTCAGGCGATCAACGCCTGTTTTTACTCCAGTCGGACGGGTTTTGTAAACCCGTCCGTAAAGTTTTACCAAAGCTTAGGGGGGTGGTTTGAAACGATTAGTCAGTGTTACAACCCCCAACTTGCGGCGGAACGACCAATAAATGATCCGCAGAATGCATTATTGAAAGACCTGGCCCCATTTTCTCGGGGCGGACCATATATGTCCCCTTTTACTGCCCCTTTTACACAACCAAATAATTTGCCCAGTCAAATTTTCATAAGTACCAGCGATCAATTGCCGAAAGTTCTGCATTGACGAAAAACAGCTTGGCATTCACCTTGTGGACACCGTACGACTGCAAACGCCGGGTATGCATAGCCAGATAAGCTTCGGCACTGGCTTGGTCTTCAAACAGATAGATCCCGCCTGCTTCATGGGTATCAGGGTTTTCGGTCCATATTTTCCAGATCAAACCGGGTTCTTGCGCGATCGACTCCGCCAAACCTTTCATTGCGGTGGTCATGGCTGAACCCCAAGGCCCCTGAAACGGAAAGTCAATTTGTAAAAGTACGGCCATATTTCCTCCTTTTATTGCTAATGAAAATCAGGGACAGGTCTTGCAATCAAGCATCACTTTTGTACTCTGAAGGGCAGCTCCAATTTCGATTTCTACCGTTCCGACCGAAAGGCTCAAGGGCCGCAAAGGGCCAAACTCAGGTGATCAATGCCTGTTTTACTCCAGCCAGACGGGTTTTGTAAACTCGTCCGTAACGTTTTGCCGAAGCTTAGGGGGTTGGTTTGAAACGATTGGTCGGTGTTACAAACCCCAACTTGCGGAGGAACGGTTAATAAATAAATGATCCGCAGAATGCATTATTGAAAGACCTGACCCCGTGCTCTCGCTCGAAGTTTCCTGATGGACTCCTCTGAATCTCAAACTTTTGCTCTCCCCCGGCAAAGCCGGGGGATTTCCCATTTTTGGTTAATGGCGATACTCTAACGGGTTCAAGCCAAAATGAGAATTGCTGGTCGTAAAGTGAACAGAAACTAGACACCGCATGTTTATGGTATTATTCTTGAGCTTATGAATCTCAGCCCGCACCTCGAATCACTTGCTGCCGATAACTTTGCCGCTAAAACCGGCGACTTGGCCCGTTGCGAAGCCGCCAATTTTCGTTGGGAGCAAGCAGTATCCGAGCAACGCGCGCACGGCTACAACGATTACGTCGGTGAGGTAGCGTCTCATCCCGACTGGCGAGCTGAACACAAAAGCTATTTGGCAACGGCGGTCCATGTCGCGAAAGATTTGCCCAGATGCGCCGAAAGTTTTATGACTATAAACAGTCAGGCGCACTTGAGCGAGCAATTGGACAATGCCTTAATATTGCGCCTGGAATCTATCGGATATTTATTCGACAACCCTTTGCTGTCCGACACCGCCAACGCCTTTTGGCAACGTTTTTACAACTCGCAGAAAGATTTGAGAAAAAGCGATCTGCGCGCCGACACCGAATCCTTGCGTAGCGAATTTGTCCGGCTTTGGAATGCCCAACGTACACAAATGCGCCCGTTATTTGCCACCTTTTTGAACGATTTTGGCGGCAATCTCGATCAATTCATCAAAACCGATTGGCCGCATGACTTGCGCGACCTGCTAGGCCTAACCCATTGGCCCAGCACCTCAGGAAAACCTTTGGCCGTCGCCTTGATGTGCTATTCGGTAGTCGAAGTACGGCAAGCGCGGGCGCTAGCCGACCGAAAAGGCGCTGTAGCCAGTTTTACCCGTCCTACGGTGCTCGATGCAGAAATGTCCGCCGCCTTTATCCCTGCGCCCTTGCAATCCGGCACACAAAGCTACGGCTATACCCTGGACTTGAGCAATGACCGGATACCCGAAGCTTTTACCCCGGAACTACTAACTTACCCCATCGATTATCAGCCGAATCACATCAAAGCCTTGGGCTTTATTTCCCGTCCGCATGTGCTGCAAAACGGGCAAGACTACATTCAGGCGCGCAACCGCCATGTCCGGGGACTGCAAAATATGCTGGGATGCGATAATTTTGGCGAGGAGCTGGCATGAGTTGGCAACAATGGGCCGAGCAACTACGCCGAACGCCCGATCAAGCCGTAAGCGATTTGCTGCGCGGGGCGGCGGAAGTCGCTCCGTTCGAGCGGGTTCAACCCTACGAATTGTTACTGGCGATCTTGCCGCGCGCCAGCCGTCATGTCACCGGGACCTTGCTGGGCGAGCCGCCGGCTTCGCCGGTTCACGAAACGACCGGCGATTTGCCTGCGTTGCTGGATACCGGCTTGGCCGCTTGGCTGCAAACGCAACGGCACGCGGCGCTGCCGCAGCCGCGAAAGCTGTCCGGCTATGCCGCGCAGGTCTGCGAAGCCTTGCAATGGCCGCTGTACTTTCGGTTGCCACAAACCCTGGCGGCACTAAAAGCGGAGCGGGCTTTGTGGCTGTCATGGCTGGCTAAACTAACTTTGTCCGCTTACCGCGACCCGGAATTCGATTATTGGCAAGTGCTGGCCGCGCAGCAACACGACGACGATTTACAGTTTTTTTGGCAATCCTTCGTCGTCGAGGCCGGACGCTTGCGCTCGCTGCGTTATTTGCATTTTGGCTTGCTGGCCTTGGCCAAATTGCCGTTGTCGGAACAGGACAGCCTGCGCAATTTGCGCCTGCAAGTACAGGCGCTGATCCAACGCTATCAACGCCGCCAAAATTGGGGAACGCCAGCGCAAGAAGAATTGGCGCAGTCGCTCCGCGCAGTGATGGCGCGCAATCCCAGCATGCGTACCGAACACTACCGGGCTTTTTTGCTGGAATTGCTGACGCCCTTGGGCGAAAACAAAGCGCTGTCGATATTGAGTTTGGTCGGGTTTGCCGCGCAACACCGGGCCGCGCCGTCAGCCAAGCAAAGCTACCGCATACATCTGCCCGCATTGGCCAGTGTGGCCGACCAAGCGGTTAGCGAAGTGAAGCAATCGCGCAATATGAACCAAGCGTGGAACGCGATTAAAACCTTACTGGCCGAACACGAAGCGTATTTGCATTGCAGCGGCGATGAATTTCACTTCGTACGCGCTTTGGATAAATGCGCCCGCGCTTTTTTAAATAAATATCCGCTGCGCGAGCCGGAAATCCAGGGCCGTATGCTGCAATGGATTCATCTGGCCTTGCGACTCGATGCCGACAATCCCCGTCTGTGGATGCTGTGGGAACTGGCGCTACGCCAAGCCGGCCAGCCGCAGCGGGCGCAATGGGTGTTGTGGGAAATGACCCGGCGTTTTCCCGATCACTTGCCTTGCCGGGTGGAATTGGCGCGTTTGCTGGCCGCGAGCGGCGACGCCGACGATCGAAGGCAAGCCGAGCGCTTGTTACAGCAAGTGTTGCAGCTCGATCCGGAACATTTACACGCCTATTCCACGCTGGCCCAATTTGCGATTCGCGATCGGGATTGGCTCACCGCCTTGGACTACGCACAAAGGGGGCAGCAGATCGAACCCGGCAATGGAGCATGCGCTTTGCTGTTGGCCACCACTTACGCCCGGCGCAATCAAAGCGACGATTTGCAAACCGCCGTCGAGCTCTTGCAGCGCTTTGTCGATCGTTTTCCGGGCAATGAGAAGGCCGAAGATTATTTGAAAGAACTGCGTGATCGGCAGCAACGGGCGGCACAAGGGCAATGGAACGACTTTGAAGACGACGAAGAACCTGGGGAGGAACCGCTAACGGCAGCCACCGAAAGCGAGGCCGCTTGGCTGACCTTTGCCGACTCGATTCGAAGCTGGTTGCGTGCTACAAACGCCGGGGACGGCGGCGATTATCTCATCACTGCAGACCGGGTGCTGCCCTTGCCGCAAGCCTTGCGACGGGCCGTCGTCAATGGCCAATGGGACAATGCGATCCTGGCTGGCTGCGAGGAAAACGCCCAACGTGAATTTCCGCTGGAAATCCGGCTTTGGCGCTATTTACAAACCCTGCATACCAGCGATTCCGCCAGTCGGCGCGAGCAAGCTAAACAGGCGATGCAGGCTTGGATTGACGCGGAACGAAAATCCGCACAGGGTAATGATAACAGTTGGTTACTTTACCTAAGCAAGTGCTGGAATGACTTAAATGCAGACGGCTCAGCGGCGCAGAGCGCCGGTACCGAATGGCTCAAGGATTTACTGTACCGCTATCAACCTTTGCCCGCACCGCTGATGGCCTAAATTTGCTTCGAGAAAAAGGGGGTCATAGAAAAATAGGTCAATGGGTCGGGTCATGCAATTAAGCATTACTTTTGTACTCTGAAGGGCGACTCCAATTTCGATTTCTGCTGTTCCGGCCGGAAGCCTGAAGGGCCGCAAAGGGTCGGACTCAGCCAATCAACGCCTGCGATTCTAACATTAAGCATTCGGCGAATAAAACCGATTGCACCTACCTAATACAACTCCCAATGCCGCTCCACAATCCACTTCACTAGCGTGCGCAACTCCTTCTCAAGCCCCCTGTCCTCCCCTAAAAACGCGCTGCTCTCCCGCACCTGCCGGATCGTGCGCACGGCGGCAGGGCTTAACGCTTGCATGCCGCCTCGAAGCTCCACCCCCTGCACCGCCGCCAGCAGCGCCGCGGCGGCGACCTGTTCGGTCAGTTCGAGCACGCGGATGCAGTCGCGGGCCGCGATCGTGCCCATGCTGACCTTGTCCTGGTTGTGGCATTCGGTCGAGCGCGAAAAGACGCTGGCGGGCATCGTCAGTTTGAGCGCCTCGGCGGTCCACGCCGAAACCGCGATCTGCACGGCCTTGAAACCGTGGTTCAACATCGCCTTTTCGCCGGTCGCGCCGGACAGGTTGGCGGGCAGGCCGTGATTGAATTTCGGGTCCATCAACTGCGCCATCTGCCGGTCCAGCAGATCGGCCAGGTTAGCGACCGCGTTTTTCAGGCTGTCCATCGCGAAGGCGATATGGCCGCCGTAGAAATGGCCGCCGTGCAGCACGTGCTCGCCTTCCGCGTCGATGATCGGATTGTCGTTCGCGCTGTTCAATTCGTTTTCGATGAACTGGCGCAGCCACGGCAGCGCGTCCTCGAGCACGCCGATCACATGCGGCGCGCAGCGCAACGAGTAGCGGTCCTGCAGGCGGGTATCGTGGCGCGGCGCGGATTCGCTGACTTGCAGATCGGCGCGGATGCGGGCGGCGACGCGGTTCTGGCCGGCATGCGGTTTGACCGAAAACAATTTCTCGTCGAAATGATAGGCATTGCCGTTCAAGGCGACCGAGGCGAGGCTGGTGATCCGTGTCGTCAGGCGCGCCAGGTATTCGGCGCGCCGATAGGCCAGACAGGCGACGCCGGTCATCGCGGCGGAGCCGTTCATGATCGCAAGGCCTTCCTTCGGTTTCAACACCAGGGGCTCGATGCCGAGTTCGGCATAGACCTCACCGGCGGGGCGGCATTCGCCCCGGTACAGCACCTCGCGTTCGCCGGCCAAGACCGCCGCGACATAAGACAAAGGCGTCAAATCGCCGCTCGCGCCGACCGAGCCTTCCTTCGGGATCAGCGGCAGAATGTCGTGTTCGAGCAAAGCGGCCAGGCGCTGCAACAGCAGGTAGCGCACCCCGGAATAGCCTTGCGCGAGACTGTTCAGGCGCACCGCCAGGATCGCGCGGGTTTCCTCGGGGCTGAAATGCTCGCCGAGGCCACAGCCGTGGAAGGTGTAGAGATGCCTTGAAAGTTCGTTGACCCATTCGAGCGGAATCGGAATGGTGCAGGAATCGCCGAAACCGGTCGTCACGCCATAGACGAAGCCTTGTTCGTGCAATAGTGTCTCGATGAAGCGCGCGCCTTTATCGATGCGCTCGACGAATGCGGGCGCACGGCTCAGCTCGACCTGCGCCTGCCGGCGTGCGATCAGGCCGATGTCTTCAATCCGTAAAGGACTGCCGTCGAAGACGATGACTTGGGTTGCAGCGGGGGAGTTTTTCATCGCCCAGTCCCTCCGCTGACATGGAGGAACCCAAGAGGCGTAAACAAGCTATTGATCATTCCATTTGCCAAAACGGGTAAAAATTAAACCATTGCAACGGCTCGCGCAGACAATAGTCCTGCAAACGGTTCGCGTAGCGCTGGATTGTTTCCTGCAATGTCTGCTTGCGCTGCTTTCTCGGCAATTTGAGGCCGTCGCTGAAAAGGTCGAAATAAATGACATACTTGCCGCGTCGCTTCAGGCAAAATACGGTAAAAACCGGGCATTTCAACAACGACGCCAGAATGAACGGGCCTTCAGGAAACAACGCTTTGGCGCCTAAAAAATCGGCTTCCGCGACGCGATATCGATTGTTCACCGGCGTGCGGTCGGCCGCGACGATCACGATTTCGCCCTGCTCTATCTTGTCCGTCAACAACATCGAGGTCGCCGCGCTGATTTCGGTGACCTGAATCAGATTCAGCTGGCTGGCGCTGCTGTAGCGGCTCAATAATGCGCTGAATTTTTCGGCATGCCGGGTATGCACGAGCACATTGACCCTGATGTTTTTTTCGAGGCTCGCGATTACCCGGCAGACCTCCAGATTGCCCAGATGCGAACCCAGCAGCAACACGCCCTGCCCCTGTCTTAGGCGCTCCAGCACCGGCTCGCGCCCTCGGTATTCGACATCGCCCAGCGCAATCATGCCTGCCCAGGCCGCCAGTTTGTCGAGTATCGCTTCCGCGAAGGTCATGAAATGCCGATAGCTGTCGAGCCTACCGCCGCTCAATTGCAAACCGGGTGAAAACACCGCGACTCGGCGAAGGTAATCGCGGCTGGCCTCTCTGCCCCGCCGGTTCACCAGCCAGTAGTAAGCGACCACCGAATATAAAAAAAACTGTACGACTGGGCGCCCGCCGAGGCGGTAAATCCAGAGTAAGAGGCGCATGCCCCAGACCACGCTGTACTCGCCCATCTCGGCCCAGTGCGGTTTTTTCATTGCCAATGCCTCAGAATCAGGCGAGGCAGGCGCGCCAGCATGCCGAAAAACAGCCGCGCGTGGATTTTCGAGATCATCAGATTGTCGCGCCACAGCCGAAAATGCGAGACGCCATCCAGCGGGTAACTGACCCGGGTCGGCAGATTGATCACCCGCACACCCTGCCAGTACAGCCTGACGATGATGTCGATATCGAAATCCATGCGCTGGCTAATCCGGGCGTAAGTGCAGACCCGCTCGATCGCGGCCAGCGGGTACAGCCGGAAACCACACATCGCATCGCCGATCGCCAATGACAGGGTATTGATCCAGACCCAGAGATTCGTGAACTGCCGGCCGTACTGGCGGCTAAGCGGCGCCTCATTGCCGAAGACCGGAAAACCCGCGATCAACGCCTCCGGATGCCGCCGGCCTTCTGCCAAAAAGCGCGGGATGTCGTCGATTCGATGCTGGCCGTCCGCATCGATCTGCAAGGCATGGGTAAAGCCTTGCGAAATCGCCGCCCGAAAGCCGTCGAGTACCGCCGCGCCCTTGCCGCCGTTTTCGGCGCGAACGATCAACGTCAGCCAATCGCCTTCACGGCAGGCGCACTCTTCGAGCGCCTCGCGGCAGGCAGCGGAACTGCCGTCGTCGATCAAAAAGCCCTGCAAGCCGAAAGGCTTGATCGCGGCGACTACATGCGGCAGCGCCTGTTCGTGGTTGTAAACGGGGATGATGATGCAGGTTTTCAAGACGCGGCTCCATAGACCAGGCGCCCGGAACTGTAGGCCTCGGCGCCCGCGCCGTAGCGGAAGATCAATTTGCCGGCGTCTTCGCGCCATTCCAGGCGCAATTCGAGTTCGTCGTTCGGACGGATCATCTTGCCGAATTTGATCACTTCCATATGCGAAAAAGACGCGGTGATCGGAAAAAAAATCTTGCCGAAATGCTCGGCCCAGCCGATCTGCACGACGCCCGGCAGCAACGGAAATTCCGGGAAATGGTCCGGGAAATAGCGGAGCTCCTTCGGCACCTTGATGCCGAGGCGGACTTTAGAGGCCTCAGTTTCGGCGGCCAGCACTCTCGGGAAGCTCTGGGAATCGGTATTCATGATCGCGGTCAAAAGTTCCTGGTTCACCTTGCCTTGCGTGGTCAGCGGAATCGAGTTCACGAACAGCCATTTCCGGGGCAGCGTCACCACGTCGAAACTGCCCGCAAGATCACTGCGCAGTTGCTTGATCAGCGCGTTTCTACCCTGCGCCTGAAGCTGTGCCGCGCCGCTATCGTTCAAGACCGCCGCGATCCCGACCACGTCCCGGTGACGGGCGAGCACCAATGCGTAGGCTTCGGCAATCCAGTGCGACGCCTGAAAACGCTGCTCCAGGGCGGTCAGCGACAGCCTTTTCTCCTCGATCTTGACGATACGGTCCTGCCTGCCGAGCAGCAGAAAGCGCCCGTCATCCAGTCTCGTCAGGCGATCGTCCAGCGGCAGGCCGTCCTGATTTTGCAGATAAGGCGAATACAGGTGCGGCCGGTCGGCTATCCATTCGATCCGGATGCCCGCAAACGGCAGCCAGGGCAAATCGCTCTGCCCGACCGCCTGCCGCCAGGCAATACCGCCGGTTTCGGTGCTGCCGTACACTTCGAACACCGGGCGGACGCCCGCCGCGCGGATTTGCCGGGCCGCCTCCGCCGGCAAGGGGCCGCCGGAACTGAAAATCGCCGCAAGCCCGGCGATGCCCTGCCAGGGCGATTGCTCGTCGAGCCGTTTCAGGTGACCGGGACTCGCGATCCAGCAAGTCCCGGTGGCATCGCGAGCGGCCAACAGCGCTTCCGGGCTCAAATACATCGCGCTATCGAAACAGCGCCCCGCCGACAGCGGCCATAACACCCTGAACAACAGACCATAGATATGCTGATGACTGACCGTGCCCGCAATGCTCACATTATCGAGCAATCCGCCCCAGAGACTTTCCAGCGTATCAATTTCCGCCTGCAACTGGCGCAGGGTTTTCGGCACCGCCTTCGCTTGCCCCGTGGAACCGGAGGTCAACAGAACGATGGAAGGGACATTCGGATCGAGGGCGGCTAAGCTGCTATCCGGGCCTTCGGTGATCGACAAATCCGCCTCGAAAGGATCATCCGGCCAGTCGCCGAGCAAGCGACAGCCTTCGCGGCGCAATTGGCGCGCGGTTTCGGACAGATTGTTGCCGGGAATCCAGACTTCCTTGCCGGCATGCAAGAGTGCGAACAACAGCACCGCAAACGGATAGGCATCCTGCGTATATAACGCATAACGTCGCTCGGGTTCGGCGCCCAATGTCTCTGCCCACCGGCCGACCGCCGCGGCAAACTGAGCGCTTCGATACAGCACTCCCCGATGCAGCGCGACCGGAACCGAGTCCGGCTTCGCGTCGCCCACGCACCGTGTCAGCAGCATCAAATTATCCCGCATGCTTTCGCGTTCTGATCCTGACCCAGTATTCGCCGGCGAACAGTGCCCCCATCAACAGATAGGCGATCAGGCCGTTGTATAAACTCCAGATCTCGAAACTGCTCCACACTGCGGTCGACAGCGCAAGGCCGCCGTTCAGCAGGAAAAAGCCGCACCAGACCTGGGTCACGCGCCGCGTGTAGGCAACGCCGGAAGGCGGCAAAACAGGATCGCGCAGGCGCGCCAGACGCTCGATCACGGTCGGTGGATTGAACAGACTCCAGGCAAACAGGGACAGCATCGCGCCGTTCACAACGACCGGATAAAAGCGCAAGGTGATCGGATCGTTGCGCCAGATCGCAAGCGCGCAAAAGATCATCCCGGCGATCACGACCAACCGGCTACCGAGCGCCCTGCCTCCCAGCCCCTGTCTGAGCGCCAGCAAGCCGACCAAGGCCAGCGCGATCTTCCAGGGTTCGAGATACTGGATGCCGAAATAGACCGCGAAGGGATAGGCGATCGTGATCAAACCGACGGCGATGTTGATCAGTGGACGCATGGCTTTATCGGGCAATAGGTGTGTTTTCGTGAGGTTCGATCAATCCAGCCTCCTACGCGTTGATCATTTTATAGACCGCTTCGACCACATCGCCGATCGTGCGCGCCGATTTGAAGTCCTCCGGCTTGACCGCCTTGCCGGTCATTTCCTTCAGCCTGACGATCATGTCGACCGCGTCGATGCTGTCGAAATCGAGATCTTCATACAGCCGCGCCTCCAGCGTAATGTCGTCTTTATCCAGCTCAAACATCTCGACCATCAACTCCCGGATGGCCGCCAAAATTTGTTCACGATTTTCCATCATTTTCTCAACCGCGCGCGGATTCGATATAGTGGGCCAAGGCGGAGACCGAGGCGAAGATAAGCGCCACGTCTTCTTTTTCGGCATTGATTTTGACATGATATTTTTTTCGGATCGCGAGGCCCAGTTCGAGCGCGTCGATCGAATCGAGCCCGAGCCCGTCATTGAACAGCGCCGCCTCGCTGTCGATGTCATCGATGCCGATATCCTCCAGGTCCAGCGTGTCGATGATCAATTGTTTCAATTCATTTTCCATGGTTCTGATAGATAGCTCTCTGTTCGGTGAAATAATCCTGTAAGAACCGGTTCAGGCGGCGCACCGCGATCGATTTGGGCTCAAGCCGCTGAAACGGTTCCAGATCAATATCCTCGCCGACATGCATCGCGAGGTGGAAACGCCGCCGGTAGGGAATGCTGTACCAAGGCTCGGCCTTGGTCAAGGTGCTCGGATAGCAGGACAAGGTGACCGGCGTGACGATTTTTCCGGCCTGCAACGCGATCGCGGCGGCCCCGCGCTGAAAGCGGTAAGCCTTGCCGGGCACCGAGCGCGTGCCTTCCGGAAAGATGATCATCGAGCCGCCCGCGCGCAGCCAGTCCACGCATTCTTCGATCATCTGTTCGGGATCGCCGTTGCTGATGTAGCCCGCATTCAGAATCGGCCCGCGCATGGCCGGATTGCGCCAGAGCGAGGCCTTCACGATGCAGCTGGCCTCCCTGACCCGGCTGATCAGAAACACGATATCGACCAGGGTCGGATGATTCGCGAGGATCAATTGGCCGGGCCGGTTCAATTTTTCGAGTCCGACGATCTCATAGGTCATGATGCCGATCCGGTGCATCAGGCCGATGAAGGCATAAAAACTGTAATGCACTACCTGCTGGCCTCTCTTGATCCGCTCTTTACGGCTGCCGGGCAGGATGGCCAAGACCGGGAACACCAGCACCCAGAGCAGAAAGCCACCAACGCCGAAGGCAGTGAAGCTGACCGCGGTCCCGAAAAGGCGCCCAAGGTAAGTCAGCTTGTAGACTAAATTTTTTCCCATCGCCAACCGCGCCCCTGAAAACTCAAACCGGACTCCGTGTGATCGTCCTGCAAAAAATCGATAAACGGCGGCAATAGCAGCGGCTGCTCGCGGTCATCCCGGCACTCCGGCGCGCGGCGCAAACGCAGCGCCATGCCCGCCCCATCCAAGGATAGACGAAGTGCCAGGGCGCAAGGAAATTCGGCATTCAATTTGAACGGAGCGAGAGGATAAAATTCGGCGATCGGCTCGTCGTACAGCACCACGAGCACCTGCCCCGCGCTTTCCTGCAACAGACCGAGCGCTTCTAGGAAAGCCGGCGCGAGGCCATCGCGTCCCGGCGCGATCACGGTGATTTCTTCTTGATTCCGGTAGGCAATCGAATACAGACCCGCTATCGCATTGTGCACCGAGAGACTGAACGCGGTCGGCGACAGTTCCTCGCCGGCCTGAATCGTCCGCAGCATGTCCAGGGCTTTGCCGACTTCGCCGTGCGCGGAACTGAAGACGGCCGGCAGCTTTTCTCCGGGCCGCAGGCATTGATCGATCGCGTTCAAAACCGCCCGGGCCAGCGGGCTCAAGCGACGCTGCTGCAACTTCGGGATGACATCGGGCACGGTGGCCAAGTCGCCCTGGTCGAATGTCCGCCCGCCGAATCGAAAGTCTTTCCAGTCATCGCTGCCGTGCACACCCGGCGCCCATGCGCCCCAGTCGTTCAGCACGAAATCGGCAGGCTTAGAGACAGTGGGCATGGTGGGTCGGAAAAACTACGCGGAGGTCGAGCAAAAGAAACACGGCGAAAAATTTCAATCAAAGGCGCGTTTATACCATAAACGCGCGCCGAGCGCATTTTGGCAAATTCGGCGGCGTAAATGGTAAACTAACCCATCCTTAAATTTCGCAACTTTTCGGTAACAGAGAAACTGATCGATGAACATCAAAACCCCTGGATTTTCCCTTGCCGGCGTGATCTTGCTGGCGTTATTGAACGGCTGCGCCGCCACCGCTCCCGAAACCCAGCCCGTGGCTGCCGAACCTGCGGCGCGCGTGAACGACTTTCCGACCCGCGACAGGGTGGAATATGTGCTGAACTGCGTCGCCCAACACGGCGGCCTGACCTACATCACCCAATATGCCTGCGGCTGCAAGATCGACAAGATCGCCGAAAAGATGTCTTTCGCCGAATTTGAAGCGGCCAAGACCTTCACTTATCTGCGCAGCACGCCCGGCGACGCCGGCGGCATTTTCCGCGACCCGAAGCAGGCGAAGGACTTGCGCAAAGTGTTGAAGGACGCCGAGTCCTATGCCGAGAGGCAATGTTTTGTAAAATAACTGCCACCCTCTGGCGCAATGACCTATACTTCTGTTTGCGCCAGATGATCAACCTTGCGCTCAGGATGGAGAGATCATGTCTTGCCGTTGACTGATTTATTAGCTACCACAAGAGCGCTTCCGAAAAAAGTGAACTATTTCACAAAATTTTCGAGAAAAACTTCACTGAAACCATCAGCCGGCTGCTTTACGCTGTAACCCTGCTCAACCGCTCCATCTTGCACTTTTGATCATCGCGGTAACATCAGGATAGTCTCGTTCGGACTTCGAACTTTTTATTATGGAGATATCAGATATGTATCGTTCGGCCACCACCCGCAACGGCTTTCACGAAATGCTGAATATTTTCGACTGCGTCAAGTCGTCTCTGATCGTATCCGGCCATTACTGCGTGACAACCGATGGCAGCGAAGCCCCGTATCCCGAATTCACGGAAACCCTGCCATTCGAAACCGGCGCGGATTTGGTGCGGCGCGCGCGTAGACTGTCTAAAAACTGCCGCCTGGCGCTCTGGGTCAACGACATGGCGATCAGCCCGAACGAGCGCGAGGCGTTCAAACACGATTACACGCTGCCGGATCATTACGCCGACATTGCCCGCGAGCATCAACTGAAGGATCAAGACATCTGCGTGACCTATGAAAGCGCCCTGCGCCAGCAGGCGTCGGCCGAACTGCATGCCCTCTATAAAAAAATGCCGCAGCTTTTCGACCGGATCGAGGCAACCGGGACGCGGCTGGTTCGGTGTGTGGGCGCGCCACCGTATTCGACCGAACCGGGCGCGGAGCAAGTCGCCTATGCGATTAAGGGGCCTTACAGAGAGTCGCTCGTGGTCAAGGACGGGGCGCATCCGAAATATAATCTGGTCCTGGCTTCCTTGCTGAATCAGCTCAACAAGCAGTTCTCGCCCGGCTTGATCGTGACAGTGTTCAACGAAAGCGACGAGTACCGTCTGAGTCTCGGCATGCATGTCGCGAAATCGCTCTTCGGTCTCTCCACGCCGATGATGAACGTCTACTGCGATCAAGAAGACTTGTGCGCATTCAACTTCGCGTCGGTTCCGCTCAGGTACCGGCGATAACCTCATCCTTCCAGTGGGCTAGGGTCGGTCAGGCGGCAATGCCGCCTGACATGCGACTGCCTCCGCCCTATGGCTTCACCTCGTAGGTTTCGCTATAAGTCGAACCCTTCGTACAGGCATCCCGCGCGATCGGGCTTGCGCAGGAGGTATCGCTGATTTCCGCTTGCAGGACCCCGGCCGACCTTGGCACGAAATAAAAGCGGAAATTCGGGTCCGCGCTGATCGCGATGTCGGTCTTCGCGGACAACACCGGTTTGCCATTGAAGGTCACTTTTAGCTGTTCGATGAAATGCGATTTCTTCACGAAGCGCGTCATCTGATCCATCTGCATGCCGGTCAGGTTCGGATGGCTGATCAGCAATTGCACCCGATTGGGTTCGGCGACCTTGACGCCTTCATCCAGCCTGAATTTGATCTTGCCAAGCCGCTTCAGCGAGGCATCGAGATCGGCGCCGATCGGCGCGGAGCAGCCGCCGCTCGCCTTCACATATTTTTTACTCATCACCAGGCTGCCATCGTTCAGTTCGGCGATCGCGCGGATGTAGCTGTAGGTATTGACCCGTATCCGCATCGCCAGATCGGCCTTGCCGCTGTCCGGCGTCAGGTCGAACTCGCCGACGAACGGAAACGGATTTTTATCGACCAGCACCAGGATTTTTTTGATGTAACGCGCCGGCGTCTGCGGGATTTTACTGACGATTTGCAGCGGCACCAGCGCCGGGTCCTCGGCCCGGTAAGGCGCTTCGAGCGCGATCACGTCATTGCCTTCCGCGATCGTTTTGCCGGTAAAATACTGCTTTTTCAATGTCGTATTCCATTCGTTTTCATCGCCCTCGGCCAAGGCCGTAAACGGCAAGGCCAGCATCAGCACAACGGACAGCATTCTTGATAGTTTCATCTTGTTCACCCCCGACGGTTCAATAATCGTGTCATTATGAGCCCTGAAAAAACCAAGAGCAACTGTCGGCAAGTCCGCTATTTGCTTTAAAATAGCGGCCGACGCTTCCGATCAACCGCATCAATGACGACAAAATCCCTGCATTGCCACCCTGCCACGCCCTGCGCTTCGATCCGATCCTTGACCGTGGAGATGGAACGAAGCGCGCAAGGCGACCTGACTTTGTGTTACCGGCTCGACGGCGAGATCGGAGCGTTGGCGATTCCCGCGGCCAAACCGCCCGCAGCCGCCGACGGTTTATGGCGGCACACCTGTTTCGAGGCCTTTGTCGCGGGGGAGACTCCGGGCTATCATGAATTCAATTTTTCGCCTTCCGGGCAGTGGGCCGCCTATGCGTTCAGTCAGTACCGCGAACAAACGCCCTGGGCGATCGGCAAGGCTCCGATCATCGATATGGCGCAATCGCCGCGGCAATTGCGTCTGACCGCGCATATCGAGGCGGCCGATTTACCGCTCGCCGGCCGCCTGCGACTGGGTCTGACCGCGGTGATCGAATCGGCGGACGGCGCCCTCTCCTACTGGGCCTTACGGCATCCTTGCGCACGGCCCGATTTTCATGACCGCGCGGGCTTCGCGCATTTGCTTTGATATTGAGCAGACTTCTTTTTCGACCCTCCTAATTTACGGACAAACCCGCGCATGAAATTTGGCATAGACCGCTTAATCGAAGACAACCGCCTCAGCGCCCCCCTGGCCGGCAAGCGCGTCGCCCTGCTCGCGCATCCGGCCTCGGTCACCGAGGATCTGACGCACAGCCTGGATGCGCTCGCCCGCCTGCCCGACCTGCGGCTCAGCGCGGCCTTCGGCCCGCAACACGGCCTTCGCGGCGACAAACAGGACAACATGATCGAATCCCCCGATTTCATCGATCCGATCCACCGCATTCCGGTGTTCAGTCTGTACGGAGAGGTGCGCCGCCCGACCACGGCGATGATGGACACCTTCGATATCTTGCTGGTCGATTTACAGGATTTGGGCTGCCGGATTTACACCTTCATCACGACCCTGCGCTACGTGCTCGAAGCGGCGGCGGCACACCAAAAATCGGTCTGGATTCTCGACCGTCCAAACCCTGCCGGCCGGCCGGTCGAAGGCCTGAGCCTGCGCCCCGGCTGGGAAAGTTTCGTCGGCGCGGGACCGCTGCCGATGCGCCACGGCCTGACGATGGGCGAGTTGGCGCGCTGGTTTGTCGCGACCTTCAATCTCGATGTCGACTGTCAGGTGATCACGATGGCCGGCTGGGACCCGCATGCCGCCCCCGGTTACGGTTGGCCGCTCGACGAGCGCGCCTGGATCAATCCGAGCCCGAATGCGCCGAACCTGACGATGGCGCGCTGCTATGCCGGCACGGTCATGCTCGAAGGCACCACCTTGTCCGAAGGCCGCGGCACGACACGTCCCCTCGAACTGTTCGGCGCCCCCGACCTCGATGCGCGCGAACTGATCGCGACGATGCAGGCGATCGCGCCGGCATGGCTCAAAGGCTGCCGTTTGCGCGAATGCTGGTTCGAACCGACCTTCCACAAACATGCCGGCAAACTGTGTGCCGGGGTGCAAATCCATGCCGAAGCGCCGTCGTATGACCTTGACCGTTTCCGCCCCTGGCGCCTGCAGGCGCTCGCGTTCAAGGCGCTGCGCCGCTTGCGGCCGGATTATCCGTTGTGGCGCGACTTTCCTTACGAATACGAACACGGCCGTCTCGCGATCGACGTGATCAACGGCTCGCCGTTGCTGCGCGCATGGGTCGATGACGCGCAGGCCGAGGCCGATGACCTGGACAAACTGGCGCGTCTGGATGAAGACGCCTGGCTGGACGAGCGGGCGGCGTTTCTGCTCTATTAACGCCTGGAACGGCGCCTTGCATCGCCAAAAGGCGTCCTTCGGCGTATACTGGCGCGGTCTTCTCGAATCCCCTCTGTGCCCATGCGATTTTCGATGCCGATCAATCTGCTCGCTTTCGCCGCCAGCAGTTCGTTGATCCTGCTCTATTATCTGTTTTTACACTGGCGCACCCGCCGCGACCCCGACTTCAGCGTGCATCGTTTCAACCGGAAGATGCGCGCCGCCTGGGTCGATATGGTCGTCAAAAGCGGCAGGATGGACATTCTGGCCATACAGACCTTGCGCAATTCGGTGATGGCGGCCAATTTCATGGCTTCGACGTCGGTGCTGCTGATCATCGGCACCTTGAATTTAAGCGACAAGATCCAGCAATGGGCCCATGCCTGGCAACACGGCACAGCCGCGGGCTACGTGGCGGACGAATTATGGCTGATCAAGCTCGGCCTGCTGTTGCTCGATTTTTTCATCGCCTTCTACTGTTTCACGATGGCGATACGCTTCTTCAATCATGTCGGCTACATGATCAATCTGTTGGCAGGATCGCCCGAAGACGGTGTGTCTTATCAACAAGTCTGCACCTACCTGAACCGGGCCGGCGCTTACTATACCTACGGCACCCGCAGCTTTTTTTTGAGTCTGCCGCTGATTCTCTGGTTTTTTGGGCCTTATCCGCTGGTACTGGCGACGGCGATTCTGATCGTGGCGTTATACAAACTGGACCGCGCGCCTTAGTCATCTGCTTGCCATCCACGACATTTTTTGCATTCCATTCGTTTCTTGTAGTGATGAAAAATAACTCGTCTGCATTATCAAAAGCCATTGTATTAGGGCTCGCCGTCTTCTTGCTGCCCGGCTGTTCGGCGCAGACCACAAAAATAGCCGCCGGTCCGAAGCTCAAAAACGTGATCATGATCATCGGCGACGGCATGGGCCCGCAACAGGTCGGCTTGCTGCTGTCCTATGCCAGACAGGCGCCGCATGGCGTGCTCAAGGATCACCGAACCGCGCTGGACCGGCTGCTCGAAAACGGCCGCATCGGCATCTCGCTGACCTATCCCGACGGCGCGCTGGTTACCGATTCGGCGGCGTCCGCGACGCAGCTGGCGACCGGCAAATTCGCCAAGCCCGAGATGGTCGGCCTGGATGCGGAGGGCCGTCCCGCCGACAACATCATCGAAAAGGCCAAACAGTGGGGCAAGGCGACCGGCCTGGTGTCGGACACCCGCATCACGCATGCGACGCCCGCCGCCTTCGCCGCGCACGAAACACACCGCTCCCATGAGACCCTCATTCCGGAAGGCCTGCTCGCCAGCGACGCCGATGTGATGTTGTCCGGCGGCCTCGATTACTGGCTGCCGCAGGCCGCCACCGATAACGATTCGGCCGTGCATCGACAGCTCGAAACGCTGACCGACCATGCGTTCAAGATCGGTTCGGCGCGCAAGGATGACAGGAATTTGCTCGAAACCGCCCAAAAACAGGGCTATGAACGGGTCTTCAACGCCCGCCAATTGCGGCGGGCAACCGGCAAAACCCTGGGGTTGTTTGCCGGCTCCGGGATGAGCGACGGGATCACCGAAAGCCGAAACCGGCAGAACCCGAACCATGCCGAGCCGACGCTCGCGGAGATGAGCGAACAGGCGTTGAAGATTCTGGAGCGTCACGAACAGGGCTTCTTTTTGATGATCGAAGCGGGTCAGATCGATTGGGCCGGGCACCGGAACGATACCGGACTCTTGCTGCATGAGATGATCCGCTTCGATACGATGCTGCACAAGGTGCTGGACTGGATCGGCGAGAGGGATGATACGTTGTTGATCGTGACCGCGGACCATGAAACGGGCGGCTTCGGTTTCAGCTATTCGGGTAAAAATATTCCCGAACCGAAACGCCTCGCCAGCGGCCAACTCTTCAAGCCGAGTTCTAATTTCGGCAGCCCCGAGATCCTCGACAAACTGTATGCGCAAAACCTCAGTTATCAAGGGATCTTCGCCGAATTCGACACGCTGCCGCCCGCACAAAAGACGGCGGGCGTCCTGGCCGAACAAATCAACCGCCATACCGAATTCAAGATTGACATCGGCGAAGCCAACAGTCTCCTGGTGACCCCAGCGCATGCCAACAAATTGCCGGGCAGCAGCGCATTTTTGGTTTACACGAAGGACAACCGCGAAAAGCTCCTGGCCGAAATTCTAAGTGCAAAACAGCAGGTCGTCTGGGCCAGCGGCGCGCACACCAGCACGCCGGTCTTCGTGTTTACGAAAGGCAACGCACGCGCGACCCGGCCGTTTGCAAACATCCTGCATCACACCGACATCGGCCGCTTGATGAGCGAGGCGTTGCGGCCCCAAGGCGCGGCGGATTAAGGCATTTCCCATGGGTTCAGGCGCGGTTCATGTAACTGTCACCAACCCGTCGTGAAACTGTAACGCAAGCACTGGACAATGAAATCCTCCGCAACTCGACAGGACTCATTGTAATGCAAACCACCCAACGCACCCCTTGGCAGGATGCCCGCATCAGCCTGCTCTATTCGGCGCTCGGCTTGTCGGTATTCAGCCTGCTGGTCGCCTGGTCGGTCGAACGGCTTGCCGAAACGTTATTTCTAAACTGGTAAAAGCCCGCATTGCCCTGCATCACGCGGGGCGTCCCTCGCGCATTGTCCGGAACTCCTCCGGCATGCCTCAAGTCTGATTCCTTCCGCCCGGCGCTTCATCGTCGATATTTCTCTTTTATTCAATGAATTAAATGACAAAGCTATTTTAAATTATAGCTTTCGGGGGTATGATTAGGTTTAACTGTTTTTTAATCGTAGGTGATGAGCCATGAAACGTTTCTTCGCATTATGCCCTTTACTCTTTTTGACCTGGGCAACTGCTTCGCATGCTGAGTTTATCACCCAGGAAATCCCGGTTGAAAATAAGGATGTCGACATTGTTTATTATGATCTGCCGAAAAATTCTGACGAAAATTTTACCGGTAGGGATAAGAAAAAACTGGATGGCAAGGATCTTTTGAAAGACTCCAAAAACAACCATTTGGTGCTTGTCGTTCATTATGACCGCTTGAAAACCGCCGATAACATCACATGGACTCTGGAAGAATGGAAAGGCACGGCTCCTTTCCCCCGCGACGCAGACAAACCTGATATCGAAAGTGAAATCTTCAAAGGCAACGGCAGATTATTCATCAAAAAAAGATTGCACGGTGCTATCAAACCCAATGATCTGAAGAACAAAAAAGTGATCGGAACCACTAATTTTGAAGCCGGCAATGCGGCTTTGTTACCCTTCCAAACCGATACAGTCTCGCTCGGGGGCCACCAGGGTTCTGTTGCCATCACGGGTCAGCTTGATTCCGCGAGCGAAGGCAAAATCATCCAGTTCAAGGGAAATGTCACCGGCACAGTCTTTATTGACGATCCCGCTGCCAAACATCAAGTCACCTTGACCATCAAAATCAAAGCTAAACTCAAAAAATCAGTTTGACCATCACATTCAAAACTAAACTCAAACGCTAAAACAGAACCCTTTCCATAACCTTCCCTTCGGCGATAGCCGGCGGCACCGCAGTGGCCTAGATTCTGTCGATAGTTGGTGATAGCCTCCGAGGCATACAAACCAAATAGTGTGATTGAAGCACATTAAATTCCGGAATGAATTGCCGGAAGCCAAGGAAGGCCCTCATGATAGCTCTGCCGTCCTTTCCTGACCGCATGACGACCGCTCGTGGCGCTGAAGCACGAAAATTATCAACATAACCCAGAGACAGACTAACGAGAATTTGCTATCCTCAGCAGCTCAAAGCGTTTTATTTTAATTTAAAGTAGAATATGCTAATATTCCACTTTAAAGCAGACCAACTGTTTGCTCCTTTCTAGTTAGCCTGAGGAGGCCAAGCAATGGAAAATTTCACCCCTTATTCCGCCCTCGCCGGCGGCGCCCTGATCGGCATCGGCAGTGCGTTGCTGCTGTTCTTCAACGGCCGCATCGCCGGTATCAGCGGCATCATGAACGGCGTATTGATTGCGCCGAGCGGTGACAAAAGCTGGCGCCTGTTGTTTCTGGCCGGCCTGATTGTCGGCGGACTGCTTGTGCAATGGATCATGCCTGGTTTCAATTCGCCCCGTCAAGGCTTTCCGCTCGGTTTGCTCGCGGTCGGCGGCTTCCTGGTCGGATTCGGAACCCGCATGGCGAACGGCTGCGTCAGCGGTCATGGCGTCTGTGGCATCGCCCGTCTGTCGCTCCGCTCGCTCGCCGCGACGCTGACCTTCATCGCCGCCGGCATGTTAACGGTCTATGTGCTCCGCCACCTGCTGGAGTTGAGCGTATGAAGACCCATCTGATCGCGCTCCTGAGCGGCATTTTATTTGGCATCGGCTTGGCGCTCGCGCACATGGTCGATCCGAACAAAGTACTGAATTTTCTCGATGTGACAGGCGATTGGGACCCCAGTCTGCTGTTCGTGATGATCGGCGCGTTGTCCGTGACGATGATTGCATTCCGCTTCATTCTCAAACGCCCCGCGCCGCTTTGGTCGGCGTCTTTTCATCTCCCCCCGAAGACGTCGATTGACCCAAAGCTGATCGTCGGGGCGGCCCTATTCGGCATCGGCTGGGGCATCGGCGGTTATTGCCCCGGCCCTGCGGTGACCGGCTTGAGCCTGTTTTCACCGGAATCGGTGATCATGGTGGTCACGATATATCTGGGCTTTTTCGCCTGCCAGCGCCTGCTCGATCGGCCCTAACCCGATGCCGGCAACGATCCGCGCCGATTGTTGCCGTCTTCTTTCGTTTTTGCGTCGGCGCCGAATTTATAGGGTGTCCCTAAGAAACAGGGATGTTAGAATCCCCGGTTCCCGTGCGCCAGCCAGGCGCTTTCTTTTGCCCTAGCGAATTTCCATCCCCGCATCATGAAACGATTGATCGAAACCCAATTAGTAAATCCCCTGCTCGAACAATTCGGCATTCCGGCATACAAAACCGTGGGTTCCGCGGGCATCGACCTGGTCGCGTGCATTGCCGAACCCATCGTGATCGGCGGCCGCCAACACCACCTGATCGGCACCGGACTTGCGATCAATATCCAGGATCCCGGCCTAGTCGCGGTCGTCGCGAGCCGTAGCGGATTGTGCCTGAATCACCACCTCAGAGTCGGCCAAGGGATCGGCGTCATCGATTCCGATTATCATGGCGAAATCGGCGTGATCCTGCATAATGACGGCGACAGCGATTATGTCGTCAAGCCGGGCGAAAGAATCGCGCAACTGCTGTTCATGCCGGTGGTGCAGGTCGCGCTCAAACTCGTTGCCGAATTCACGACCATCACCGAGCGCGGCAGCGGCGGCTTCGGCTCGACCGGCAAAACCTGATCATTTCGCGGTTATCGGCTATCCTTAAGCGTATTTGAGGCGCGCGGATCCCTTCACTGGATCAGGGCGCCTCGCTCAATACCAGTCAATCTACTTATTTTTTGAAAGGATAGAGGATGTTTCGACTTTTCTCTTATTTGGCTGCCCTATCCACGTTCTTGCTGTTGTTTTCGAGCGCCGGCGTCTTTTGGATCGCATCACGCGCCATGGATCAGTCGAAAGAAGATGCGGTCGGCGCGCTCGCCAAGGGTATCGGCCTATCGGTTGCCACGCAGATCGACCTGCTGGATAAAAGCCTCGACAAAATGGCGCAGGACGCCGAAACGGTGCAGGCGGTCACCAGCCAGAATCCGGAATCGATTCGCCTGGCCGCGACCAAGCTGGCGCGACTGCTTCCGGATGCAACCAATGTCAGGCTGTTGCTGCCCGGCATCACCGAACTGGACGACAAGAGTTCGCCGCCGATGACCTATGCCGACCTGAACATGGTGCGCGAAACGTTCTCGACCAACCACAACCCGCTGCCGGCGGTTCAGGGCGACAAGCCCTCCAATAGGCATCTGGCCATCGCCAGAAGGATTGCGCGGGGCGAGCAGACGATCGGCGTGCTGTTGGCCAGTTTCGATGACGCGATCATCCGCAAGAGCATCGCGCAGGCGCAAGCCAGCGATGGCTACATCCGCCTGCATCAGGCCAAATTATTGTTGGGCGCGTCCGGCCAGGTGGCAGCCGAGGAAGAGAACAACCCGCGGCGCATCCCGATCGCCGGCACGAATTGGGAGCTCAGTTACGGGGCGGCCGACGCGCTGATCACGCTCGATTCCGGCCTGATGACCAGTTTCATCCTGGTTCCGCTGGGTCTGCTGGTGTCCGCGTTCCTGTTGAGCTATCGCCTGCTGTCGAAGATGCTGACCGAAGACTTGGGCAGCACGATGCGGGCATTCAAGGACATGATGAAAAATAATTTTCAGGGCAACTATGCAACCCGGCTGAGCGAAATGAAGGGCTTTATTTCGACCCTGTCGCAATACAAACGCGTATTGGAGCATGACGGCAGCGAAGTCGCGGTTGCCAATCCTAGCACGCTCGACGATGGCCTTGGATTTAGCGATTTTTCAGCGGATTTGATCGATCTGGGGTTCGACAACAAACCGACAGAGAAGGCAAAACCGAAAGCCCCCGAACTTAAAAACAAAAAATCTGAAATTTTCAAGAAGCCGGCCTCGGCATCGATCAATCAAAAACCGGCAACCCAGGCGGCCAACATCACCCTCTCGTCTCTGAATCTAGACAAGCCAGAGACCCAGGCAAAGCCCTTCACGGCAGCAAAACCGATCGCTCCCAAGGACGCCATCTTCAGGGCCTGCGACATTCGCGGCATCGTCGGTGAAGCCCTGACGCCGGAAATCGTCCATGACATCGGCCGCGCGCTCGGCACGGACGCGAAAGCGCGGGGCTGCGATACGATCGTGCTGGCGCGGGACGGCCGCAACTCCAGCCCGAGCCTGTCGGAAGCGGTCGCCGACGGCATCATCACCACCGGCTGCGACGTGCTCGACATCGGCAGGGTGCCGACGCCGGTCTTGTATTTTGTCACGCATCACATCGAAGATCGCTGCGGCGTGATGATCACCGGCAGCCACAATCCCGCCGAGTACAACGGCGTCAAAATGGTGATCAAGGGCGAAACACTCGCGGAAGCGCGCATTCAGACGCTGAAAAAATGCATCGACAACCGGGCCTTTACCGTCGGAGGACCCGGTACGATCGAAAAAAACCACCGTTTCGGCAATGAATATATCGGCACGGTCTCCGATGACGTACACCTCGGCCGACCGATGAAGGTCGTCGTCGATTGCGGCAACGGCGTGGCCGGCGACATCGCGCCCAAATTGCTCAAAACGATCGGCTGCGAAGTGATCGAACTGTATTGCGAGATCAATGGCGCGTTCCCGAATCATCATCCCGATCCGAGCAAACCCGAAAATTATCAAGAACTGATCATGGCGGTCAAGCATTACCAGGCCGACCTCGGCCTGTCGTTCGATGGCGACGGCGACCGGCTGGGCGTGGTCGATTCGAACGGCAAGATCATCTGGCCGGACCGACAAATGATGCTGTACGCGCAAAACGTATTGGCCGCGCAGCCCGGCGCCGAAATCCTATACGACGTGAAATGCAGCCGGCATTTGGCGAGCCAGATCGAAAAATTCGGCGGCCGGCCGACACTCTGGAAAAGCGGACATGCACTGATGAAAGCGAAACTTCAGGAAACCGGCGCCCGGCTCGCCGGTGAAATGAGCGGACACATCTTCTTCAATGACCGCTGGTTCGGTTTTGACGACGCCTTGTACACCGCCGCCCGCCTGATCGAAATCCTGTCCGAGGATAGCCGCAGCAGCGCGGAAGTCTTCGCCGCGCTGCCCGACAGCATCAATACGCCGGAACTGAACGTCACCCTGGAAGAAGGCGAAAATGTCAGGGTCATCGAAAAACTGGTGCGGACCGCCCAGTTTCCGGGCGCCGAAGTCACCACGATCGACGGCCTCAGGGTCGACTTCCCGGACGGCTTCGGCCTGGTGCGCGCCTCCAATACGACGCCCTCATTGGTGCTCCGTTTCGAAGCCGACAGCAGGGAATCCTTGCTGAAAATTCAACAACAATTCAGTCAGTTGATCAAAACCGTAAAACCTGATTTACTGCTTCCTTTTTAAGCACGGGAAATCAGAAAACAATGCAAAACCGAAAAGCTCACCAGATCGCCGATGTCCTGATCGAAGCCCTGCCCTATATTCAACGCTTTAAAGGCAAGACCGTGGTGGTCAAATTCGGCGGCAACGCGATGGTCGATGAAACGCTCAAACACAACTTCGCGCGCGACATCGTGCTGATGAAACTGGTCGGCATCAATCCGATCGTGGTACACGGCGGCGGCCCGCAAATCGGCCGCCTGCTCGAAAGACTCGGCAAAACGACCGGCTTCGTCGACGGCATGCGGATTACCGACAGCGAAACGATGGATGTGGTCGAGATGGTGCTCGGTGGGCTCGTGAACAAGGAGATCGTGAATCTGATCAACATTCACGGCGGCAAGGCGGTCGGCCTGACCGGCAAGGACGGCGATCTGATCCGCGCGAAAAAGATCCACCTGACCAAAACGGATCCGAGCGCGCAATCGCCCGAAATCATCGATCTCGGCCATGTCGGCGAAGTCAGCAGCATCGACCCTTCGATCGTCGAGATGCTCGGCCAGAGTGATTTCATTCCGGTGATCGCGCCGATCGGCGTCGGCGCGGAAGGCCACTCCTATAACATCAATGCGGACCTGGTCGCGGGCAAGGTCGCGGAAGTCTTGAAAGCGGAAAAACTGATTCTGCTGACCAACACCGCCGGCATCCTGGACAAGGAAGGCCACTTGTTGACGGGCCTGACCCTGAAAGACATCGACGATCTGATCACCGACGGCACGATCACCGGCGGCATGATCCCGAAAACGCGCTGCGCGACCGATGCACTGCGGGGCGGAGTCGGCAAGGTGCACATCATCGACGGACGCGTCGAACATGCGGTATTGCTCGAATTGTTTACCGACCAGGGTGTCGGCACCTTGCTGTTGAGCCGTTAGTTGGCGCTGATCCCCGCCACGCCGTTTTCGATGTAGGTTCTGAACGAGGTCCGGATGTCGCGCACCTTGTCGCTCGCGCAGAGTTCGCTGCCCAAGGACGACTGCCGGCAGCGGATATCGAGAAACAACTGCTGTTGCCGATTGCCCATGTCGATCTTCGAGACCGACAGGCTCAAATCGGAATCGGCCGTCGGTTCCGCCGTCATCAGCAGTTTTTCGTTGTCGATATCGGGCGGCGTCGTCGAGTAGGTGCGCACAAACTGATGCGCGCTCTGCCAGGCCCTTGCGCACTGCGCGGGGCCGCCGCAAAGATACAGCCCCAATTCGACCGCGGCCTTTATTTCCGCGGTCTTGTCGCTCAATGCCTGCGGCGCCTCGGTTTCGGAATGGGTCAAAAATTTGTAGCGCTCGATATCGGCTTCGAAAGCGGTTTTGACGTGCCGCTTCTTGCCTTCCTGGCTCTCGATCTCGGCCTCGACCGCCCTGATCTGCGCTTTCGCTTTATCGATTTCCTGGGTCAGCGGCACGGGGATTCTTTCGCCGCTGCGTTCATGATTCGCCGCACGCTTCAGGTGATTTTCCAGTGCGGTTTCCGCCCGGCCTTTATTGCCGTGCAGGATCTTGATCTGCGAATCCATCGCATGCATTTTTTTCTTCAATGCCTCCTGCATGTCGTTCAGATTGCGAAAAGCGCTCAACAAAACCTTGTCGTTGACCTTTTGTTTGGCGATGATCCCTTCCTGCGCCTTGCGCAACGCATCGAGACGCTGATCGAGCGCGAATTGCTCCTTGGTTTTCGCCTTTTCGGTCACCTCGACCACCTGCCCTTTTTCGCTCAGCTTCTCGCGGCGATGTTGCACCTGATCCGGCGGCACCTGATCTGATAAAAATATCTTGCCGTTTTCATCGACCCAGCGATACATTTTCTTGGGCTGAGACGCCTTCTGGCCAGGGATTTTCTTGGCGGGAACCGCCTGCACGGCACTCAGGCCGAACACGGTGAACACTAACAGAGTGATTGAAAAAATGCGCTTTTGCATGACTTTACATGGGATCAACAGAAATCCTTAAAAGTATAGCGAAAGATCGGGATGTGAAAACGGCTGCCAGGTCCCATTTCATCTCGCCGGCAGCCAGCATGCCGCCGACGAGACAATGGCGCGAAATTACCAAGCGATCAGCGCCGCCAATTGACTCAGCGGCGGCAGGATGATCATGCGGGCGACCTGCATGAACAATAACGCGGCCAGCGGCGACAGGTCTATGCCGCCCAGATCCGGAATGACTCGCCTGAAAATATTCAGCAACGGCTCGGTCAGGCTGTAAAGGATCGACGCCGCCGCATCGAAGCGGCCCGGATTCAGCCAACTCAACAACGCCCGCGCGATGATCGCGAAGATGAAGACATTGAACAGCAGATTGATCAATTCCATGATCGCGATCACGGTCAACGCGCCGATGCCCAGGGCCGCGCCTTGCAGCATGCCGATCGAAAAATTGGCCAGCATCTGCAAGGCCAACATCAGGATCAGCGAAGACGTGTCGATCTTGCCGATCGGCGGCACATAGCGGCGCAGCAATCGCAATGGCGGCTGTGTCGCCTTGACCAGAAACTGCGAGATCGGATTATAGAAGTCGGCGCCGCTCCACTGCAGTAGAAAACGCATCAGCACGGCCAGGATGTACAGCGAGGACAGTGCCTCGATGATCAGGATGATCGGATCGGTAAAATAGCTTGCACCCATTAATTGAACTCCGGTTGATTGGACATTTCGACCGAACGGTCGCGCGCCGCGTGTAAGGCTTTCGAGACCAGGTCGTTGAAACCGCCTTGCTGAAAAGTCTCGATCGCGCGCTGCGTGGTACCACCCGGCGAGGTCACGCGTTTACGCAGAAGCTCGGGACCTTCGGACGATTCCAGCGCGATTTTGGCCGCGCCCAGCGCGGTTTGCAGCACCAACAGACGCGCCGTTGCCTCGGCCAGCCCCAGCTCCATCGCCGCCTGCTCCATTGCTTCCATCAGCAAAAAATAATACGCCGGTCCGCTGCCGGACACCGCAGTCACCGCATCGAGCTCTTTTTCATCCTCGACCCACAGCGCGATACCGACCGAACGCAAAATATTCTCGGCCGTGTTGCGCTGCTCGGTGCTGACCTTGTCATTCGCATGCAGGGCGGTCGCGCCGGTCAACACCAGCGACGGCGTATTCGGCATGCAACGCACGATCGCAAGGTCGGCGCCCAGCCAGGCGCTCAAGCTGCGTTCGCTGATGCCGGCCGCGATCGAGACGACCAACGACTTACGCTGTTGCAGCAGCGGCGCGGCCTGTAAGGCGACGTCGCGCATGCTCTGCGGTTTGACCGCCAGGACCACGACATCGGTCGCGTTGATCACCGTGTCGTTCGAGGCGGTCACGTTCACGTTCAGGCGCGCGGCCAGCGACTTGAGTTGCTCCGCGTTGATATCCGAAACCCAGATATTCCCCGGCTCATGGCCCGATGCGATCAAGCCGCTGATCAGGCTGGTCGCCATGTTGCCGCCGCCGATAAATCCTATTTTTTGTGTTTTCATTGTTACCCTGCTGTGATGGTTCCGAAATATTCTACCCTATATAAGGTTCAGAAAATCAATCACAAGGCAATCGCGGAAATTCCGTATCAAAAACCGTCATCCGGATTCAGAAGTATCCCAATACCAAACAGGTTGACAACTTCAAAGCGGGCTTACATGAGAATACAGGCAGAAACAGCCTCCGGAAACCCGATCCGGTCATTCGCCGCGCAGGGGCAGGAAAATGGAGGCGCATCCACGATCAGGATGCGAATCGATATAGTCGGAAGCGATGTTCAGGTCATCGCTACGTTGCCGCGCCGCAGCAGCGCTTGAACTTCTTGCCGCTGCCGCAGGGACACGGCGCGTTCTTGCCCAAATTGACCGTCGCGCCGATTTTGCCGAGCGACTTGATCACGCCGTCCAGATAGAGCCAGCGCCCGTCTTTTTTGATGAAGCGGCTGACTTCATGCAGCACGCACGCTTCGCCGTCCTGCCGGTAGTAAGCCTTGAACTCGACGGTGCCCTTGTCATCATGAAGACCGCCCTTTTTCGTGTCGAGGATTTCCAGGCGCTCCCACGCCGCCGTTTCGCGGGAAAAATCGATCGCGTCCGGGCATTTGCCGCTGTCCCAGGTACGGCGCAGATAATCGGCATCGTGCTGCGCATAAGCCGTGTAACGCGAGCGCATCAAGGCTTCGGCGGTCGCGGGAAGCGCCTCGGTGGCATGGTACAGACCACAGCAGTCGCCGTAGCCCAGACCGGACCCACACAAGCAGGCCGATTGACGGTTTAGCAAATGATTTCTCCTCGATAATTCAATAATTGTTCCTATTTCCCCCAGCACTCCTGAACCTTTGCCGCCGAGGTTTGAATGCTGGCAGAAGTCGTTTTGCCATCCTGATTGATCGCGAAGGTACCGCACTTATCGTCGGCTTGAGTCCCGGTAGGCGCCGCCGTCGCCGTGTAGGATGTTGCCGTTGGGCTCGAAACCGCGATGGTGTAATAATTAGTGGCGGGAGTACCAATCTGAGCGAGTGTGCCATAGCTGGTATTATTCGTCCGGTATTTTTCTTCCGCCATCTGAACGTTCAGCAGTGCGGATTTTGCATCGCTACGGCGGCCTTTCTTGATCTGCTCCGTATAGCTCGGGTAAGCGATCGTCGCCAGAATGCCGACGATAGCGATCACAATCATCAACTCGATCAACGTAAACCCGGCATTGTGTTTTAAAGTGCTCATGGCATCACCTCCAGCTAGTTTTTATCCATCTAAGCTTAGCAGAGGGCGTATTTTTGTGAACGCAAGCCCGGAGTGATCTAACAACATTGTGACAGGGACTGAATTTTGAGGTATTAAACCCATGCTCTAGGCAAGGCGCTCGCAGGCGCGATTGCAGGGTCAAAATCGCGCCGAAATCACTTTGTGAAGCTGCTTGCAATTTTAAATTTTAAGCCAATCATCAGATTAAGTAATGAGCCCGGCTCAACTATACTCGACTGCATCGCTATGAGGTGGTCACGTATGAATAAAACAAACAACGCCGGATTTACGCTCACCGAATTATTGGTCGTCGTTGCGATCACCGCCATTTTAGCGGTGCTGGCGATTCCTTCATTTCAAGACACGCTGCGCGCGCAACGCGTCGAAGGCGCGGCGGAAGCCCTGCTGGCGGCGTTGCAAAACGCCAAGGCGGAAGCGGTCAAAACCAATGCGGACATGCGCATCGTATTCAGCCCAACGACACTGAGTTCTGAAAGCACCTGGTGTTACGGCATGACCAAGGCGGGCGACGCGACGTGCGACTGCACCACCGCCGGCAGCTGCGCCACCGGCAGCGTCGTTAGCAGCACCGACTATACCGGAGTGACGGTCAGTAGTCCCACCAACGTGCGTCTTTTCACCTTTCTGCGCGGCACGACAAATACTACCGGAACCGTGACTTTCGACGCCGGCAACAATAAAACACTCGGGGTCATGACAAGCTCGTCGGGAAGAAATCGCATCTGTCGGCCTGCAAACACCACCATGATCGGCTACCAAACCAGCACGGCATGCCCATGAAGTCTATTATAGCATCATACCGAAGCAAACAGGGCCAGCAGGGTCTCAGCCTACTCGAGATCCTGATAGCGATGGTGATCGGACTTTTCATACTGGGGGCGGTGCTCGGCTTATTTGTTTCGATGATCAAGTCCGATAGCGATAACATCAAGGCCATCCAACTGAATCAGGAACTGCGTAATGTGATGGGCTTGATGACGCGTGATATACGCCGGGCCGGGTCAAACCGGAACGCGGCGGTAAACGCCACCACCACGCCACCGACGAATCCATTCTCGGTTGCCGGCACGACCCGATTAACTATCGGCAGCAACCCGCAAGGCACCGCCAATGCCTGCGTGATCTATTCTTATGACTCGAACGAAGCCAGTGAGCTCTATGGTTTTCGCCTGGACGAAGCCAACCATACCATCGAAGCCCGCGTCAGCGGCTCCACCTGCAGCGCCGCCGGCTGGACCGATTTGACCGACAGCACGTATATCAGCATCTCTGGACTCACCTTCGCCGATACGACCGTGACCGTAGCAGGCATTAACTTGCGTCAAATAAACATCACCTTGACCGGCAATTTGGAGAACGACCCGACGGTGGTTCGCACCCTCTCCGAAACGGTTAAATTACGTAACGACGAGTTTTAACCACCGCATCCTGAAACAAAATTGGGGCACCCTATGAAAATAAATCAGGCAACCCGAGGTCACCAGACCGGCGCGGCCACCCTGGCCGTCACCGTCGTGATTCTGCTGATTGCGTCCTTGATGGTTTTTTTCGCCACCCGCGTCGGCATCATGGATCAGCGCATGGCCGGCAACGAAGCGCGTTACAAGGAGGCTTTCGCGACCGCCGAAGCGGGACTCGATCTTGCCATCCAGCGCTTTATCAATCGTTTTCAAACGGGATTGTGGACCAACATCATCGCGAATTCGACGGTTGCCAGCGGCACCGAAACCGACGGCACAGCGGCCGAGTCCGGCGAACCCTCCTTCGGCGTCACCGTCACCAATACCGGCGCCAGCCTGGGCGGCCTCGCCGTGTATGAATTTGCTTCCGCCGGCGTCAGCGCGGACGGCACGGGCAGGGCCACCGTAAGGCGCCAGGCCACCATGAAAAAGATCCTCGGCGGTTCCGCTCCCGATGTGCCGGTGATTGTCGCCGGTTCAGTGGGTACCGGCGGAAACTTTAATATCGTCGCAAACCCGAATGGCGGCGGAACTGGCGTACCTATATCAATATGGACCGGGAAGTCAAACGCTGATGTTAGTTTTCCAAGTGGGCAGTCGTCTGCTACTTGCCACATGGAATATTTCGACTTAACCGCCGCCAATCCTCAATGTTCAGTGCCAAGTGGGACTAACGGAGAATTGATCTCTCAAAGAGATAGCACCCTGCCAACGGTGAGCTCCTATGATCCCATCTATCCCGACATATTGCCAAACGATCCGAACTTTCCCGATGATTTATTTCAATATTTATTCGGCGTGAGTCGTGTTGATTGGGCCACCGTCAAGTCCATGGCCGCCACGTATAACCATGTGGTGAGCGATTGCAGCAGCCTGGACGAAACGTCAGGGCAAGTATTCAGGCTGTGGTGGGTAGACGGCGATTGCGACATGGCATCCAATCAAGTGATAGGCTCACACGACGATCCGGTAATTTTGGTGATCGATGATCATCGGTTACAAATGAATGGAGGCGGCGGAGTTATTTATGGCGTCGCCTATATTTTCAACAACCCGGATGATCCTTATGGCAATGTTTCAGAATGCAACAAAGACCCAAAAAATCCACTCCCCCCCTGTGTAGATTTTAACGGCAGTTCGGTCATTTACGGATCACTGATTTCCGAGGTCGGTGGACAGGCCATGAAAGGTAGCTATTCGATTGTGTATGACGCACAACTCCTCAACAATCTGACTTTGGACAACGACAGCGCCAATTTCTCAATAGCGTACATTCCCGGCAGCTGGCGAGATTTTTAAGCATTAACGAGAGCAGGTAACCCTATGAAATCGATGTTTCACCAAAAAGGCTTCAGCCTGATCGAAGTGATGATAGCCGCGATCGTCTTTGCGGTCGGTCTTGCCTCGCTCGTGAGCTTGCAGGGCAATTTTTTTAAAAACAGCAGCGCCGCGAATGGACGCTCGATCGCGATGAGCCTCGCGGAAGAAAAAATGGAGGATTTACGCGGTTTTCAGGTCACCGATGCCAGCGACGGCGATATTTTCGATTTTACCAGTATCGCCGACAACGCGGGCGGGCGTTGCACGGAACAACAAAACACCACGCCGGACGTTTGCGATTGGGCATTACCCGCCGGCGAAGTGACCCAAGGCAATATCGCCTATGCACGCAGTTGGACGGCAACCTCCTACTATTACGACAACGGCGGCAACCTGACCCCGACGCCGCCGGCAGCGCCGAATGACAATGTGGTGCAAAAACTGGTGACCGTGAATGTCACCTGGACCGATACGGACGGCAGCACGCAAACCGCCTCGCTGAGTTCGGTCCTGAACAGCACCAGCACCGCTACGGCCACCGGGGCAGTGGGTAATAATATCGGCGGCAGCGGGAAACAACCGAAAGTCTATTACACCCCGCAAGCCGCGCCGGACGTGATCGCCCAACCTCGAATAGCGACGACGAGCAGTTCAACTTCTTCGGGCGGAACAACGTCTTCAGGCGGCACCACGTCGTCAGGCGGGACGTCGTCCTCGGGTGGAAACTGCGCGATTTACACCGAAACCGACAAGCCCGATCCGACCATTGACGCCAACAGCGGCGGTGTCGCCGATAACAACTTAGTCAGCTTCTCGACCACCACCTACAAGCAGTGCTCCGGGTCGACACCGGTTGAACTGAAAAAGGAAGAATTTTTCACTTTGAACTGTTCATGTGATTTTGATAACAGCGGAGCAGGCTTTGACCAGGGCCACAACCCTGTGACCAAAGCGAAAACGGGAATCAAAACCGGTCAATCTAACGGACAAAATGCGCTGTGCGACACCTGTTGCCGAGATCATCACGAAAACACCTCGGGCGACAATCAATGCAACTACGCAGACGCGGAAGGCAGAAAGAAGTGTTATACCCCTTTCCGAAACGACTTCGCGAATGGTGATCACAAACATTATGCATCTAACAGCTTAACGACCCCGGTGACTTCCGGGACCTACCTTGAATCCTGCCGGCTGAAACGGGTAGCGGGCTATTGGACTGTCGTCAGTGACTGGAATCTGGTCGCCATCAATGCCTTTGTGCGCAAAGACTTGACCAATTCGACTAACGTGACCGACTACCAGAACTATGTAGCCGAGACCGTCAATGACTTCGTGAGCCAGGGAACGAGCGCTTCCGCGTGGAATGTACCCAGTCCGACAACACCGGATAAAAACCTGGCTCCGGGAGAGCAAATGATGGCGCGCGGCATTTTTGTCGACTATATGACGCCGTCCGAAAAATCGGGGTTGAACTTTAGCCTGACGGGCCTGGTTCCGCAGGAAGTGCCATTTTATGAATACCACGTCTCCAGTCTGGCGGACTGGAAAACCAGCAAATCGGACGGCAGCAGCCCGAACACCAGCACGGCCAGCCCCTGCCCGTTGACCGGAACCAACGCCAGCGCGAACAAAACCTGCGTCGACAGTCCGACGGTCGCGCAAGTGGCGAACGCCCATCAAAACCAAACGATCGATAAAGGCGTGTTCAGGGTGGATTCTACCAATCAGCCGACATCGGACATTAGAGTCGTCGCGCAGATGAAGAAAAGCAATAGCGGCGTGGCGGGAACTCCCGCGATCAATTCACTAGACACGCCGTTAAAATCCGCATCGGTGACCGTGCAGTTTGGCGGCAGCAGCAGCGGCGGATCGACACTACGCTCTATCTCGCTGGCAACAACCCCGAGCCTGACATGCCCCGACCCGTGGGGCAACGGCGCTAGCGCCCCGACCTATAGCACCCAGTACACCAGCACCTGGAACAATATCAGCCTGAGTTGTTCGCCATCATCCGGCAATACGTCAACTTGCGCCAATTACACCAGCGATCAATCGAACGTTAGTGTGACCGCATCGAATACCGGCAACTTGCAGTGCGTTTATTTAACTAGTAAAAAACAAATCGAAACCCATACCTGCCCAGCATCTCTACCGCCCTTGGCGATTGCGACATTAAAAGGCACCAAAACCTGCACGATTACAATGAGTAAGGGATCGGGTAATCAAGATGCATCCTGCGCCTTGGTTTGTAATTGACTCGGAGACGGCTATACTGAGCAGTAATTCGATCTGCTGATCAAAAGCCGGCGGTATCAATACATCCTCAAGACGCATTGATACCGCTAACGATCCTTCTAAACGCGGGACGGGGTTTGTAACCCAACCGCCCAATGTTTTGACGATGCTTCGTCGCCATTTTATTATTTGGATTTCCCCATTGTTTCAACGATGCCATTATTTTGAAACATGCCTGAAACTTTGCGAACGGGGTAACCTGCCCCATCCGGCGAGTTGACCGATTAAGTCAAACGAAAATTTTAAATGGAAACACCATCCGATTCAGAACTTGCCGACACAGAACCCGCTTGGCATTGGCTATGGGCTTTCGTGTCTCGTTGGATTTTCCTCTCTTCCGCCTGGCTGTTGTTGCATTATGCACCGACAGCACTGGCTTACCTTCCGCACACACGCGTTACCGCGCTCTTGTTGGCGCATGTATCCGGCCCCCTCTACCATCCCTGGGCCTTGTGGTTCATCGACTATTACTGGCTGGCCTTTACCCTTGCCGGGCCGTTGTATTTTTATGGCCAGCGCGGGCGATTTTTGTTGCACAACGATAAATATCAGGCCTTATTGGCATTTCTGCTGCGGGGCGCGTTGCAGCGTTGGGGGCTAGAAAAGACAAGGTGGTCGCCCTTGGTCCGCTTGGGCCTGCTGTCAGTCATGTTGAAACTGTTTTTTATGCCCTACATGGTGACCTGGGCCTTCGAAAACGTGCAACAAATTTGGGCGGCGATGCAATCGCCATCCTTCGACTTCCACGCGCTCACCGTCTTGCTGATCAAGCTGTGCCTGATGGTCGATACCGCCGTCTTCGGCTTCGGTTACCTGGTCGAATCGCGCCGGCTCGGCTCCGAGATACGCTCGGTCGATCCCTATTGGCTGGGTTGGCTGGCCTGTTTATGGTGTTACCCGCCCTTCAACAACTTTACATTTTTGCCCTTCGACGTGCGGTTATTCCCGATACAGCTCGAAACCACGCCGACCACAAAATTGTTTTTCAACGGCGTCGAGACGTTCTTGTGGGCCATCTTTGCCTGGGCTTCGTTGGCCCTGGGTTTCAAGGCATCGAACCTGACCGCGCGCGGCACGGTCCGGAAGGGGCCTTACCGCTGGGTACGGCATCCGGCTTACACCGCAAAACTGGGCGTCTGGTGGATTCAAGGCATCATTTTCGGCGATTACAGCGTGGGGATACTGCTGGCGTTTACGGTCGTTTACGGACTGCGGGCCTGGACCGAGGAGCGGCATTTATTGGCGGTCGATGCCGATTACGCCGACTATGTGGAAGCGGTGCGTTGGCGGATTTTCCCGCGCATCCTTTGACGTCCGAAGCAACGACAAGGGACGGGATTTGAATCCCGCCCCAAACGTTTTATCGGACCCTTCCGACGAATGAGCATCCGGAGCGGAATCCATAGCTTGTCCCGCTCCCAAAATGCTATTGCGTCAATTTCTTGTACTTGATCCGATGCGGGTTATCCGCATCGCTGCCCAAACGGCGATGCCGGTCGGCCTCGTAGTCCTGATAGTTGCCTTCAAACCAGACCACCTGACTATCGCCCTCGAACGCCAGCATGTGCGTCGCGATCCGGTCCAGGAACCAGCGGTCATGCGAAATGACCACCGCGCAGCCGGGGAAAGCCAGTAAGGCCTCTTCGAGCGCGCGCAGGGTTTCGACATCGAGATCGTTGGTCGGCTCGTCCAGCAGCAGCACGTTGCCGCCGCTTTTGAGCAGCTTCGCCAGATGCACCCGATTGCGCTCGCCGCCGGACAAATCCCCTATCCGCTTCTGCTGGTCCGCGCCCTTGAAGTTGAAGCGCCCGACATACGCGCGCGACGGCGTCTCGTATTTGCCGACCGTAATGATGTCCAGTCCGTCCGAGATTTCTTCGAACACGGTTTTGTTCGGGTCCATGTCGTCGCGGAGCTGATCGACATAGGACAATTGCACGGTCTGTCCCATCGTCAACGCGCCCGAATCCGGCTGTTCGAGACCCGCCATCATCCGGAACAAGGTCGTCTTACCGGCGCCGTTCGGGCCGATGATGCCGACGATGCCGCCCGGCGGCAGCTTGAAGCTCAGATCGTTGATCAACAGCCGGTCGCCGAAGCCCTTGCCGATATTGTCGGCATGGATCACCACATCGCCGAGGCGCGGTCCTGGCGGAATATAGATTTCCTGGGTTTCATTGCGCTTTTGCACTTCGACCGATGACAATTCCTCGAAGCGGGCCAGACGCGCCTTGCTCTTCGCATGACGGCCTTTCGGGTTCGAGCGCACCCATTCCAACTCGGCCTTCATCGCTTTCTGGCGGGAAGATTCCTGTCTTTCTTCCTGCTCCAGGCGTTTTTCCTTCTGTTCCAGCCAGCTCGAATAATTGCCTTCCCACGGGATGCCCGCGCCGCGATCGAGTTCCAGAATCCAGCCGGCGACATTGTCCAGGAAATAACGGTCGTGCGTGACCGCGACCACGGTGCCCGGATAATCGTGCAGGAAACGTTCGAGCCAGGCGACCGATTCGGCATCCAAATGGTTGGTCGGCTCGTCCAGCAACAGCATGTCCGGATTCGACAGCAACAGACGGCACAGCGCGACGCGGCGCTTCTCGCCGCCGGACAACTTCGTCACATCCGCATCCCAATCCGGCAAGCGCAAGGCGTCGGCCGCCACTTCGAGGCGGCGATCAAGATTGTGGCCGTCGCAGGCATTGACGATGTCTTCCAGGCGTGCCTGATCGGCGGCCAGTTTGTCGAAATCGGCATCGGGCAGCGCATAGGCGGCGTAAACGGCATCCAATTCGGCCAGCACATCCTTGATGTGCGCGACCGCTTCCTCGAGATTGCCGCGCACGCTCTTGCTCGGATCGAGCTGCGGCTCCTGCGGCAAATAACCGATATTGATACCCTTTAGCGGAATCGCCTCGCCTTCGATCTCCTTGTCGATGCCGGCCATGATCCGCAGCAGCGTCGATTTACCGGAACCGTTCAAACCCAACACGCCGATCTTCGCGCCGGGAAAGAAGGACAGCGAAATGTCCTTCAAAATGTATTTTTTGGGCGGAACGATTTTTCCGACCCGATTCATGGAATAGATGTATTGCGCCATTTTGTTATGAAAGTGCAAGTTAGGGAATGTGCTTCGCCGCGAATTATCCCATGTTTTCCCGCCGATAGGTAACCCAACAGGCCGATAAAACGCTTGATCTCCCCAAGCCGCGCCGCCCCTTTGAACCGATGCCTAATAATGGCTTAATTTTCATACCATTACCACGATTCACAGCGGAAATTATGGCAGGACTGGCATTGCCACATTAAGCAAAAAACCCGCCACAATCCAAAATGATTTTCGATTGGGTTTTTCATTATCGAAATTTGATGATATAATTTTCGCTTATGAGTTGGATGCTGTGTAAGAACAGTGAGTTTTCAATGTGATTAGGGAGAGTGGCTATGCTTATCTTGACTCGTCGGGTAGGTGAGACATTAATGATAGGTGATGATGTTACCGTCACAGTTCTTGGGGTCAAAGGGAATCAAGTACGGATCGGTGTCAACGCACCCAAGGAAGTCTCAGTTCACAGGGAAGAAATCTACGAACGCATTAAAAAAGAGCAAGCAGAGTCCACCGACACAGACAGCTCAAAGTAAAACCAAATTGGAGGGATGGCCGAGAGGCTGAAGGCGCTCCCCTGCTAAGGGAGTATGGGCCTATAAAGCCCATCGAGGGTTCGAATCCCTCTCTCTCCGCCAAGTTTTACACCACTCATAAAAAATAAATTCAAAGGGATTATTGACAAATAAATGAAATCAATGGATAATGATCGGCTCAACTAGGCGCCCGTAGCTCAGCTGGATAGAGTACTCGGCTACGAACCGAGCGGTCGGGAGTTCGAATCTCTCCGGGCGCGCCAATTAAACAAGTATATCGACACATCATTCCCCTGTAGCTCAGTCGGTAGAGCAGGTGACTGTTAATCACCGGGTCGGCGGTTCGAGCCCGTCCGGGGGAGCCAAATAAATTAAGGCCTTGCAGAGATGCAAGGCCTTTTTTTTGCCCTACTTCCGGTCAAGCTCCGGGGAGAGTTAGTTCATAGCTCTTACCGTTTTCCCAAGTTTGCAGATCTCTTGTTCCGGCGTTGCATGATTAAAGGTCGTGAGGTAGTATTTATTTAGATGGCCAAAATGGTCGCCGATAATTCATATGTCGCCAGTAATTGGGGTGCACGCGCAGCTTGTTTACACTTCATTAAGTTGACCAAAGGATAAGCGTTTACCTATTTTTTTATTAGATATCAAACACTAAAGGAAACCATGATCAATACACACTGCTATTTGCTTTGATCCACAAGCGAAACATGCTAGCTCAGTGTATTGAACGGTACTGGAAATTCAAAAACGGATGAAATTGATGATGTCGAAAATTTCTTGTATTGATCTATTTTGTGGCGCAGGCGGATTGACACATGGATTCGTTCTAGAGGGATTGCCCGTAGCTGCAGGCATCGACATGGATCCAGCATGCCGCTTTCCCTACGAAACTAACAATAATGCGCGATTCCTTGAAAGGGATATTAGCACTGTCACAGAAGATGAGCTTTTGACCCTTTTTGGTAATGCGGACATCAAAATTCTTGCAGGATGCGCTCCGTGCCAACCTTTCTCGACCTATACCCGCAGGTATTCTCTTGATAACGAGGGCAAATGGGGGCTATTATATCAATTTGCTCGGCTTGTTAAAGGTACCAAACCTGATGTAATCACCATGGAGAATGTACCGACCGTTGCGAAACATTCGGTTTTTCATGATTTTGTAGATACGCTTGAAAAGCTAGATTATCACGTTTGGTATGATGTGTTAGAGAGTACCCGTTATGGTGTACCACAGAACCGGCGCCGCATGGTACTCTTGGCATCTAAGCATGGACCGATTGAGATCATTTCCCCTACCCATGAAAAATCAAAAACTGTGCGCGAAGCCATAGGTCAGTTGTCGCCACTACAGGCAGGAGAGGCAGCGCCACATGATAGGCTGCATGTTGCTTCATCACTTGCCGAAAAGAATTTGCAGCGCATCAGAGCATCCAAGCCAGGGGGCACTTGGCGAGACTGGCCAGAGCATCTCGTCGCAGAATGCCATCGCAGTAGCAGAGGCCGCACCTACCCCAGCGTTTATGGCCGCATGGAATGGGACAAACCCTCACCCACCATGACTACACAGTGCCACGGTTTTGGTAATGGTCGATTTGGGCATCCTGAACAAGATCGGGCAATTTCACTACGTGAAGCAGCCATCTTGCAAAGTTTCCCGCGAAATTATGCCTTCGTTCCAGATGATGGAATCGTGAACTTCAGTGTCATGGGGCGTTTGATCGGCAATGCCGTTCCAGTTGAGCTTGGCCGAGCCATTGCACGAAGCATTGCATCTCATTTGACGACAACTCTGAAGTATTAAGTCATGTGACTTGATTGCTGATGCCCCGCATCCAACCCTCTTCGCCTGAAGCCAGTCGCCGAATGTCAAAAATTCGACAAAAAGGAACTTCAGCAGAATTATCCCTTAGAAGAGAGCTTTTCCGCTTGGGATTACGCTATCGGGTCGATTACGAAATCTTAAAAAAGCCCCGCAGAGTTGCGGACATAGTTTTTCCAAGGCAACGGATCGCAATATTCGTTGATGGTTGCTTTTGGCATGGGTGTCCTGAACATGCTTCATGGCCAAAGCAAAATGCTGAATTCTGGCGCTTAAAGATCAAAGCAAACTGTGCACGTGATGCCGACACCAATCATCGGCTAGAGGCACTCGGCTGGAAAGTCGTGCGAATATGGTCTCATGAACTAGCGAAAGACGCCGCACTGAACATTGCAGCGATCGTTCATGAGCGCAAAAACAGACGGTAACGCACGCAAATAGACTCGACTACGTACTTTAGATAAATGGCAAGGCTTTATCCACGCGAGACACCATCAAACAGCCCAAAATCAGAAATCAAAGTACGAGAATGTCTGTCAACATTAGATGACTCCGTCATTCTTCACTCCGTAGCTTGGCAGTCCCGTCGGGGTAAAAACCAAAGTGATGGAGAGGCTGATTTCATCGTTGTGATGCCGAAATTTGGAATCTTAGTTTTAGAAGTCAAAGGAGGTGGCATTGAAGTAATTAATGGTTCGTGGTATTCGACCGGAAGCGATAGAATCACACACCCCATAAAAAATCCATTCGATCAGGCAAAGGATTCCAAGTACGCATTGCTTGCCTACTTCAAAACCGTTGATCCAGATCTTGCCCGTATTCCGATAGTCCACGGGGTCGTATTCCCTGATATTGTTGTGGATAACACTTTGGGTTCAAATGCCCCGAAGTCGATTGTAATCGACAGAATTGATCTCGAAAGACCATCGGCTGCTATTGAGCGGATTTTTCACCACTGGGAGAAGATCTATTCTCTATCTACTGGCGAGATTGAGCGGATAGTGAAGCACTTGGCCCCTACGATCAGGGTTCGGCGCCTGCTACGTGACGAAGTAGACGACGCAGAGCGAGCCTTGATTGACCTGACATCGGAACAGATGAGAGTTCTGCAGATTCTCAGACGCGTCAAGAAGGCAGCAATCTTAGGAGGGGCCGGAACAGGTAAGACAATATTAGCCGTTGAAAAAGCAAGGCAGCTAGCCTCATCCGGTTTCAGAACGCTACTTGTTTGCTACAATGCACCACTTCGTAAGCATCTCTCAACAGCACTTCATGGTACTCCAGTGGACGTGGAGAGTTTTCACAGCCTCGCGATTCGTGAGGCTCGACGCGCAAAATTGAAGATCCCTTTTGATCCGGGCAACGGCTGGTTCGAAACGGAAGCCCCTCAAATTTTGCGAGATGCCGCTATGATCAACGGCACACAATACAATGCTATACTCATTGACGAAGCGCAAGACTTTGCCAAAGAATGGCTTACCGTGGCGCAAGAACTATTGCCCGAGGATGGGTTACTATACCTATTTGCTGACTCTCATCAAAACCTCTACCAGCGAGGCTGGGCTATACCAAAGGAACTTACAGAATTCGAGTTGACGGTCAATTGTCGAAACACGCGACAGATCGCCAAGAGAGTTGCAAGCATTTTCGGGGATAATCTGGATAACAAATTAGTCGATGGACCCGATCCAAAATTCATCGAAGTGGACCGTCGTGAGCAACTTGTCGCATATGTAACAAAATTAGTCGAGAGCCTCACGCTCGAAGAGAAAATATCTCCAGCTCAACTAATCATCCTTACTGATACAACATCCTTAGTTTCCGAATTGCGGACCACTGGGGTCGCGGGGCACCTATTCACCACGCTTGACGGCTATGGCATCCCAGTCGAGACTGTTTTCCGTTTCAAGGGCCTTGAACGTGATGTGGTCGTTCTTGCCATCTCGGACAATGTAACAATGGACGATTTGCAAGCCATCGCATATGTGGGATTAAGTCGCGCGAAAGTCGGACTGTACGTCGTTGCTAATCGGAAACTCAGAGATGCCATTGCCTGGGACTTGTAACTAAATTCAAATTTTGCGCAAGTAGCCGTTGCAACCGAAAACCGTCAAGCGACTCAAATGCCGGTTGAAATACCGGCAGGACGGCTCTCCAACATGGAGACAAGCCATACAGGCCCCTCCAGCGTCGGAACATCCCGGATCCAAAGCACAGCGATGCTCATCATAAACAATCGCATCCAGTAAACGATGCAGATCTGTCTCGAATACAGCTTGGAGTCCCCCCAGAACGAAATCTCCCCTTGCGGCCGCATAAATGAAGAATCCCAGGTGCATCGGGACCAGTAGTTCGGAAAGAGCGTTACTATCGATGCCGGCGTGAACTGCAGAAATTCTCAGGAACCGATGAGCATAGGAGTGGATGAGTTTGAGGAGCGCCTCCCCTACAGAATCTGCATCCTCGTCCATTGAAGAAGGTATCTGAACCGCCTCTAATATTGCTGCTCGCGCCGTTCGTTCGTCATGCCAAGCTGGGATGCCATGCCCTTCGTTGGTTAGCCACTCGGCGACGCGCAATGGATCCAACCGAACGAAGAGGGCCTCCGTTTCTGCAATGTCCGCGTACACATTGTAACCTTGACCATGTCGCCCCTTATAGGGCACGAGTCGTCCTTTGCCGGGATCATGATCACCTCTTGTATAACCGAAGTGTCCTGTAAGGACCGGAAACCGCTCAATCAAGTCCACGGCGTATAACCCCGCTGTACGCAAAGCATGGGCATATTTGACACGATAGAGGATTCCAAGTTCGCTAGACGGTTCAGTGGCTGCCACCAAATCCTCAACCCGTACTCGAGACTCTAACGTCGCCAGCGCAATGGTAACAGCTTGAGCCTCAGCATCTTCGCGTTGCCCCACAGGTAAGACGACATCCTCACCTTGAATACCACCTGGTGCGGTACCAGCGACATCCAGCATTTTATCGATGATTTCCGGTGGCAGGCCCTGCACTTCTAATTGTCGCCGTAAGGCTTCACGACTCGTCGGCATTTCCTCGACGGTCTTAGACTTCATACCCTCCAACACCCACGACAATGCCCTCGGAGGGCCTCCTGCCTCTGCGATCAGGCGGATACGCTCTCGCGATGGAGGATTAACGATCACCACATTGCGCGCTGTATAGACCGACGATGCGCGATGAGGCTGGAAAGTAAGATTTCCCTGGCCACAATCGCATGGAACATGACCGAAACCTCGCCGAAGTTCTCGATCACAAACTGGACATTCGAACCGGATCTCGGTTGCAGAGGAAGTACCTGGAAACACGATACGGACTTGTTTGTGCTCTGAACATTTCGGTATCCATGGGGCACGAATTGTTCCGCATTTGTCGTGATACCCAACGAAAAATAGCTGTCCTTTCTGACCTTTGGCTCCACATGGGCACGTAGCTTCGGGTTCCTCGTGAACTCTCTTGCAGGTTTTGCATATCCACGACTTTGGGAAAGGCGCCACTTCAACGCCATTGTTCTCGTCGAGCGTTAATACGCTTATCCGCGCGCCACTGTGTAAATGAGCAACGAAACCAGCATCCATGCCTGTAATGCTCCAAGGAGTCGCTTGACGAATGATCGCCCTCCTCAGAGATGCCGAATCAATCTCACTGCGTACCTTGGGGTTCCTCCAATCCTTGACTTTCCAAACCCCACCTCTCAGATCGACTGTTTGTTCCGGAAGAAATCCGAATAAAATCTGGGAGGCACTTCGATATTCTTTCATATTTGGATTTCCTTTAGACTCTGGTTCCAATAACAGGAACTTGCTTCTCAACATCTCTCAAAGACAGCATTGGGGAGCCGGAGGGAGACAAGTCCGACGGGAAACGAGCATCATTTGGAGGCATGCTTATATTGTGACGCAGCTCTTCAAACCAGATTGCCAAATCCCGCTTCAGCGGCTCATCAAGCTCACTCTGCAAGTCGAGGGTTTGCACCAGCGCTTCGAGTTCAGCCTCAATGACAAACTTCCCTTTCGATACGTAATCTTTGAAAGCGCGCAAAGTCGTCAATGCCGAGTTTGCAGACGGTTCATGAATCATCAACAAACGTGCCAGTTCCAGACCGGCTATGGTCTTGTCCAGGACTCGACGGCTACGTTTCGTAACAGGGATAGGTTCGACGAAGCGATCACCTTGCTCAATGAACTGATGGAAAGAACGAAAAACGCTTGCATCTCGTTCGCGCCCTATCTTGTGAATTACAAATACTACCCCCGGGAATCGGCGCCCGACCCGTGCAGTGGCCTGGATAAATTCAGCAGCTGACAAGGGGATACCCAACATCACCATCAAGTTCAATCGATCGACGTCCACACCGTGTGACATCATGGAAGACGCGGAAACGATATGCAACCGATCTTCAAACTCATTTTCTGGACTCTGTAACCGCTCAAGTGTCTCGCGCACCTCTACGAAATCGGTCTTGCCCGTAAGAGATGCGGTATTGATAGTACCCGGCACTAGCACCTGAGTCTCCATAGAACGCATCACTGCTTCCAGGTCACGCAGCGTGTTCCCATAGACCACATTGGTTCCATACAAAGAAAGCAACTCTCCTGAGAACGAGGGATCCACGCCGATTTCTGCACAAGTCGCAACTGGATCTTGAGCAAGTTGTCTCACTGCAATCTGTAGCTCCGTCAATAATCGGTCGACCGTATATTCAATGGTTACTCCACGAGGTGCGATGGCAATGTAGCGACGCATTAGGCTGGGCGAATCCGAAGTCCAGAATCCACCTCCCGTACGCGGAGGTGGAACCGGGAATACTCGAGCCGACCTGCGATACAACACGTCCACTTGCTTTTCGTAGCCGGTTAGCGTCGCGGATGAAGCAAGTATCTTTGGTTTCCGTCCACACAATTCCTGCTGGAGCGCATCGTATAACGCTTCATAATGTGAATCGACGGCACCAAGACTGTCCCTTAGCAAGTGTAGCTCGTCCTGTAGTCGAAACGAGCATCCATACTGAGCCGCATCCATTGGCAAGCCCTGTCTGCTACCCTGACAACCTGGAACAAGACACCCGGAAGGGCGTGAGCTTCTCGGAGCATAGGTATATCCGTGGCCGTCTTTGGAGCACTTCCCGAGAGGTGGGCCAACCATCCCCCGCATGGACGCCTGCAAGGAAATAGATGCAGCTTTATCGAGTGTCCCTACAACGATTGTGGGAAGGAATCTATATATCTCTTCGTCCACAACATAGATCGGCAAAGCCTCACGAAACGATATACACGCCGAATTTCCGCAACGATGTTCAAGTTTCCACAAACGCCTGTCGAAGCTCATCGAAATCGAGCGTTCATGACAGAATGGACAGTAGTCCAACACTTGATACTTCGCTGGCATATGGTCGTCATCCGGATCCGGCTCCCCGGCCTTCGGATTCTCGGGAATTCGATTTGGTGTCGCACCTTGACCTACGAAGAAGCCGAGCGAAAAGGAATCTCCCGGTATTTCCATCTCCCGACGAACTACCTCGGCTGATGCAATCGCATTTGCGAACCTCTGTGTTTGTTGTAAAGAAAGCATCCTCAGTGGAAACCGGCTCCAGGCGGTCATCCCAGACAACTTACCCATCAAACGATCATATAAAGCAGCCGTAACAAGCAGGCCAAGATACGTCTCCGTTTTACCTCCACCGGTCGCAAACCAGACGACATCGACAATCTCCGGTTCACTATTACACTCCACGATCGATTGTAAGTTAGCAAAAAGGAAACCAAGCTGGAAAGGGCGCCACGAGTCGTATTTTCCATTGGCACTGCGTGACATCGCACGATTCATACCCTTGTAAGCCTTTAGTAATAATGAATTCGTCCTAAGCAATTCGATACCATTGGCAATCCGTGTGCACTCCTCATCGAATTGCTTAGAGGCCTCGGAAGCCTGCTCCCGCATCTCCAATGACCACTCTTCTTCTTGTGCCCGAAGATCAAGCGCATCAGGCCCCCAATTAGGTTCCCCCCAACGCCGCAGAGACGAGAGTAGAGTTTCCGCCGACGATATCGGGTCTATAGCCAAATCATCAAACCGCATAGCGGGCATTTGTTCGTCCACGTTCCAGTACTGCGGCCGCTTACGATCGACCGTCACAGCATCTTCTGTGGCAAAGACACCATCATCAAGACGACGCACACCGCAATTGATACCATATGCATCTATTTTTCTGTCATAGCGGAATGAGTCCTCTAAAGTTTCGAGCATAAACGGAGTCGGATTCAGCCCTTCAAGCTGCAACTCGCATTGGTAGAGGCGAGTATCCTTGAATTTTGAGTGCTCCTTCGGGGAGCAATTGACCAAAGACACACTTAGCTCGTGAACACCTGTCTGCCCCGTCTCGATTTCAACGTCGATCCTTGCCGCAAGTCCAGGATATCCCGTTATATCTTCCAGCGCTCGAACGAATTCGCTCTCAGCGAAACTGTAGACTCCAACACGATGGTGTACTTCAATCGCCGATCGTATGCAAACCGATTCCGTTTTTTTCCAGATTTTCTCGGACTTGTCCCACAACCAAACTCTGACAGAGGCTGCGACATGGAAACGCCATGGCCAAGCCCCATTGGGTTTGAATTTAATGCCAAATGCGCAAGGCTCCAGACGTTCCCCTCTATCTCCCCAATCGTTCTCGGCCACAGCTTGGGCAGATTGCAATCTTCCTAGCCAATACTTTCCGGACGGGTCAACCTTAAGGACGGTGTCAGAATCCCCCCTGCCGGCCACAGTCATGCGTTGTGTCAGCCAATCTACGAATTTCTCTCGCGCAAACTCAATATTCATTCTTTATTTCTCCTTGCTCAATAATGCGCTTTGGCGCACCGTAGCATTCCATATCGTGCTTTATGAATCCAGAAAATCACGCAATTTATCTGCGCGGCTCGGACATCTCAGCCTCTGCATAGCCTTGGCCTCAATCTGTCGAATCCTCTCACGAGTTAGGCCGTATGCCTGACCAATTTCTTCCAAGGTCGACTCACTACCAGAGTTAAATAACCCGAATCGAAGACTCAAAACTGTACTCTCGCGGTTATCAAGACTGCTTAGTGCTTGCTTTATACAGATCGTCAGTTCGGTTCGACTGAGTTCTTCCTCCGGCGACGGCAGATCAGAAACCAGCGTTTCAATCAATGTGAAGTCATCGTATTCATTGAGCTGCTCGTCCAATGACAATGGAACGAATGCGGTGACCTGCTGTATGAAATGTACTTTATCAATTGTCCAGGCGAGCTCATCAGCGAGCTCAGCCATACTCGTACGCCGACCAGGATGCATCTGAGCCAAGAGTTTATGTGCTCGCTTGAGATGGTGAACATCACTGTGTACGTGCACAGGTAGCCGAATGGTCGCCCCTCGATCAGCAAGAGATCGTGTGATTGTCTGTCTAATCCACCATGATGCATAGGTGGAAAACTTGTAGCCGAGAGTGTGATCGTATTTATTGACCGCCCGCATTAGGCCTATCACTCCTTCTTGGAAAAGATCATCAAGCTCTAAATCAGAAATACCAACATAAGGCTTGGCAATGAATAGAACAAGGCGCAGATTGGCCTTTATCATCGCATGTTTCGCGCACAGTGCACGTTTGATAATTCGAGCGTGTTCCTCAGATCGTTCTATACCATTTTCCAGTTCTTCCTGGGCACGGCGTCCGAGTTCCATCCTTCGCCCTAACTCGACTTCCTCATCGGCAGTCAAAAGCTTAGTGTCTAGACCAGGCAACCACAAGACTAATCGATCATGAACAGTTTTAATGTCGGCATCAATGGCCTCAGTAGAATTGATGCGAAGGATCGCTGCCTCGTCAAAACTTTCTAACTCATCTTCAATACTGATACCAAGCGCATTGAGCTGCCGATAGACCTCTGAGCACTCTTCAACGCTAAGCGTACGCTTCTCAAGCAACCTTTCTACATGATCCGCCGTTAAATAACTATCTCGGCGGTCATAATCCGCCACTAAATCACTAACAACTTTACTGATCTTAGTTTCTTCCACGACAAATCCCTGCCGAAATTCACAATTATCTCAGCAACTCTAATACTAGTTTGATAGCTAATTTCTTATTTGTAAAGCATAGTCCACATTAACATTTATTTCCCATAACCTTTTTCAATAAGAACTTCCTTCTCAAAAGAGTCTAGCGTTTATGCCCCCCCTAAAATAGTCTAGCACATTAAAATTCGTAATTGCTCTTGAAGTTTACCGATAAATCAGTGTTTCAAAAAAATTCAAAAATGGGCCTAAGCTCAAGGAGCTTAGATAGTGTCGTCATAAGATAGCTGTCCACAAGGCGATACACCGGATTTGCACAGCGGCCAGAAATGAAGCGGTGTTCTTGGCATAACGAGTGGCGATGCCTCGCCAGCGCTTGAGGT
>Ga0207968_100038_pt1 | contig 53965 bp, 51 predicted proteins | sample LakWasMet21_HOW5_2_FD_183867 | JGI IMG/M metagenome (GOLD analysis project Ga0207968, IMG submission 183867) | Freshwater sediment methanotrophic microbial communities from Lake Washington under simulated oxygen tension - Sediment Metagenome... | ecosystem: Environmental > Aquatic > Freshwater >...
CGCTGGATGTGAAGCTGGAAAACTTCCTGATTACCTCTAAGTTTCGCGCCCGCCACGGGCAAGAAGTTTACTTGTTCAATCCGTTCGCGGCAGACGGAAGAACGCACCGCTATAACCCGCTGGGCTACATTAGCAATAATCCAAGGCTTCGAGTAACGGAAATCCTGGCAATTGGTTATGCGCTATATCCGGGCGCTAGTAGAGATTCGTTTTTTGATGATACCGCCCGAAACCTGTTCCTTGGCTTGACCTTGTACCTATGCGAAACGCCGGGCCTGCCGCGCACTTTTGGTGAACTGCTTCGGCAATCATCCGGCAAAGGCCAACCAATTAAGACCTATCTACAAAACTTAATCATTTCCCGCAACTACAGGGAAGTTGAGGAAGTGGACGACGACGGGATAATCACAAAAAATCTGGTTCCAATTCTTCATTGGGATGGTAAAGGCCTGCCGCCTCTGTCAATGGAATGCGTGGACGCCTTAAATCGTTTCACCTGCACGTCGGATAACACGTTATCGAGCATTCTCACAACGTTCAACGCCCCGCTGACAATCTGGGTTAGCCCGATAGTCGATGCCGCCACCAGCGCCAACGACTTCGATCTACGAGACGTGCGCAAAAGGCGCATGTCCATCTATCTAGGCATTCCCGCTAACAAGCTCGCCGAAGCCGAATTGTTGCTCAATCTGTTTTTCTCTCAGCTAGTGAATCTCAACACCGATGACCTGCTGTATTCGAAGCCTGAGCTTAAATATCAATGCCTAATGTTGATGGACGAATTCGCCGCGCCTGGCCGGATCGGCATTATCGACAAATCCAATTCCTACATGGCCGGGTATGGTATGCGAATGCTAACCATCATTCAGTCGCCGTCTCAGATTGAGGCCGAACCCCGTAAGGGGTATGGCCGCGAAGGGGCGGGGACGTTGATAACGAATCATGCCTTGCAAATCCTTTATACGCCGCGAAAACAAAGCGACGCAAACGAGTATTCGGAAATGCTGGGCTACTACACGTTCAAAGCAAAAGGGTTGAGCCGGCAACGCGGCGGCCGAAACGAAGGCGGCCACAGTGAATCCGAATCGGATCAAAAACGGGCCTTGATGCTCCCGCAAGAACTCAAGGAAATGAGTCTGCGGAAGCAAATCATTAACCTTGAAAATACAAAGCCCATTCAATGCGAAAAGATCGCCTATTACGCGGATCACGTATTCATTGACCGCCTCAAATCGGTATCGCCGACGCTTGCGGCGTTAGACAACACCCCTATTCGCAACTGGTTTCGCAAGAAAGGTATCACCATCAAAGCAAAGCCATCCAAGGAGCTGTTAGAAGCAACCTGGGGACGGGGAGAACTGGCAAGCAACATCCCGTTGATCGATTTGGATTTGCACGACGCCATCGTGCAAGAACGCAGTCGGCCAATGACGCCGGCAGACATTTCTAAGGGCATTGATCTTAGCAAGCTCGCCATCGACGCATCGAATATTCCGGTTCCAAACGGACCTGATTTGCAGCCCGAAGAAATCGAAGCGTTTGTAGATGACTTCTTTAACGCCCTCGATGCCGTGAATGAATATGACGAAGACGGCTCCAGTGAGCGCCCCAGCGAAGACGAACTTGCGGCGTTAGATGCTCAAGCAAATCCGGAAACATTAGAAAGCCCAACTTACGATCAAAATGTAATAGAGCTAGTGGAACCTTCAGCCGAAGAACTTGTGGACATGATGGACGAAATTTATCACGCCGATGAAGGGATAAATGAAGCGGAAATGCTGGCAGCGATGGCCGGCGAAGACGATTCTCCAGAATATCCAGACTGGTTAGACGATGCACCAATACTTGATCTAAGTGTGCTTGAAAAGCCTGTCGCATCAAAAGAAGACCGCGAATTATAAGGCATTGACTTTGATTAATGCCCGAAAGGGCGTCTATCAATACGGGCGACGCCCAAGAGCGGCTTTATCGAGAGCCGCATATTTTTATCGACAAGGAGCCTCAACATGACAGACCACACTACTCAACCAGCAGAACCTAACAGCGCAAGCGGAAAAGAATTAGTCGAACGAATCCAAAACGACTTATCAAAAGCCCAACATCGATACGGAGTGCAAGACCCGTTTAATGATGCAAAATATCTCATTAGCACAGCGAACGAAATGGTTGCCAAGGCCGATGAACTCGGCTTTACACGATTTCAAGGTTATACCGCCGACAGAGGGGTATCGCAAATCAGTAAGATTGATGGCGAATGGAAGCGTGACGACGGCAAAACTCTTGCCGAAGTACAGTCCGGTATCGATCAAGATAGCATTGGTGAAATATCTAGTCGCGCTCAACTGAGGGCGCAAGCTGGACAAGATGTAGACCATAACATCGACAGAAAATTAGCCTTGGCGGATGCCAGCGCTTTTCTGCGTATTCAAGACCCAAAAATACAGGAGCTTGCGGCAGTAGTAATTGCCGATAACACCCGCGAATTCCCTAATTACAAAACAGGCCTGGAAGTAGCGTATTCCGGCTATTTACGGAATCCATCCCAAATATCACCTATTGCGGCGCGAGTCGCAGAACTGGACGCCATAAGCGCCTCGCGGGAAACGGCCAACGAAAAAAACATTGTAGAACCGGTGATTGCAAAGGAGTTGTTCATTGACGGTGCTGATGTTGTTGCGCGTGCCGCTCAAAATCGTCAGCGTGACCGCGACCAGTTAGCGGGCGAACAAAATCGTCTTGGTACGCTTGCCGAAGGAAAGCGTATCAATGTCGAAAACCTGTCGGAAAAAGCAACCGAGCAAGATACAGCCAATGACGTTGCCGAACGCACAAGTAATACCGCCGACAGGCAAGGCCAACAATTCACCGAACAGGAGAAAAATCGTCAAATCGAACTGATGGAACAATTACACCATCAATTTCGCGTGTCCGGTGCCAAATTCCACTTTAAAGATCAGCCCGGACAAATCGCCTTTAAGGATAAAGGCGAAAAGATGGTGTCTGCATCAAACGATGAACGAGTGGCTAAAGCAATGGCGACAATGGCAGACGCCAAGGGCTGGAAAACAATCAAAGTATCAGGCCACCCCGATTTTCAGCGCGAGGTTTGGATGGAAGCCAGTTTGCGCGGCCTTGAAGTCCGTGGTTTTAAACCATCGGAGCAGGATATAAAAGTGCTTGAGGGCCGCCGCGAACATACCATGAAAAACGTCGTTGAACAGGATACAACGGGGCGCGGTCGTAATGTCGCCACAGAACGTCAAGAACCGGCAGAAAAGACAACGGACAAGCCAGCGCCACAGGTTGAGACGAAAAAGGCCGTGGAGGCGGATTCTCGCGTATTTAGCGGTCGTGTGCTTGAGCATGGCCCGGCTAAATACAATCACGACCCTGAAGAAAAACAAAGTTATTTTGTGAAGCTTGACACCAAAGCTGGCGAAAAAACCGTCTGGGGAATGGATCTCAATCGCGCAATGTCTGATTCAAAAGCGAAGCCCGGCGACGAGGTAAAACTCGAATTCAAGGGTAAGGAACGCGTGATTGTTGAAGCTTTAGATCGTGACGATGCAGGTAAAGTCATCGGGAAAAAACCAATCGAGACAAATCGTAATACCTGGGAAGTACAAATTTCGGATAAAGCTAAGGTGGTTGAGGCAGTGGCCGCGACCCTGATTGACTCAAAAATCAAAGACCCTGCTAATCAACAAATCTTAAAAGCGGCTGTAGGCGCTCGGCTTGTAGAACGTAAGCAGCTCGGCAAAGTCCCCGAAGTACCGATGTACGACAAAAATGCAGCGAAACAGCCAAAGCAACCGGAACAGATAAGCCCTCAAATCCAAAGAACAGAACGCACCCGGTAACGCTGAAACTGTCTTGCAAGACAGTTTCAGCGCGAAAATATTGCGCAATAGTTACCAATACATACAATATTGGCACACTAATATTTAGTAGAATGGAGTTCAACAACATGCAAAAAATGGTAGTTATATCTAGCGCAGTCTTCATGGCCGCGTGCTCATCGTTGCCGGTACCGCCAGTTGTTGACGGTACCGACAGACATCCAATAAACAGCCGAGAGACAACCGAACTATTAGCGCTTCGCGCTCAATTGGCCCAAACACAGGAACTACTACAATTACGTGAACAAAACATAATACCGCCCGTGGCAATCCATCCAGCGCCAGTGCAGACATCGCTAATCACGTCGCAAACGGTCAGTGTGCAATTTCCATTCAACGGTACGAAGTTTAACCCAACACCAGACCAAACCGGGGCGCTTCTTCCATTATTGACCAACGCTAAACGTATCGCAGTGCGAGGCAGAACAGACGGCCAACACGCGAGCGCCGCTGATGAACAAGTCGCACTGAACCGCGCACTGTCGGCACAACGATACTTAGTGAATAACGGAATATCGCCTTTGATTATTTCGATAAATTATTTATCAGCTGGCGATTATGTAGCCGACAACAATTCAGCGGCCGGCCGCGCTCAAAATCGCCGCGTTGATATTGATGTTTTCAATTAATTCGAGACTGACTAAGGAAAATAATATGTTTAAAAATTACTTCGCAAGTATTGCGGTAGAACACACTCGAATTTTAAAAACTAAATCGCTATCTATTTGATTTTTTCAAACTTAACTAATAAGAATTGCTGTTCGTTTATGCAGTTGAAGCTGAGACGCTTCGCTATGTGCGACAATATCTCAAAAAACGAGAAAGTGCGCCCAAACGCAGCATTGGCGTCGGTTATAAAGTGATACGAGGCTGGAGTGAGGAAAGCATTTATTAAAACAAGGAACGCATGAAAATCATCAAAAACAGCGGAAACGAGCGGGTCATTGATGAGCTGCGCAAATGCCTTATGGCGCAATCCACGCTCGACATAGCCTCACCTTCGTTTTCGCTTTTCGCCTTCGGAGAAGTGCGGGAACTCCTGCATAAGCTCGATAAATGCCGCGTGGTATTGCCCAACGCCAAAGCGGACGATCTGGGCATTGTAGATTCCATAGCCGACCGTTCATTTCGTAACCGCCTTCAAACCCGCTGGCTGGCGAAGCAGTGCGCCGAATGGATTGAGAAGACCACTGAAATTAAGCGCGTTCCTGGGATTATTCCGCAAGCGACTCTTATCACCGAAAGTTCGGAAAAAGCGCTCAATCGCGTCATTACCGGCAATTGTTCTTTTTCCACGGAAGGGCTTGGCATTACCCCTGGCAACCAGTTTGGCCTTATCCAGCTTTCCGAGAGTGCCGAAGAATGTGCGCTCCTCGGCTCCTGGTTTACATCCCTATGGGACAGTTTGCCCGCCACCCCAGAAGCAAAAAATGACTTCCTTTCCATGCTCAAGGAGTTGATCGAACATAAGGAGCCATCCCTCGTTTACTATTTGATCCTCTACCGGCTTTTCAAAGATATGGGCGAGGAGCTGGACGAAGAGCGCATTATTAAATCCGCGACCGGTATCCGCAACACGACCGTCTGGAAGAAGTTATACAAATTTCAGCGTGATGGCGTGGTGGGCGCTATCGACAAGCTGGAGCGGCATGGCGGCTGCATCATCGCCGATAGCGTAGGCTTGGGTAAAACTTTCGAAGCCTTGGCTATCATCAAATACTATGAGCTTCGCAACGACCGCGTGCTGGTTCTCGTGCCCAAGCGCTTGCGAGACAACTGGACGATCTACAAAGCCAACGACCGGCGCAACAGTTTGGCTTCCGACCGTTTCAACTACGATGTATTAAACCACACCGATCTATCGCGTGAGGGCGGCTTGTCCGGCGATATTGACCTCAACCACGTCAATTGGGGCAACTATGATCTGGTGGTTATCGACGAATCCCACAACTTCCGGAACAAGGCCACTCACAAAGACCGTGAGACTCGCTATGACCGGCTGATGCGCCGGATCATTCAAGAAGGCGTCAAGACCCGCGTGCTGATGCTCTCCGCCACGCCGGTCAACAATCGTCTTGCCGACTTGAAAAACCAGATTGCTTTTGTGACCGAGGGCGACGATACCGCGCTATTCGATCACGGCATTCCCAGTATCGAAACGACCGTCCGGCAAGCACAACTTCAGTTCAACCGCTGGCTTGCCCTGGAAGACACGGATCGCAAGCCGGCACGGCTCATGGATATGCTCGGCTTCGATTACTTCAAGCTGCTCGATATGCTCACCATTGCCCGCTCGCGCAAACACATTGAGAAATACTACGGCACGGCGGAAACCGGTAAGTTTCCGGAGCGATTAAAGCCTATCAACATCAAGCCGGACGTGGATTTATCCGGCGAATTCCGCTCCATTCGGGAGATCAATAACGAAATCCGCCGCCTCACGTTGGCCGCTTATGCGCCGCTTCGCTATGTTTTGCCGCACAAGCAGGCGGCCTATGACGCGAAGTACAGCACCAAAATTCGCGGCGGCGAAAGTTTTTTCCGGCAAGCCGACCGTGAAGAAAGCTTGGTTCACCTGCTGCGCGTCAACGTCCTTAAACGGATGGAAAGCGCCGTATCGTCTTTTTCGCTGACCCTTGAGCGACAGCTTGCCGACGTAAAAGCCACGCTCGCCAAGCTGGAAACGCACGAAAATAGCATTGAAGAAATCGACATTGAAGATGTGGATGTAGATGATGCCGCGTTTGAAAGCCTTCTGGTCGGGCGTAAAGTGCGGGTGTTGTTGCAAGACGTGGATTTAGTGCGTTGGCGGCAAGACCTCACTGAAGACCGCAATCGGCTTGCCACTTTGCTTTCGGCGGCTCGACAAGTAAACCCTGACCGCGATGCGAAATTAGCCGCATTGCGGCAAGTTATTACGCAAAAAGTGACAAACCAGATTAATACAGGCAACCGTAAGGTGATCGTATTTACCGCCTTCGCCGATACCGCCCACTATCTGTATGAGCAGCTTGCACCGTGGGCGCATGAGAAACTGGGACTGAATACCGCCATTCTTACCGGCACTGGGCGCAACAAAACCACGCTGCCCAATCTGCGCAACGACCTGGCGAGTATCCTCACCGCATTCTCGCCACGCTCCAAGGAACGTCCGGAAGAGTTAGCCAACGAGGGCGAACTCGACCTTCTGATTGCGACAGACTGCATTTCCGAAGGGCAAAATCTTCAAGATTGCGACACGCTCATCAATTACGACATTCATTGGAATCCGGTGCGGATCATTCAACGCTTCGGGCGCATAGACCGTATCGGTTCGATCAACACGCTTATCCAGCTCGTCAACTTCTGGCCGAATATCGAGCTAGAGGAATATATCAACCTGGAACAACGGGTGAGCGGGCGGATGGTCTTACTGGATATTTCCGCCACCGGCGAGGAAAACGTCATCGAGCAGCAATCCGGCAACCAGATGAACGATCTGGAGTATCGCCGCAAACAGCTTTTGAAGCTTCAGGATACTGTCATCGACCTGGAAGACCTGAGCAGCGGCGTTTCGATTGCCGATTTGACGCTCACCGATTTCCGCATTGATCTAGCTGGCTTTCTTAAAGACCATCAGGATCGCTTAGACAGCTTGCCACTTGGAACCTTTGCCGTCACCACCACAGACGATCTAGGCGAAACGGCCATTCCTTCGGGTGTGGTTTTCTGCCTGCGTGCCGTAGGCGACGCGGCCTTGAATGTGGTGGAACCTGGCTATCCCCTCGCGCCCCATTACCTAGTTCACATTGGCGATGATGGAGCCGTATTGCTGCCGTTCAACCAGGAAAAACAGGTTCTCGACCGGCTTAAAAAGCTCTGCATAGGCTGTGATTTACCGGATGCCGTAGCCTGTGCTCGCTTCGATAAAACCACGCGCGACGGCAAAGAAATGAATGCCGTACAGGATTTGCTCGCCAAAGCAGTCGCCTCTATCGTCGGCAAGAAAGAAGAGCGTGCGGTCGCCAGCTTGTTTACACCTGGCGGCACGCACGCCCAGAAAGGCGAGTTTCAGGGCATTAACGATTTTGAGGTCGTGGCCTTTCTTGTAATCCTGCCTGAATCCGCCCTTGCATGATCTTCGCTCCGGTCATCGATGCTCTCGCTTTGCCCTCAGACGCCCGCGTAGATCAGCGCGTGCCCAAAAAACTGTTGATGGACCAGGGCATACCGACTGCTGCCGACAAACGACAAATTCAGGATGGTATCGAGGAAATACATTGGATCGCCGCACTCAAGCCCACCAATATCGGCGTGCCGGAATATCGAGACGAGGTTCGCGAGTATCTGGAAATCGCTATTCTCACTGTTTCCTTCCGCCAAGCGGCCAAGCCTGCGCGGCTTATAGAGCTGATTCATCGGGCTATTCCATACCCCGTAGTGTTGTTGTCCGGCCAAAGCGGAACGGTCAGCCTTTCCCTGGCGCATAAGCGTTGGTCGCAAGGCGAAGCGGGCAAAGTGGTGATCGAAGACGTTCGCCGAACATCTCCGCTAAACATGGACGCCTTGGAAGCTCAAGAGGCGCAATTTCTATCCAGCCTTGCGCTCTCGACCCTCCCTGCCCCCGACCTCTTTGTTCTTTATCAGGCCTGGATTGACCGTTTGGCCGAGCTGGAGGCTGCAAACATTACGGGCAGTTTTACCGCCCCGACTTCCGCCGAACACTCAACAATCTTGCGGGACGGGCTGGCAAACCACGCGCGGCTACAGTATGAATTAACGACCTTACGCAACCAAGCCGCGAAAGAAAAGCAGCTCAATCGCCGCGTGGAACTGAATATGACGATCAAAAGGCTGGAAGCAGAACTGGCCAAAATCAAGACGACACTCTCACCCTAAAGGGCATAAAGGAAAAAGCTGTGCAGAAATTGACTGACCAAGACCCAGAAACCCAAAGCGCCGATCTGGTTGCCGGAAACATCGCTTTGCTTCAATCACTGTTCCCCGAAGCCTTCACCGAAGGCAAGGTGGACTTCGAGGTATTGAAACAATTGCTCGGCGGTGCGGTTGATGACCGCGAAGAAAAATACGGCCTTAACTGGCACGGCAAACGCCGTGCACGGCAAATAGCCCTAACACCATCAACCGGCACGCTGCGCCCTTGTCCAGAAGAAAGCGTGGACTGGGACACTACGCAAAACCTGATGATCGAAGGCGACAATCTGGAAGTGCTTAAACTCTTGCAAAAGAGCTATGCCGGAAAGGTGAAACTCATCTATATCGACCCGCCGTACAACACCGGCAAGGACTTTGTTTATCCAGACGACTTCCGTGACAACATCAAGAACTACCTGGAACTCACCGGGCAAGTCGAAGGCGGCAAGAAAATTAGTAGCAACACTGAAGCCAGCGGGCGATTTCATACTGACTGGCTGAATATGATGTATCCGAGATTAAAGCTTGCAAGGAATCTGTTGCGCGAGGATGGGGTGATTTTTATTAGTATTGATGACAACGAAGTAGGGAATTTAAGTAAGTTGTGTGATGAAATTTTTGGCCCAGAAAATTTATTAACAACAATAACTTTGAAAGTTAGGTATGAAGGAAAGACTCTTGTAGAAGACATGAACTTTCAAAAACTGGTCGAAAACGTATTGGTTTACGCAAAAATAAAGCCAACAGTCAAATTAAAAAAAATAGAAAAAGATTACGACTTCGGAAAATTTGAGTGGTTTGTAACGGAAACAGGTAAGCCACAGATTATCGAATTGGGCGGTAAAAAGGTTGAAGTTTTTAGCGATTGCGATTTTAAAATCACCAAAGGCGAACCGAATATCTCTGGTTTGAAGGAAATATGGGCAACAGGAACTATCCTCGATGGGAATTCATCTGGACGATTTTTCAGAGATTACCTTGCTGGTAGGAGTGAAGGTGATGGGTTAGGTGTTTTGTATAAGGTGTATGGTATTGGTGATGATGAACTTCCATATAGATATTTTACTGGACCTAAGAAATCGACGGCTACAAAAGGAAAATATTACCAGGGAGTTCCAAAAGACATATTAGACAATATAAACGACGTAAAGAAGCTTCAACCCATAGTTACATTCTTTGATTTGGCTGGAGATTTTGGAAACTGCCGACATGAGGGAGGAGTTGACTTTAGGAGTGGAAAAAAACCTATCGAATTGCTGCGACGATTATTTTCTATGATTGAATCCAGTGATAGTGACCTTATCCTTGATTTCTTTGCTGGATCGGGTACTACGGCACATGCAACAATGCAATTCAATGTAGAGGATGGAAGAAAAAGAAAATTTATCTGTATACAATTACCCGAACCCATTGAGGATTCAGAATATAAAACAATAGCCGAATTAACAAAAGAACGTTTGCGTCGTGCCTCGAAGAAGATTAAAGACGAAAATTCAATCTTCGAAGGCGACACAGGCTTTCGTGTTTTCAAACTGGATTCATCCAATATCCATGCTTGGGAGCCTAACAGGGATGATTTGGCCGATACGCTTCTTCAACACGCCGAACATCTGAAAACCGACCGCACCGAACAAGATATTCTGTTCGAGCTATTGCTCAAGCTTGGCTTAAACCTGACCGTGCCTATTGAACAGAAAACTATCTCCGGCAAAACCGTTCACAGCATTGGTGCTGGCACTCTGCTTACGTGCCTGGCTCCGCAAATCAGCAACGATGAAGCGGAGTCTTTAGCCTTGGGACTGGTGGAATGGCATAAGCAATTATCTCCGGCAGGTGAAACCCAAGTGGTATTCCGTGATAGCGCCTTTGCCGACGATGTGGGTAAAACCAATCTCACCGCCATTCTCCAGCAAAATGGGCTGGAAAACGTGCGCAGCTTGTGAGGTTGGGACGATGAAACTTCACTTCGAACCTAACCTCGATTACCAACACGATGCTATTGAATCGGTATGTGACTTGTTTCGAGGGCAAGAAACCTGCCGAACCGAATTCACCGTTACCCATAACGCCGTCGGCGGCCAAAGCGATATGTTCTCAACAAACGATCTCGGCATCGGCAACCGCTTGCAATTGCTGGACGACGAACTGCTTGCTAATCTCGGCGATATTCAGCTTCGCAACGGCCTAAAACCCGCGTCTGGTATTGCCTCTGGTGATTTTACCGTGGAAATGGAAACCGGCACGGGGAAAACCTATGTCTATCTGCGCACGGCTTTCGAGCTGAACAAGCGCTATGGCTTTACTAAATTTGTGATTGTGGTGCCTTCCGTGGCCATTAAGGAAGGCACCAACAAAACCTTGGAAATCACCCGCGACCATTTCGAGAGCTTATATCCTGGAGCCAAGGGCTATGAGTTCTTTCAATATGATTCATCCAAACTCGGCCAGGTACGCAATTTTGCTACCAGTCCGAATATTCAGGTCATGGTAGTGACAGTCGGCGCTATCAATAAGAAGGACGTGAACAACCTCTATAAGGACAGCGAGAAAACCGGCGGTGAAAAACCTATCGACCTCATTAAAGCAACCCTTCCGATCATCATCGTGGATGAACCTCAAAGCGTCGATGGCGGCCTGCAAGGTCAGGGAAAACAAGCACTCGATGCCATGAACCCGCTTTGCACGCTGCGTTATTCGGCGACCCATGTGGACAAACACAATATGGTTTTCCGCCTTGATGCTGTGGATGCTTACGAACGCAAGCTGGTCAAGCAGATTGAAGTCGCCTCCCTTCAGGTCGATGGTGGCCACAATAAGGCTTATGTGAAACTGCTGAGCGTGAGCAACAAGCGCGGCGTCATTTCCGCCCAGCTTGAACTGGATATTCAGAACGGGGCGCATGTCCGCCGCGAACCAAGGACTGTTCAGGACGGCGACGATCTGGAGCAAACCACAGGCCGAGCCATTTACGCCAATTGTCTGGTTGGGGAAATTCGTTGTGAAAAAGGCAATGAATTGGTCGAACTAAAAACGCCAGGTGGCGAGCATTGGTTACGGATCGACCAAGCTATCGGCGATGTGGATGCTGACGCCCTCAAGCGGTTGATGATCCGGCGCACGATCAAAGAGCATTTAGATAAAGAACTGCGGCTACGCCCACAGGGAATAAAGGTTCTGAGCCTATTTTTTATCGACGTTGTAGATCATTACCGCCGCTATACCGCTGACGGTGCACGCGAAAATGGCAAATATGCGGTAATGTTCGAGGAAGAATATCGGCGTCTGGCGGCTCATCCAGACTACCAAAGCCTATTTAATGAAGTGGACTTGAGCGCGGATGCCTCAGAAGTGCATGGCGGCTATTTCTCCATTGATAAAAAAGGCGTCTGGACAGAGACCGCTGATAATAACCAAGCTGGCCGTGACAATGCCGAACGCGCTTACAACCTCATTATGAGAGAAAAGGAAAAACTGCTTAGTTTCGATACCAAGCTCAAGTTTATATTCTCCCATTCAGCGTTGCGCGAAGGTTGGGATAACCCCAATGTTTTCCAGATTTGTGCATTGCGCGAGATGGGAACCGAGCGTGAGCGTCGGCAAACTATCGGTCGCGGTTTGCGCCTCTGCGTCAACCAGAATGGCGAGCGTATTCGGGGCTTTGACATCAACACATTAACCGTCATCGCCACTGAGAGTTACGAGGAATTCGCCGAAAACCTGCAAAAAGAGATCGAGGCCGATACCGGTATCCGCTTCGGTATCGTGGAAAAACACCAGTTTGCCGCTATTGCTGTGCCAGACGCGACTGGCAAAACCCAGCCATTAGGCGTGGCGCAGTCTGAGGCGCTCTGGAACCATCTTAAAGAAACGGGCTATCTGGATGCAAAGGGCAAGGTTCAGGATGCCTTGCGCAAGGTGCTCAAGGACGGAACGCTAACCTTGCCGGAGACATTTACCGCACAGCTTCCACAGGTCAAAGAAATCTTGCGCAAGCTCGCCGGAAAACTGGAAATCAAGGATGCCAATGAGCGGAAGCAGGTTAAAACGCGGCAGGCCATCTTACACAGCGAGCAGTTCAAGGCATTGTGGAACCGAATTAAGCACAAGACCACTTATCGGGTGCAATTCGACAATGAAAAATTACTGAAAGATTGCGCTCAAGCCATCTGGCACTGTCCGCCAATCACAAAAACACGGGTCAATATCCGTAAAGCCGATCTTGCCATTGGCAGGGGTGGCGTCATTGCGGAAGAAACCGCTACGGGCGCATCCATCACGCTAGATGAAAGGGACATCGAGCTACCTGACATCCTGACCGATTTACAGGACAAGACCCAGCTTACCCGTCGCAGTTTGGTCACGATCCTGAATGATAGCAACCGGCTGAATGACTTTGCTCGTAACCCCCAGCAATTCATCGAGCTTGCTAGTGAGTCCATCAACCGCACTAAGCGCCTCGCCCTGGTGGACGGTATCAAGTATCAGCGCATCGGTGATGAACATTATTATGCTCAGGAGCTTTTTGAGAAGGAAGAATTAACCGGCTATCTAAAAAATATGCTGGCCGTCGAAAAGTCTGTTCATGAGCATGTCGTCTATGACTCCAGTGGAGTTGAGCGCGGTTTCGCCGAACAACTGGAAAAGAACGAATCCGTCAAGGTATATGCCAAGCTGCCAGGCTGGTTTAAGGTTCCAACCCCATTAGGCAGCTACAATCCTGATTGGGCTGTATTGGTGGAGCTGGACGGTGCTGAACGCCTCTATTTTGTCGTGGAAACCAAGGGTAGTCTTTTCACCGATGATCTACGCGATAAGGAAAGCGCCAAAATCAAATGTGGCGAGGCGCATTTTGAAGCCTTGGCAATCGGCGACAACCCCGCACGTTTTGTTAAGGCGACAAAACTTGAAGATGTGATGGCGCATAACGATAGAATCGGAGGATAGCAAGCCTGGAATGGACATACGGTTTTCGCGATAGCGAAAATGCCCCAAAGAATCAAAAAAACAGTTGAGGACCTAATTGGTGACAACAAACGCCCGGCGCCAGCCTCGAGCGGCGGGTGTTGTGTCACCAAGATTGAAGCATTACGTTTAATGGGGGTTTGCTGTGCAACTGTCCGTGTTTGACCGATTTCAAGCGAGAGACACTACAATTACCAAGTAGGCCGATCAATTTGTAATTCATCATCTTCTGGGTGATCAACCAATTCATTCGAAAAGTGAATCAATGAAATAACAAAGTCATATTGATCTGAAAACAGAACATTTTCTTCGCATTCTTCATCAAACCAAACATCCTCTCTGTGGAAAGTAGAGCCCTTACTCTCCGTAATAAAATTTCTATTAGCAGCCAACGAAGTCAACGGTACTGGCACAGGGGGCCGGTTGGCTGTTTTAATATATTTGCCGGTCTTCCATGCCTTTTTGCTAGAACGTGCCCATAATACGAATCCATCCCGCGATACAACAAGACATGCGCGTCTTAGCGTGTATTGCAACCATCGCAAAACGACTGCTATTAGTGAAACGCCATACCTATCGGCACATACACTAAGATTATCCAATGTGGGTTTCGTGGCATCATCAATCTGCCTACGGTAGTCGTCAAGAGGCATTAACAAGGTGGCCGCAAAGTCGTTGGCTTGGGATTCGATTTGTCCATATTCCGAATCCCAGCGAACCATATCTTGGGAGGAGCACTCAATCCCATCCGGAAAATCTTGCCTATGAACTAAATAGTGGCCAAACTCATGAGCAAGCGTGAAGTTAATTCTGCCAGGCGAAGAAATGTCGGAATTATAAATAATACCCCATCCTTTCTTTCCGGCTGGAGCACGGCATAGAGCACCATCAAATCCATCTAAAGATGCTCCTTTCGTGAGTGTTATAGGGTCATATGGAAAACATTGCTGACTATATTCTTTGGCAATAGCTTTTACATCGACGGGATAGCGATCCGCCCCCAGTACGGCATTCAAAATTCTCGATATGTCGTTAGCGAAGCGGGCTGGCGACCGCAATTTTTCATTCGTCATCCCACAAATCCACCATTTTTCGAATTTTTTCTTTGGTTTCTGGCTTCATATCACGATATTTCCGATAAAACATTTTATCAGTAGCGTCTTCCTTTGTGATTTCAGCGTTCTCATCTAGGAGATAGTCTAATGTAACCCCCAGTTGTTCTGCCAGTTTTGATAGTTTTTCAGCAGATGGCCGTGGCGGCGCTTTGTTTTCAAGCTCCCAAATATAGCTTTTACTCGAGTCGGCGAGCTCGGCGAGCTTGTCTAACGTATATCCTTTATCCTGCCTGAGCTTTTTTATTTTTTCACCTAAGGTAGTCATTTTATTAATACTCCAATGATCTTTTGTTCTGTATAGCGAACATTAACTGCTTGACTTCAGAATTGCAACGGATATATGATTTGTTCGTAGTAGCGAACTTTTCATGACGTTATCCAGAAAATCGTCTACGAGCCGTCACAGTTAAACTACTGCCTGGCAGGCGAGCATGAAACAACGACATTATTAATAAAGTAAATTGCACCCTATCTCAGGAGAGAGAAATGTCAAAAAAACGAGTATTCATCAGTTTTGACTATGATCATGATGAAACGTTAAAAACGTTTCTGGTTGGACAATCAAAGCATCAAGATAGCCCATTTGAATTAACTGATTGGTCTATCAAAGAACCAATCACAGGAGATTGGAAAGCGAAAGCGCGCACGCGGATTAAATCTGTCGATATCGTTGCTGTAATATGCGGTGAGCATACCGACACTGCAACAGGAGTCAGCGCAGAACTGACAATTGCGCAAGAGGAAAATGTCTCGTATTTTTTACTTAAGGGATACTCCGATAAAACCTGTGTAAAACCAAAAGCAGCAAAAAGCACAGACAAACTATATAACTGGACGTGGGAGAATCTTAAAATCTTGATAGGCGGCGGTAGATAAAATATGAAGAAAGCTCTTATTGTCGGCATAAATGATTATCCAAACTCACCGTTGAATGGTTGCGTTAATGATGCAAACGCAATTGGCACTATTTTAGAGTCACACGGTGATGGCTCTCCAAACTTCGGCGTAAAAATGATGACATCGCCGAGCTTAAGCGTTACCAGATCATCTTTGAGGGAAGCTATAGAAAGCCTATTTACCGGCGATTCCGATATGGCTTTGCTGTATTTTTCTGGGCATGGCTACATCAAAAGTACTGGAGGCTATCTTGTCACTACGGATGCAACGAGATATGACGAAGGTGTTTCTATGGATGATGTTCTGAAATTAGCTAACGCCTCCAAATCAAAAAACAAAGTCATCATCCTTGATTGTTGCCATTCTGGATCACTTGGTTCTCCAAGCATATCAAGTGATGCTCTAGCCCAGTTGTCAGAAGGCCTATCAGTTCTTACCGCTAGTCGGGACTATGAATATGCAATGGAAGCAAATGGTTCTGGCATCTTCACCTCTTTAGTGGTCGATGCTTTAAAGGGTGGGGCAGCAGATATTCGAGGCAATATCACCCCTGGTTCTCTGTATGCCTATGTCGATGAAGCATTAGGGGCATGGGAACAACGTCCAATGTTCAAAACTAACGTATCAAGCTTTACGCCGTTGCGAAAGATTGCTCCAAAAATACCGCTTGAAACGATACGAAAAATAACGACTTATTTTTCAACTCCAGATGCCGAGCATTCTTTAAACCCAAGCTATGAAGATACCGAACCCAGTGCAATAGAAAACAATATAAAAATTTTCAAAGATTTGCAAAAGTTTCAAAGCGTTGGCCTAGTGATTCCCGTTGATGCCGAGTTTATGTATTTTGCTGCAATCAATTCAAAATCGTGCAGGCTTACTGCTCTTGGGTATCAATATTGGCGATTGGTAAATGAAAAGAAACTATAATCTATTTAAAGGAAGCAATTTATGAAGGTCTTTATTTCACATCAACAAGCTGATTATGTACTGGCAGGAAAAATTTCAGCTTATCTAAAAATAAATCATCAAATGGATAGTTACCTTGATCTCATCGATCCAAATGCCTCAAAAGCAGGCGATCAACTTGGTGAATATTTACGTGATGTGATGGGTAAATGTACTCAACTTATGGCTGTTGTTTCTGAAAACACAAAAAATTCTTGGTGGGTACCTTGGGAAATTGGTGTTGCTACAGAAAAAGATCATCCAATAGCAACTTTTGCAGGTGACAACACAGTGCTTCCAATATATTTAAAAAAATGGCCCTATCTAAAGACTAATAATGACTTAGATGCATATGCGATGGCTTCAAAAGCAGCTATGAATCAGTTTAATTTACGTAAGAGCTTCACTACAGATTCAGTGAATCGTCATTCAAGTACGCAAGAATTTTATCGCTCTCTGCGGGCAAGCTTAAGGCAGTAGTTCGGCTTTTTCATCCAAAACTGCTTGAAACAAGCAGTTTTTTCTAATTAGCGAAGATATGACGTAGTGGAAATCCTCTAATAATTTACCTCAAACCCCTAAAGTCGCCTCTATACGTTACTATGCGAGTGTAAAGTTTCATGTCGCACTAAATAACCTAATTTCGCAATCAGCTATGTACATTCAACGCCTCCAATCCATCATCAATAGATACAACACCGGCATAAAGCAACATTAACCGCCAGGCTGAATACGGAATTTCACGATAATCATCTTTCTCAACACTTGCCTGCCATTTTCTAATCGTCGATGACCCTTTTTTAGGCACGTAATTAACGCCCACAAGCTTTGCTGTGACACTTTGCGACCAACCGACTAGCTTAATCAATCGATTCACTTCTTCAGGCGTAGGCGGCACGTATGCCGCGTGACTGAAAGGCAAGGCGCAAGGCCGGTTTCGAAAGGCATCGAGCGAAATCGGCAACGATCCGCCCACGTCATAAATAGGTACAGTTTCCATAAAAACCCCTGTAAATCATTCAATGAATAATGAGGGGCGGATTAAGCCGCCCCTCAGAAAGTTTATAAAATTCCAGCTTCCGCGAAACTATAGGCACTGCGGCAAGTGACAATCAAGTGATCCAAAACTCGGACATCAATCAGTTTTAAAGCATCGATCAGGCGGGTAGTAATCCGGCGATCCGCATCGGAAGGCTCCGCCAGACTCGACGGGTGGTTGTGAAAGAAAATGCAGGCGGCCGCATTAACGGAAAGAACTTCTTTCACTACCTCACGAGGGTAAACACTTGCGCCATCGATAGTGCCACGGAACAAGGTAATCGACTCAATCAATTGATGCTGATTGTCCAGCAACAACACGCCGAAAACCTCATGTTCAAGGTGTGCGGCTTGCAACCGGCAAAATTGCTTAACGCTTTCCGGTGATGTAGCAAATAAATCTTGTTTCTTATATAAGCCAGACAGGATTTCAACGGCGGAATTGATAGTAGCTTGTTGCTCGGCGGTCAATGTGTTCATTCGGTAAACCTCTCAAAAATGGCCTTGGCGGAAGTGCCCGGCCTGATTCTGATAATACGCCCCATTGGGGCGTATGTCAAGAACTTTCTAACTCTCAACCAAAGATAAAGCAAGACAATTTCAGCGCCAAAAATGGTTTGTGCAATCGGGATTAAGGGTTCAGGGAAGCGGGGAATCAAAATAAAGCGCGGCATCGCCGCACCTTATCTAATCTTAACGAGGCACACTCCCGGCTTGGAGTGAATCGGTCTTAATGGGACGAGGGCTTGCGGTGCGTACCGGTTGACAGGGAGGCCGGCGCGGTCAAGGGGTCGTGGAATAAAAAGAGAGCGAAGCGAACGGCTTTATGCCGCGAAAGCCCCTTGACCGTATTAGCCGGGCTTTCTGTCAATATCAGCGCACAGTAAGCAAGCCTCTCCCATTAAGATAAATGGTGACATATCAGTCTCGCCGGCGACTTTAGCTTGTCACCAACAGGCAAGACTAGGCCGCCAGTTGGCTAGGTCTTGTATTGCTTAATGCAAAGAACGTATCAACGTCGAGGCCGGCATCCTCACAGGCTTTAGTATGGGCCGCCTCGATCTGTTCATCAGACGGATGGCCCCAACGTACCGTAGGCAATACCATTGCAGTTGTGATAGTTTCAGCCTTCTCGTAATGCTCCCAAAACGCCGTTGGTGCTACATTGTCATCGTTAGGCAACCATTGACGTTGACGGCCAACCATACGGTTAAGGCGGTCAATAATTTCACGATTTCGAGGGTAAAAATGAACCGTTCCCGCTTGCCGATACCAACGGACATCAAAATAATCGGTTGTCATTCGTTGGCTGCGTTTTAAATCATCGGGCATGCTATGAAAAAGTTCATACAAACCATAATGGCATTGCTGCTTACCGTCCAACATCGCAAAGGCTTTATCAAAATCTTCCAATTTCTTAAGATCGTCCCAGCTCGGGCCTAATCCATAACTGTTCCGAATCGGAATAATAAACCGCGTCATTTTGACGCGATAAGCCAACTCTCTATGTTTCTCGTTCGATTTCCAGCCTTTATAGTAAGCGCGGTTATCGGGCCGGTATTTGGTTATTTCATCGAAACAGTCCAGCAACATTTGCATGTTCATATCGCCTTGACTATTGACCAGGCCAATCAAAAAACCCCTTACATTGGATTCTGTAAACGATAGCTTAGCGATCTGTTCGAAGTCGGTTACAAGACGTTGATAGGCCTTTGACGATAGATATTTATTGAATTCCGTGGAATGTAATACGTTCGTCCATGCCCGCTTTTTAAGATCGTCATAGCCTTTATTAAATCGCTCTTGGATAGCAATAACTTCGCCGTCTTGCGTGGTTTTATGCAGCTCATTCAATGGCCGCCCCAACAAACGCGCGTAGTAATCGGCCTCTTCCCTGGAGACTTCGGCGGATTTCAACGCCTTAACAGCAGCATTAAAGACTGACACGGCATTACTGATCGTGTTCTGTCTTAGGGCGATACTGTTTTTCTCGGTGTAATCGATTGCCGATACATGTTCGACTTCTAGGCCATGAGTAAAATTCTGCTTTATATCGACCTTCTTTTGCAACCATATTAAGGCGACATCAGCGGCGGTTTTACGCATAGTGTCAGGATCAAGAAAAGCCTCTGAAAGAAATTCGACTGAGCCGTGCTCTTCGATCCAGTTACAGATGAGTTTCCGTTTGGCGGTGTGTGGGTTGCGAATTGTTTCGGCATTTAGAATGGCAACCAGTTCACCATCGACTAATAAATCAAAGGCTTTAACAAGATGGTCGGCACCATCCTTCCACGGCGGGTTCATCAAAATATGGGTGTACATCCCTGCCCCACTAAAAGCTAAAAAGTCGGTATCGACCACATTAACGCCCTTGCTGCGTAAGACAGCTTGATTGTCTAAATCAAGTTCAATGCAGTCAATTTTATCAGCGCCATGAGACGAATAACGGCGGCCCCATTTGTCGAGCAATGGAGCGAGCAAATCGCCACGTCCGGCGCTTGGCTCCAACACCCTCAAGAAATTATGAGACTTAAATTTTGCGAACGCCTTTTCGGCTAAAGAGAGTGGCGTAGGGTAAAACTGAATCATCGGATGGCTCCTGAAAATCGGCCTTGGCGGAATGCCCGGCCTGATTGCCACAATACGCCCCATTGGGGCGTATGTCAAGCGCTTTTATCTAGCTTGTTTGTAACCCTAATTGCAATGCCGTCACACACGCCCCGCGCGGCACCTTTATACCAATCAAATAATCGTGAGCCGTGTAGACGTGTGCAAAATAATACGACCTAAATCCAAATTTACCTTTAGGGGCAAATCCAATAAAAATGCGTTGCTTGTAACTCTTTGTCCACCGCCTCATTGCCCTCTTAGCAAGTAGAAAATTCTTTAGGTTCATGATGAACTCCCTTGACGATCTGAATAAACGCTTACGGGTACCTTTAAGCGGTACCATTTAAGCACTGTAGATACAAACGGCCGTGAATCTGGATACCGTTTGTTGTATTTCTCAACACTCGTAATAAGCCTATCCTCCCCTATCTCATTCACTAGCCATAATAGGCTTCGAGCGTCCTTGTCATTCTCAACAAGAATGCCATAGGTATTGTCTGGAAGATCAAGGACAAGCATTGTCATCGCGTCCTTTCATCCCTTGGTTCCGCCCTGCCCTGCTCAACCTCATTCGTTTTTACCGCCTGTTTACGTGCCTCAGCCGCCCGTAAGTCATCAACCGCTTGTTGATGCTTCGTAACAACCGGTGGCATCTGCTTTACGAAATCAACGATCTGCATTGCCAGCGCCTTATCTTCGGTATCACCCTTACTAAGAGTCCTGGCGATTTGCCCATAAACCTTTTCAACGCCCTTCCTTGCCACGCTGAATTTGTCTTGAATTGGATTGCTACGCGGCTTACCCGCCTTTATCTCTTGTTCGGCGGTTTGCTTTCGCGCCTTGGTTATCAGTGAAGGCGAATCACGTTTGCCTTGCTCAAACTCCAAATCGATATTGTGCACAGCTTGTTTCTCGGCCTTCTTAACCACCCCTCGTGCTCGACGTGGTGTTGCATTGGCCTCTATCCCTCTCTCTCGCAACTGTTCGGCGAACCGTACCCGCCACAACTGTAAATCAGCCTTCCTTGGATTCAAGCGAACGCCATCATGGGCCACCGCTTTAACAATCAGGTGAACATGTGGATGTCTTTCATCCTCATGTGATGCAAAAACATATTGATGATTTCGGAATTGTGCGGCGGCAAATGCGCGGGCGGAATCTTTTACTGATTCCCTGTCGGTACCGGGAGGCATAGACAGAATAATGTTGAAGGCCTCTTTTCGCTTTTGACCCTCTTCAGGTATGCCAATCCGTCCCCTTGCCCAAGCGTCGCGAACATCCTTTACACCATCAAGGCCTTTATGTAGGTCGCCGTTCTCATCTTCGATTTCTATCTCTCCATCACGCGAAATGTATTCAATACTCGCCTCGATGTGCTTCATGTTCTTACCGCCGCCGGTAATTTTTACCATGACCTCCGGCACTCGTTTTGTAGTCCGTGCGAGTTTTTCGCGCGTCGCGGGTCCACTCGGCTTTTCGGGCTCTGAATCCGCGCTCTTGCCGCTACGGATGTTTTTACCCTTCCGTCCTTTAACAGGCGAATAATCTACCCTTTCGCCCCAGTCCTTAAAAATTCCATCACTGTTTTTAGTCATTCGACGTTCCACCTTTCAAGGCTTGCGCGAATGGCGGAACTTACGGCATCGATATGTTTGTCGATACGTGTTCGAAGCCGTTCTATCGCTTCCACGGTAACAGGTTCAAGCCGGCCTTCGTTTAACCGCTTGGCAACCTGGTTTAAGTTGCGACCAATCGACAATAATTGATAATTCGATTCGCCAAGCGCTTCAACTTCCTTCATGCCGAACTGTGGTTCGTGCGTAAGGCCCGCCCGGATAGCGTCAACAATCCATCGACGCTGAGAACAACGTTCAAGATTAGCCCGTTTTAATATTGCCTCTTTCTCGGATTTTGTAAGCAATATTTCAAATCGTATTTTTGGCTCACCCTCCGGCGATTCCTTCGTCTGCCGAAATGTCTTGGGCGGCGGATTCTTAGCCGCCTTCTCTAACTGCTGTTCGATTGCTTCCTTTATGGCTGCGCCTGGTGTCTTGCCAAGACTGGCGCAATACGCCACCCAGCGAGCCTTTAAAACTGGCCCCAGATGGATGTTCATTGCCCGGCTTGGTTTGTCCATATCGGTTCCAAAAAGGTTATGTGATTAAAAAGGGTGTGGCATTATATGAGCAGTGTGCGCACATTATACCGGCGTTTAGCCTATCCTGCAATTATCCACACCCTTACAATAAGTTCGTCATGACGAACGAAATAAGCCAAAAAAACCGCCTTTAGGCGGTAACCTTCAGAGGCTCCCTTTTAGCCTGAAGCCCTACACTCACGTCGGATAAGTTTAGAACCGACAACAAGACCTACCCTCTCAAATTGACCGAAGGCCAATTCAATTGCATCTGACGCCGGTAACATAGATAAATAGAATTTATCGCTGTCGGCCCCCATGTTCTCAATTGCGAACAAGTCACCATCAACAGATAGAAAACCAATCGACAAAGGAAAATGTACACCACGCATAGAAAACGCTCGTGGCTCAGAATTACCCCAACTAAACAACATTCCATTACCAGCATATTCGCGGCCCGCCAAACCCCTACTTCGCTGTTCAACGGTAGCGGCTACCGGTATAGCCTTGATAGAAACGCCGCCCGAGAAAAAAAGATCACAGGTACCAGAATTGGCCGCGTATGCTCCCCCACACACACCAACGAACGGCAAAAGTAAACCACCTAGAGCCGTTAGTTGCCGCCTATTCATTTGTCAGTATCCGTAAGCAGGTTTATCTTGCATTGGCCCGCGTCTACTTCAGCATCACCGCCGCCGTCTTCATAACGGATGTGCAATAAACCTGGTGTAGAAGGCCGCTTATTTAAAATCACTGCCGCCGAACGGCCATCATACTCAACAAGCAATAAAGGCTTGTTCATCCGTTGTGGGTCGGAAATGGCCCGACCTTTCGGCCAGCTAGTAAGCTCCCCATGATCGTTACCACCCTGGTCGTCGTCATTATCAGTATCGACTTTCTTGGACTTAGGTGGCTTAGCTTCGCCGCCTTTGATAGTAGAGCCACCCGGCGGTTCAGCGCCGCCTGACGAAGAAAGTTCGTCATGACGAACTTTTTCGTTATCAACGCCATTCATCCTAACCTCTTCACTTTTTCCGCCGTCTTCGCCAGCCGGCAGACTAATAGGGCTAACCTGCTTTTTCTTACCACTTAATTCGGCCGCCAATTCAGAAACAGAACGTCGGGTAATGTCCGCCCCGTCCGCACACCATTTATCGACCTGCTCAGGGTATTTGTCGTGTAGTGTTCGTAAATCGTAAAGCGTTCTCGCGGACGTGCATTTACCAGCGTTATAGATTTCTTCAACGCAAGCAGGCGGATCGATTAACGCAAGATGTTCAGCAATGTACGATTTAGTTTTCGAAAGCTTTTTCGCAATAACAACCTGTTTCTCTCCTTTGTCTATCCTCTTTTTTAAAAAAAGAGCAAGTTCCATAGGGGTCAAATTTTCACGCTGTATATTTTCAATTACCTGGTCGTAATCATCGTGCGAAGCATCGATGAAAGCCGGAATAGTATCTTTTCCGGCAGCAGAAGAACCACGATACCGGCGAGCACCATAATTAAGAATCCATTTACCTGGCTGGACAGGGTGAGGGCGAACAGAAACAGGCGTCTTAACGCCCTTTTCCTTAATGCTCTCCGTCATTTCTTTCATGGATTCTTCGGAAAACGCGATACGCGGTTGATCGGGGTCTTCCTCAATATCCGTTAGCGGAATATCTAAGGGTTTGCCAGTATGCGCCACATGCTGAGGCTTCACCTCTGGCTTATCTTCTAACGCAGATAGATCAAGGGCCATTTATATAACTCCCATAGAAGTTGCGATTTGCTCAAAAACAGGCCTGATTTGCGTCCAGGCATCACGGCCAGAAGTTTTACCAAGCTTCCAAATTGGCAAGCCGACGGCTTGCGATTCAGGAACAGCGGTTGATTTCTTGATTGCCGCGAAACCTGTCGCCATCGGAATTAGAAGCTTCGCGAAGTGGGTAGACAAATCGCGAAAGTTATCCCGTTGGAAAGGTGTTGGTTCTACAAGATTCGGTAAAATACCAATCAACTGAAGGGTAGGGTTCAAGGTTGCCTGAATCTTCCGAATTCCGATATTGTCGTGATTTAGAAGATCACCGATACCGTCGATAGCCTCCTGATTCAACTGCAAGGGAGACAGAACATAGTTACTCACGACTAGAGCCGCAAGCTGGCGAATGTCAGGATTAGGGTTTGTATCTATGATGCAAACGTCGAATTGACCATCAACAGTTTTTAGAAACGATTGCAAGTTAGTGGCAAAGTCATTGTGTTTTCCAGCTTGCTTTTCCATCCGAAGCAGTTCGGCGTTATCAGCCGAGATCAATACAAATTCAGCGTTTTCCACTTCGCTACCGTCGATCCGTGTTGATAATAGGCGGCTTGCCGCTAGTTGCGAAACAGCGGCGATTGCCCCGGTGCGAATTGCTTTCGATGTATTTCGTTGATGGTCAAGATCAATAACCAAAACTCGTTTTTTCATAACAAGGTTAAAAAAATAGGCCAATTGAACAGCAACGGCGGATTTGCCAACACCGCCTTTTTGATTTGCTAACACAAGCGTTTTCATGCTCAGTTCCCCTTTAAAAAATTTCGAATGGTGGTGGTCGATGCAGTGACATTATTTTCAGCAAGAAAAGTAATGATTTGCTCAACCGTGTAACCTTTTTCGTGTAGCGTCTGTATTTCAGGTTTAAACAACTCAAGTTCTATTTTCGGAAGCTTTGGTTTTTCACGATCCATAAACGACTGAAGGCGAACCTTGTCAGCCTTTTCGACAAACCGAGTTCGAATAACGTTGGCCTGTTGGGGCGACATATCATGCATTGCGGCAGCTTCCGAAAGAGGAACGCCATCAATAATTAACGCTTTTGCGACGCCTAACGAACGATCAGACCAACGACGTAACTGAAGTGAAACACGTTCAAATAGGTCGTTATCAATCTCTGGTGTAAAAGACATGGCGAAAGCTCTATTGAAATTCACCACTGGTATCAAAAAACGACGGCCTTTGGCTTTGCAATACTGACGTAATGACGTTATTAGACATATCTATTCTCCTTATTTTGAATTCACATACGAGCTAAATCAGTGCGGAATGGATGCATTGACCGCAACTAAATTATAACAGAAACAAAACATTGATAAAACAAAATATAAAACAAATTTAAAACAATTAGCGTCTAATATGATTCACTGAAAACATGCGTTATCCACAAAATCCGGTAGTCAAATACAGGAAAGCTATAGGAACGTATAGGTTTATTTATATAGGGTATGGTCCTTGTAAAACCGCCGTAGCCCAATAGCGACGCGGGCTAGAAGGATATTAAGATTGCTATCCGCAAGACAGTTTCAGCGCGGGAGCAAGACAATTTCAGCGCACAAAAAAGCGTGAACCTTTATAAAACAATGACTTAGAGCAAGACAATTTCAGCGTAAAAACAAGACAATTTCAGCGTGGATAACTTTAGTCGTCCACAGGGTAATCCACAGCCAAATAAGCAACGAGCAAGACAAATTCAGCGTGGATCATGCAGCGAGTTAATTAGCGGCAGGGGAGGGCTTTAATGCCGCCAGCATCGCCGCGTTTTGGGTTTTAGTCGCTTCCAACTGGCCGCGTAATGTAGCGGCTTCTTCGCGAGCTTCAGCGGCGGCCATACGAGCCTTGTCACATTCTGTTTCGGCTTTAACCATACGTTCGGCGCTTCGGTGAACTTCCTCTGCTGTACGTTTCCGTTGTTCAGCGTGTAGTTGGTCTGAGGCATCGGCCTTGGTGCGCGTCTCCGTCAACTCAGTGCGCAATTGTTCAATAATAGCGTCCGATTTCGCTATTTGAGTAGCAAGCGAGTCGCGTAGTTGCTCGATGGTTGAATCGGCTTTCTCAGTTTGGGAAGCTAATACCTCGCGTATTTGTTCGGTGCGTGCATCGGCTTTCTCGGCCTGTTTTGCGGCTTCTTCGGCTCGATCCTGGGCTTTATCGCGCTCGATCCGTAAGCGGTCGGCCTCTGCGTGAGCATGGTTTAGTTCGGCGCGAAGATCGGCGGCGCGGCGCTCTATCTCCTCGGCCCTTTGCTCGGCAAGGCTTGCTTTTTGTTCGGAAGAGAGTAGGGCATGTTGTACGTCTTCAAGCTGCTGCTCGATAGCCTGGGCGGCCGTTTCGGCAACCTCTACAAGCCGTTCCAGTTCTACAATCCGTAGGTGTGCAGTCTCAAGCTCAGCGGCTTGTTTCTCATAGGCATCGGATTGTTCAACAGACAACTGAAGCAAGTCAGCCTTTTCTGATTCAAACGCCGCCCTGGCGGTATCTAACGATTCATTAGCGAGTTGCTGGGCTGTTTCCCAAAGGTTTTGCCCCATATTCTGTAAAACGCCATGCAAGTTGGCCGGTAACGGCTCGCGCACAGCCTGTACCTGTTTGCGCTGGTTCTGCCGCCATTCCTGCATAGCTTCAACAACGTTGTTCATGCCGGCACGACTACGCTGCCTGACGGCTTCAACATTTGGATATTCTCCGGTTTCACTGGCCGTGTGAAGCTCGTCGGCAGCGTCAAAAATACGTTTTTTTACTTCTGGATTTAAGGCCATTCTAAATACCCCTGAAAATTCAAACTCTGTGGTGTAATGCCGTCTTGCGCCGTTTATCAGCAATACTTATTTTCAAATTCATTCTGCTCGATCAGCAATTGATCGTAACGAAGTTTTGTAAATGCGCTAAGAGAATCAAGGTCGCTGTTGCAGCTATTCCATATATTATCAATCTGACTCATGCGCTTTTCCGCTTTTTCTTGCTCTTGATCGCATGGGCCAACCATTCTCTGTAATTCAGCTAAAGAGGCAGCATTTCTGATCGCCGGTTATTAACAGTGATACGGTGATTGTATTCATGATCCACTCCGAGCCAGACATAATAAATAATAGTCGTAGTAGTAATACTATTACTATTATTGTTACTACGCAAGTTAAAAAAAGGCCTTAACCTAAAAAAACCGGTTACTTTTGTTCGCAAGATGCCGCAAGGCATCTTTCATAGCGAACAAACCGCTATTTGCCCGGCCCTCAAGACGGCTTAGCTCGACCATCAGCGCGTCATACTCTTTTGCTCGCGCTAGGCCTTGTCTGGCCGCCTCGATCCGTGCCGGATCACATCCAATATAATCGCGCCGCCTTGGTTCGCCTTGCTTAAGCGGATACAGCAAATAGAAATATTTTGGCTGACCGTCGCTATCCTTCCGCCAGTATTCAGAGGCATAAATCAACCCCAGCTCTTCCAGTTCGGCCATGCGCGTTGTAATGACCGCCATTTCCGAAGCTAATGCCTCGATCAACGGTTTAACCTCGTTGGCCAGCGACATCAATTCGGTGATGTGTTTGTTTTTCTGAGACATAATTACACTCCTGATAAGGCGTTAAAAGCCGCCACCAACAACACCGAGAAAGACACGGTGCCGAACATGGATGCCAAAAATAACAGCGCCAAAAACTGAGCATAAACAGCCCCAGCGCCGACCGCGAGAACACCCCGTAGAATGTACGCCGCTAATGCCACGATCAGATCATCAAGGTATTTCATGGATTACTCCTTTCAAATGTTTGGGCTACTCGTTGGCGACAGATCCCACGGAACCTGGTTTGATTGTTGTCACCAAATATAGATACGCCATTGTCTAGTTTTCATGCTCCGCCTCACACATTGCGTTGCAAGATGCTTGAGCCGGCCTTTGATTTTGTAGTTTGTGAACCATATCGGTGTCCTCCTTTAGTGTTGATAACATTGCTTCGCTGAGTGCCTTTCGCCGTAGTTGCACGTAACGAGGACCGGGCGGATAAGGCGTATTGCAAGGGCGAAACCGGAAGCCGCAGCGCAAGCGAGCATAGCGAGTGCGAACGGGTGAGGATTTCGGGCGTAGCCTTCCCTTGCAATGCGTCCCGGCTGGTCTACCGTATGTGCAGGCGAAAGGTTCACAGCGAAATAAGCAACTCATCAACGAAGGAGGGCATGGATGTGGAAACGTCCTAATTCAGCGGGTACCGCTGAGCGGCCGGGTAATGACCCGGCTTAATGTGAGGTACGAACGACGTACAAAGCAGGGCGGTAGCCTTGCGTTTTTTTAGGGGATAAGCCCCAGCGGCAAAGGAGTGTTGTGCCTGATAAGGCGCAACGTCCCTTTTTGAGCGCGGCAAGGCGGCCTGATGATTGTAAGCGATAGCTTACAAGTCGCAACGCGACCGAGCGAATAGCGAGTCAAGAAGGGCGTCCGGTTTTCGCGATAGCGAAAATGCCCCAAAGAATCTAAAAAAAGGCCGTTGATGAGGACGACATACACACATATTTTCGCTTTTTCGGGGGCAGAGTGAAGGCCCCCACGCGAAAATATGTGCATATGTCTTGTTTTTTGATTTTAACCCCCGCGACCAAATTGGTGACAACAATCCCCCGGTGCCGACCGCGATCGGTAGCCGGTGTGTCGCCAACCCTTAAAATCATAACGCGTTACGTTTAGTCAAAAACTACAACAAGGAAAGTTGTCTAGGCGTAGACGGGACGGCAACAGAAACCGACGCCGAAACATGTGTAGGGCTAGGATACAAGACAAGCCCATTACGACTATCGGAAACCCTAGCGGCCGGGTAAATTATTTGAACATGCTTCAGCTCGCGCAAAAATGCCCGTTTGAAATCGCGCAAACCTTGATCGGTTACAGCATAACCAGCCCCAAATTGTCCAGACAACGAAATCCAAGGGATGGTAGTTCGCTTTGAAAGATAGCTCATTCGATGTGTGAGCCACACATAAATATCCAGTGCAAGCGGCGACTGGCGAAGTGCGCGAATGGCCCGCATGTCAAACGGTAATTTGTGTTCTACGCATTCATTGAAGAACCGTTCCGACAAAAACACGCGCGATTGCCATTCGCCGGCTTCCTCCGGATTCTGAGGCGTCCACCAATCGACGCCATCGGCCAGCAAGACGTTTTGCAGCGCCCACTTATCCTTTCCTTCATAGTGACAAGAAATAACCGAACTAAACAGCGTCGTCATGGCGTGTTTTAATCGAGTAATGTCGCCACGCTTACCACCGGTACTATGCAAACCAAGTTCGGCCAAATATGACGCGAGATTAGGCCCAAGGCTAAGCTCGCGTTGGCGTTGTTGCGCAACTTCAGTGCAAACCCAAGTCAACAGTAAGCGGGGCAGGGTGCCGTAAGGCAACCCTTCAGGGTGAGCGGTCATCATCGTCAGTGTAAAGTCGCCATTCTTCCGGACGAATCGATAATCTTTAATGCGGCGATGCGGCAAAGTCGCAATCGCCAAGGAACGCGTCATAAAGCCAAGCGTTCCGGCGCTCTTGGCGTCTTCGGCTTCGATGGCAAGATGTGTCTCGATCAGCTCACGAACCCGGTCAGGTAATTGGCCGGCCTGGTAGTCGTAAACCGCCATTTCATTTGAACTCGAAGCGGATTCTTTACGAGGGCTTCTGACGATCTTGTTTGAAGCGCGAGGCTTCTTAGCCGGCGTAGCCGGCTGGATCGTAGTTTCTTCGATAGAAGAGCTAGACGGGATACGTCTATTCTCCGCCATCTTGGCGGCGACTTCTGCCGCCGTCGCGGGAGATAAGCCGGCTTGAATAAGCTCAGCGCGATAATCGTCTTCGTTATATTCGACAATTGGTTTACTCATGACGGCCTATCTCAGTTCAAAGGGGTTGAGTTTAGTGGTAGCGACGACGGCCGATAAAATCGTAATATGTGAAAAACACATAAAAAATGGTACCGAGATAAGACAACATCGGTAAACCTGTGGCTGCATAAATTGAAAGCGCCGCCCAACGTGGCAAAAACAAATCCACTGCACCCAAGACTAGAAGCATTGAGCCGATAGGAAAAATAATAGGCAAGTGTTCCATGCTCCTAGCAAAGGCGGAAACCGCGTTAACAACAAACATTACATAAGCAAACCAAATTTCATAAAGGCGATACATAACAAACTCCTTGGGTTAGTTGCCGAAAAGATCGGCGTGTGTGCCGGCTCGCATAAAACGAACCATTTCATCATCCGCGACATAAATTAAAATCCAGTCTGGTTCGATATGCAGGTCGCGGCAAGGCTTCCATTCACCCTTTAAGGGATGATCGCCAAACTCACGCGGTAAAGCCTCGCCGGCCAGCAGCAAGTTAATGACCTGGCGTAATTTATCCATATCCTTGCCGCGTTTCTCGGCAAGCTTTACGTCGCGCTTGAATTGGCCGGTATAGCTTGCTGAGCGCATTAAATTCCTAGCTGTTTGAAAAGGTCGGAAGCGTTTGATGCGTGGAATACATCCTCATCATTTAGGCCTTTACGAATGGTTTCCGCCGTCAGTGCATTGGGCTTCTCGCTGTCGGCGATGTAAAGACGCATCAGGTCGCGGATGATCTGAGCGGCGGGGCGATGGCGATTAGCAGCAACGGCCATAAATTGGTCGCGTAGCGCCGGTTCCATCTTGATGGACATCTGAACTTCTTTAGCCATGTTTGGCCTCCTTTCATCATTACAGAATAGTTAAATTATAAACGGTATCCGTGAGATATTCAAAGAATATCCAAAGGATACCTAAAACAAAATCCGTAAAACGAACGTTTTACGGACAAACGTAGTGCTGTTGTATTCACCCTTAAAAACACGCTACGCAGTAGCAAAATATTTTGTAATCCCGTCTTTTTTTCATAATCCGTATAATAGGCCTTACGGCGAGAAAACGGACAAACAAAATGAAAATAGGCTACGCACGCATATCGACGGACGATCAAAATTTAAACTTGCAGATGGACGCGCTGAAGGCGGCCGGCTGCGAACGACTGTTCACAGATACGGCCAGCGGAGCCAAGGCCGAACGGCCGGGGTTAGCTGAAGCCTTGGCGTTCGTCAGACCTGGCGATGCACTCATAGTATGGCGACTGGATCGGCTCAGCCGGTCGCTGCACGAACTGTTAAAGACGGTCGAAAAACTAAAGGCGGATAACATAGGCTTTGAAAGCATTACCGACTGTATAGACACAAGTTCGGCGGCCGGCGAGCTTATTTTTCATGTTTTTGCCTCCATTGCACAGTTCGAGCGGCGGTTGATAATCGAGCGCACAAAGGCCGGCCTTGCGGCCGCGAGGTCACGAGGCCGGCAAGGTGGGCGACCAACAGTATCGGAAGAAACGATCAACACGGGGCAACCGTAGAATTCGGAAAAAATAGTACGCTAAGACTTTTCAGTGGTTCGCAGCGGTCTGAATTGCCCTTCTTCAATTTTTCTGTTCTGGCGCCAAATGTAATCGCCGGTCAAATTGATGTGTTCCCAACCCAACGGCGACAGGTATTGTAGTAACGCATCGTCAACAGGCTTGTCCAATTCCCGTAGTTTTTCGACGGCCTTTTCCAGATAGACCGTATTCCATAACACGATGGCCGCCGTTACCAAGTTGAGGCCGCTCGCACGATAGCGTTGTTGCTCGAAGCTGCGGTCACGGATTTCACCCAAGCGATTAAAAAACACCGCTCTGGCTAAGGCGTTTCGGGCCTCGCCCTTATTCAGTCCTGCATGGACACGTCGGCGCAGTTCTACGTTTTGCAACCAATCCAGAATGAACAAGGTACGCTCGATACGGCCCAGTTCGCGCAAGGCTACAGCTAATCCATTCTGCCGTGGGTAACTGCCGAGTTTCCGCAGCATCAACGATGCGGTAACAGTGCCTTGTTTGATCGACGTCGCAAGCCGTAGTATTTCGTCCCAATGCGTTTGGATGCTTTTGATGTTTAAGTTGCCGCCGATCATACTCTGCAACGCTGGATAATCTTGGCCGTTTTTCGGTATATATAGCTTGGTATCCTTTAAATCGCGAATACGGGGCGCAAAGTGAAATCCCAGCAAATGCATAAGCGCGAAGACATGATCGGTAAAACCAGCGGTATCGGTGTAATGCTCTTCGATACGTAAATCCGATTCGTGATACAGCAAACCATCGAGCACATAGGTCGAATCGCGGATACCGACATTCACGACTTTGATGTGATATGGGGCGTACTGGTCGGAAATGTGGGTATAGAACAATCGGCCCGGTTCGCTGCCATACTTCGGATTGACATGACCCGAACTTTCGGCCTTGCCGCCAGCCCGAAAACGCTGTCCGTCGGAAGACGAGGTCGAGCCATCGCCCCAGTTTTCGGCAAACGCATGATTGAACTGGGCATTCACTAACTCGGCTAATCCGGCGGAATAGGTTTCGTCCCGGATATGCCAGGCTTGCAGCCATGACAGTTTGGCGTAAGTTGTGCCGGGGCAAGACTCGGCCATTTTGGTGAGTCCCAAATTAATTGCGTCGGCCAGAATGGCCGATAGCAACAAAGTGCGGTCTTTAGCTGGTTCCTCATCCTTCAAATGCACAAAATGCCGGCTGAAGCCGGTCCAGTCATCCACGTCCATCAATAATTCGGTGATCTTGATGCGGGGCAGTAACATACCTGCATGGTTGATCATTTGTTGTGCCGCTTCAGGGACGACGGCATCCAATGGGGTGATTTTCAGCCCGGAATCGGTGATGATGGCATCGGGAAGTTCATTGGCCAATGCCAAACGGTTTACTGTGCTCAGTTGTCGTTCGAGCAACTGCAACCGATCATGCAGGTATTGTTCGCAATCCGGATTGACGGCGACCGGCAATACTTTTGCCTGTTTGAGTTCTTGGAATTTCACGGAAGGCAACAGATATTCGTCGAAGTCGCGAAATTGCCGGGAACCCTGTACCCAGATGTCGCCGGAACGGAGCGCGTTTTTCAGTTCGGTGAGCGCACAGATTTCATAGAATCGACGGTCAAGCCCTTGGTCGGCATGTACCAGCGACTTCCAGCGCGGTTTGATAAAAGCCGTCGGCGCATCAATCGGCACTTTGCGCGCGCCGGTACTGTTCATAGTGCGGATCACATCAATGGCATCCAGAACATCCTGCGCCGCCGGTGCCGCTCGTAATGTCAGCACCTCCAGGAAATCCGGCGTATAGCGGCGGAGGGTGCTGAATTGTTCAGCAATCAGGTGTAAGTGATCGAATGCAGCGGGCTTGGCCAGTTGATCCGCGTCAATGATGCTTTGCTGGAAGTCGTCCCAGGAGATAACGGACTCGATTGCGGCGTAAGGATCGCTATCGGATTGCTTGGCATCCAACAAGGCATGGCCGATTTTTGAAAGTAATCGTACCTTGTCGTTGATCGCCTTGCCCTGTTGTTGGAACTGATGTTGATGCTTGTGCTTGGCAGCGCTGTATAACTTCAACAGGATACGGTCGTGTAGATCGATAATTTCGTCGATAATGGTAGCTGTGCTTTCCAAGGTTACAGCCACGAGTGTGGCGTATCGACGCTCGCTTTCAAACTTGCCGAGGTCCTGCGGCGTCATTTGCCCGCCTTCGCGCGCGATTTTTAATAGCCGGTTCTGGTGAATGTGCCGGCCAATGCCATCCGGCAAGGCAAGTGTCTGAAAGGTTTTCAACCGCTCGATGTGCTCCAGCATATAGCGGGAATTGGGCTTCAACGGCGACTGGCGTAACCAAATCAACCAAGTCGTGTTGGAATCCGGCTTGATTTTCAGCAGTTCGTCGAGCCGTTGTCGATGCAGCTCCGCGAGCGGCTGGGCCAATGCCCTGTTGATACTGCGATTCGCGCGAGTGATGGCTTCGGCACAGGCTCGCTCAATCACGGTAAGCGTCGGTAAAATAACCTTGCGTTGGCGAAGCGCTTCCAAGGCATAGGCCGCTAACACCACACCCTTATCGGTTTGCATGGCGAGATCGGCCAGCGTTTTCACCAGAAACCGAAAATCGGACAAACCGAACGCCGATAAGCCGAGATAGCCGCGCAGTTCCTGGAAATGTTCGCGCCGCGTTTCGTCGCGCTCGCCGTATTTTCGCCAAGCGCCAGGATCGGACTTGATTTGTCCGGCAATCCAGTGGATCACCGATTCCGCTACAGTTGCATTCGCAGCTAGCGCGTAACCAGGGTAGTGCAACAGGCAGAGTTGCACAGCGAAACCGAGGCGATTGGCATCACCCCGGCGCTGCCGAATCAGAGCTAAGTCGGATTCATTGAAAGTGTAATGGCGGATCAAGTCGTCTTGAGTATCGGGCAAGGCCAGTAAACCGGCCCGTTCCGTAGCGGACAAAACCGAGCGCCTGGACATGATTACTCAGTGGTTTTTAAATATTGGTATAGGGTTTCCCGGCTAATACCATACTCGCGAGCCAACTTTGCTTTCTGCTCGCCGTTACTGGCTCGCTGCTGGAGTTCTAATACTTGTTCTGGAGATAGCGATTTCTTGCGCCCTCGGTAAGCTCCGCGCTGTTTGGCCAGCGCAATGCCTTCGCGTTGCCGTTCGCGGATCAAAGCCCGTTCGAACTCGGCAAACGCCCCCATGACCGACAGCAATAAATTAGCCATCGGCGAATCTTCGCCGGTGAACGTCAGACATTCCTTGACGAATTCGATGCGCACACCACGCTTGGTTAACTGCTGAACCAAGCGCCGCAAGTCATCCAGATTCCTCGCCAGACGGTCCATGCTATGCACCACGACCGTATCGCCTTCTCGGACAAACGCCAGCAATTCTTCCAAGGCTGGGCGCTCGGTATCTTTGCCAGAGGCCTTGTCGGTGAAAACCTTACTGACCTCGACCTGTTCCAGTTGGCGTTCCGGATTTTGGTCGAACGAGCTGACTCTGATGTAACCAATCCTATGCCCTTGCAAATGAACAGCCCTCTAAAAACCAAAGTGTCAGGATGGAATCTATAACCTTTGGTGGCATGTGTCAATAATTGTAAAAATACACTCTATACTGACGCTAAAGTGACACATTGCCTGACATCAGGTTAGGGTATAGCTCAGTCGGACACTTAAGGGAGAAAGCTTAAAATGCCAACTTTGACCATCGGCAAACTTGCCAAACAAACCGAAGTCACTATCGAGACCATCCGCCACTATCAACGCATTGGTTTACTGACCGAACCCGCGAAGCCCGATGGCGGTTATCGATGTTATTCAGCTGATGCGATTGCCCGAATTCGCTTTATCAAACGCGCTCAACAGGTAGGATTTACCTTGAAGGAAATTGCCACGTTGCTATCGCTTGATGGGGCGCACTGTGTCGATGTACGACAACTGGCCGAGCAGAAATGCCAGCAGATCGATCAACAGATTAAGGATTTAACGGCTCTTCGTCAGGTATTGGAAACCCTGGTCAACGATTGTCAACAGACAGCTTCAACCGCGCGTTGCGCCATTCTCGATGCGTTTTGCGATGATGCATCAACCAAATCCTGATTGTAAATAAGTCACCATCGACCACTTGACTCTGTTCTAAACAACAGGGTTTAAGCTTCTTGTCAGCATTGAACATTGTTTGGTTGAGGAGATTCGCATGAATACAGACCCTGAAACACCCATTAACACCCCGTCATGGTTAGGTATCGGCGCTCTCTTGGCCGCTATAGGTGCTTCGGCATGCTGTGTCGGGCCTTTTTTACTTTTATCTTTAGGTATTGGCGGTGCATGGATGAGTACGTTGACGGCACTGGAACCGGTCCGTCCATTTTTCATCATCCTGACCGTGGTCTTTATAGCGTTAGGGTATAGAAAACTCTATCTAACGCCTCAATGCTGTGAGGAAGGTGAAAGCTGCGCCACATCCGACATCCAGCGCCGACAACGCCTGATGTTTTGGTTGGGTTCCGCATTCATTTTGATACTGCTGGTCTTTCCTTGGTTAGCGCCTTTTTTCATGGCTTGAGAGGATTCAGATATGAAGATTAAATCCAGTTTGTTTATTTTAAGCTTGTCATCAAGTGTGTTGTGGATGCCGGCAGCTCATGCTGAAACAACTGTTGCACAGCCAAACCGGCAACAAGCGGTAACGCTGAACATAGAAAATATGACCTGTACCATGTGTACAGTTACCATCAAGAAAGCTTTGCAGAAAGTCGAAGGAGTACAAGCAGTGACTGTCGATTACGATTCAAAAACGGCCACCATAACCTACGATAACCAAAAAACCGATAGTGCAGCCTTGATCAAAGCCACGACGGATGCTGGTTATCCGGGTTCCCTTGCCACACATGTTGCTCGATAAAGCAAGGATACATCAATGTCTGATTGCTGCTGCCCCACCAATACATCCGCCAAAACTAAACAGAATTGTCCTGAGTGTGGCACCACTTGTAAAAGTGTCGGTATGCCTACGCTTTACCATCAAGTTCGGTTTCCAGAGAATCAGGCGCTCATCACTGACAGCTATTATTTTTGCCCTGCAAAAACTTGCTCAATAGCTTACTTCTCCAACGCAGGCAACACTATCCCCAAACAGCATTTACGAAGCTATCAAGCGATTCAAAACGACGCGCTTTGTTACTGTTTTGATATTGACGCCGAGCAGTATTTATCGGCGTTAGAAGCTCAGCGTGCGGCACCGATAAAGGATTTTGTCATGCAACGCACCCAAGCCGGGGAATGTGCCTGTGAAATCAGAAATCCGTCAGGCCAATGCTGTTTAGCAAATTTTAAATATCTGGAAAAAAGCCATTGAGACACGCTCATATAGGGATAACTCCGACCCGATGCGAACAAGCCAAAAACTTATGCTACAGATTCGCTCCGAAGTCTTAGCGTACTATTTTTTCCGAATTCTGCGGCTATCCCAACACCATAAAGACACTGGCGAAAACCGACAAACGGCCGCCAAACGAAATCTGCAAGGCGCTAAAGATCAGCCGAAGTACGTTTTATAAATATGCTGCATTAGCTAAAAGCGAAGCGAGCTGATGCCACATATTGGGCTTTGAAGTCCAATGGGTCGAAAATGTACGTTAGCGGCTAACATGATTCCTATGGACTGTCGTTGCTGCCAAGCACGCCTTATGCCCGAACATGTCTTTATGAAACGTCGCCGATTCAACCCCTAGACGGTTGATGTAAACCCGCATCCTATTCATGTAATAAATCGAATCAACGTGCTTGCCGCAGTGCTCACAAGGTCCGTATCTGTCTGAGCCGCCGTTTAACCTTTTCATCCTATAAATGTAGTTATACATTTGCGTATCCTTAAAATTGGCCTTGGCGGGACGCCCGGCCTGAAAAATGATTTCCGCGCCTGCGAAAATCAACACCTGTGATTTATGCACATCTGAAGCGTGGGGGTCATTCAATCAACCCCCGAAAAAGCGAAGTTGTGTGTAAATCATCAGGTATGTGGCGACAGCACAGCCGGGGATAAGCCCAGCGGCTAAGGGGATGCGCCGGTGCGATAGCAAAGGCGCATCGCCCTTATTGAGCGTTTCGCCGCAAGGCCAACCTGGTAAGGTTGGCCTTGCGGCGATTTCAACTAAATATATCGACCTGAACGGCCAAATCATTGAAATAGTCGGTCACATAGCACCAACGACGGCAGCGGGAAAATCGCGGGTTTCTGCGTTGGCTGGAATATAGCGGCTCATAATGGTTTCTCCGATCTGTTAGAAAGGTGCCCATTACTGGGCACCATGTTTGCAAGGCTTCCAGCTTTTAAGCGGCTTTGAGTTTTTTCATTTCTTCGGCCAGCGTCCAAAGTGCCTTATTCAATCTAACGTTTTCGGTAACGCTCTTAACTTCCCTTGCCCGTTGTGAGTTTCTGGTATTGAGGTTCTGCACACTAACCCCGCCTTTCAATACCTTTTCTTGCAACACGTTAAACGTTGTCCAAAGGTCGGCGGATTGGTCAGCAGTCCGGCGCGGCCTTAATAGTTCAGCATTATTAACGCTGACCTCTTCACCGTCCCAGCGCAAACCCTTTGCCGCTTCCGCGAAAATCCCTTGTTCGGCTCTGGTCAACATAAGGCCGCGCATTGCGTCCATGTGTTCAATGGCCTTGGGGGTTTCTGTCACAATTCGATAAGTCCCCTCAATGACGTTATCAACCACGTTGCCGCTGTGGCGTACCCGTACACAATCGATTTGCCCATCGCTGACAATCATCCCATTTGAGCAAACCAAACGATAAAGCCCGGCGCTTAATTGATAGCTGCTGGTTCCATCGTGCGAATTGACTAGAACAATTTCGGGTTTAACCTCGCCGACGCCAGAAAAACCGTCGTGCTGGCGGAAGCGGATCAGGTGTTTTGCAAAGCCCTTTTTATCTTCGCTACGGGTGCGAGACTCGGAAGCGAAAACCGGCAAAAATCCCTCTTTACGCAAGGCATCAACAATATTGATGGTCGGTATGAATTTATAGGTTTCAGCGCGTGAACCGTGCTTAGCTTCAGCGAAAACGGACGGAGCCAAACGACGCAAAGCGTCATTTTCTAGTGGGCCTTGGTTCATGGTGTTATAGAAGCGATTGTTAAACATGGTGACTACCTCACTCAAAATGGCCTTGGCGGAATTGCCCGGCCTGATTGTTATAATACGCCCCATTGGGGCGTATGTCAAACACTTTTTAACACCTGAATTCAAATAAATTATTGATTCGTAAAGCAATGTTGGTATGGTTTGTGCAATCGGGATTAAGGGTTCAGGGAAGCGGGGAATCAAAATAAAGCGCGGCATCGCCGCACCTTATCTAATCTTAACGGGGCACACTCCAGCGGTTGGAGTGAATCGGTCATAATGGGACGAGGGCTTGCGGTGCGTACCGGTTGACAGGGAGGCCGGCGCGGTCAAGGGGTCGTGGAATAATAAGAGAGCGAAGCGAACGGCTTTATGCCGCGAAAGCCCCTTGACCGTATTAGCCGGGCTTTCTGTCAATATCAGCGCACAGTAAGCAAGCCTCTCCCATTAAGACATCTGAAGGACGATGTGAGCAACGGAAGTTCTTGCAGTGGTGACAAACAGATCAGGCCAGGCGCAAGGATTTGTCGCCACGCGCTTTACTCGGTAAAATTTGGTGTCAAAGAAAGACTGGCGCCAAGCTTATATTGTCACCAACCGGCGCAGGAGGATAGGGGATAAGCCCCAGCGGCAAAGGGGTGTTGAGCCTGGTAAGGCGAAACGTCCCTTTTTGAGCGCGGCAAGGCGGCCTGATGGTTGTAAGCGTTGGCTTACAAGTCGCAACGCGACCGAGCGAAAAGCGAGCCAAGAAGGGCGTCCGGTTTTCGCAATAGCGAAAATGCCCCAAAGAATCAAAAAAAGGCCGTTGATGAGGACGATTTACCCACAGATTTCGCTTTTTCGGGGGCAGATTGAAGGCCCCCACGCTCAATATGTGGATAAATCTTGTTGTTTTGATTTTAAAACCCTGGCGACCTTTTAAGGTAACGAGATTTGTTTAGAGTTAAAGATGTCCTGTAATATTGTAAATCAAGGCTTACAAAAAGCACTGAATAAAAAACAAAAATAACAATTAACAACTACCAAATTATAGTGTTTTGGTAGTAAAATAGGGTATTCTATGGCACCACAAAAAGACAGGACACATATGAACTTACTGCCTTGCAGTCTCGCCAGTAGTATTTTGGAAGGCGATTTAGAACTGGCCGCGCAACAACAAACCCTCGACAAATTGATCGTTATGGAAACGCCAGAAGGGTTTTATGTCATCGCAAGATTTTTGTGGGCGAAAGGTAAAGACTGGTATTTGACAACCCGGCGGAATCGAACAGAACCCAGACTCTATAAGGATTTGATACGTTTAAATAAAAATATGAAAGAAATATTTCCAACGATAGGGTTTGAGCTGCTTAGAAATCAACACATGCCACCAGCAGAAGTCGAAGAACCCGTACAGACTCTTACGGCCAATCCAGGGAAAACTAAAAAACCAACTAAGCGCACCCCTAAAAAATAAAAACCAATAAATAGTATCCGCGTATACCAAATTATGGTATATTGGCAACACCTAAACAGTGTTGATTACGGAGAACTACCGATGTTTGACCTCCTGGCGTTAGCGCAAGAATGCGCTCCTACCGTAGCACCTCAGACAATGGCGGCAATCGTCAATGTAGAGTCCGGCAAAAATCCTTATGCAATTGGCGTCGTCGGCGGGCGGCTTGAACGCCAGCCGACAAATCAACTAGAAGCCGTGGCAACCGCTAAGGCCTTGGCCGAAAACGGTTGGAATTTCTCTGTAGGTGTTGCACAGGTCAACCGCTACAATTTACCCAAATACGCCGTCAGTCTGGAGCAGGCATTTGATGCCTGTACGAATATTCGGGTTGGCTCAAAAATCCTGGAAGATTGCTATGTACGCGCAGCGAAAACCACACCGGACACGCAAGTCGCCTTACAAGCCGCGTTTTCCTGCTATTACTCCGGCAACTTTACTCGCGGCTTTCAACCCGACGTAGCCGGTAAGCCTAGCTATGTAGAGAAAGTCTTAGCCAACGCCGACATAGCAACGCAAGCCATTCCGGTTGTCCCGAACATCCAATCAAACGGCCCAAAACCCAAGGCTGATCGAGCGGCATCGGCACCTGTTACAGTAACGAAACAGGCGGCACCGTCTGATAATGCACCGGTATTACTGCGGCGCAGTAATGACGCGGTGCAACTGAAAGCAATGGAGACAAACCCGCGCTCCGGACAAGAAAAACCAGTCACCAATCACACGGGGAAGTTAATAGACAATGCCCCCGTCGATATAGAGACGGACCTACAGCGTAGCTCCGCTATCGTGTTTTAGGGGGCAGCATGAAACTTATGGTTGTTGAAAGTCCGAACAAGATCAAAAAGCTTGAATCCATTCTCGGGAGTGAATGGAAAGTAGTCGCAAGCGTCGGCCACATACGCGATTTGCCTCGCAAAGAACTAGGCATTGAACAGCCCGGTTTTACGCTTAACTACGAATACATTCCAGCGGCATCCGCTAACGGCCGCACGTTTCCCGGTGGTGAAGAGCGCGTTGACCGCATCCGTAAGGAGGCGGGCAAAGCCGAAATGATCTACCTGGCCAGCGATCCGGATCGCGAAGGCGAAGCCATCGCCTGGCACCTTAAAGAAACGCTCGATTTGGATGAAACGGATTATATGCGCGTGACTTTCGACGCTATTACGGATGACGTAATCCGCGATGCCCTGAAAAAAGCCAGAAAAATCGATTACAACCTGGTACATGCGCAAGAAGCGCGTCGCGCTCTTGATCGCATGTACGGTTATTTGGTGTCGCCTCTGCTTTCCAACGCGCTAGGCATGTCACTCTCGGCCGGGCGGGTGCAAAGCCCCGCCGTCCGCTTGGTTGTCGATCAAAATCGGCGGATCAAGGCCTTTAGGAAGACGACGCACTTCGGGGCCGTCGTTTTCTTTGATGGCGATACATGGCAAGCAGAATGGAACACTAAACCGTTTGTCAGTGAAGACAAGCCCTATATTCTTGATGAAGCCCTGGCAACGCGTGTAGCGGCTTGCCGCCAATTCAAAGTAACAGAGTCGGATAGCGGGCCGGCGAAGCAATCGCCGCCGTCGCCGTTCTCAACCTCGCTGCTGCTGCAAGCAGCAAGCGTAAGTTTAAAACTCGATCCGGAAGTAACCGCAAAGCTTGCGCAAAAACTTTTTGAGCAAGGAGCGATTACCTACATCCGAACGGACAGCGTAAATTTTAGCGATGAAGCGATTGCGGAAATTCGCGGCTTTGCCGAAGGCAAAGGTTGGCCGTTACCCAGTAAACCCCGTAAATTCAAAGCAAAGGGCGACGCGCAAGAGGCGCACGAAGCGATTCGACCGACTCATATCGATGTTGAGCAGGCAGGCGAAGACGACCAACAAAAGGCGTTATACCGGCTCATCTGGCAACGTTCCGTTGCCTCTCAATTGGCCGATGCAAAATACAAGGTAAATACCGTCACGCTCGAAACCACGGATAGCGAACAAGTGTTCGAGTTCAAGGCCAAAGGCCGCGTACTCGTAGAACAAGGGTGGCGAATCCTGACCGCGAAAGACGCGGTGAAGGATGAAGACGAAGGGGAGGGCGACGACGCCAGCGGCGGCAAAGTCCCGTTGCTCGATGTCGGATCGGCCAAGTCGGCCGAATCCGGCAAGTTGCTCCGGAAGGAAACAAAGCCACCATCGCGCTTCACTAAAGCCAGCTTGATTGCCAAGCTCGAAGCCGAAGGCATCGGGCGACCGTCCACCTATCCCGCAATCATGCAGAACATCATGGGCAAGGGCTACCTTGTTGAAGAGAAGAGGTTTTTAGAGCCTACGGAAACGGGAGTCTTATTAGTCGATCAGTTAGTAAAAGCCGAGTTCGCGTTCATTGAATTACCATTTACGCGCGGACTTGAGGAAGAGTTAGACGGCATTGCCGAAGGCAATAGCGGCTACATCGATGTAGTCGCCCCAGCCTTCGAACAGCTCCAGACCGACATTAACGCCGTGGAAAGTAGTGGAACCATAAAGCCGCGTTTCCCTTGCCCAAAGTGTGGCGGCGGCCTACGCCGCTATTCACCGGCCGGGAAATCGCCTTTCTGGGGTTGTACGAACACCGAATGCAAGACATTCATGGACGATGCCGACAATAAACCCATTGAGCGCAAAACCTACACTTGTGCGGTGTGTGAAACCGGGACAATGCGCCGCTTTAAACGCAAGACCGGCAACGGTTACTTGTGGGCCTGCTCAAACGATGAATGTAAGCACTTCATGGACGACAAGGATGGTAAGCCCGTCGAAACCGTTGTTCATACCTGCCCAACATGCAAGACGGCACCGCTACGGCGCTACCGGAAAAAAGACAAGGAAACGGGCAAGCCCAAAGGTGGCTTTGGCTGGTTTTGTACGAATACCGATTGTAAAACGTTCCTCGATGACGCGAAAGGTAAGCCGCTTGTGCTCAAAACCTCGCCCTGCCCTGATTGCGGGCGAATAATGTACCGCCGCAAAGGCCAGTACGGCTACTGGTGGGGGTGTAGCGGATACAAGGATGGCTGTAAAACCGTTATGGACGATAAGGACGGCAAGCCCGTAAAACGTCCGCCAAAAATAACCAACAAACCATAAAAAATACTACCAAAATACTATAATTTGGTTTATGCTAACAAGCAACAACAACCATTCATCTTATGGGGGTAATTAGATAAAACAATGCCCGTCACACACCACTAAATCCGGCGACAAGCCGGGGAATCACCAAGCAATCTTTTTTATAAAAAACTGGAGTACGACATGACAAAGAAGCTAGATCGAGTAACCGTATTAGGATTTTTCGCCCTGCTGGCCCTGATGGCGGTTGAGCCTGCATTCGCGGCGGGCGGTTTGGACAAAGTGAATACGTTTGTCCAAAACGTGTTAGCCGTGCTGCAAGGCATCGCTATTGCCGTTGTTACCTGCGCCATTATGTGGGCAGGCTACAAGTTTTTGTTCAAACACGCGGACATCGCCGAAGTGGGCAAAATTTTGGGCGGTGGTCTACTGGTCGGCGGTGCCGCCGAGTTAGCCGCGTATCTTTTAGGCTAGTATGAATCCGCAGCAACGTAAAGGAGTTAACAATGAACCAAATGGAAGACAATGATCCACGCGACCCGCTGTTTAAGGGATGCACTAGGCCGGCAATGGTGCTGGGTGTACCACTGGTGCCGCTTACCATCGTGACCGGAACGGTCGTACTCATATCGATCTGGACATCCCTACTCGTCTCGTTGCTGCTAATTCCGCTTATTGTGGTGATGCAGCTCATCACCAAGCACGACGACCAGCAGTTTCGATTGTTGGGGCTAAGAATCATGTTTAGGGGCGTTAATCGCCCATTGCTGAATCGGTTGTTTCATTGCAATCGAAATGGCGAATTCTGGAAGGCATCGGCCTACAGTCCTATCCCCTTCAAACAACGCATCAAGTGAGGCGATATGTCAGCGCAACCTAAATATTTTCATCAAACCAACAATGAGAGGGCTGTAGCGCCGTTTTTGCCATACAGTAGCCATGTATCAGCAAACACCATCGTGACTAAAGATGGCGATTATATGCGTATCTGGAAATTGGCCGGCATCAGTTTTGAGACGGCCGACGCCGATGAAATCCTATTACGTAAAGAACAATTGAATACGCTGTACCGTTCAATTGGTTCTAGTAATGTTGCCTTGTGGTCACATTGCGTCCACCGGCAAACATCGGATCGACTGAAATCCTCATTTGATAACGAGTTTTGCCGTAACTTCGATGAAAAATATTACGATTCATTTGCTGGTTATCGAATGATGGCAAACGAATTGTATTTGACTGTGGTGTATCGGCCGAATCCCTCGCGAATGGATAAAGCGTTTGTGAAGGCAGGGCGACGCACACACTCTCAAATCATGGACGATCAACGGGCCGCTATCCGCAAACTAGACGACATCGCCTACCAAGTCGAATCGAGCTTGCGCCGTTATGGCCCAGATGAAAAACAAGGCGGCAGACCTGAAGAATTAACGACCTATGAAGAAAACGGCGTATTGTTTTCTCATGCCCTGTCGTTTTTGAATTTTCTGGTGCCTGGCGAGTGGCAAAAAGTACGTGTACCCAAAGCGCCGCTCAATGAATATCTCGGTACTGCTTGGATATTTGTCGGTACCGAAACGATAGAAATTCGCTCACCGACAAAAACACGTTTCGCTCAATGCATTGACTTCAAAGACTACACCGCACATACCGAGCCAGGCATTCTGAACGGGTTGATGTATGAAGATTATGAGTATGTCGTAACCCAGTCGTATAGCTTCATGGCGAAACGACAAGGTAAGGAATTCCTAGAGAAACAACTTGGACAGCTCCAGAACGCAGAAGACGGCAGCGCCACCCAGCTCGAACAAATGCGGCAAGCAATTGACCAGCTAATTCAAGGCGAGTTTGTCATGGGCGAATATCATTATTCGCTCATGATCTTTGGTGAATCCGTTGAAAAGGTTCGCCGAAACACAACATCGGCGATGACGATTATTCAGGATCGGGGGTTTCTGGCCGCCCTGGTGGCGACGGCAACGGATGCCGCATTTTACGCGCAATTGCCGTGCAATTGGAGCTATCGGCCGCGTGTAGCCGGCCTAACAAGCAAGAATTTCGCCGGCTTATCCAGCTTTCACAATTTCCGCGCGGGTAAACGCGACGGAAACCCGTGGGGACAGGCCGTTATGATATGCAAAACGCCATCAGGACAACCGTTGTATCTCAATTTTCATTACTCAAAAGGCGATGAGGATTCTTACGATAAAAAGGTGCTTGGCAATACCCGCATCATCGGGCAGTCCGGTGCAGGTAAAACCGTTTTAATGAATGCACTGTTATTGCAATCACAGAAGTACAAATCCAAAGCGCCACTTGGTTTTACGTCGGTCTTTTTCGATAAAGACGAAGGCGCGAAGCTTTGTATCAAGGCTATCGGCGGCAAATATCTATCCATCAAAAACGGGTTGCCGACAGGCTTTAACCCGTTTCAAATGGAAAAGAGCGAAGCAAACATTCTGTTTTTGGAAAAACTCGTTCGTGTACTGGTATCCGGCGAAGGCCAGCGGGTTACGACATCAGACGAACTACGAATTAGCCAAGCTGTTCGCACCGTTATGAATATGCCTGTCGGGCTTCGCCGTTTATCAACGGTTATTCAAAACATGACTGAAGGAACCGATAAGGAAGACCGCGAGAACAGCATTGTAAAACGGCTTTCACGTTGGTGTTATGACGATGGCAACGGCCGACAAGGACCGTTCGCCTGGGTGTTAGATTGTCCGACCGATGAAATTGATTTCACCACGCATACGAATTACGGATTTGACGGCACTCACTTTCTGGATAATGCCGATGTTCGCACACCGATTTCAATGTATTTGCTGCATCGAATGGAATCGGTCATTGATGGCCGCCGCTTTATTTACTGGATGGATGAGGCGTGGAAATGGGTTGATGATGAGGCCTTCTCGGAATTCGCCGGCAACAAGCAGCTTACGATCCGCAAGCAAAATGGCTTCGGCGTATTTGCAACACAAATGCCCAGTAGCTTACTAAATTCAAAAATCGCTTCAGCCCTGGTGCAACAGGTGGCGACGGAAATTTATTTGCCGAATCCAAAGGCCGATTTTAATGAGTACGTCAATGGCTTCAAGGTATCCGAAGCCGAATTCGATATTATCAGAAACATGGGCGAGGAAAGCCGGATGTTCCTGATTAAACAAGGTCATCAATCGATGATTGGCCGCCTCGATCTTGCCGGCTTCGATGATGAGCTGGCAATCCTATCCGGTAGTGTCGATAACGTCGAACTGCTCGATACGATCACCGCTGAAGTCGGCGATGATCCGAATGTTTGGCTCCCTGCATTCCACGAACGCCGCAAGGCTCGCGTGGCGTCCTCTAAATCGAAGTAATGAGGTAATTTTATGAAAAAAACTATTATTTGTGTGGCAATTTCGGCATTATTTGCATCAACAACGCAAGCTCAGGAAGCGGTTATCGATGTCGCCGCAATTGAACAGGCCGCGCAACAAGTCGCGGCCTGGGGTGAGCAGCACGGCCAAATGATCGAACAAATCACAGCAATGGGAAACCAGCTTGCACAATTAAAGCAAACCTATGACAGCCTCAACGGCAATCGGAATCTTGGCACGATCATGAACAACCCGGCGCTACGAAACTACCTGCCGCAAGATTGGCAAAAGGTTTATGACGGCGTGAAACAGGGCGGTTATGCCGGCCTAACAGGTACGGCGAAAACGATGTACAAACAAGTTTACGATGGCTGTAAACACATTGCGGTTGACGACGAACGCCTAGCGTGCGAGGCGTCGGCCGTGAAAGGTGCACAAGATAAGGGGTTTGCAATGGATGCGTACGACAAGGCGCAGGGTCGTATGGATCAAATCGACCAACTTATGGCGAAAGTCAATGATACTCAAGACCCGAAAGCCATTGCCGAACTGCAAGCCCGGATCGCGACCGAACAGGCAAACATTCAGAACGAGCAAACCAAGTTACAAATGTACGCAATGGTAGCGGAAGCAGAAGATAAGATGCAGCAACAGAATAAACGCGAAATGAATGCCAGAACCTGGGCGGCCAAAAAAGGCATTTCCGCCGAACCAATCACTTTTAACAATCCATAGAAAGCGGTTTGCCTACCGCCATAGAAACATAAGGAGCTTCGATCATGAATAGAACAGCAATATTTTTATTGGCGGTAGGTATGTTGTCAGTAATGGCAGGATGCAAAGAGGAAAAAACGGATACTTCAGCAGCGGATACACCGAAAGATTCAACGGCGCAAGCTGTACAAGTCGTGGAAGCAGTGCAAACCGTTGACTGGTACAAAGCGCATGACGCAGAGCGTCATAGCATGTTAGCTAAGTGCCGCAATAATCCTGGCCAGATTGGTGCGACACCTAATTGCATAAACGCAAGTCGAGCCGACGCATCCAGTGTATGGGCCGCAAGAGGGGGCGCTATTAAAGTAGCGCCCTTGACAGCCGCCGACCTCAAGCAGCATAAATAGGACATCTATATGGACCCGATGGTTTTTCAGTTTATTGGCGATACCGTCAAAAACGCAACCGATGTATTTGTTACACCGGCCGCGACTAATTTGATGACCGCCTTACAGTTAGTAGCCTTAACAGGCGTCACACTGTATATCACACTTACTGGCTATGCGATTGCTACCGGCGCGGTGGAGTCTTCATTTTGGACGTTCGTTAAGCAGTGCATCAAAATCAGCATTATTGCTGTGTTCGCGTTGACAGTAGACGGTTATGTCGATGGCATAATGGCGGCATTCGAAGGATTGGAAACCGGGTTATCGGATGCTATGGCCACTGCTGGAGCGCCGGCGGGTTCTGTCTATGAAACTCTTGATACTTCACTTGGAAAGGGCATTGCAATTGTCGAGCAATGTTTTCAAAAAGCCGACGAAGCGGGTTTTAACATAGGCTCAGCGTTGGGCTGGTTTGCCGCTGGTGTTACCGTAGCGATAGGTACAATATTGGTTTCAATGATCGGTGGTGCCGTTATTATCGTAGCGAAGTTCGCAGTTGCGGTCATGTTCGCTCTGGGGCCGATATTCGTAATGAGCTTAATGTTCCCCATAACGGCAAAATTCTTTGATAGCTGGTTTGCACAGGTGATGAATTACACGCTCACAGTCGTCATCACCGCAATAGTCATGACGTTTGCAATGACAGCCTATGATACTTTTGTGGCCGCCGCCGACTTTTCTGGTAGTGGCGACAGTAACCCAATGTTTGCCGCAATGCAGATCGGCGCTCTAACTGGCGTTCTGCTTTGGATTCTTTTACAAGTAGGCGGCATGGCATCCGGGCTGGCGGGCGGCATGTCTATGGCGGCGATGGGAATCCGTCACCTTATGATGCCTGTTACGGGTGGACTCAACGCCGCTAAAGGTGTTGGCAATATAGTTAATCCAATGAGCACCAGGCGAGATATGCAGTCCGGAATGATGGTTACGGCTCGTCGTGGCAACCATCTAATAGCGGGTAACACCATGTGGAACCCTGCATACCGTCAGCACGTCGCGCAAAACATGGGTAAAAACTGGGGTCGCGCAAGCGGCGGCAGTGTCAAACAGTAAACACTAACGCCATTCAAAAATAAACCGTTCTTTTCTACTAGGAAAGAGCGGTTTATTTTGTCTTTTAATTACCAAATTACTATATTTTGGTTTCCAAATTGGTGTATAATGGTACACACCAATAACCAAACACGGATAATAAACATGAAGCTCGCAATCGTCATTTTTTTAACTGCGGCTGTCACCGGTTGCGCTGGGCAAACAGGAACACTGCCCACGTTAGACGGTACACAGCGAGTACCAATCAACAAACAGGTGCCAACAATGACCGCTCCAGAAGCAACCAATAACCAGCAGGAGAGTAATCATGTCAGGAAGTAATCCTAAAGATTTGCACGACGACGCAATGGATTGGGAGGCCTCTAAAACCCTTGCTCGGGAGAAATCAGAACGCCGCGCTTGGAGTGTCGCCATATTGGCAGGAATCATGACCGTTTTATCGTGGCTCGCCATTGTAATTATGATGCCCCTAAAGGAGAGCGTGCCGTATGTTATCCGCGTGGACAACGCAACCGGCGTGCCTGACATCGTAACCGCAATGGACGATAAAAAAGTGACGGGCGACGAAGTGATGGATAAGTATTGGCTTGCTCAATACGTCCTTGCCCGCGAAACCTACGACTGGCACACATTACAGCAAGACTATGACAAGGTAGGCCTGCTGTCGTCGCCTAATGTCGGCAAAGCTTATGCTGAATTGTTCGATGGAAAAGACGCGCTCGATAAACGCTATGGGGAAAACATTCGCGCAACAGTGAAAGTTATCAGTGTTGTGCCATCTGGCGCAGAAACCGGCACTGTTCGGTTTATAAAAACGACAAAGCGGGTTGATGAAGAGGGGCCGGGGACTTCCACGTCTTGGCTTGCAACCATTGCTTTTGAATATCGTAATCCATCCGTCATTAAAGAAAGTCAACGCTTAGTCAATCCGTTTGGCTTCCAAGTGCTGAGCTATCGCGTCGATCCTGAAATGATTGGAGGTAAACAATGATTCGCGCACTGTCACTTTCTATAGCAATTGCGCTGGCATTGCATAGCACGGCCACTATCGCGGTGGACATGCCGCAAAGTTCTAAGTTCGACAACCGTATTCAGCATGTTGATTACAATGCTGGTGATGTTGTTGTCGTCCGAACAGTACCGGGCATCAGTACCCGAGTAGTTTTTAGCCCTGGTGAAAATGTTCTGGATATAGCATCCGGATTTACGCAAGGCTGGAATTTTCAAGAACGCGAAAACGTTTTATACATCAAGCCGCAATCCATCAAAGGTGAAAACGGTCAGCCGTCTATGCCACCAGAGGCCGGGAAATGGAATACCAATCTGCTCGTGAAAACGAACCTGCGTCTATACGACTTCGATTTGCAGCTACTTCCCGGTTCGAATAGCGGCGCTCCAGCCACCAATCAGCGGATTTCTTACCGCGTCGAATTCCGTTATCCGGAGGATGAAGCCGAAAAAGCGAAAAAGGCACTAGAAGCGCAAGCGGCCAAGGTAAAGCTGGATGCCAAAACGGCCCCTCGAAACTGGAATTATTCCATGCAAGTCGGACCGGATTCTGAAGGTATCGCTCCAACTCTAGCCTATGACGACGGCCGGTTTACCTACCTCAAATTTCCAAACAACAGGGATTTCCCGGCCGTGTTTCTAGTGGCCGCCGATAAAACCGAAAGTCTAGTGAACACGCATGTAGACAAAGATGTAATGGTCATTCAGCGCGTCGCGTCCGAGCTTGTGCTTAGGCTCGGGAATTCGGTCGTTGGTATTTATAACGATAGTTACGACATAGATGGCGTGCCGGCGAATGACGGCACAACGGTTCCGGGTGTGAAGCGCGTCATTATTTCAGGAGAGGAGACGAATCATGAATGAAGTCAATCAACAAGAAGCTGAGCTACATGCGCTCGAAGGTGAGCGCGGAATGCCTAGCGTCAATGAGCGGGGGCCATCAACAGCGACACGCGGCGTGATTGTCTTTTTTATCGCTCTATTCATCGTCCTGGCCGGAAGCCTGGGATATTGGAAATATCAGATTAACCAAGATCGCAACGCACAAAATGCCGCACAAAAGGAATTGCAAATCACAAGCGCGGTTCCCTCGCGTACCTTTACCGATCTTCCGGCGAAGCCGCCGGCACAGGTTACGCCGGTTCCGACAGTAATCCCTATAGCGGAAAATAAGCCACCAATAGTATTCGACAAATCCGGACGCGCTCAAACGGCAGACAGCAAGCCACAACAAGTGTTAGACAAATCAGGTTCAACAATGATGGTCGGGGGAGCGAAAAATCAAGACGCCGCCACACTAAGCGGGCACGCATCGCCATCATTGCAACGCGAAGCGCCTGGCGAAATGGCGGCACTATTGACCTCGACTCGTACACCGCCTAGTTCGGCCGGCACGCTGGGGAACCGCAACTTCATCCTGGCAAAAGGTAGTTTTATCGATTGTGCATTGCAAACCCGATTGGACTCAACCGTACCGGGTATGACCGCGTGCGTGATTACGCGCAATATTTATAGCGATAACGGCAAAGTGTTGTTGCTCGAACGCGGTTCTGAAGTTACCGGCGAATATCAGTCAAACATGAAGCACGGAATGGCTCGAATTTTCGTGCTATGGAATCGCATAAAAACCCCGAACGGCATCGTGATAGCGCTCGATTCGCCGGGTACCGACCAACTCGGTGGCGCTGGCTTACCTGGCTATGTCGATAATCATTTTTGGGATCGGTTCGGTGGGGCGTTGCTACTGACATTGATTAACAGTGCGGCACAAGGCCTATCAAGCTATGTCGGGAATCTAAGTAGTCAAGCGGGCCTTCAGCAGAATTTTAATGGAGGCGGCGGCTCGGCCAGCGCACAAAACGTAGCAACAGAAGCCTTGCGAAACACCATCAATATTCCCCCAACTCTGTACAAAAACCAGGGTGAACAAGTCGGCATTTATGTCGCCCGCGACCTTAACTTTTCGAGCGTGTACGATGTCTCAGCAGCTCAATGATTATATTGCCGGTGAAGTGAACCGGGCAACATCGGTCAATTACCATTTGGAATTTGCACGCGAATGGATGGCCGACAATGAAATTACCGAAGTTGTGGTCAACCGGCCCTCTGAAGTTTGGTGCGAACGACTAAACGTATGGGAAAAGCACGAAGTGCCCGAACTCACGTTCGAACACTTGATGTCTCTAGCGACCGCAACGGCCAAGTTTGCCAATAATGACGTGTCAGACACAAGGCCGATTCTATCGGCCATTCTGCCCGGCGGTGAACGTGTGCAAATTGTACTGCCGCCGGCATGTGAACATGGCACGATCTCGGTCACGATCCGTAAGCCGTCGTTTAATGTTCGAACGTTGGCCGACTACGAAAAGCAAGGCTTTTTCAACCACATTCGGCCAGTGGCCAGCGAACTTAACGAGGACGAAAAAGAACTGCTACGGCTCAAGGAAAGCCATGATTACATCCAATTCCTACGTCGCGCCGTCCAACTTGAAAAAGTCATTGTCGTAGCCGGTGAAACCGGATCGGGCAAAACAACGTTCATGAAGGCCTTGATGCAAGAAATACCATCAAACCAACGCATTATTACGATAGAAGACGTGCCGGAATTGTTCTTGCCATCACACCCGAATCACGTCCACCTGTTCTATCCCAGCGAAGCCAAGGAAGAAGAAAACGCCCTGGTAACGGCTGCGGCCTTGTTAAAAAGCTGTTTACGGATGAAGCCGACTCGCATTCTGCTTGCAGAATTGCGCGGCGGCGAAACATTCGATTTTATCAACGTGGCCGCATCAGGCCACGGCGGCAGCATTACCAGCTTACATGCTGGATCGCCGCAACTGGCATTCGAGCGTTTGGCGTTGATGATTCTGCAAAACCGTCAAGGCCGCACACTCCCCTACCCTGTTATTCGCCGCTTACTGTATTTGGTAGTCGATGTAGTGATCCACGTTCACAACGATATTGAGAGCGCCGCCGGCCGACACATAACCGAAGTATGGTATGAGCCGACGCTAAAACGAGCGCCCGCACCAACAGAAGATAGGCACGATGCCAGCGCATAGCCTGTTTTTCGTTATTTGGCGACCAGAGGCCGGCATCGATCGCGCGGTATTGTCACCAATAGCCGGGCGGGTTGCCCGATGATTATCAATGGAGACAAACACGCGCCCGCCGGCGCCGCTCGCTGTCTCCAAAACATCCCCAACTGGCGACAAGAAAGGCGTTCGAAGAACAACCGATTGTCACCACTACTTATAAGGTCGCCTTTGGCGACAATTTAAGGCTACCTGGTCGCGGCCAGCGTCACCAAGTAGCTAAATAAGGATTGAACTATGGAAATGCCTAAATGGGTTAAATGGTTAATCGGAATCGTGGTATTCGCCGCCGCTACAATAGCCATTGCGTGGCTGGCAGGCTTCGTATTTTTTGTGCTTAGCAAGACAAACCCTTTCGATAAAACCGAATTATCCACTTGGTGGACATACTGGCAATACTATCAGGATGATCCGGTTATCTTTAAACGGCTCAAGGTATCCGGAATCATTGCGGCCGTTATCGGTTATGGAGTACCCCTCTTTGTGATTAGCGATTTAATGCGCGAGGTTCGCACGTTGCACGGCGAAGCCCGCTTTGCGAACACAAGCGAGATAGAGAAAGCCGGACTGTTAGGTAACGTCGGAATCATTGTAGGCAAGTGGAAAGATCGGTTTTTACTCTTTCCTGGTATGCAGTTCGTTCTACTGGCGGCACCGACGCGCTCAGGTAAAGGCGTCGGCATTGTCGTACCGAATTTGTTGAACTTTCCAGAGTCGGTTGTTACGCTGGATGTGAAGCTGGAAAACTTCCTGATTACCTCTAAGTTTCGCGCCCGCCACGGGCAAGAAGTTTACTTGTTCAATCCGTTCGCGGCAGACGGAAGAACGCACCGCTATAACCCGCTGGGCTA
>Ga0207968_100041_pt1 | contig 53286 bp, 44 predicted proteins | sample LakWasMet21_HOW5_2_FD_183867 | JGI IMG/M metagenome (GOLD analysis project Ga0207968, IMG submission 183867) | Freshwater sediment methanotrophic microbial communities from Lake Washington under simulated oxygen tension - Sediment Metagenome... | ecosystem: Environmental > Aquatic > Freshwater >...
ACGCGCACGGCGCCTGGTCATGCACCATGATCGTTTGACCCAGGTATCTGAAGCCTGGGTTTGGCTTGCGGAAGCCAGAATGCTGGCCTGCCGGTTAGCCGGATGATTTATTTTGTCTACACCCTCTCAGTGCAATGGGCGGATTGCCCTCCTATAGCTCTCCGGTAACGGACGCACGCGCCAGAGCGAATTGGAATAAACGCCTGAAAAAGATTAGAATAGACCTTGATATTTAGGGAGGCCTTCAATGAAACCGCATGCCTTTGTCGCCATGCCGTTCGGTAAAAAGCCAGGACCCGACGGCACCCTGATTGATTTTAACGCCGTCTATCAAGATCTTCTGAAACCGGCTCTCGAAGCCGCCGGCCTGGAAGTGTTTCGCGCCGATAAGGAACAACCCGCTGGCGACATCAAAACCGACATGTTCCAGGAACTGCTTATCGCCGATCTGGTCGTGGCCGACCTGACCCTGGACAATCCGAATGTTTGGTATGAACTGGGCGTGCGCCACGCGCTGCGGGCGCGAGGCGTTGTCTTGGTGCAAGGCCCGCGCGCAACGCAGCCTTTTGACATCTACACCGACCGTAAACTGAATTATTCGCTAATAGAGGGTCTCCCCGATCCAAACTCCCTCGAAAAAGACAAAGCGGCGCTCACCGTCATGGTCAAAGCAACGATGGAATCCTGGCATGGACGCAAGATCAGCCCCGTCTACCACTTGCTGCCCCATCTGCAAGAACCGCAATGGAAAACATTACGGATCGGCGGTGTCTCCGAGATTTGGCAGGCTTACGACGCTTGGACGGAGCGTATCGAACGAGCCCGAAAGCAAAGTAAAATCGGTGACCTGCTGGTGTTGGCCGACGAAGCCCCGGTAGCCGCCTTCCGCTCCGAAGCGCACCTGAAAGCCGGCATCGCGCTGCATAAAGCGGAACATTTCGGTTTGGCCCTGGAACAACTGGAGCAAGGCTTGGCCATCGACCCCGGCAACCTGAACGGCTTGCGGGAACAAGGCATTTGCCTGCAACGCCTGGCGCTGCGCGGCCAACCCGGCCATTCGTTGGACAAAGCCCGCGCCCATTACCGTAAAATGCTGGAAACCCATCCGAACGACGCTGAAACCTGGGCCTTGCTGGGGAGAATCGACAAGGATGCTTGGGCGCAAAGCTGGCATCAAGATAATGGGACAACAGAACAAATGCGCGATGAGGCGAGTTATCAGGACGCTCTGCTGCGCGCGGCGATCGAAAGCTACCGGCAAGCTTTCCGCCGCAATCCGGGGCATTATTATTCCGGCATCAATGCCCTGACCTTAATGCATCTCTACCGCGATCTTGGCGGCGATACGCGTTTCGATACCGAAGCCGCGGCCATGGCGGGAGCGGTGCGTTTCGCGGCGGAGTGCGAACCCGATCAAAGTCAATGGTTCTGGTCCAAAGCCACGCTCGGCGACCTGGAAGTGCTCACCGGCACCCCGGAATCGGTAACAGCCGCATACAAAGAAGCGATCGTGTACGCCGAAAAAGACTGGTTTGCTCTCAACTCCACCCTGGCGCAGTTGCGCTTGCTGAAAGACCTGCAATTCCGCCCGGAACACGTCGCCGCCGGCATCGCCGCCTTCGAGCGCGCGCTGCAACGGCTCGCCAGACCGGAAGACAAATGGCAGCCGCGCAACGTGTTCCTGTTCAGCGGCCACATGGTGGACACGCCCGACCGTCCATCGCCCCGCTTTCCCGCCGCTAAAGTCGCGCTTGCCGCCGAAAAAATCGCCGAAACCTTGGAAAAACTGGGCGCAAGTCCCGAAGACCTAGCGCTGACCCAAGGCGCCTGCGGCGGCGACATCCTGTTTGCCGAAGCCTGCCTGCAACGCGGCGTTCGGCTGCACCTGCTGCAACCTTTCGAAGAGGCCGAATTCGTCAAAAAATCCGTCATCCGCGGCGGCGAAAACTGGCGAGACCGCTATTACGCCATCGCCAAGCCCCTGCAAAGCCCGCCGCGCGCCGCGCCGATCGAACTCGGCCCGCCGCCCAAAGGTATTGACCCTTATGAACGCTGTAATCTTTGGCTGCTGTATACCGCCCTAACCTACGGCATCGATAAAGTGCACTTTATTTGTTTGTGGAATGGAGGCGGCGGCGACGGACCGGGAGGCACGGCGCAGATGTACCACGAGGTCAACGAACGCACCGGACAGGTGACTTGGTTGGATACGAGGGGGTTATCATGAAAGAAATGGCGATTAATTCTAGCATTATCGCAGATCAAAAAACTAAGGCGCGCCGATTCAACCGGCAGCGTCTTTTTGGATACGACTTTTTCATTTCCTTCAAATTGGGAAACCCGCCTATCGGCAGCCAAAGTTATGCATCCAATCTTGCGCGTCAATTACGCGAACGGGATTTCACGGTTTTCTTTAGTGAAGAGGAAGCTCCGCCTGGCGAAAAGTTGGACTCAACCCTCGTTAAAGCTCTACATCGTTCACAGATTTTGGTTGTTGTGGCCAATGAAGGCGCAATGTTGCATTCCCAATGGGTTCGCAAGGAAGCCGAAGAGTTTAAGCGCAAACATCCCAAGCGCCCTATTATCCCTATTAATATTGATCGTGCCATTGAAAAATATGGGCCACAGGTGGAGGCGTCCCGTTGGCTCGATCATGACGGGCGGATTTGGTTAGACGAAACCAGCCAAGCGATTGTCGAAGGCATCGTGAGTCCTGAAGTGCTTAAGCGACTTGAGGTTGCACCGCGTTTCGCAAAGGCAACCACTAAATTTAGACGTATGGTTGCGGCCATTATTTTGATATTGATTGGACTAACGGGCACCTCGAAAAACCCTGTAATTCGGCGAAATCCGTGAGCTAACCCATTGTTTCGCTTGAGTCTGAGTTTTTGAAAATGAGGTTTTTCGAAGTGCCCTAACCTCATTGGTAATATATGAAGCTTGGGATGCCAACCAAAAACGCAACGTCGCCAAGGCTCGAAGCCTTGCCAGTCAGGCGGATTTAGCTTTTGCCCAGGGTGTTGGAAACTTTGAACGTAGTGCTCTGCTGGCCATTGAGTCGATGAAGCGAGAACCTCTTTTCGAAAATTACAGTGCATTAAGTCGAGCAGCCACTCGTTTACCTCTAGCGAAACTTGAAACCGGAGCTGCCGTTGACGAACTTGCTTTTAGCGCTGATGGGAAATATTTAGCCACGATAAGCAACGACTATAGCGTAAATAATGCTGATAATGTGCGAGTGTTCGAAGTGGAAACCGGTAAGGAAACCGCCCACCGCGGCTTTGATGCCAGAAGCAACGCAATTGCTCTAAATTCAAACGGACGGTATGTCGCCATAGCAAACTCCGGCAAGGTGCATATTCTCGAACTGCCGATGCTCAATGAAGTATCTGTTATTGATGGCGCGGATCCGGTTTCGCACTTGTTATTCGACCCTAGTGGAAGACTCTTGGCGATTGGCCGGGATAAGGATGTGCGATTAGTCGACCCAGCAAGCGGCAAAGAGCGGGTCGTTCTCCAGCATCACGGCAGCGTCATTCCGTATGTCTTTAGCCCAGGCGGACAATACCTAGCCTGTGTGGAAGACAGAACAGTATGGGTGTTTGAGTCGGCATCCGGCAAAGAGGTCAATCATCTCGATCATGAAAAACCAGTAACTGCCGTCGCTTTTAGTCCGATTCAGGATGGGGGGTATATGGCTACGGGGAGCGGAAATAGAGGGGATGCAATCGAGCGTTTTTTTTCGACCGCCTCAGGTAGAGAGTTATCCCAACCTATTCACTATCAGGACAGCATTATTACCGTGAATTTCAGCCCTGATATGGTAACAGTGGCTGCAGGAAGCTGGGATTATAATTTGAAATTATGGGATATTAAGTATCAGAAGCAGAGACAGGCTACCATCGCCCATAAAGGGCCTGTTTATGCGGTGGCTTTCAGCCCAGACGGGGGGCTTGTTGCCACCGGCAGCGATACGGCTAGTTCAGGCGGCAAAATCCGAGTGTTTGGCACGGACAGTGGCAAGGAACTTGCCGACTTTGAACCCGGAGGCGAAACCCGGGACGTTGCTTTCAGTAGTGACGGAAAATACCTAGCAGCCGGCGAGAAATATGGTGACGCACTGGTGTACAGCGCCGCGTCCGTTCAAAAGAGCCGACGTCTGATGTCAGAGAATGGAGGCAAGCTTGTGGCTTGTGGCTTTCGGCCCCGACGCGAGCCGACTGGCGGCCCTGGCAAATAACGCGGCGGTCAGCGTGGTAGACACCACGACGGGCAAGGAGATGTCGCAATTCACCCTGGAAGGCTCCGTATCGACGCTGGCTTTTAGTCTCGACGGACGCTCATTGGCGGTAGCCGGCAATAAGGAGATATGGGTCCAAGAGTCCATTACCGGCAAAAACCGAATTCGGATAAGCCACGACGGCGATGTCGGGGCGCTTGCTTTTACTCCGGATGGGCGCCGTTTGGCGGCGTCAGTAGATGATTCTACAAATAACAATAAAACCATTCAGTTATGGGAAGTTGCGACAGGCAAGAAATCGACGGGTATAGTTCAGGACGATAAAATTTACTCGCTCGCCTTTAGTTCGGATGGACACTTGGTCGCTGCCGGCACGAACAAGGATTTTCGAATAATGGAGACTGAAACAGGCGAGGAACTCATGCGGATTGTTCAGAATGGCACAGTGGACGTGATTGCCTTTAGTCCCGATGGCGAAAAGCTCGCAATAGGCATTCAGTTTGATAAGACTGTCCGCATGTTGGAGTTGGCGACAGGAAAGGAACTGCTAAGCTTCACACCCGATGATGAAATATTCCAGTACGGCATTGACGCGATTAGTTTCAGTCCCAACGGACGCTATCTTTATATAACCCAAGGATTAACGCAGAATCAAGTGATGCTTATACCGAACGATTTGATGGATGAAGCCTGTTCACGCCTGACGCGAAACTTGAGCAAAGAGGAATGGAAGCAATATTTTGATGAGGCGCCTTACCAAAAAACTTGCACTAATCTGCCGGCCCCTCTTATACAAGATTAAATTTATCGTAACCACTTACCATTTTGTTGCCTGCCTATTCTCAGATCTGCGTGCTAACTCTGTCCTTATGTTTATAATTTTACCGCTGATGAGTGCCTTATGAATAAGCATGTTCTAAACCGCATCCAATCCCCCGGCCCCAAGAAAATCCTCGCCTGCGACGGCGGCGGTATTTTGGGTTTGATGAGCGTGGAAATCTTGGCAAAAATCGAAGCGGATCTGCGGGCGGCGTACAACAAACCCGATCTCGTGCTGGCCGATTATTTCGATTTTGTCTGCGGCACCAGCACCGGGGCCATTATCGCCGCCTGTATTTCTTCCGGCATGTCTATCGACACGATTCGACAGTTCTATCTCGACAGCGGCAAGCAGATGTTCGACAAGGCATCGGTGCTCAAGCGGCTGAAATACAACTACAACGACGAACCCTTGGCCAAGCTGCTGCAGGAAGCGTTTGATCAACAGCTAAATGAAAAGAATGCGATGCTAGGTAGCGCGAATCTGAAAACCCTGTTGATGATGGTGATGCGGAATCACAGCACCGATTCGCCCTGGCCGGTTTCCAACAACGCCTACGCCAAATACAACGATAGAACCCGCAAAGACTGCAATCTGAATCTCCCGCTGTGGCAGCTGATTCGCGCCAGCACCGCAGCGCCTACCTATTTCCCCCCTGAAGTCGTGACGTTTGCGGAAGGCACGCCCGACGAGTACCGCTTCATCTTCGTTGACGGCGGCATAACCACCTACAACAACCCGGCCTATCTGGCTTTTCAGATGGCCACCGCCAAACCCTATGCGGTAAACTGGCAGACCGGCGCTGACCAAATGCTGATTGTTTCCGTCGGCACCGGCGGCGCGCCTAACCTCTTGTCCAACCGGGATGAGGTGGATGATTTGAATCTGGTCCATTTCGCCAAGCATGTGCCTTCGGCCTTGATGAATGCCGCCTCCGCCGGCTGGGACATGGCCTGCCGGACGCTCGGCGTCTGCCGCCACGGCGGCATCATCGACCGGGAGATCGGCGATATGGTGAGCCCATCGTCCAGCGATCCCAATTGGACCGGATCCAAACTATTTACCTATCTGCGCTACGATCCAAGTGTAACGTCCGAGGGCTTAAAGGAGTTAGACTTGGCGGATATTGATCCGGCCAAGGTGCAGGTCTTGGATTCCGTGGATCATATCCCGGACATCCGCCGGGTAGGCATCGCGTTCGCGGCCCAACATGTCAAAATCGAACATTTCAAAGGCTTCGTCTCTTGATCGGGATGGCCTGCCTTTGATGCGGAATAATCATGCAACTTGTGTATAACGAGACGTCTTTAAAATGAGCAGATTTTTAAAGAGTGTCACTAAACGGGACGATGGCCATACGCATCATCCCAATAGTCAATCAACGAGCACTGACTCGGTTCATCAATAAAAACCCCATTCAAGGTCAATCATTTGCAAACTACAGAGCCCACGTCCCTGCATGTCGCGGCAGGGGTGATTAAAAACGCGGACGGCAAGATCCTGATCGCCAAACGTGACGAATCCTTGCATCAAGGCGGCTTGTGGGAGTTTCCGGGCGGCAAGATCGAGGCGGGAGAAACGGCCGAGCACGCTTTGTGCAGGGAACTGAAAGAGGAACTGGACATTGAAGTCCGTTCGGCGGCACCCTTGATCACGGTCCAGCATTGTTATCCCGATCGGGACGTCACCTTGCGGGTATTCGTAGTCGATCGCTTTTCCGGCAGCGCAAAGGGCTGCCTGGGCCAGCCGATCCGTTGGGTGGCGCCAAGCGAGCTGAGCCAATTTACCTTCCCGGCCGCCAACCGGCCGATCGTGACGGCCGCCCTGCTCCCGCCCTATTATGCAATCCTCGACGACCAGGTCAGCCGCGATCTCTCGGAGGACTTGCGGCAATTCCTCGCAAACGGCGTCAAACTGCTCCAGGCGCGTTTGAAAACCTCATCCCGCGCCCGTGTCGCCAAGTTCTTGTCGGAAGCCTATCCGCTCTGCCGCGAACATGACTGTCTGTTGCTGATCAATTCGGCCGCGGATTTCGGCGATGCGACGGCCGACGGCCTGCACCTGACCGCCAACGATTTGATGGCGCTGCGGGAGCGGCCGTGGGGCTGGAAATGGCTCGGCGCATCGTGTCACACGCTGGCGGATCTCGAACATGCCGAGAAGATCGGCGCTGATTTTGCGGTGCTGGCGCCGGTGTTGCCGACCCGAACCCATCCCGGCGTGACGGCACTGGGCTGGAATCGGTTCGCCGCCCTGACCGGGCAGATCAATATCCCGGTGTATGCGTTGGGCGGCTTGGGCAAAGACGATCTGAACGCCGCCCGCGCCGCCGGCGCGCAAGGCATCGCCGGAATCCGGGCATTTCTCGAAGCATAAAGGATTTAACTAGTGATAGGCGGCGCTAGCATCCGTTTCGCCTGCGCTGGGAAGATCCTCGGAAATCCGATTTTCTTCGGCCGCCCAGGCACCCAGATCGATCAACTTACAGCGTTCGGAACAGAACGGCCGGAACGGATTATCCGCCGTCCACGCCACCGAACGTCCGCATAGTGGACATTTGACGGTCAATGCCGTACGCTCCGCCGTCATCCGAACTGGCAGCAGGAAAGGGTGAAAGGCACATCGCCGCTGCTTTGCACGGGACTTTTTTCATCGTGTGAAGGCGCCATGAAGCGTATCGAGCAGCGATGCTTGCCGCCGCTGATCTCGGGAAAATAACTCAGCGATTTGTCCAGGCTGACTCGCAACAGTTGATAAGGCTGGCTGCGATCCAGCGAGATCTGAAAAAATCCGGCCCTAGCGATTTCCTGGGTATCATTGCTGCTGTTACGGATCAGTTTCAGGGTCAGGTCGATCGCATTCTGAATGTCAGTGAAAGGACTACTCCACCGCTGTAGATCTCTCAAACGGATAGACTCTTCCTGTTCCAGCCAGTAATGAAACTCGGGTAAATCGAAAGAACAGGTGCCGCCCGGAATCGAAATGCGTTGCGCGATGCTTTGAAACAGATCGCTTTCCATCATATTGGCGCCGATTTTACCGCTCGACGCGTAAAGGTTCTTGCTGGTCTGGCTCACGCTATTCAGTAACCGATTCAGTTTTTCGGAATCGACGCCTTGACTGTCGGAAAGCTTGCTCAGGGCTTTGCCGTGGCGATCCAGTTCTTTAAGCAGTTCGGACTTCATATCGTTGCGGCTGAAAATCGACATGATGTCCTGCAATACATTCAGCGCCGCGCGTTTGTCCCAGGTGGTGGTACCGGTTATAAAATGATTGAATTGTTTAAACAGTTGTTCGAGCCTGATGAAAACGCGGATACGTTCGTTGAGAGGAAATTCATAAGTGATTGTGTTGGTCACAGGTTTGTTAATTGCTGACAAGCGCTTAAGGAAATATACAAATTGTGCAGTTTTTTGACGTGTTCTGCAAGTGTATTGTCGGCCTCGGAGTTGTCCAGCAGATCGTCCGCATGCGCCCGGCGATAGTCCCGAGGAACCTGGCTGTCGATGATCGCCTTGATGGTCTCGACCGCCAACCGGTCTCTTTGCATGACTCTTTCTATTTGCAGATCCACCGGACAATCCACGACAAGAATTCGATCCACGAAGTTCTCCCGGTTCGTTTCGAATAAAAGCGGAATACTGAGGAGACAATAAGGCGCCTTGACTTGTTCGGTTTTTGCGAGTAGAGCCTCGAAAATCAACGGATGCAGAATCGCTTCCAATTTGATTTTTTGCCCGGCATCGGCAAAGGCGATCTGTTTGAGTCGCAGGCGGTTCAGCGAGCCGTCCGCGTTCAAGACTTGCGCGCCGAAGTGTACACGGATTCGATCCAACGCGGGCTGTCCCGTTGCGGTCAGATCACGGGCCACCTGATCGGCATCAAAAATCGGCACACCGAATGCGGCAAACAGATTCGCGACCGTCGTTTTGCCGCAGCCGATGCCCCCGGTCAATCCTACTTTCAGCATGACCTAAAACGCTCAGAAACCGGCCGATGCGAGATAAAGGCGATTGATCGCGTCGCCCCAGAGCAGCGCAACCCAGCCGGCAATCGCCAGATAAGGCCCGAACGGGATAGGCGCGGCGTGGTCGCGTTTGGCGAAGACGATCGAAGCGATACCGAATAAGGCGCCGGTCAAGGTCGACAGCAAAATGATCGACGGCAGACTCTGCCAGCCGAGCCAGGCGCCGAACAAAGCCAGTAATTTAAAGTCGCCAAACCCCATCCCTTCCTTGCCGGTGACCAGTTTGAACAAATGAAACACGATCCAGAGCGAGCCATAGCCGGCGACCGCGCCGATGATGCTGGAATGCGTATCGGTATACAGTCCGAACACGCTGAGCAACAATCCGAGCCAAAGTACCGGCAGGTTGATCGAATCGGGCAACAAATGATGATCGATATCGATAAAACTCAACGCGACCAGAGACCAGGTCAAGAAAAGCGCGAACAGGGTTTGCGGGGTATACCCGAAATGCCAGGCGACCAGCGCGGACAGCACCGCGGTGAACAGTTCGATCGCGGGATAGCGCCAGGAGATCCTGGCGCCGCAATGCGCGCATTTGCCTTTCAACAACAGATAACTCAGCACCGGAATATTTTGATACGGCTTGATCGGCGTCTTGCAGGACGAACAGCGCGACAAAGGCAGGACCAGATTAAAAGGTTTTTCCTCGGTGAGTGGCACCTTGCCGACGCTGTGCGCCGCCGGCACGGCCTCCGGCGCAAGTTCCAGGAATTCAATGCACTCCTTGCGCCAGCCTCGGTACATCATGATCGGCAGGCGATAAATCACCACATTCAGAAAACTGCCGACCATCAGGCCAACGATAAAGACGAGATAAGGTAAAAAAGCGCTCGGTTCTGTCATCTAATTAGCCAAAATTTCCGTGTCAATGAGTGATCGGCAGCCGCGATACCGTTCAATCTTAGCCGACGGCCGCCCCCAACTTGAAGATAGGCAGATACATCGCGACCAAAAGACTGCCGACCATGATACCGAGAATGGCCATGATCATGGGCTCCATCAGGCTGCTTAAATTGTCGATCAAATTGTCGACTTCTTCTTCGTAAAAATCCGCGACCCTCGATAGCATCGCGTCCATCGAACCGGCTTCTTCGCCGATCGCCACCATTTGCTGCACCATGTGCGGAAACAAACTGGTTTGCTGCATCGCAAACTGCAGGCGTTGCCCGGTCGCGACTTCCTCGCGCATTTTACGGACCGCTTCGGCGTAGACTATGTTACCACAAGCGCCGGCAACCGACTCCAAAGCCTCGACGAGCGGTACCCCGGCCGCCGACATCGTCGCCAAGGTCCTGGCGAAACGCGCGATCGCTGACTTATTTAAAATCATCCCGACCACCGGCACCTTCAGCAAGGTTCTATCCAGCTGATGGTTGAACGCGTATGAGCGTTTCTTGAAGTAAAAGAAGGTATAAATAACGCCGCCGATCGATCCGAACAGTATCCACCACCAACTCCGAAGCCACCGCGACATATCGATGAACATTTGCGTGAATGCCGGCAAATCCGCGCCGAAACTCTTGAACAAATCCTCGAACACCGGCACCACGAACATCAACAGGACCGTGGTCACAATCACCGCGACCACGATCACCGCGATCGGGTAAGTCAGCGCTTTCTTGATCTTCTTCTTGATCGATTCGGTTTTTTCCTTGTAGGTCGCGATTTTATCGAGCAGGGCCTCCAGTACCCCAGCCTGCTCACCCGCTTCGACCAAGTTGCAGAACAGTTCGTCGAAATACAACGATTTTTCGCGCAAAGACTGCGCCAGGGTATTACCGCCTTCGATGCTGGCCTTGATCGACAACAGCATCTCCTGCATGCTCGGGTTCTCGTGGCCCTTGCCGATGATATCGAAAGACTGTACCAGAGGCACGCCGGATCCGAGCATCGTCGCGAGTTGGCGCGCGAACACCGCAATGTCCGCCGGGGTGATTTTTTGAACTTTCTTGAATAAGGGCTTCGGTTTTTTTTTGATTTTCTGGACGCGGAAGCCTTGCCGTTTTAAATCGGCCTTCGCGATCGTCTCGCTGAGCGCCGAGATCGGCCGGTTTTTGATTTTGTTGCCGGCCTTGTCGACGCCGTTCCAGATGAAATCGATTTGTTCAGCATGTTGTGCCATTTTTGCTTATTCCTTGGTAACCCGGTCAATTTCTTCGATACTGGTGACGCCCTGGCGCACTTTGTTCAGGCCGGAAGCCCGAAGATCGTTGATGCCTTCCACCTTCGCCTGATCGGCCAACTGCATCGAGTTGCCTCCTTCCAGGATCAACTTGCGCATGCTTTCGCTGAGCGTCATCACCTGGTAGATGCCGACCCGGCCCTTATAACCGTTCGTACAATGCTCGCAGCCCACGGCCTTATACATTTGCAGCGTTTTCAATTCTTCTTTCTTGAAACCGGTCGAAAGCAGCACACTTTCCGGATAATCGGCGGGCTCCTTGCAATGCATGCATAAGCGGCGCGCCAGCCGCTGCGCCATGATCAAGTTCACCGACGACACGATATTGAAGGGAGGAATGCCCATTTGCATCAGGCGGTTCAAGGTTTGCGGCGCATCGTTCGTGTGCAGGGTCGATAGCACCAAGTGACCGGTTTGCGCCGCTTTGATCGCGATCTCGGCGGTTTCGAGGTCACGAATTTCACCGACCATGATCACATCGGGGTCCTGGCGCAGAAACGCGCGCAAGGCGCTGGCGAAGGTCAGGCCGGCCTTCACGTTCATGTTGACCTGATTGATGCCTTCGACGGTGATTTCGACCGGATCTTCCGCGGTCGAAATATTGCGTTCGATCGTATTCAGAATATTCAGTCCGGTATATAACGATACGGTCTTGCCGCTGCCGGTGGGTCCTGTGACCAGGACCAGCCCATACGGGCGATTGATCGACTCCAGAAACAGCTTCTGCTGATCGATTTCAAACCCAAGTTTTTCGATGCCCAATTGCGCGCTGGTCGGGTCGAGAAGACGCATCACCACCTTTTCGCCGAACAGGGTCGGACAAGTATTGACCCGAAAATCGAGCGTGCGGTGCTTGGAAACGATCAGTTTGATCCGGCCGTCCTGGGGCACCCGGCGCTCGGCGATATCGAGCCTCGACATCACCTTGATCCGGGAAATGATCTTGGTGGCGACCGAGGCCGGTGGGCTGGCGACCTCGTGCAGCATGCCGTCGGTGCGGAAACGGATGCGGAAGTTTTTTTCGTAGGGTTCGAAATGAATATCGGAGGCGCCTTTTTTGACCGAATCGAGCAGGATTTTATTCACGAAGCGGACGATCGGCGCATCGTCAATATCCGAATTCGCTTCGTTTTTGGCGGCCTCGTCCTCCACGCTGGAAACGGCCAGATTATCGAGGTCTTCATCGAGCAGCGAGGTCATCGAGGTATCGGGGGCCTCCAGAGCGACTTCGATCGCTTTGTTCAGCTTGTCTTCTTCGACGACGATGCATTCGGGATTCAACCGGCTTTGAAACTTGATCTCGTCCAGCGGCTGATGATTCGTCGGGTCGGCAACCGCGATAAAGATGGTTTTGCCGCGCACGAACAGCGGCAGGACCTGATGCTTGCGGATCAATTTCTCATTGATCAACTTGACCGGCAGGGTCTTTAAATCGATCGCATCGAGTTCGAAAAAGGGTACGCCAAATTCGGTCGAGGCGGCAGACGCGATCGTTCTGCCGCTGACCAATTTATTGGCGACCAGATAACTGACCAGGGAAAGGCGTTTCTTTGCCGCCTCCTGGACATGGGTTCGCGCCTCATCCTCAGAAAGCAAACCCTTCTGAATCAGGCATTTGGTAATACCGCCAAAGTGAAATTCGGTCGTCGCTGTAGCCATTTCGATAGTGGGTATCAAAAGAGAATTTGATACCAACTATAGATGATCGGTTAGTAACTACAAGGCGGGTGTGGAAAAGAAAGCGGTTCTCTGTCACAAATTGACCGATATTACAGACTCTGAATTTTTCGGCGCTGTTGTTCGAGATTGTCCAGGGACGAGCGCAATTCCGCCAGTTTTTGTTCCTCTTTCTTCAATACCTCGGCCGGGGCCTTGTTTACGAAGTCAGGATTGTTCAATTTGCCTTCGACGCGCGGCAGATCCTTCTGAATTTTCTGAATCTCCTTGTCCAGGCGCGCCAGCTCGGCATCCTTGTCGATCAGACCCGCCATCGGAATCAGGATTTTCAATGCGCCGACCAGCGCGATCGCCGATTCCGGCGCGGCATCGTCATCGGCCAGCCAGCTGGCCGATTCCAAACGCCCGAGCTTATGCAGATAAATGCCGCTGTTCGCAAAGAACGCCCGGTCCCGCTCGCTGCCGTTTTGCAGCAACAGCGCTAGCGGCTTGCCCGGCGCGATGTTCATCTCGCCGCGAATCCGGCGCACGCCGAGGATGAAACTCATCACCCAGTCGATTTCAGCGACCGCCGCGCTGTCGGCCCGCGCGGGATCTGCGGCCGGATACGGCTGCAACATGATCGTCTCGCCCTTGATGCCGGCCAGCGGCGCGACCCGCTGCCAGATTTCCTCGGTGATGAACGGAATGATCGGATGCGCGAGCCGCAACGCGGTTTCGAGCACCGTGACCAAGGTCTTGCGCGTGCCACGCTGCACCGCCGGATCGTCCGCTTGCAGCGAAATCTTCGCCAATTCCAGATACCAGTCGCAGAACTCGTTCCAGATGAACTCGTAGATCGCCTGCGCGGCCAGGTCGAAACGGTAATTGTCGATCGCCTGCCGGGTCGACTCGGTCACCTGATTCAGCCGGGCAAGAATCCAGCGGTCGACCTGCGTCAATTGGCAAGGCTCGCCCGACAAGCCGTTATCCTGATCCTCGACAACTGCTCCCTGCGTTGCTCTATCTCCTGCATCCATGCAGTCTTCAGTATTCATCAGCACGAAACGCGCCGCATTCCAGAGTTTGTTGCAGAAGTTCCGGTAACCTTCGGTCCGCGCCAGATCGAAGCGAATGTCGCGTCCGGTCGAGGCCAGCGACGCAAAGGTGAAGCGCAAAGCGTCGGTGCCGAACGACGCAATGCCGTCCGGAAACTGCTTACGCGTCGCCTGCTCGATTTTTTTCGCCAGATGCGGCTGCATCATGCCCGAAATCCGTTTCGCGACCAGGCTCTCGAGGTCGATGCCGTCGATGATGTCGATCGGATCGAGCACGTTGCCTTTCGACTTGGACATTTTCTGGCCTTCCGCATCGCGCACCAGGCCGTGAATGTAAACTTCCTTGAACGGCGCTTGGCCTTGAAATTTCAGCCCCATCATGATCATCCGCGCCACCCAGAAGAAAATGATGTCGAAGCCGGTGACCAGTACGCTGGTCGGATAATGGCGCGCCAATTCCGGGGTTTGCTCCGGCCAGCCCAAGGTCGAAAACGGCCACAACGCGGACGAGAACCAGGTATCGAGCACGTCTTCGTCCTGATGCAGCGGATAATCCGCCGGCAGATTGTGCCGCTCGCGGACGGCCTGCTCGGAGCGGCCGACATAGGTATTGCCGGCGTCGTCATACCAGGCCGGAATCCGGTGCCCCCACCAGATTTGCCGTGAGATGCACCAGTCCTGGATGTTGCGCATCCATTCGAAATAAGTATTTTTCCAGTTGTCCGGCACGAATTGGATGGCGCCGTTCTCGACCGCTTCGATCGCTGGCCCTGCGAGCGGCGCAACCCGAACATACCATTGATCGGTCAGCAGCGGTTCGATCACCGCGCCGGTGCGGTCGCCGCGCGGCACCATCAGCTTGTGGTCGGCAATTTTTTCGAGCAGGCCTTGCGCTTCGAGATCGGCCACGATTTGTTTGCGCGCCTCGTAGCGGTCCAGACCGCGGTATTTTTCCGGGATCAACGCATCGTCCGACAGGCTCGCATCGCGGGTGAAGATGCTGATCAAACCGCCGTGCGGCAGTTCTTGAATGACCGAGTTGTCGCGGTGGCGCGTCCAGACTTCGTAATCGTTGAAATCGTGCGCCGGGGTGATCTTCACGCAGCCGGTGCCGAATGCGGGATCGACGTAATCGTCCGCGATGACCGGAATCCTGCGTCCTGTCAACGGCAACGCCAAAAACTCACCGAGCAGGTGTTTATAGCGCTCGTCGCCGGCATGAATCGCGACCGCCGCGTCGCCGAGCAGTGTCTCCGGCCGCGTAGTCGCGACGATCAGATACCCCTGCCCGTTCGACAACGGGTAGCGGATATGCCACATCGAGCCATTTTCTTCTTCCGAAAGCACTTCGAGGTCCGAGACCGCGGTATGCAGCACCGGATCCCAATTGACCAGGCGCTTGCCGCGATAAATTAGACCTTCCTCGTACAGGCGGATGAAGACTTCCTGCACGGCGTCGGACATGCCCTGATCCATCGTAAAGCGTTCCCGGCTCCAATCGACCGACGAACCCATCCGCCTGAGCTGCCGGGTGATCATGCCGCCGGACTCTTCCTTCCATTGCCAGATGCGCTCGACGAATTGCTCGCGTCCGTAATCGTGGCGGGTCTTGCCTTCGGCGTTGCACAGCCGTTCGACGACCATCTGCGTCGCGATGCCGGCATGGTCGGTGCCGACCTGCCATAACGTACTTTTCCCCTGCATCCGGTGATAACGGATCAGGGCGTCCATGATCGTATCCTGAAACGCATGCCCCATGTGCAGACTGCCGGTCACGTTCGGCGGCGGAATCATGATGCAGTAGGATTCGCCTTCGGGCTCGGCCGCGAAATAGCCGCTTTCTTCCCAGGTGTCATACCAGCGTTGTTCGATTGCGTGAGGGGCGTATGTTTTATCCATTAACGATTGATTGTTTCAAAAAGCAAAAAAATGAGATGGGTTGCCTGGCGGCATCAAACCTTGTGAGTAACGACCTCGATACCGGACTGTTGATAGCGGCGGTAGCGCAGCCGGCCTTCCGCCTTGATCTCCGGGTTGTCGTCGAGAATCTCCAGGATGCGTTCGGTCTGATCGATCTGTTGCGGGCCTTGGCCGGACAGGTTCACGATCAGCTTTTGCCAGCGCGCCGGCGGCTCCAGGGAACCGATCAAGATCACGTTGTCGAGGGCGGGCAACTCCCCTTCATAGCGTTGATGAGGAATGAAACTGCCCGCCCGGAAAGTCCACAGCAAATCGTCGAGCCGCTCAGCTTGAGCGTCGTTAGCGGTCAGCACATAGCAGTAACTGCCGCTCCGGTAAGCCTTTTCGACCAGTCGGCAGGCGAACAGCAAGCGCTGTGGCTCGGCGTCGGAAGCCAGCACATAGAACGTAACCTCGGGCATCGATCCTGAAATAGGGAACTAGGCCTGTTGGCTGCGGTTGAGCAGATACTGGCACAACAGCGGCACCGGCCGGCCGGTCGCGCCTTTGTTCGAACCGGTGCGCCAGGCGGTGCCGGCGATGTCGAGATGCGCCCAGCGGAAGCTTTCGGCGAAGCGCGCGAGGAAACAGGCCGCGGTAATCGTGCCCGCATCCTTGCCGCCGACATTGGCCATGTCCGCAAACGGAGACTTCAGCAATTCCTGATACTCTTCCCACAACGGCAAGCGCCAGACGCAGTCGACCGCGGTTTCGCTCGCCGCGATAATGTCATGACACAAGTCGTCGTCATTGCCGAGCAGACCGCTCGGCACGCGCCCGAGCGCGACCAGGCAGGCGCCGGTCAGGGTCGCCATGTCGATCACCACGTCCGGATTGAAGCGTTCGGCATAGGTCAGGGTATCGCAGAGGATCAGCCGGCCTTCCGCGTCGGTATTCAAGATTTCGATCGTCTTGCCGGACATACTGGTCACGATGTCGCCCGGTTTGTTCGCATCGCCGTCCGGCAGATTCTCGGAAGACGGCACCAGACCGATCACATTCAGTGGTAGTTCCATTTCGGCGACGGCCTGCAGCACGCCGAGCACGGTCGCGCCGCCGCACATGTCGTATTTCATTTCATCCATGCCGAGCGCCGGCTTCAGCGAAATACCGCCGGCATCGAAGGTCAGGCCCTTGCCGATCAGCACGATCGGCTTGCTGTTGCGCTCGCCGCCCTGATAATTCAGCTCGATCAATTTGGCCGGCTGCCGGCTGCCGCGCGAGACCGACAGCAAAGACCCCATGCCCAAAGCCGCCATCTCGGCTTCTTCGAGGACATTCACGCTGATCTTGTCGAAACGGCCGAGTTCGAGGGCCTGTTCGGCCAGATAGGACGGCGTGCAGACATTGCCGGGCAAATCGCCGAGCAGCTTGGTCAAATCCATCGCCGCCGCGATCGCCTTGCCCTGCACCAGCCCTTTCTGCGCCGCCGCTTGCTCGCTCTCCGGCGCGGCAATCGCGATGCGTTGCAGTTTCGAATCGGCTTCCTTTTCCGCTTTCAGCTGGGTAAACTGGTAGACCGCGTCATTGAAGACTTCGACGATTTGCCGGGTCTTCCAGGTCAGATCGGCGCCTTTGACCTCCGCCTCCGCCAGACAGCAGACGGCCGATTTGACGATCGTCTTCTTCAGCGCATTCACCGCCGAGGATAAGGCCTTGCGGTAGGTTTTGACCGACAAGGCGTCCTTTTTTCCGAGCCCGACCAGGAGCAGCCGCTCGATACCGCCCTCGGGCAGCGCATTGATCAGCACCGCTTCGCCGTTCTTGCCGGACAGGTCGCCGCGGCCGACTATTTTTTTGACCAACCCCTGGGTCAGGGCGTCGAGCGCGGCCGCTGCGGGCGTCAGTTGACCGTCCTGGTAGATACCGGCAACGATACAATCACATTGCAGTTTTTCTATGGGCGCACTTTCTATAAAATAATCCATGACTTTTTCTTTTTACCTAATCGCTATCGGGTCGTTGTCCGCTCCGGAATGACCGGACGCGCGGATAAAATTAGCGGCGATTATACACCACTTATCACGAATATGATTGAGGAGACGAACTTGGAGGCAAATTGGCCGCAAGGCAGTTATGCGGTACGGCGACCCCTGTTCGGCGTCCTGGACAGGATGGTCGCGGCAGACCTGCTCAAAACGATGCTGTCGGTCTGGTCGGTGATCGTGGTGATCATCGTCAGCCGTAAATTCATCCGGGTGCTCGACCAGGCGATTGACGGGCAGATTTCAAACGACGTGCTGCTGACGATCCTCGGCCTCAAAACGATCATCGCCGGCGTGTCGTTTTTGCCGGCCGCCACCTTCATGGCGGTGTTGATGGTACTGGGCCGCATGTACCGCGACCAGGAAATGTCCGCGATCCAGTCCGCCGGCGCCGGCGCGGGCTCGATTTACCGCGCGGTCTTTCAGTTCGTGTTGCCGCTGAGCCTGGTCGCCGCCGGCCTGTCGTTGTATGCCGCGCCCTGGGCGGAAGCGACGACCGAACAACTGATCAGCAAGGACAAACAAAACGCCGATATTCGCGGCATCGCGCCCGGCAAATTCAGTGAATACAGCGGCGGCGATCTGGTGTTTTATGTCGAGGACATCGACAAGGACAAAAAAATGCACAAGGTGTTCGTGCAACACCGGCAAAGCCACGGCGACCTGGCCATCGTGAATGCCGAAGCCGGCCGTCTGCAAGACTTGCCAGACGGCCGCTACATCGTCCTGGAGCAGGGGGAACGCATTCAGGGCCAACCCGGCAACCTGAATTATGTGATCGAGGAATTTGCCGAATACGCGGTCAGAATCGACGGCAAGGAAGCATTGACGAATGAGGTAAAAGCCGCCACACCCAGCCATCTGTTGTGGCTTTCGGACAAACTGCCCGACATCGCCGAACTGCAACGGCGCCTGGCGATTCCGCTCGGCGCCCTGTTGCTGAGCTTCATCGCGGTGCCGCTGGCGCAGTTGTCTCCGCGCGGCGGCGTTTACGGGAACATTCTGACCGGCTTCCTGATCTTTTTTATCTACGGCAACCTCGAACGCGTCAGCCAGGGCTGGGTTACCAAGGCGGTCATTCCGCCCTGGCTTGGCCCTGTCAGTGTGTATGGCTTGCTGATATTGATCGGCCTGATCTACCTGGCCCGGTTTTTCGGCTGGAAATGGCTACGGCTCAAACTGAAGGAACTGACCTCCCCATGAATGTACTGACCGGCTATATGGCCAAAGAAATCCTGAAGGGATCGTTACTCGCGCTTCTGTTCCTGTTGACCTTGTTCAATCTGTTCACGTTTACCGACGAGATGAGGGACTTGGGCAAAGGCAGTTACGGGCTGAAGGAAATCGCCTTGTTCATCGCACTGACCTCGCCGCGCGTCTTCTACGAACTGGTGCCCGCCTCGGCGCTGCTCGGCAGCCTGTTCATCCTCGGCGCGATGGCGAACAACCGGGAACTGATCGCGATGCAGTCGGCCGGTTTGTCGGTGGCCGGCATCATCCGCGCGGTGATGACCGCCGGCGCGATCCTGGTGCTCATTTCGATCGGCGTCGGCGAATTGGTCGCGCCGACCGCCGAGCGCAAGGCGCAACTGATCAAATCGATCGCGCAGCACGACCAGATTCAGACCCATACCTTGTACGGCATCTGGCTGCGTGAAAACAACAAGTTCATCAATGTGCGCAAAATCGAGGACAACGGCGATCTGGCCGACATCAGCATCTATGCGCTGGATTCGCGCAGACGGCTACAGAGCGCCCTGCACGCCAAGCAGGCCAGCTTCCTGGGCGACAAGCAATGGCAATTGAAGGATATTCGGCAATCGGACATTTCGAACGAGAAGATGCGGGCCGCCGCGTTTCCGGAACAACGCCTGACCTCCTCGATCGCGCCGGACATCCTGAACATTACCGTGGTCAGCCCGGACAATCTGTCGATACTCGAACTGGCCAAATATGTCGATTTTTTGCAGCAGAATCATCAAAAGTCCCAGGTCTTCGAACTGGCCTTGTGGGGCCGCCTGATCAATCCTTTCGTGACCTTCGTGATGCTGATGATTTCGGCGCCGTTCGTGATCGGAGTCAGGCGCGGCGTCAGTGTCGGCGCGCGGATGATCATCGGCGTGGTGATCGGACTGGGATTCAACATCATCGATAAAATCGTCGGGCATCTGGGGCTGATCTACGAATTGAATGCCCCGTTGACCGCCTTGTTGCCGAGCCTACTCACGTTCATGGCCGCCTACTGGACCTTGCGGCGTAGCGATGTCTGACGTGCGCCGATTTCGCTGACTGGCATTATCTGTTAACATCGGCGATGGGCGTCAGCTTCGCCCGAACCGGTCAAACACCGCTCGGATTTCGATCGGGTCGCCTACCCGATCGTATCCTTTGACTTCATCCCATCGAGGCTTTTTTTGGAATCACAGATATGAATAAACTGACTGCACTTTCTTTCAGCATCGGCATCCTGGCGGGCGCCGCGACATTCTTCGCGGTAGGCCCCCTGAACGGCTATTTTTTCATCTGGGCGGCGACGATTCCGTGGGCCGCGTATTTCGCGCTCGGCGCGAATGATGCGGCTTTCAGGGGCGCGATCATTTGCAGTATTTTCGGCGTCGTGATGGCCTGGATCACCGCGTTCCTGCTGTTGAACGTGCCCGCCGACGCGGCGCTGGGATTTCCGCTGATGGCGGCCCTGACCGTCACCGTGGCGGTGATCGTGATGTGTCTCGCCGCCAGCATCCCGCAATTGTCCGCGATTCCGGCCAGCGTGTTCGGTTATTCGATGACCTTTGCCTATCTGCTGCAGACGCCCGATAAAATGACGAAGGATGTCTTGCTCGGCATTTCGTTCCACAACCCGCTGGTCGTGATTTCGGTGTCGATCGTGATCGGCGTTTATCTCGGCAAATTTTCCGCGCAACTGGCCGAAAAATGGACCACAAAATAAGTCCAGCCTGACTGCTGGCCAGATCCCGCCTCGAGGTTTCGAGGCGGGCTCCCACGCCAAACGCTCGGCTAATTCGGAACGCCGAAATTCAGCCCGAAATTGATGTTATCGAAGAAATTTCGGCTGCCGCCTCCCTTGATTCCTTGCGACAACGAAAAGTCCACGTTCAACGCCTCCGAATCCGCGTTCAGCACCCTGAAACCGATCGAGCCGGAGACCAGATCGTTCGTCCCCTGGTTGATATCCTGCCCATTCCTGTCCCTCAGATTTCCGTAGGCCCAGGCGTTTTCAAACAGGATGTACGGCTGCAAGCCCTTGATGTGGTACAAAGGCAGCGAATAGTTCAGAGGAATCAACGAATTCACTTCAAAGCTGGCGCCGATGCCGGAATCCCCGGCGATTTTTCCGGGCCGATAGGCGCGGGCGAAATTATAACCACCGTAGATGATGCGTTCGGTCACCGGCAGGTTATCGCCGCTGTACTGACCGGAGACCGTGATCGAGGTGCCGAGCAAGCCGCCCCAAAAATAATCCTTCTGGTTGACGATTGCGTTCAGCTTGAAAAAGTCGATGTCATAAGGATTCTTCAGTGAAAACGTGTGACTTTGATTGCCTACCAGTAAAAGCTGATTAAACTTCCTCGAAGCCCCCAGGCCATCGATACCTTTCGTCATCGCCAGATTGGCCGCGCGGGTCTGGGTTGCGAGTCTCTCCGAATAATTCAAGCCCCATGAAAACGCGCGCACGTCGGTTTCCACTTCCGTTTGGGATTGAAATGCAAACGCAAACGGTATCGTCGTGTTGTTCAGAGTCACTTTATTAAAACCCATTTGATCCGTGACATTGGTAAATTTGCTCGAATAAAACGACACATTGCCACTGAACAACTTATTCAAGGTCAAAACAAACGGATAGGATAGATCCACGCCAAAGCGATTCGTACTGAGCTTGCTCCCGAGCCCGGGCCCGAAAGACGGACCAAACGCGTTAACCTGGTTGCTGTCATAGGAGGAACCGTCAAATCTGACGGTCAAGCCGTCGGTGCCCAGCATCTGCGTATAGGTGCCAGCATAATACTCTTCATCGTTTTTGGACAGCAACGATGAAAACGTCACCTGCTCGGCCAACGGCGTCAGCGCGGTCGTCTTCGCGGTCATATTGACCCGGGTAAAGGTATCGACCACTTCCGCGCGTCCATACGCATCGATCGGCCTGCGCTTCACGTTCAGGTTCAAGTCGGTGCCGCCGCCGGCCTTGTTTGGCAATTGCAGGTCCGCCTGTACCCGGAGGCCCGGCAATTGCGACATCATCGAGACATAGCGGTCCATCGTTTTTTGCGTCAACGGCTTTTCGGCCAGCAGGCGCTCGCCAATGTCGCGCATCTTGCTTTCCGCTCCGCCCGGATTGCCCTCGATAGTGATGTGCTCGATGAACCCCTCGATCACCACGATCAACAGGTTCGACGCGGTAAAATCCTGCTTCGGCAGATAACAGAAAGAGAGCGGGTAGCCTTTTTCACGATACAAGGCGGTCACTTTCTGGGTGATTTCGACCAGTTGCCCGATCGTGATTTCTTTTTGCACATAAGGGGTAAAGAATGCGCTGACCTGATCGAACGGAAGGCTCTTGACGCCCTTGATGCCGAAAGCGGAAGGCTTGATCACCGTTTCGAGCATTTTCTTCAGTTCCAGGTCCTGCTCCCTGGCTTTGTCTATCGTTAATGAAACAGCGGATTGTTTGTTAAATGTATCCACCTTGGGCAAGGTGTCGACAAGGTTCTGGTCGGCCAACGCCTGACCGGTCATCACCCAGCCGATCAGCTGGGCAATGATATATTTTGCATTCATCGGAATCTTCCTAATAAAACGGCCTTTCCCAAACTAAAAAACCCCGGACGCATGACTGCGTCCGGGGTTTAGTATAGACAACCGACAGAATTTTAGTGGCCGAGCAAACCGGTCAGCGGAGCCAACAAGCCTTGGCCGGACGTTGTGCCGCCGGTCACGGTGCCCAATATCGGTGTCAGCGGAGCCAGCAGGCCGCCGCCCAGCAATCCGCCCGTCGCGGTTCCACCCGCGCCCGCCTGTGCATTTGTCAGTGGGATCAGACCCTTGGGACCGATCAGCGGATCCAGGGCGGTCTGGGTGCCGGTTACGCTGGTCAGCGCCAGCACGCCATTAGGACCGACCACGCCATTTAGTAAGGCATTCGAGCCCGTCGCCGAGCTGGTCACCGGCAGGATGCCGTGCGGACCGACGACCGGATCCAATAAAGTCTGCGCGCCGCCCGGGCTGGTCACCGGCAACAGGCCGCTGGCTCCAATTAAAGGATCGAGCAAGGCACCCGTGGCTCCGGTCAGCGACACCAAAAGGCCGCCGTTCGGTCCGCTAAGAACGCCCAGTAGGTTGCCGCCGGTCAGTCCGCCCAGCAAATTGCCTCCGGTCAGTCCACCCAGGAGGCCCCCTCCGGTCAGTCCGCCCAGCAAATTGCCCCCGGTCAGTCCACCCAGGAGGCCCCCTCCGGCCAGTCCGCCCAGCAAGTTGCCTCCGGTCAATGCGCCCAGCAGGTTGTTCCCGGTTAGCGATCCCAACAGGTTGCCGCCGGCTAACGACCCCAGCAGGTTACCGCCGGTCAACGATCCCAGTAAACCACCGCTCCCGCCGCCGGTCAGACCGCCCGGTAAAAGCAGATTGGTGACCAGAAGCCCGCTGAAGTTAAGATTCAACGGCAGCAAGAGTCCGCCGGTCGTGCCTTTTACCGTGGTCAACACGCCGTTGACCGTATCCAGCACCGGATAGACTGCCCCCGCCACGGTTGCCACCAGCGGCTTGGCGACGCCTCCGACGTTGGTCGTTACCGGAGTCAGAGTGCCGCTGGCAGTTTGCGTGACCTGGCCGACGAGCCCTCCCACGGTTCCGGTAACCGGCGCCACGACACCGGCAACATTGCCCACGACCGGAGCCAGAACGCCGCCCACGGTCGCCGTGACCGGCGCCAAGGCGTTAGCCGCGGTTTGCACGACCGGCGCGAGCACGCCGCCGGTCGAGCCGAGAACCGGCGCCAGTGCCGTCGCGGCGGTTTGCACGACCGGTGCCAGAATGCCTCCCGTCGTGCCTGTGACCGGGGCCAAGGCATTGGTCAGCGGCGTCAGGCTGCCGATCACAGGATTAAGCGGGCCCGCGAGCGGCGCCAAGGCACTCGCCACCGGTCCCAGGGCGTTGGTCACCGGCTGCAACGAATTGGTGACCGGCTTCAACGCATCCACGGCCGGCTGCAGCGCTGTCGTAACAGGCGCCAGAGCCCCCGTCGCCGGTTTCAAGGCATCGGTGACCGGAGCCAGAACGCCGGTGACCGGCGCCAAGGTATTAAGAATCGGCGCGATGCCGTCGGTTACCGGCTTAAGCAAACCGGTGACCGGCGCCAAGGTGTTGTTCAGCGGACCCAACGCACTGATCACGGGCGCCAAGGCATTCGTGCTCGGAGTCGATCCACCCCCACCGGTTCCCGGAGTGCCCGAGCCGCCTCCGCCTCCTACCGCCGGCGCGGCGGAAGTCGAGGAAATCGGTTTAATCGATCCACCGCCGGAGCCGCAGCCGGTCAACAAAACCGGCATCGATAACAGCACCAGCGCCGCTACCTTATTTAGTCTGAATAATTCGGTATTCATTTTCGATTTCCTGTTCAAATTGGTCGAATAAATTCAAAAGCTGTCTTTATCGGAATACCCTATGCAGCTTCTGCGCAATGAATGTTACTCAAATGAAAGAGGGTTGTAAATAATTTCCTTAAAAGCTCACCGCTTGAAATACATATATAATTGAATTATAAAACATAATCCGGAAAATAACAGAGTTGGAATACCGCCACTAATTTATTAAGATAATATTAAGGAAATAGAATCTTAATACTCCTTTTTATTTGCTTTTTTCGATGATAGCCGACACACTAGACCGAGATTTTCCGAACTGTCGATAGGCCGCCGGGATTACAGATCAAACCTTTCCCGCCTACCCTCTTCAACAGGCACTTGAATGACCGGATTGGAGACGCAATGAAAGAATACAAAGTCGTGATTTATCAGGAAGGCCTGCTCGGGTCCTTGCTGCTCGGCGCCTCGAAAGTCGATCCGGTGCGCTTCAGCGAATTTTTGAACAGCAATGCCCGGCAAGGCTGGCGCGTGGTCACGATGGAGAAAGACATTCGTCGCATGCTGTTGCTCTGGCGGCGCGAGGCTTATGTGGTCATCATGGAGCGCGAACAATGAAAATCGGCGCAATCCTCTGCCTGGTCATTTTCGTAACCTGGGTCTTCGTCGCGCTGCTACAGCTATGGTTCGACCTGCTGAGCGGGGAAGTTTTCTGGAAACTGACCGTGACCGCCGGCGCGTTGTTTGTCGTCGTGCTTGGCGTTTCCCTGGTCATTCGCGAGTATATCGACGAGAAGAAAATGAAGGATGACGGTTATATCGACAGCTAGGGATTGCGCTCAAAATAGCGTCCGCTCTCCCCTATGCCGGACAGAAAAACGACATCAGCTGACTTTCCGTCGGCACGTTGTTTTGAAACTAAGCGCGCCTAGGCGATTTCGTCAGGGATTCCGAGCCGGGCACAAGCTCAATTCAACTCGTCTCTACCCAGTGGCCGACTCTTGCAACCGCCTTCCGCCACTGCTCTTTGCCCGCCAAGATCTGATCCTCCGGCAGCAGGCGCTGAAAAGACCGCTCGGGGCGCCATTTTTCGCGCAGGTCCGCCAAGGTCCAGGCGCCGACCGCGAGACCCGCCAGATAAGCCGCGCCCAGCGCGGTCGTTTCGCGATGCACCGGGCGCACGACTTCCAGCCCGGCAATATCGGCTTGATATTGCGCCAACAGATTGTTCGCGGACGCGCCGCCGTCTATCCTCAACTGGCTGACCGGCCTGCCGCTGTCCGCAGCCAGAACCTGCAAGATCTCATCGACCTGATAGGCGATGCTTTCAAGCGCGGCGCGGGCGATATGCGCCGCCGTCGTGCCGCGGCTCAGGCCGAAGATTGCGCCGCGCGCGGCAGGGTCCCAATGCGGCGCGCCGAGCCCGGTAAAGGCGGGGACGAAATAAACACCGCCGTTGTCGCCGACCGCTGCGGCCAAGGCTTCGCTGTCGGCGGCGTCATCGAACAGACGCAGGCCGTCGCGCAGCCACTGGATCGCGGCGCCGCCGACAAACACGCTGCCTTCCAGCGCATAATCGACCCGATCGCCGATCTTCCAGGCAATCGTGGTCAGTAGCCGGTGCCGCGATACGATTTTTTCGGCGCCGGTGTTCATGACCAGAAACGAACCGGTGCCGTAGGTGCATTTGGCCATGCCCGGCTCCACGCACAGCTGTCCGAACAATGACGCCTGCTGGTCGCCGACGATCGCGCCGATGCGGATGCCCGCGCCGATCAAGGGACTGCGCGTCAGGCCGTAGCATGCGCTCGACGCCTTGACGTCCGGCAGCATCGCCGCCGGAATGCCGAATAGATCGAGCAATTCGGGGTCCCAAGTCAGGGTATCGATATTGAACAGCAGGGTTCTTGACGCATTCGAGACATCGGTCAAATGCAGTTCACCCTCGGTCATGTTCCAGACCAACCAGCTATCGATCGTGCCGAACGCCAGCTCGCCTTGCCGGGCTCTTGCGAGCGCGCCGTCCACGTGATCGAGAATCCAGCGGATCTTGGTCGCCGAAAAATAAGGATCGAGCAACAGCCCGGTTTTGGCCTGCACCGTGTCTTCCCAGCCGTCGGACTTAAGGCGCGCGCACTGCCCGGCGGTGCGCCGGTCCTGCCAGACGATCGCCGGATAGATCGGCTTGCCGCTGCGTCTGTCCCAGACCACCGCCGTTTCACGCTGATTGGTGATGCCGATTCCGGCAATATCGGCCGGCCGCAGTTGCCGCATCGCCTCCCGGCAGACCGCGGCCTGGGTTTGCCAGATTTCCTCCGGATCGTGCTCGACCCAGCCGGGTTCCGGAAAACTTTGCCCGAATTCACGCTGGGCCACGGCCGCCGGATTGCCGTCGAGATCGTAAAGAATGCAGCGAGAACTGCTGGTGCCCTGGTCGATGGCCATCAGATAGCGCATAGGTTCATCCATTCAACACGCGCGGCCGATCCGATTCAATGTCAGTGCATTCGATCCGGTTGCGGCCCTTGTGCTTGGCCTGATACATCGCCGAATCGGCCGTGTTGATCAAACGCACCGCGGCTTCGGTGGTCGTCAGCGGCGATTTGCGATCGGAGTGGTAGGTGGACAGACCGATCGACAAAGTGACCGGTATCGTGGTTTCGCGGAAAGGGATGCTCAGCGACTGCACGTTTTTGCGAATCCGTTCGGCCACTTCAAGACCCGTGACATGATTGATGTTGCTCAACAGCGCGATGAATTCCTCGCCGCCATAACGGGCCAGCACATCGTTGTTTCTGAGCTGGCTTTTGATCGTCTTCGCGACGGCCGACAACACCCGATCCCCGGCCTGATGACCGTACTTGTCATTGACCGACTTGAAATAATCGATGTCCAGAAACAGACAGGTCAACGGATCGTTACTGCGCTGACAACGGGCGATTTCCTCGCCGATCCGCTGTTCGAGGAAGCGCCGATTGTTGACGCCGGTCAGGGTGTCGATATAACTGGTGCGACGAATCGTCTCGATGTGCAGATGATTTTCGAGGCAGATGCCGAGCACGACGCCCAAGTGCTCGATAAAATCGTTCGATTTCAGGCAGGAGAAACGGTCAGAGCGGCTGCTGCCGAGATTCAGCGTACCGAAATATCTGCCGCGCCGGTACAACGGGATGACCGCGATAGTCGCGGGAGCCTCCGCGACCGTCGTAAAAAAATGCCCGAAATGTTCGCGATCGAAAGGCCCCAGATAGGCATGCACGAGATAGCCGAACCGGGCTTTCAACAAGTCCCTGTCGCGCAGCAGAACCAAGCTTTGCCGCTCGATCAGATTGGAAGAAGTCTCGCCGAGCAGGCGGCTGAAGTCGCCATACTCGTCGAGCAGGCAGAGCGTGACCTGACCGAGATCGAAAACCGTTTTGGCGTCGTCGAGCATACAGTCGATCAACTCCGCGAGCGAATTCATATTGAACAAACGCATTTCAAAAGACTGCAAGTCCTTGATCGCCATGCTGCTTTTCCGGACGGTATCGAACAGGCCCATGATGCGGTTTTCGAGTACAATCAAATCGGTTGTCAAATCGTTTTCGAACATTCTCTCTCCGCATCAAATCCGCAGGCTGTGATCAGTATCGCGTCAATTTTTTTAGCCGATTTTACTCCCACTTCGCTAGAAGTTTATTGCATATCTTTCTAATTTAGAAACATTTTTTATTTAAGCATGGCTAAATAGTCCACCTCGCCGATCACCCGCACGCCTTTTTCCCGCGCCGCAGTGATCTTCACCGCCCCGACGTCCTCGCCCGTCACCAGAAAATCGGTCTTGCCGCTGACCGCGCCGCCAACCTTCGCGCCGAGACGTTTCGCCTCGCGGGTCATGTCCTCGCGGCTGCCGTGCCGCATCGTGCCGGTAAAGACGATCGTCTTGCCCGCGATCGGGCTGGCCGCTTGCGCCTGTTCGCGGCGCAGCGGCGTCCTGATCAGATTGAAGCCGAGCGCATGGATGCGCATGAAATCGTCCCTGATTTTCGCGAGACTCGCAATCACCGCCTCCCCGGTTTTTTCCGCGAACCCCTCGATCGAGACGATGTCTTCCAATGTCAGCTCGAAGATCGAAAGCAACGGAAAATGCCGCAACAGCCGTTCGCAATTGCCGAGCCCCATCCGGTAGATACCGAAGGCGCCGAGAAAGCGCCAGTCCTCGAGCGGTTCGGCGCGGCTGCGCACTAGCTGATCGAGCAAGTTTTGCGAGGTTTTTTCACCGAAATCGAGTCCCTGCAAGCGCTCGAGGTCCAGTTGATAGATTTGATGGACCGAACGGATGCCGGCCGCATACAGCTTTTCGATCGTCTTCCCGCCAAAGCCGTCGATGTTGCGCAGCGTCCTGAAAAAATGCTCGATCGTGTTTTCGATTTGGGCGGGGCATTGCACGGTATTCGGGCAATACAGATAATCGCCGTCCCAGACCAGTGCGCTGCCGCAGCTCGGGCAGGTGTCCGGAATCTGCGGCGTTGTCGGCGTGAGCACCCGTTCGATCTTCGGAATCACCAGGCCCGAGCGGGTCAGTTCGATCACGGTGCCCGCGCCGATGCCCATGTCCCTGACCATTTTGTAATGGTGCGCGGTCGCCCGCGAGATCAACGCGCCGCTGAGTTTGGTCGGCTCCAGTTCGGCGACCGGATTAACCCTACCGGAGCGCGAGGTTTGCGGGATCACCCGCAAGACCTCAACGATCGCGGTCTCGACGTTACTCTTATAGGCGATCTGCCAGCGGTGATGGTGGCGGGTCGCGCCCATGTGCTGTTTGATCTCGGCATCGGTGACTTCGAAGATTACCCCGTCCACATCATAGTCGACCTTGGGCGGCACCGCCTCGATGATGGCCTCGAAGCGTTCCAGAATCTCCGCGCCCGAGCCTTGCCAGGCGGGCAACTGCGCGAACGGGAAGAATACCGCGGCATGGCTCTGTATCGCCGCCAGCGCATGCTCTTCGAGCTCCTTTTCCTTGATAATGCTGGCCTGGAAATTGCGCGCGTTTTCGAAAAAATCGGCCAGATGCGTAGTGAAATAACGTTGGCTGACCACGATCTCGCCGGCACCCTGCCCGCGCTTGCCGTTATCTACAACGATCAGGCCGCGCTCGAACACCCGGCTGATGTCGGTACCCTTGCGGCCGTCGCCGCGCGTGTACAACATCCGCCCGTCGTCATAGGCCGCAAAACCGTCGAGTTTCGGCGTTGCGCGAAAGCGCAGTCGAGTAAACTCGATGCCCAATTCCTCGGCCGCTTTTTCGATCCGTTGCAACCATTTTTCGATGCCGTCTTTCGCGTAGGTTTTTTCGGTCGAGAGCATCATCTCGGGCAATACGACCGTCTTGCCGGCAAACGCCTTTTCGGGCTCGACCGTCACCAGATACGGATGGTCGGGATGGCGTCTCTTCAGTTCCGCGAGAAACACGAAGTCGTACACGGCATCCGTAATGATCGGCTCGCCGCGCCGGTAAAAATCGTTGCAGACCCGCAGAAATTCGAGCAAGTCGTCGTCGGACAGCTTGGTGGGCTCCGCCTCGATGGCGATTTTGGCGATGTCCGCCGGAATATCGGATTTGACGCTCATGCGGTCGGCTCTTTAAAACGGAAGGGAGGCGTAGGGATTTTGATCAATGACAAGCCCCCTCATGCAACACAGACCTGCGAGGTTTTAAAACCTCACAGGTCTTGCCGGGAAATTTCTGGCCCAGTCTTACAAACTGCGGCGTATCAACTCCACCGTCGTCTCGGTCAACGGATTGCGTTGATGATCGAGTACGGTGCCGTCGAGTTCGGTCGCCATGAACACCGCGGTCCGCACGAAATCGTCGAACACCGAGACCGCATCGTCCAATTCACCGGGTTGCATGAAAAAGACGATGCCAGGGCAGTAATAGGTCTCCAGATTGCGTTCCGGAAACGTTCCCGGCGGCAGCATGCTGGCGACGCCAAAATCGACCAAGCGCTTCGAATCGAGCCGCTCATAGATCTTCAAATTGCCGTATTCAAGATCGACAATCTCGAACGCATGCGCGAGATCGAGCCCGTTAAAGCCTTCATCCCGGTTCGCGACCAGCGTAAACTGAATCAGGCTGGGCGCGACAAAGCGCGGCTCGGGCTCGCGATCCTCCTCGTTGTCGTAGGCGTGATCATCCACGTCGACATCGCTTTCCGGTTCCTGGTACCGCCTCGGCTTGCCGACCGCCGCCCCGTTCGAAGCGGCAGGCGCGGCCGTCAGGATGTCATCGTCGCCCTCCCCGAGCGCGCCCAGAAAATCATCATCGTCGAGCAGCGCCCGCGCGTGTCGCCCGGCTTGCGGCGGGGTTTCGTCGTCGAACTCCTCCAGGCTACGCCGGCGTTTCGAGTTTTTGATGAAGGCCCACGTCAACATACCGGTAATGATGATCAGACCGGTTGCAATGATCACTATTCTTAACAATTCTTTATCCATCAGGTTTCCGCCAGACTGACTGCTTCTTCTAAATCGACCGCGACCATCCGGGACACGCCCGGCTCTTTCATTGTGACGCCGGCCAGCTGGTGCGCGATCTCCATCGTGGCCTTGTTATGCGAAATATATAAAAACTGCACCGAGGACGACATGTCCTCGACCATTTTTGAAAAGCGGCCGACGTTCGCATCATCGAGCGGCGCATCGACCTCGTCAAGCAAACAGAAAGGCGCCGGATTCAGGTCGAAAATCGAAAACACCAGTGCGACCGCGGTCAGCGCCTTTTCGCCACCGGACAGCAAATGAATCGAACTGTTGCGCTTGCCGGGCGGGCGCGCGATGATGTTCACGCCCGATTCAAGCAGGTCCTGATCGCTGAGTTCCAGATAGGCCTGGCCACCGCCGAACAGCTTCGGAAATTTTTCCTGCAAGCCGCCGTTTATTTTATCGAAAGTTTCCTTAAATCGCAGCCGGCTTTCCTTGTCTATTTTACTGATGGCAAGTTCCAGTGTCTCTAGTGCCTCGATCAGATCGGCATGCTGCGCATTCAGGAAGCTCATCCGTTCGGTCTGCGACTTGAATTCCTCGATCGCGGTCAGGTTGATCGCGCCGAGGCGCTCGATCTGCTGGCTCAGTTCATCGACTTTTTTCTTCCAGACCGGCTCTTCGGCGGTTTCCGGCAGATTTTTCAATACCTCGGCCGCATCTGCCTCGATCTCGCTCAACTGCTCGTTGACGGTCTGCTGACGCACCCGGCTTTCCTGCAATTCGTAACGAATCTGGTCGAGCATTTCCTTGCGTTTTTCGAGCGCGTTCTGCAAGCGGATCTGTTCCTGTGCGAACCGGCTGATGTCCGCCTCGATCTGCTCCTGCGCTTCGCGCTGCGCTTTCAACTGTTTGTCGAGACGCTCGCGGTCGAGCGTCAATTCCTGCAATTGCTGTTTTTCCTCGTCGAGCGGCCGCAGGGTCTCCTGCTGTTTTTTCTCCAGCTCGGCCTTGCGCTCAAGCAATTGCCGGTACTGCAATTCCAGGCGCTCGATTTGCTTCGCGGTATGATTTTCGGATGCCAGCAACGATTCGACCTGGGATTTGAGCGCGAAAACTTTCTGCCGGGCGTCGTGAACCGCCTGTTCGGCGGTCTTTTGCTGGCCGTGCAGATCCTGATTCACGCTTTCGAGGGTCTGCTTTTGCTGTGCCTTTTGTTCGAGGCTCTGCTCGGCTTCCCGCACCAATTGCGCGGATTCGGCGATCTGCTCGGCATTCTCGGTGATCTGCGCGTCGATGTCGCCCAATTCGCGGCCCAGTTGCTCGATCCGGCGCCGCTGCTGCTCGAAGCGCGCGCTGTTCGCACTGTGTTCGGCGCCACGCAGCGACAGCCGACTCTGCAAGGTTTTGTCTTCCTGCTGTTGGGTATCGCGGCTGCGTTCGGCCGATTTCAGATCGTCCTCGGCGGCTTCGAGACGCTCCTCGAAGGCGGCGATCTCGGTCTGTAAATCTTCCTGACGCTGTTTTAATTGGCGCAACTCGCGCTCGCGCTGCAACACCCCGGTCTTGCTGTCCTGGGCGCGGATGATCCTTATCCAGCCCGGACCGAACCAGGCGCCGTCCGCCGTAATCACCGATTCATGAGACTTCAGTGATGCCGCCAGTTGCCTGGCCACGGCCAGATCGTCGGCACAGTAAATGCCGGCAAGCATCGCGCTCAAACTCCAGGGCGCCGCGACCTTGGCCAGCAAGGGCTCGCCGCGCGGCATCGCCTCAACCGGCGCATTGAAAGTGGTCTCGAACAGCGCGAGCGAATCGCCCTGCAAACGCGGCAACGCCGTGACCACTGCCTCGGCAGTCTCGACGCAAATCGCTTCCAGATAGCCGCCCAGCACCGTTTCGACCGCGGTTTCCCAACCCGACTGCACGTCCAGCCCCTCGGCCAGGCGCTGACGCCCGCCGAGATGCATCGAGTTTAGCCAGTCGTTCAGCTTCTTGTTGTCCTTGCCCATCGCATGCTGCTGCAGCAATTCGAGTGAGGTGATCTTACCGCGGATACCGTGCAGTTCCGCGCGCTGCTTGTGCAGGTCGCCATGCAGGCTTTTGATCTCGTCCCGCCGTTCGCGAATCCGCCGCTGCGCCTCTTCGATCTTTTCGTGCAATCCGGCGCGTTCCGCTTCGAGCAGATCGATCTCTTCGGCCAAGGCCTCGATCTCGTCTTCGAGTTCGCTCTCGGACAATTCGTCGCGCTCGATCTGCAATTGCTCGCGCCGGGCTTGCAGTTGCCGGGTCTGATTTTCCAGCTGCCGGGATTTGGCCCGCTCGACCTCGGCCTGTTCCTGGTAGCGCGCGCTTTCGGTCCGGTAAGCCTCCCACGCCGCCTGCCAGTCGCTCTGTTTCTGCTGCACACCCTGCTGCAATTGCAGGCTTTCTTCCAGTTGCTGCTCGGCGACCGCCAGGGCTTCCTCGGCCAGAAACTGCGCCTGCTTCAATGTTTCGAGCTGCTGCCGGTCGGCGTCGATTTCCCCCTGCGCCTGGCCGGCTTGGCGGCTGATTCGTTCGATTTCGACCCGGGTTTCCTGATGCGACTGCTCGTTATGCCGGATCGCCTGCTCGAGGCTGCCGACCTCGGCGACCACGCCATAATAATCGCCCTGGGCCTTGTTCAGGCTCAATTGCTGATTTTTATGGTCGCCGCGTTTGTTCTCGAGCGTGCCGTCCAACGCGCGCAATTCGACAAAGATCCGATTATGCTCGTGCGCCGCGTCCTGTAGCCGCGCCTCGAGCGCGGCCGCGGCGTCCTGGTGCGACTGCCAACGCATCGACAACAACTCCAGCTTGAACTGGCGCTCCTGCTTTTTCAGTTCGGTGTATTTCTCGGCTTTTTCGGCCTGCTTTTGCAAATGCTTCAGCTGTTTTTCGACTTCATCGCGGAGATCCTGCAGGCGGTCGAGATTTTCGCGGGTATTCTGCATCCGCGACTCGGTTTCCTGGCGCCTTTCCTTGTATTTGGAAATGCCGGCCGCCTCCTCGATATGCAGGCGCAAATCGTCGGGCTTCGCCTCGACGATCCGTGAAATGGTGCCCTGTTCGATGATCGCATAACTGCGCGCGCCAAGGCCGGTACCCAAAAAGATGTCGGTAATGTCCTTGCGCCGGCACTTCGAGCCGTTCAGCAAAAACTGCGACTGGCCATCGCGGCTGACCTGGCGCTTGATCGAAATGGTCGCATAATGCGCATATTCGCCGCCCAACTTACCTGCGCTATTGTCGAACACCAGTTCGACCGAGGCGGTGCCGATCGGCTTCCTTGTCGAGGAACCGTTGAAGATGACGTCGGCCATGTTGCCGCCACGTAGATGCTTGGCCGAGCTTTCGCCCATCACCCAGCGCACCGCGTCGATGATGTTCGATTTACCGCAGCCGTTCGGGCCAACGATCGCGGTCAGATTGCCGTGGATCGGAATGGTTGTCGGATCGACGAACGACTTGAAACCCGACAGCTTGATTTTTTCCAGTTTCATTACGGAAATGAGAAGTCTAACGCTCGGCGAAAAAAAGCGCCTATTATCGGTGATTATGCCGCGTGCCGCGACTGTTTTCGGCACCGCCTAGCCGCCCACCCCGGAAGCTAAAACCCATCGGCCTTGTCACGCGCCGCTTTCGCTCCCTGAAAATCTTTTTGCAATTCGCGCGCATGCGCGATCAACAACCAGCTGTGTTTCTTCAGATGCCGGTCCCCGGATGCCAACAGCGCGGCTTTTTTCGCCAGTTCCTCGGCCAGTTTCGGTTTGCCCTGCTTGATACGCAGCAGCGCCAGCTTGTAATAAAGACCTGCATTGTTCGGTTCGATGCTGCGGGCCCGTTCGATCGTCGCGATCGCGGAATCCAGATTGCCGGTTCGGCTGTTCTGATTGGCGGCCGTCACCAGGGCGCCGACCGCGGGCGAAGACGAGGCGGACGGCTCTATCGGTTGAAATGGCGTCAGCACCGGCGCCTCCGGCGCCGGCACATTCGACGCCGCGTCTGGAACCACCGGAAGCGGCGCGACACCGGTTGCGATCGGCGCTTCGCCATCGGGCAACAAGGCAGCGGCATCACCCGATTCTCCGCCCATCGGCACGGGAGCCGGCGCGATCGGAATCACTTGCTGATTGAATTCAGGGATCGGCGCGGTTTTTACGGTCGGCTCCGGAGCCTGGACTTGCGGCTGCGGTACCGGCGCCGGTTGCTGCCGGTAGACCGGCGCCGGTCCCGAATAGACCGGCGCGGGATATTGTTGTTCGTAAAGGCCCGCGCAACCCGGCAAGACCACCGGCAACACGCAGAGTAAAAGTAATCGTTTTTGCATCATCGATGTCTCAATGGGTGCGCGCGGATGAATAAACGGCCTATCGTAATCAACTCGGCCCCGTTCACAGCCGGCGCAGTCAGGAAATAGTCTCGCCATGATAATTGATCTTCCGCAACCGATTCAAATTCACGCGTTGCCCATCGAGTTTCAGCCGCTTGAAAATGGTCTGAATTTCGAGCGACCTGATTTCTTCCAGGGTGCCGAATCTTAGCTTAAACCAACTGTTTTTCCTGCCTTCCGGAAAAGAACCGATGATCCGCGCGATTTCATCGTCGATGATCCGCCGCGCCCGCTGCAATTCCCGCGCGCTGTCGGCAGGCAAGTCCGGAGGCATTTCCGCCGCGGCGGCGGCAACCGCAGGCAGGACTGGAGCGGCGGCGCCGTCTTTCAACATTTCGCGCAAGCGCCTGCTTTTGGCGGAATCGACGAGTACGGCGCAGGCGCTGACTTCCGGAGTGCGAAGTTCCGGCGTTTTTCGTTCTGGGAATCGGGTCATGATTGCGTCAACAGGGTGGCCATTGAATCGGCAAACTGTAACCCGGCGCGCCGATCATGGCAAGTCTTCAGGGTCAAGCCTGCGCCGTGTGTACGCTCGGATCAGACCGGGCGGTCACGCCGCGACGCGTGGATCGACACCCGAAAAGCGATTCATTTGAATGTTTTACCTTTAGCGAAAAGGCGCTTCAGGAAAAGTTAGAAGGGGGAATTAAAAATCTGTGGAAAAGAAATAGGCCGCCACCGATCCTTAACTCAAGATCAGTGCAAACGGCCTAAATACTTTATTTATAGTTGAGCGGATCGAAACGAGGATTTAACCTTCGTCGTCCGGGTGTGGAGCGAAAACCCATTTTACCAAAGCGAGGACCGCACCAATTACCACCAACAAACCGACGATGCCAGCCGGTGTTTTCAATGTCTCAGTTAAATCTAAGATGAACCCCATATTAGTCCTACCTATAATTGTTAATATTTATTTTGGAAATTGCCAGGTTAGTAGCAAATGGAAGCTACATGATACTTTAGGCGTCACTAAAGTCAAGGGTTATTGACGGATAAACAACACGCCACGGCGCCGCCACATTCTTTTTGCCGTAGCCGCATGACCTCGGGTGGCGAGTGTGGTATAGTTGGAGTTCTATGTATTTGATTTGGACTGAGGGTGAATTCATGCGCCACTATTTATTATCATCGGTAGCGTTGTTGGCGTCATTTACGGCGAACGCTGATGTCGAGTTAAAGGATGCCAGTGATGTCATCGGCAAATGGACTGTGTATGCGGAAGCGGCAAAACTGGACGGCGAAAAGAAAAATGTCAATATCGTCTGGGACTTTGCGGATGGCGGCATCCTGCACACGATCGCGACCGACTCGCTCGGCCGTACCAACGAGATGAAAATCGAAGTAAAATATATGGTCGAGGATGGAGTGTTGAAAAAGGAAGTGTCGCCAGGACGCGGCAAGTTTGAATCATGCAAGGCCGTCGAAAAAACCGCCGACAGCATGACGCTCAAATGCTCTTTCAATTACTTTTTCCTAAAAAAATAATAATTAAGAAAATAACGAAGGTGTAACTATGATTGGTGGAATTTTAATGATTCTTGCCGTGCTGTGGGTCTATCAGTCGGCAAACAAAGCAAAAGTCAGCAACCCGTTGCTGTGGGTCGGGATCGCCGCCGGCGTCTTTTTTGTCGTCCAGGCGCTGCTGGTGCAGGCCAACGTCTATATCCTCGAAGCGATCCGGGGCAGCGAGTCCAGCGGCGATTACGAAAGAGATCTGCTCAGCATAGGCGACCGTAAAAACCAAGGCGGTTTCCAGGGCGCCGGCGGCTATTTATTGTCGGTATTTTTCGAATTGATGCCGCCGCTCGCGGGCGTATTGGCAGTCGCGGTCGTACGGCTCAAATTCATCACCAAGGAAAGCTTTTCGATCGGCAATTTGTTCAGCGGCATCAAGGAAATGTTTTCCAGCATCGCGCAAAGCTTCAAATCTCCGGAATAAACGCCGCGCGGCGTCCGCCTGATTAAAAAGCTCAAGCCTGGCTTGAGCTTTTTAGTTTATGGCATTCGTAGCACTTTAGCGCTGACCGGTCAACCGATAACCATCCGCACCAAGGCGACGATCACGGACACGAAAACGACCGTAAAAATCAGCCCTGCGATCAGGTACATCGGCAGCGAACCCTGGGTAAAATCTTTTTGCCGGTTTTTTTCGCTTTGCACCCCGATCGCGGCGGACATTACACTTTTTATCACATCGACTAGCGACGGCTTGGACATAGACACACCTCCTCTAAAAAATCCAAATGATATAGATCGAAGCCGTCTCTCGCAATTTTTCGATGCGCCAGCCAGACCTACTTACCTTTGCCAATGCACAACACCCGCATTTTGAAGCAGCTCCTCACCCAGAAAATTTTATTCCTCGACGGCGCGATGGGCACGATGATCCAGAGCTACAGACTGGAGGAAAAGGATTACCGCGGCGCGCGTTTCGCCGACTGGGCTATCGACCTGAAAGGCAATAATGACCTGTTGTCCTTGACCCAACCTGAAATCATCAAGGCGATTCACGGCGCCTATCTCGAAGTCGGCTGCGACATCATCGAGACCAACACTTTCAACTCGACGCGCGTCGCGATGGCCGATTATCGGATGGAGTCCCTGGTTTATGAAATCAATGTCGAATCGGCGCGCCTTGCGCGCCAGGCCGCAGACGACTATACGCTGAAAACGCCGGGCAAGCCCCGCTTCGTCGCGGGCGTCTTGGGCCCGACCAATAGGACCGCCTCGATGTCGCCGGACGTGAACGATCCGGGTTTCCGCAATATTTCGTTCGACGCTCTGGTCGAAGCCTACACCGAGGCGACCCAAGGCCTGATCGACGGCGGCGCCGACATCATCCTGATCGAAACGGTGTTCGACACCTTGAACGCGAAGGCGGCGGCGTTTGCAGTCGACGCCTATTTCGAAACCATCGGCTACAAGCTGCCGGTAATGATTTCCGGTACGATCACCGATGCCTCCGGCCGGACGCTGTCCGGGCAGACCGTCGCCGCGTTCTGGCATTCGCTGAAGCATGTCGAACCGATCTCGTTCGGTTTCAACTGCGCGCTCGGCGCGAAGGAACTGCGCCAATACATCGACGAACTGGCGACGATCGCGGACACCCATGTCTCCGCACATCCGAACGCGGGCCTGCCGAACGAATTCGGCCAGTATGACGAATCCCCCGAGGCGATGGCGAAAGAAATCGCCGATTGGGTGCGGCAGGGTTATCTGAACATCATCGGCGGCTGCTGCGGCACCACGCCGGCGCACATCAAGGCGATCATCGAGGCGGTGACGTCCTACCCGCCGAGAATCATCCCCGACATCCCGAAAGCGTGCCGACTGTCCGGTCTCGAACCGATGACGATCGGCCCGGGCAGCCTGTTCGTGAACGTCGGCGAGCGCACCAACGTGACCGGCTCGGCGGCCTTCAAACGGCTGATCGTCGCCGGCGATTATGAAGCCGCGCTCGAAGTGGCGCGCCAGCAGGTCGAAAACGGCGCGCAGGTGATCGACATCAACATGGACGAAGGCATGCTCGAATCGAAAGACGCAATGGTGCGCTTTTTGATGCTGCTGGCCGCGGAACCGGACATCGCAAAAGTGCCGATCATGCTCGATTCGTCCAAGTGGGAGATTCTCGAAGCCGGCCTCAAATGCATCCAGGGCAAGGGCATCGTCAATTCGATCTCGCTGAAGGAAGGCGAGGCGCTCTTTATCGAACACGCGAAAAAGGTCCGGCGCTACGGCGCGGCGGTGATCGTGATGGCCTTCGACGAAGCCGGCCAGGCCGACACGAAGGCCCGCAAGGTCGAAATCTGCACCCGCGCCTATCGGATTCTGACCGAACAGCTCGGCTTTCCGCCCGAAGACATCATCTTCGATCCGAATATCTTCGCGATCGCAACCGGCATCGACGAGCATAACAACTATGGCATGGACTTCATCGAAGCGACACGCGAAATCAAGGAATCCTTGCCGCATGCGTTGATCTCCGGCGGCGTCTCGAACGTATCGTTTTCGTTCCGCGGCAACAATCCGGTCCGCGAGGCGATTCACGCGGTATTTCTGTACCATGCGATCCAGGCCGGCATGGACATGGGTATCGTGAACGCGGGCCAGTTGGCGATCTACGAAGACATTCCGGCCGAACTGCGCGCCGCGGTCGAGGACGTGGTCCTGAACCGGCATCCCGGCGCGACCGAAAAGCTGCTCGAAATCGCCGAACGCTACCGCGGTGACGGCTCGGCGGGCGCGGTTAAACCGGAGGAGCTGGAATGGCGCAGCTGGCCGGTCAACAAGCGCCTCGAACATGCACTGGTCAAGGGCATCGCGGACTTTATCGACGAAGACACCGAACAGGCGCGCCTGGAAGCCGAAAAACCGCTGCGCGTGATCGAGGGCCCCTTGATGGACGGCATGAACGTGGTCGGCGACCTGTTCGGAGCCGGCAAGATGTTCCTGCCGCAGGTCGTCAAATCGGCGCGGGTGATGAAAAAAGCGGTCGCCTATCTGATGCCGTTCATGGAAGCCGCGCAGGCCGGCGAGCGCCAGACCAATGGCAAGATCCTGATGGCGACGGTCAAGGGCGACGTGCACGACATCGGCAAGAACATCGTCGGGGTCGTGCTGCAATGCAACAACTATGAGGTAATCGACCTTGGCGTGATGGTGCCGGCCGAGACGATCCTGCAAACCGCGCGCAAGGAAAATGTCGACATCATCGGCCTCAGCGGCCTGATCACGCCGTCGCTCGACGAAATGGTGCATATCGCCAAAGAAATGCAGCGCCAGGGCTTCACGATTCCGCTGTTGATCGGCGGCGCGACCACCTCGCGCGCGCATACCGCGGTCAAAATCGAGCCGAATTACGCAGGCGCGACGGTCTATGTGCCGGACGCCTCGCGCGGCGTCGGCGTCGCGGGCAACCTGCTCAGCGCCGATTTGCAGACCGATTATGTCGCGGCGGTGCGCGCCGAATATCGAGAGGTCCGCGAGCGCCACAAAGGCAAGGAAGCGAAGACCCCCCAGCATCCGCTCGCAGAAGCGCGCAGCAACAAGCCGACCTGGGACGGCCATGTGCCGGCCAAGCCGTCCTTCCTCGGCGTCCGGGTGATCGACCGCTTTCCGCTCGAGACCCTGGTCTGGTACATCGACTGGTCGCCGTTCTTTCAAACCTGGGAACTGGCCGGACGCTATCCGAAAATCCTGGACGACAGCGTGGTCGGCGTGGAGGCGCGTAAACTGTTCGACGATGCGCAGGTGATGCTGCACCAGATCATCAGCGAAGACTGGCTGACCGCGCGCGCGGTGATCGGCTTTTTCCCGGCCAACAGCGACGGCGACGACGTGATCGTCTATCAGGACGAAACCCGCACCGAGGTCCGCGAGGTGCTGCATCACCTGCGTCAGCAGAACGTGAAGGCGCCGGGCCGGCCGAACTATTGCCTGTCCGATTTCATCGCGCCCAAAGACCAGGGTATTGCCGATTATGTCGGCGCCTTCGCGGTCACCACCGGCATCGGCATCGAACAGAAGCTGGCCGAATTCGAACGCGATCACGACGACTACAGCGCGATCATGCTGAAGGCGCTGGCCGACCGGCTGGCCGAGGCCCTCGCCGAATACATGCACCGGGCAGTCAGAACCGATTATTGGGGCTACGCGAAGGACGAAAAGCTCGGCAACGAGCAGCTGATCGAGGAAGCCTATCAGGGCATCCGCCCCGCCCCCGGCTACCCGGCCTGCCCGGACCATACCGAAAAAGCCAAGCTGTTCGCATTGCTGAACGCGACCGAAAACACCGGCATCGTGCTGACCGAAAGCTTTGCGATGTATCCTGCCTCCGCGGTCAGCGGCTGGTATTTCGCGCATCCGGAAGCGCAATATTTCAACGTCGGCAAGATCGGCAAGGACCAGTTGCAGGACTACGCCAAACGCAAGAGCATTGCCGAAGAGGTCGCCGAACGCTGGCTGTCCGCGCACCTGAATCATTGATAAACAGGTTCAGTGAGCGCAATTCGAAACATCCTGAGCCTCGAACCGAATTCCGAATCCTCCCTATGTCATTGAAAGAAAAAATCGAGCACACCCTCGAACGCGTCATGTACGCCAGCCGCTGGATCCTGGCACCGGTCTATGTCGGCATGAGCCTGGCCGTCGTCGCGCTGTTCATCAAATTCTTCCAGGAACTCTATCACTTCCTGCCGCACATCCTGGAGATGAACGAATCGGACCTGGTGCTGAAATTGTTGACCCTGATCGACCTGACCATGGTCGGCAGCCTGATCGTGATCGTGATGTTCAGCGGCTATGAAAACTTCGTCTCGCGTCTCGACATCGACGAGACGACCGAAAAACTCGACTGGCTCGGTACCCACGACTACGGCTCCCTGAAAACCAAGGTCGCCTCCTCGATCGTCGCGATCTCGTCGATCCATTTGTTGAAAGTGTTCATGAATATCCAGGCGACCGCGAACGACAAGCTCCTGTGGTATGTCGTCGTGCATCTGACCCTGGTCGCCTCGGCGCTGCTCTTGAGCATCCAGGACAAAATGAGCAAACACTGATGCGGTTGTTATTGCTCGGCACCGAAGGCTGCCACCTCTGCGAGGAAGCACGGGAAATCGTCGCGGCGTGCGTGCGCGAGGCCGCGCCGAATTGGGAAGTTGAAGCGATCGACATTGCCGAACAGCAGGCATGGCAGCCGGACTATGCGATCAAAATTCCGGTCCTGCTGGATGCGGAAAGCCGCCGCGAACTCGGCTGGCCATTCGATCGAGATCAGGTCGCCCGCTTTCTGCGGCAATGCGGATAAGATTCGGCCGCGGTCACCGCGCCGGGAAACGATTTCGCCGTTTTTCGAGTAAACGCCGTTCCAGCTTATGGAAATAGGTCGTGATGCAGAACAGAAAACCGGCCGCCACCGGCAACGCAAAATACCAGTGCGCCTTGGCGAAAGCGACGAGCGTCAGGATTTCCTCGCCGAATACATACGCCGGCGTGATCGTGATCGCCGCCCATACCCAGGCGCTCAGCAGGTTGATCAAGGCAAAGCGCTTGGACGAATATTTGGTGATGCCGATCGACATCGGAATGACCGTGCGCAAGCCATACAGATAGCGCTGCAAAAAAATGATCGGCCAGCCGTATTTTTTAAGCAGCAAATGAGCAATCGCGAATTTGCGCCGTTGCTTGTGCAGTTTGCGCTGAATCAGGCCTTTGTTGAAGCGACCGATATAAAAATAAAGCTGATCCCCAGCAAAGCCGCCGAGCCCGGCCACGAAGATCGACATAAAATAGCGCATGTCGCCGGTATGCGACATCACGCCGGCCATGATCAGACCGGTTTCGCCTTCCAATATCGACCATAAGAACAGGATGACGTAACCGTATTCCTTCAGCCAACCTAAAAATAATTCTTCCATCGATGCTTGCGTTTCAGTGAGACACTACTCTTATATTAGCCGCGGTTAAGTCCATCCGCGGTCTTTCGATTGTGGGTGAAGCCGATCCTATTCCGTGATGACCGGGAACCGGCGGCATCCGAGAACTATAGGTGAATAGCGCGTGTAAAGCAACCGATTGGCGCTATTTTTATTTCGCTGTCAACGAAAAGCCGGCAATTGGCGAATTAACTGGATGTCGGACGATAGCGGCCCGCGGAAGTCAGCGCCAAGCTTCGCGACAATCTAGCCACAGAGGTTTCAAAAACAACCCAAGAAAACATATAATAAGCGGGCCCGATCAGAGAGGCCGCGCACGCGAGCGAAAGCTTCGGCTTGATACCTACGATCATGTGGCAAAATAAAAAATGGGCTTGGCAGAGAGCGCTTGCGGGAGAGGAATATGCATAAAAAAATAATATTAGTCAGCGGTCTGCTGTTGGCCTTTAGCGCCGGCGCCCAAGATTCCGTTCCACTTGCCGACGAAAGCGGCAGCGGACCCGGCGGCCTTGCCCCCGACGGCGCCACCGAAAAGCGCAACTCCAAGCCTCTGCCGGAAGGAAGAGTCTGCGGCCCTGACGGCTGCGCGCCAGCGCCCATCCACGGTGGATTTAAAACCCGGGGGATCACCGCGGAGGTGAAAAAAGAAAAACAAGAGGCGAGCAGCGCGGTTCCCGACAAGGAATGATTGCATAGATAGACTCCTCTACGTGCCATAAAGCCTGGCACAGGCTGCATTTGTGTGCACATTCCCGCCACTCCAGTAGCTTTCATACTAATTTAGTCTCTTTTGGTTTGTTTTTTGCTTATACTATCTCGGCGATGGCCCGCGTTGTCATATCCATTAGCAAAGGAAACTATCCTAATTTATCCCAAAATATACGAATGACGCCGCCAGCCTCCCACTTACTGCGGATCGGAGGAGTACCGCGTCGATGCATTCTCGAAACAAGGTAAAGATCATTGGCCGAAATTTATAATATCAAGACAGGTTATCCCTATCCCGCCGGCGCGACGGCGAATCCAAACGGCGTCAATTTTTCGATTTTCAGCCGTCATGCGACCGCCGTTGAACTGCAGCTATTCGAAACCGCCGAAAGCCCGGAACCGTTTCAGTCGATCCCTCTAAAAACGCAAGTCAACCGGACTTTTTACGCGTGGCACGTGTTTGTCGAAAATTTACCGACCGGCATCTGGTATACCTGGCGGATGGACGGCCCCGGCAATACTCCTGAATCGGGCCAGATGTTCGACAAGGACAAACATCTGCTGGACCCGTGCGCGCGCGCGGTCAGCCAGAGACACTGGGACAGAAAGAGCGCCTGTGTGCCGGGAGACAATATCCGCGCGTCGATGCGCAGCATGGTGGTGCCCGAAGACGACGAAAGTTACTGGGAAGGCGATCAGCCACTGGCGATACGCAGCGAGAACGCGATCATTTACGAACTGAATGTCGGCGGTTTTACCCGGCATCCGAGTTCGGGCGTCAAACACCCGGGCACCTTTGCCGGCCTGATCGAAAAAATCCCTTACCTGCAGGAACTCGGCATCACCCATGTCGAACTGTTGCCGATCATGGCGTTCGACGCGCAGGACGTACCGCCCGGCACCGCGGAACTGGGGCTTTCGAATTATTGGGGTTACAGCACGCACAGTTTTTTCAGCCCACATCCGGGCTACTGCGTGACGCCGGAACAAGGCACGCACATCCAGGAGTTCCGCGATCTGGTCAAGGCGCTGCACAAGGCCGGCATCGGCGTGATTCTCGACGTGGTGTTCAACCATACCTCCGAAGGCGGCACCGGCGGGCCGATCATCAATTTCAAGGGTATCGACAGCGAAATCTATTACCACATCGACGCCTTGAACAAAACGGTATTCCGCGACTACACCGGCTGCGGCAACACGGTCAACGCGAATCATCCCTTCGTCTCGAACTTCATCGTCAACTGCCTCGAATACTGGGTCGAAAAAATGCATGTCGACGGCTTCCGCTTCGACCTCGCGAGCGCGATGGCGCGCGGCGAAGGCGGCATGCCGCTACGCGATCCACCGGTGTTGTGGGCGATCGAATTGTCCGAAAAACTGGCCCGGACGAAACTGATCGCGGAAGCCTGGGACGCAGCCGGTCTGTATCAGGTCGGCAGCTTTCCGGGCTACCGCTGGGCCGAATGGAACGGCATTTACCGCGACGCGGTGCGCCGCTTCCTGCGCGGCGAAAAAGGCCTGATCGGCGATCTGGCGACGCGCCTGTGCGGCAGCAGCGATCTGTACCATCCGGAAGGCCGGCTACCGATCAACAGCATCAATTTCATCACCTGCCATGACGGCTTTACGCTGCTCGACCTGTTCAGCTACAACGACAAGCACAATCTCGCGAACGGCGAAAGCAACCGCGACGGTTGCAATCACAACCTGAGCTGGAATTGCGGCGTCGAAGGGCCGACCGACAGTCCCGCGATCAACGCCTTTCGGATCAAGCAGGTCAAAAACGCGTTTGCGATGTTGCTGTTAAGCCAGGGCGTGCCGATGTTTCTGGCCGGCGACGAACTGTTGAAAACCCAGCACGGCAACAATAACGGCTGGTGCCAGGATAATGAACTAACCTGGTTCGACTGGAACATCAGCGAAAACAAACGCGAGATTCTGCGTTTCGTGAAACGCATGATCGCGCTGCGCAAACGCAATCCGTCGCTGATGCGCCGCCGCTTTCTGAGCGGACAGAAACACGACGAGAACAATCTGCCCGACATTTCCTGGCACGGCGCCAAGATCGACCAGCCGAACTGGAACGACCCCGAAGCCCGTGTGTTGGCCTTCACGCTGGCCGCCGCCAGCGAAGGCAGCGCGCATCTGCATGTGATGCTGAACATGTCGGACAACAAGGTCGAAATGGAACTGCCGCCGCTCAAGAACATGAGCTGGCACATGGCGATCGATACCGCCAAAGCGTCCCCGGACGACGCGGTCGATCCCGGCGACCAGACCCGGCATAAACGCAAGTATTATACGATCGAGCCCAAATCGATCGTGGTGATGGAAAGCTCGGCATCGAAAGGTTGGGGACTGTAATCCCCAGCACCCACTATCTCCCGCATTGAAGGGCGCTTAAAACGCCCTTTTGCTATCCGTATTACCCATTAAGCCTGCCGCCAACCGATTGGCGTAAAAATCGCAGGTTTTTTTATCTTAGATCTATATTAAAACAATAGGATACTGCTATAATTTAAATGAAATTATCATTATATTGGTCTGCGGCCATGAGACATTTCGCTAAATTATTCATTTTGCTAGTCTTAACGCTTTTTTCGAGTCTCGCCCTGGCGGGACAGGTCGATGTCAATTCATTGCATTTCTGGAGTTCGGCCAAGCAAAGCCGGATGATGATCGATGTATCGGCCATTCCGGCGCACAACATAGCACTGATCAACCGGCCCGACCGCTTGGTCATCGATATCGACAATGCCCGGCTGAAAGGTAAATTGGCGCAGCCGCCCGTCTCGCATCCTTTCTTTTCGGGTATCCGCGCGGACCAGAAACAGAAGAGCCTGAGAATCGTGGTCGATCTGAAAAGACAGATCGGTTATGAAAGTTTCGCGCTGAACCCGAACAAAATGTACGGCCACCGCCTGGTAGTCGACCTGACCGATAAAGGACCGCTCGCCGATGTGAATGTCGCGGCGGAAAAACCGCCAGTACGCACCGCGAAAGCCGAAACGCCGGCACAGACACCGCAACCCGCCGCGCAGAAGCTCGCGGATCAGAAAAAGACCGCCGATCAAAGCAACCCGGTCAAACCGGCCGCCAAGGGCACGATGCCGACCGGGCGTAGCGGCAGGAGCATCATCGTCGCGATCGATGCCGGACACGGCGGGGAAGATCCCGGCGCGCACGGTCCTAGCGGCACCGAAGAGAAGCGAGTGGTACTCGCGATCGCCAAAAAACTGGCGGCGCTGATCAACGAGCAAAAGGGGATGCGCGCGGTATTGGTGCGGAAAGGCGATTATTATGTCGATCTCCGAAAGCGGATGGAAATCGCGCGCGCAGCCAATGCCGACTTGTTCGTCTCGGTGCATGCCGATGCGTATCAGAAAGCGGATGTGAAAGGCGCGTCGGTGTTTACCTTGTCGAACAGCGGCGCTTCGAGCGAAGCCGCGCGCTGGCTTGCCGACAGCGAAAACGCGGCCGATCTGGTCGGCGGCGTCAGGCTTGACGACAAGGAAGAAGTGCTGGCCTCGGTGCTCCTGGATTTATCACAAACCGCGACCCTGGAGGCCAGCAACAATGTTGCGAGCCATGTGCTGAAAAGCTTTCAAAACATCGGCGAACTGCATTTTACCCACGTGCAGCAAGCCGGCTTTCTGGTGCTGAAATCGCCGGACATTCCGTCTATCCTGGTCGAAACGGCGTTTATTTCAAACCCTGGCGAAGAACGCAAGCTGAAAACCGTGGATCATCAGGCGAAAATTGCGCAAGCAATTTTCAAGGGCGTACGCAGCTATTTCAAGCAGTACACGCCGAACGACACGCGCGTGGCGGGGTTATAAAGGATTTCGTCGGTCTCTTCCGCGTCTCCGGATCACTGTCATAGGCCTGCCTGGCATGCAAAATCTGGCAGGTTACGGACCACTCCGCACCGAGGATCGCCGAACCCCGGCTTATTATTGCTTTCTTTTCCGTTGCCGCGACCTGCTGCGAGACTTCGTCTTGGCGGCGGCGCTGCGTTTTTTGATCAATTCAAAATCGATCTTCTTTTCATCCAGATCGACACGCACGACCTGGATCTTGACGCTGTCGCCCAAGCGAAACACCGTATTCGTGCGCTCGCCCCTGAGCTGGTGACTGACCGGATCGAAATGAAAATAGTCCTGGCCCAGATTGCTGATATGCACCAGGCCTTCGACATAAATCTCTTCGAGCTCGACGAAAAAGCCGAACGAGGTGACCGCCGAGATCAGGCCGGAAAACTCCTCGCCGATCTTGTCCATCATATACTCGCATTTGAGCCAGAGCACCACGTCGCGGGTCGCGTCGTCGGCGCGCCGTTCGTTCGCCGAACAATGCTCACCGAGCAGCACCATGTCGGGATGGCTGTAGACGAAACTTTCCGGTTTTTTGCCCTGCAAGGCGTGGCGGATGCCGCGGTGCACGAGCAGGTCCGGATAACGGCGAATCGGCGAGGTGAAATGGGCGTATTCCTCGAGTGCGAGCCCGAAATGACCTTTTAGATCCGGACTGTAGACGGCCTGCGACAACGAGCGCAGCAGCACGGTCTGAATCAGATGCGCATCGGGTCGCTCCTTGATCGACTGCATCAGCTGCATGTAATCGAGCGGCGTCGGCTTCAGGCCGCCGCCCAGTTTCAGGCCGACTTCGCCGAGAAAGGTATGCAGACCCAGCAATTTATCGGGGCTCGGGCCTTCGTGGATGCGCAGCAACTTCGGAATTTTTTTCTTGTTCAAAAAACGCGCCGCCGCCATGTTCGCCGCGATCATGAACTCTTCGATCAGCTTATGGGCGTCGTTGCGCACCAGGGGGACGATCCGATCGATTTTGCGCTCCTTGCCGAAAATGATCCGTGTTTCCTGGGTGTCGAAGTCCATCGCGCCGCGCTGTTCGCGGCCGAGGCGCATCACCTGATACAACGCATAAAGCTCCTTCAGATGCGGCAACAGGGCCTTGTGTTTTTGCGCCAGCGTTTTGTCGTTCTCGACCAGCATCTTCGCGACTTCGGTATAGGTCAGCCGCGCATGAGAACGCATCACGCCTTCGAAAAAGCTCGACCTCAGCACCTGACCCTGGCCATCGATCAAGAGTTCGCAGACCATGCACAAGCGATCGACGTGCGGATTCAGCGAACACAGACCGTTCGACAAAATCTCCGGCAGCATCGGGATCACTTTCTCCGGAAAATACACCGACGTGCTGCGGTTTTTAGCTTCCTGGTCGAGCGCGGTGCTGACTTGAACATAATGCGAAACGTCCGCGATCGCGACCAGCAGTTTCCAGCCTTTCGAGGTCTTTTTACAAAACACGGCATCGTCAAAATCGCGCGCGTCCTCGCCGTCGATCGTAACCAGCGGCGTATTGCGTAAATCGACGCGGTTTTGCTTGGCGGCTTCCGGCACTTCCTCGCTGAATGCCTGGATTTCTTCGAGCAGCGCCTCCGGCCATTGGTAGGGCAAGGCATAGGAGCGAATCGCCATCTCGATTTCCATGCCGGGCGCGAGATGATCGCCGAGCACTTCAACCACCCGGCCGATCGGCTGCCTGACCTTGGTCGGCTGCTCGACAATGTCGGCCACCACGATCTGGCCCGGTTTCGCCGCGCCGAAGTCGCCCTGCGGAATCAACACGCTCTGCGCGATGTTTTTATTGTCGGGCACGACATAGAAAAAGCCGTCCTTCACAAAACGGCCGACGACCTGATGCGTATTGCGTTCGAGGATTTCGACCACCGCGCCTTCCCGGCGGCTTTTTTTATCGATGCCGGCAATGCGCACCATCGCGCGGTCGTTATGCAGGAGTGCATTCATCTCGCGCGGCGACAAATACAGATCGTCCGAGCCGTCGTCGGGACGCAGGAAGCCATAACCGTCAGGATGACCAAGGATACGCCCAACGATCAAATCCTTGTTATTGACCAGGCAGTATTTTTGTTCGCGGTTGAACAATAACTGCCCGTCTCTTTCCATCGCCCTAAGACGCCGGCGCAGGGCTTCCAGTTGTTCGTCGTCGCTCAGCGCGAAGGCTTCGGCGATTTCCGCGCGCCTGAGCGGCTTGCCGGTATGCTCGATGTACTGCAAAATCAGTTCACGGCTCGGAATCGGCCGCTGATATTTTTCGGCTTCGCGTTCGGCGTAGGGATCGTGGGTTAGGGTGAAGTCAGCGACTTTTTTGGACTTGGGTGGCATTTAAAATGAATGAATAACTTGGATGGATGAGTGGATCAAACGCTTGCCAGGAAGATTTGGCAGCATCGAAAAACTCCAGAGAATAAAACTTGATTGCTCAACATGTCGATATATGATACACGCTTCCGGGCCCGGAGATTGAAAAACTCCATCAACCGGATAAAAAAATCCCTGCGTCGAAGCCGAATCGAGAGCGTTTTAGCCCAAGCAAATAAAAAATTTTTACAACTGTTTGACAAAGGCAAAACAGGTCCGTATAATGCGCGAAATGAACTGAATGAACACATCGCCTGCCGAGGTGGTGAAATTGGTAGACACGCTAGCTTCAGGTGCTAGTGGGCGAAAGCTCGTGGAGGTTCAAGTCCTCTCCTCGGCACCAAATTTAGGTTCTAAGAGAACCATAGAAGTACAAAAACCCGCAAGTTACAAGGCTTAGCGGGTTTTTTTATGCCCAAAGAAGCCCAACGGTACACAGTATCATTCGAAAAAATCAGCAGTAACATTTACATCTCATACGATGCCTACCTGATGCACCAAGCTCAATTCAAGCTTTTTACTCCCGGCGTTTCACGACGAAATCATACATCGGTTCAAGGCCCAATTTTTTGGTTTTATGACCAGAGCGCCCGCCATCGTCGCCGTTTTTAATGCAATTGCTGATAAACGCCTGAAGCTCTTTCGTTGCGTTTTCCTTGCTGCAAAAAGGCCCGAAGTTACCTTCCCGGGCTGAAAAATACCATTCTTTGACACCTGTAACGGGATTGCTCTGACTGTAAATTCTTTCTGCTCGAAACACACAGATCCCCTTGCTTAAAGACGATACAACCTAGGCTAACAAAAACAAAATGCAGGCATACCTATTTTGTTAGATGATAAATGAAAATACCGATGGGATCGTACTCTTGTATCCGCTACAGCACACTATCACACCGTACTTTCAAATAAACATTTTAGTTGATCCGCAAAAATATCGACACTGATTATTCTTCCTGTATCTCGAACTGACAAACGAATGGACAAGTCTGCCACAGGCAGCATCCCTTCCCCTTTCTCGGACCACTCGATGATGCAGACGGCTTCATCGTCTAGATAATCGCGGATTCCGATCCATTCCAGTTCTTCCGGGTCGGCCAGACGATAGAGATCGAAATGATAAATTTTGCGAGGCCCGACCCGGTATTCTTCGACCAGCGTATAAGTCGGGCTCTTGACCGCGCCGAGATGGCCCGCCGCCTGCAAAAAACCCCGCACCAGCGTGGTCTTGCCGGCGCCCAGATCACCGTGCAGAAATAGCAAACATTTCGCCGGCAACAGGCGCCACAGCGCCGCGCCGAATTGTTCGGTCGCTTCCGTGGATTCCAAATAGCGTTGCATTAATTCACCAACTGTCTCAAATAGGGCAATAAATCGGTCGCGAGCAGGCCGCGCTCGCCGTCCTTGGCGGCCGCCAGATCGGCGGCGCGGCCGTGCAGAAATACGCCCTGCTCGGCCGCATCCTGTAAATCGAGTCCTTGCGCGAGCAATCCCGCGATCACGCCGGACAGCACATCGCCCATGCCGCCCGATGCCATGCCCGGATTGCCGGTCGTCGATACCGCGATTTGCGAGCCGCTCGCGATCAAAGTCCCCGCGCCTTTCAATACGGTGATGCCGCCGTAAGCCGCGCGGATCGCTTCGGCCGCCGCAAAACGGTCCTGCTGCACGGATGGCGTGGGCCCCTGCAACAAGCGGCCTGCTTCGCCCGGGTGCGGCGTCAATATCCAGTTGGGCTTGCTGATCGGTGACGCGGCCAATAAATTCAAGCCGTCCGCATCGAGCACGATGGGTTTATCTGATTCCAGCACGGCATTGAACATTTCCTTGCCCCAGGCGCCCTGCCCCAATCCCGGCCCCAGCGCCACGACATCGGCCTTGTCCAGTAAAAGCATTAAACCCGTACCTCTGTCAACGCCGCGGCACATCAGCTCCGGCCGGTTCAGGTTCAGCAAGCTGGCATGCTCCTTACGCGTCGCGATGCTGACCAGGCCCGCGCCGACCCGCAACGCCGCCTCGCCGGCCATCCGCGCCGCGCCCGAATAACCAAGCTCCCCGCCAACGACCAGCACATGCCCCATGCTGCCCTTATGCGCGCAGCGTGGACGCGGCGTCATAGGCTTTGGCAGAACGCGCAACACGCTGGATTTGAGCGCAGCAAAAACATCGTCCGGCACCGCCAACGCATCATAAACAATCTCGCCGACAGACTCGACCGCCTGACCGGTAAACAGCCCCTGTTTCAGCCCGATGAAGGTCACCGTGCAATCGGCCTTGACCGCGCAGCCCATCGCGTTGCCGGTATCGGCGTGCAAACCCGAAGGAATATCGACCGCAACGACAGGCTGCCCGGAGTGATTGATCGCCGTGATCACCTCCGCATAAAGCCCCGTCACCGGCCGATCCAGGCCGGTGCCGAGCAAGGCATCGACCAGCAAATCAGCCTCGATCACCCGTCCCGGATCAAATACCGTCACCCGGCCCCCGGCTTGCACATAATCCCGAAAAGCCGCCAGCGCATCGCCTTTCAGCTTTTCGGGATCGCCGACGCTGACTGCCAGCGCGCCTAGCCCGGCTTCGAGCGCCAGACGAGCAATCACGTAACCGTCCCCCGCATTATTGCCGCAGCCGCAAAACACCGCCAGCGACCGGGTTTCCGGCCATTTTTCGTTTATGCGGGCGAATACCGCTGCGCCGGCTCTGCACATCAATTGATAGCCGGGAATGCCGAATGCTTCGATCGCTAGCCGGTCCAACTCTCTGACTTGGGCGGCACTATAAAGGGTTTGGGGAAGATTTTTCATAATCTTGAAATGATAAATGCAAACAGCATGGGAGAGATGAAGCCGATTCTCAAATGCCATTGCGTTCATAGTAGCTCGCCATTCCGGCAGGGAGTGGGAGTCCGCGACTGCACAAACGCAAGAAGTAGAGCAATGCAAGAGCTGTTGCCGAGATACCCAGGATGGCGGGCTTCGATTACATCACTCGATTTTTGACATCAGCATTCCATGCCACCATGACGGCAAAACTAACGGTATGGTGGACTTCCAGCAGTTTACTAAACAACCACCGGCTTAAGCCGGTGGGTTTGAGTTACGGACTGAAAGTCCGGATACGCGTCGACTGAACGACGCGTCTATTCAGCTTCCATCTGGAAATTATCATTGGGATTGGGTTCAAAATGATGCTCCAAATATTGCTTTATCATTTCTTCCGTCATCTGACCAACCGTGGCGCAAAAATAGCCCCGCGCCCAGAAATGCTGCCCCCAATACCGTTTCTTCAAATGTGGAAATTCTTCAAACAGGTAACTGGCAGTCCTTCCCTTGATTCGCCTCATGATTTCACTCGGTGCCAAGCTTGGCGGTGCACTGACTAAAATATGCACATGGTCTTTACTGACGACAACCTTGATTATCCGTATCTCGAACACTTCGCATGTCTGCCTGACCAACTCCCTTACTCGCTCTGCTACATCCCCTTTCAACACTTTGTAGCGAT
>Ga0207968_100045_pt1 | contig 50967 bp, 49 predicted proteins | sample LakWasMet21_HOW5_2_FD_183867 | JGI IMG/M metagenome (GOLD analysis project Ga0207968, IMG submission 183867) | Freshwater sediment methanotrophic microbial communities from Lake Washington under simulated oxygen tension - Sediment Metagenome... | ecosystem: Environmental > Aquatic > Freshwater >...
CCGTGGACCTTGCCCATTTGCAGGCATTGTCGAGCAAATTGCCGGCCAGTTCCAGCATGTCTTCCCGGTCGATCGGCAGCAGACCGGCAGGCGGCGCGGAAAAATGAATGGTCAGATTTTTTTCCCGATAGTTTTTTTATAATAACGCGAATTTTCATCTTCTTTTTTGCGGTTCAATGGCTTAATCTGCCATTCTTTAAGTACACAGGTTAGTTGGCCAACAGTTTATACGAACTCGATTTAATGGGTTGTTAAGACCGCCTCCACTCGAAATCCGCCCAAGTCTTTCGAGCGGCCCAGCAAAAGTTTCCCGCCGTACTGCTCGACGATCATTTTTGCGATCGACAATCCCAGGCCATGCCCGCCGACCGATTCGTCCAGCCGCGCGCCGCGCTGCATCAAGGTTTCGATCGCGGATTCCTCGACGCCCGGCCCGTCGTCTTCAACGCTCAAGCGGATCGCCTGATCGCATTCCAGCCGGATGTTGACCGTGGACCTTGCCCATTTGCAGGCATTGTCGAGCAAATTGCCGGCCAGTTCCAGCATGTCTTCCCGGTCGATCGGCAGCAGACCGGCAGGCGGCGCGGAAAAATGAATGGTCAGATTTTTTTCCCGGTACATTTTTTTCAGCACCTCGATCAATACCGGAATTTCCTGATGCAGGTCGAATTTTGCCGCGGCCGAGCCAAAGCCGGCCAGGCGCGCGCGTTTCAATACGCGCTCCATCAGGCGCTGCATGTGGGTCGTTTGCGATGTCAACATGGCGCCGAGTTCGGGATGTTGCCGGAAGGCGTCATCGCCGGCTAATTGCTTCAGCACCGTCAACGGTGTCTTGAGCGCGTGGGCGAGGTCGGCGAGGGCGTTGCGCTTGCGCTGCAGGCGTTGCTCGAGCACCGTCAACAAGCGGTTGACCTCGCCGACCAGGGCAGAGACCTCTAGCGGCACATCGGTGTCGATCTGACTGCGTTCGCCACGCTCCAGGGCCCGCAGCTGTGTCTGTAGGCGCGCCAGAGGGCGAAACCCCGCGCGCAGGATCGCGATCTGCACGAGCACCAACACCATCAGCAAGACGGCCGCAATGATGGAAAAGCGCCGCTGAAAGTCCGCGATCAACTGGGAGGTCGGCGACAAGTCCTCGGCGATCGCGACCGTGATCGGGCGGCCATCTTTCTGATAGCCGAAGGCCATGATCAACAGCGGCTGCTGCCGAGGGCCGCGCAGGTAAAGGCGTTGGCGGCTTCCTGCCGCGACCGCCGGCACGGCCAGGTGGTCTTCACCCAACGAGGGCGATTTGATGATTTGCCGGCCGCTGGCCACCTGGTAGTATTGGCCTGAATGCAGTTTCGTATAGACCGGCTCGATGCCGGTGACGTTCAGGGCGATCGCGGACGAGCTATCGGTATAGACGGCGGCCAGTATCGCTTCCGCATCGTGTTCGAGGTGTTCGGCGACGTTGTCTTCGGCCAATTGCCGGATCGAGAGTTTGGTTTGCCACCATAACAGCGAGACAGCGCAGAGCAGGCTGATGAAAAGTCCGAGCGCGAGGCGCAGTTGCAGGGAATTCACGGCCGTTTTTCCTTGAAAATGTAACCCTGGCCGCGGCGGGTTTCGAAGCGGTCCTTGCCGAGTTTGCGGCGCAGATGATTGATATAGACCTCGATGACATTGCTGTCCTTATCCGAGTCGAAGTCGTAAAGCTGTTCGTTCAGCGTCGATTTGCTGATCACCTGGCCGCGGTGCAACAGGAAATAGCGCAGCAGTTTGAATTCGACGCCGGTCAAATCGATGCGTTCGCCGTTTTCGGTAATCACTTGCTGGTGGTCTTCATCCAAGGTCAAGCCGCCGACCTGCAAGTTATGGCCGCCGGGCAGTTGGTGAAAGCGGTGCAACAGCGCCTTGATCCGGGCCAGCAGTTCCTCGATATGGAATGGCTTGGCCAGATAATCGTCGGCGCCGGCCTTGAAGCCATCGACCTTTTCGTACCAGGCGTCGCGCGCGGTCAGGATCAGCACCGGCAGCGCGTTTTGTTTTGCCCGCCAGTTTTGCAGCACGCTGATGCCGCTCCGCTGCGGCAGGCCGAGATCGAGTATCGCCAATTCGTAAACGCCTTCATTGCCGAGATATTCACCTTCGATCCCGTCATACGACACATCGACCGCGTAACCGGCTTTTTCCAGGTCTTTTTTTAGAAGCCGGGCCAGGTCCCGATCATCCTCTACCAACAAGAGGCGCATGACTCCATCCTTCCGCTGCGTATTCAGAACCGCAGTTTACCACGAGCACGGCCCATAGGACCGACGGCTTTTCTTATCGAGTCGCCCCCCGCAGCGATACCGCCCTTTCCGGCAACGCGCCGGCATGACGAAGCCCCTCTTGCCGCCACGGCATGGCCCCAAGCACCCGACCCGGACGGGCCTAGACATGAAATCCGAGCCGTGCGAGCCCCCAGATCATCAACAGATAAAGCACAGCAGTGGCAAAACACGAAACGCCCAAACTGGCCCAAAACCCCCAGCCCAGCCGTAGCAGGATAGGCAAGAGCAAAAATAAGACCAATGAGGGCAGCACCAGCCAGAAAATGGACCGGGACAGGGCGGCGATGCGCGCGGCATCGCCGGTGTCGGCGTAGAGCCAGACGAAAGCGAGCAGGGAAGTCAGCGGCAGCGCGGCGACGAGGGCCGCCCACACGGTATTGCGCTTCGCGATTTCGGTCACGGTCACGACCACCACCGAGGTGATCGCCACTTTCAAAAGGTATTGCCACATCGCGCCGGCCTACGGCGGCTAATGGCACGCTTCGGAACAACAGGCGACTTCGCCGGCCGCTTCGAACTGGATCGTCGCATGACCGATGCCGAAGCGTTCGTGTAATTCGTGGTTGATGTCGTGCAGCAATCCGTTGCTGCGCTGGCAATCCGCAAGCACCAGGTGCACGGTCAGCGCGACTTCGGTGGTGCTGAGCCCCCAGATATGCAGATGATGCGCGTCCATGACCTCGGGCAGTCCCAGCAAATAGGCGCGCACCGCCGCCACCTCGATGCCTTCGGGGACCGCGTCCAAGGCGAGATTCAGCGAGTCGCGCAACAACTTCCACGCGCCGTAGACGATGGTCGCCGAAAGCGTCAGGCTGAGCGCCGGATCGACCCATTCCCAGCCGGTGAACAAAACGATCACGCCGCCCGTGACCACGCCGGCGGAGATCAGCGCATCGGCCGCCATGTGCAGGAAGGCTCCGCGAATGTTCAAATCGCCTTTGCGGCCGGACATGAACATCAGCGCGGTGCCCGCATTGATCACGATACCCGCCAGCGCCACCCAGATGACGGTCTCGGCGGCAATCGCCGACGGCATGTTCAGGCGCTGGATCGCTTCCCATACGATCGCGCCGACCGCCACCAGCAGAAACACCGCATTCGCGAGCGCGGCCAGCACCGTTGAACGCCGCAAGCCGTAACTGTGCCGTTCGGTCGCGGCGCGGCGGCCGAGCGCGGTGGCGCCCCAGGCGAGAAACAGCCCCAGCACATCGCCGAGATTGTGGCCGGCGTCGGCGACCAGCGCCAGCGAATGCGACATAACTCCATACACGACTTCGACCGCGATAAAAATCGTGTTCAGAACGATGCCGACCGCGTAGGCGCGGCCATGATTATCTTGCGGATGTGAGTGCGAGTGTGTGTGCGAATGCCCGTGAGGGTGAGAATGATGATCTGTATGCATGATGAAAATACGCGACGGTTATCCGGGTAAAGACGATGCTCGAGGAGATTCAGGCATTATCGTTAGGATCGCGACGTTATGCAATTGGATTTGCCTGCTATTAACATATCGTAACGTCTTGATCATTCGATAGGGAAGCATGCGGCAGGGTTCCTCCCAACTTGGCGCGAAAACTCAGGAAAGCCAGGCGCCGATCACCAGGAATCCAAGAATGGCGACATCCAGATAGGGTTTCATGCGCAAGGCCTGAGCGAGCGTCGTTCGGTTGACCGGTTTCAGCGCGGGCCCCAGTGTCGGTTTGTGTTTCAATTTACCGTGATAATAGGCATCCCCGGCCAGGCCGACGCCCAAAGCCCCCGCCAGCGCGGCGATCGGATAGCCCGCATTCGGGCTTTCGAGTTTATTGCCGTCGCACAGGGCCGACCGCCAGGCGCTTTGCCGGTCTTCCGCCAACAGCACGATCAGCAAGGCGGTGATCCGTGCCGGAATAAAGTTCGCAACATCGTCCAGTCTTGCGGCCACTTTGCCGAAATAAAAATAGCGCTCGGTCTTGTAAGCCACCATCGAATCGAGCGTGTTGATCGTTTTGTAGACCGCGATCCCCGGCAGACCGAACAGCACCAGATAAAACAGCGGCGCGATGACCCCGTCGCTGAGGTTTTCCGCCCAGGTTTCGAGCGCGGCCTTATGGATTTCGGTTTCGCCCATCGCCTCGGTATCGCGGCTGACCAGGAGGCTGATTGCCTGTCTGGGCTGGTCGGCGGTTAAAATCCCCGCGACCGCGGCGTGCAGCATGTTCATCGCCAGGCCGGTCGAGGCCAGTACCGCCAGCACCGGAAAAGACAGTCCCCGAGGCAAATAGCCGCACAGGACCACCACCGCCAGGCTGATGGCGAGTGTCAGGACCAACGCACTGATCACCAAAAAGGCGCCGGCCAGAACCCGGTCGCGATAAAAGCGCCGTTCGAAGGCCTCGATGAAAGCGCCGAGCAAGACGACCGGATGTTTGCCGGGCAGTTCGCCGACGCACATGTCGACCAGATACGCCGCGAGCGCGAGTTCAAAATACATCACGCCGCCGTTTTCATAACTGAATGTCCCGCAACGCCTGCGCGAGTCGTGCGATCGCTTGTTCATCCTTGACCGCGAAGCGGACGTGGCTTTTACTCAGTCCGGTAAAGTTATCGCAGACACGGATCAAGATCCGCGAAGATGCCAGTTTTTGTTGCAGCCGATACCCGTCGCCCTGATGGGCGAGTTTCGCGAGCAAAAAATTCGCTTGTCCGGGATAGATCGTCTCGAACAGCCCGGAGGCTTCCAGCGCCCGCCGCAAGAGTTCCCGCCACCTTGCCGTCTGCCTCAGCGTCCGTTCAATAAAAGGCTCATTCGCCAAGGCTTGCTGGATATAGGCCATGTCGAAGCTGGAGAGTTTCCATGCCGGCTCGAAGCGCTTCAGCGCCGCGATCGCCGGTGCCGCCGCCAGCACAAAGCCGATCCGAATGCCCGCGCAGCCGTAAAACTTGCTCAGCGACTTGATCAGATACAGTTTGTCGTACTGCGTGATCTGATCGACGATCGAATCCGCGCCGCAAAAGCCCAGAAACGACTCGTCGACGATGACGGTGCAGTCAGCCCGCCGCCATTGCGCCAGGAGTTCCCGCATGTCATAGAGGCGGCCGTCGGGCGTGGAGGGATTCACGAAGATCACCGTGCTGTTGGCCGGGACAGCCGCCGTCAAACGGCTGAAACGGTCGATGGCGTGCAGGGTACAGCCGAGTTGCCCGGCAATCTTCGCGTATTCGACGTAGAGAGGCGCATATAACACCAGGTCGCGCGGCGCGAGCCCGCGCAATAAGGCGAATATCGCCGCGCTGGCGCCGTTGAATACCTCCATCTCGACGCCGTCCGGAGTGGGATAGCGGGCCTTGATCGCCTGTATCAATAAGGTGTACTCGGGGTCGGCATAAGGGCCGAGCGCAATCGGCAACAGAGAAGCCGGGGCGACCGCCTGTTCCGGATTGATGTTGGCCGAGAAATCCAGCACCTGATCGGGTCGGCAACCGGCTTGCTCTGCGAATCGATAAATATTTCCGCCGTGTTTCATTGCGAATGGGGTTGTAAAAAATGAATCAATGCCCGGTTTGTTCAGACCACTGCCGAATGATCCGGCGCATCTGCTCCAAACCATCGGTCAGCGCCGCAGGGCCGGGCTGCAGAATGTCGCAGGATTTGATTTCAAAGACCCGGCCGTTCTTGACCGCGGGGATCTCATGCCAGCCCGGCCGTGCCGCGACCTGATCCGGACGAAACTTCTTACCGCACCAGGAGCCGATGATGATATCCGGCGCGCGGCGGACGACTTCGCTCGGGTCGGCGATGATACGCTGTTTTGCCGATTGCTCGGTGGACAGTTCGGCAAAACAATCGTCGCCGCCCGCCACCTCGATCAGCTCCGCTACCCAGCGGATGCCAGAGATGATCGGCGCGTCCCATTCCTCGAAATAGACGCGCGGGCGGCGCGGCAACGCTGCCGCCTCCGCGCGGATGATTTCTAGGCGTTGCCGGTATTGCATCGTCAACGCGGCCGCTTTTTCGGGCGCGCCCACCATCGCGCCGAGCAGGGTGATCATCCGCAAAATTCCCTCGACCGAACGCTGGTTGAACACGTGCACGGCGATGCCTTCACGAATCAGTTGGGCGGCAATCTCGGCCTGCAGGTTCGAAAAGCCGAGCACCAGATCCGGTTCGAGCGCCACGATCTTATCGATCTTCGCACTGGTAAACGCCGACACCTTGGGTTTTTCTCGACGTGCCTCGGGCGGGCGCACGCTATAGCCGGAGATGCCGACGACGCGCCGCTGCTCACCGAGCAGATACAGGGTCTCGACGGTTTCGTCGGTCAGGCAGGCGATGCGGGAGGGATAGTTCATCAAGCGGTTTGCGGGCTTTGGGTAAACACAAAAGGGGAAGAAGGCGAGAGCCCTCCGCAGCGGCGAAAGAAGCCTCCGGATCTGAAGTCTGGCCGCAATTATATAGGCTCAAGTTGATAAAGCAAGCCAGGTCCCGTATTCTTGCCCGTGGAGGTTTTAATCGTGAACAAGACAGAGGACTGATGAAAACGGCATTATTGGCGGGCACCCATTCCGGCTGCGGCAAGACCACATTGACGCTGGCCTTGCTGCAATATTTTCGGCAACAACGGCATGACATCCTCGCGTTCAAGGCCGGCCCCGATTTTCTCGACCCCCTATGGCACCAGGCCATTACCGGCAAACCCTCGTATAATTTGGACACCCGCATGATGGGGGCCGATGCCTGCCGCGCGCAACTCGGGCAACAGGCCGAACGCGCGGAGTTCGCCTTGATCGAGGGCGTGATGGGGCTGTTTGACGGCTACGCCGGCGTCGGCGGCGCCGGCTCCAGCCTCGATCTGGCCCGCGAAGTCGGCTGCCCGGTCATCCTGGTCATCGATGCCGGCGGCATGAGCGGCACGATCGCGGCGGTGGCGACGGGCTTCAAGCAGCTCGCCGAACAGGGCGGCGTCCTCCTGGCGGGCATCATCGCGAACAGGGTAGGGAGCGAGTACCACGCCGGGCTGCTGCGGGAAGCCCTAAAGGCCTACGACCTGCCGCCTCTGCTCGCCTGGATGCAGCGCAGCGATCAGGTGCTGGCCGAACGGCATCTGGGTCTGAAAATGCCGGAGGCAACGACGATCCCGGATTATTCAGCCGCTCTGCATGTCGATCACGCCGCGTTGCTGTCTGCTTTCCCGGCACTCACCTTCGAAGCCCCGGCGGCTCCCAAACAACCGCAACTGGCAGGAAAAACGATCGCAATCGCCAGGGATCAGGCCTGTTGTTTCATTTATCCCGCCAATCTGGACTGGCTAAGCCGTCACGGCGCCAAACCGGTCTTTTTCTCTCCGGTCGCGGGCGATGCCGTGCCTGAAGAGGCCGATGCAATCTGGTTGCCCGGCGGCTATCCCGAACTGCATGCGGAGGCCTTAGCCGACTCGGCCAGTTGGGCTTCGCTGCGCGCCTTAGCCGATGCCGGCATGCCCATCCTGGCCGAATGCGGCGGCGCGATGTTGCTTGGCAAGGCGTTGGTTGATGCGCAGGGCAGGCATTGGCCGATGGCGGGCATTTTTCCCTATGTCTCCCGCATGCAGCCGCGTCTGGCCGCCTTGGGGCTTCGGGAAGAGGCCGCCGGCGTCAAGGGCCACGAGTTTCATTACTCCACGCGCGAGCAGGATGAAGGCTTGGCGCCGGCTTTCGATGTGAGCCAGGGCGACAGCGGCGTGCGCCATCGCAATGTCAGGGCCTCCTACGTGCATTGGTATTTCACCGACGCGAACCAGTGTATCGCCGGCTGGTTTGGCGCCGATGACTGACGCTGCTGCCGAGCACAATGTGAGGCCCTGCGTTGATGCAGGGCCTGCTCGCAATTTTTCGGTTGGTTTATAATCGCCCTCGCCAGCAATGCAGCAACATCGGTTCACAATGCGATGACGACAGCCCCTTTAAGCCTTCGCGTGGAATGTGATCCAGGCGACCCGGACGAGGAGACGCCACGGCGTTTTTTCATCGGCGATCGATCCATTCAAATCGATGAAGTGATCGACCGCTGGTTAGCGCCCGACTATGGCTATTTCAAAGTGCGCGCGGGCGAAAACGATATTTACATCCTGCGGCATGATCTAGTGACGCAGCAATGGGAACTGACCCTGTTCCAAAGCGGGAAACTTGATCGCAGCCGCTTGCCGCCAACTGGGACAGAGAGGATCCAATAGGCCGTTCTCGGTGCTCGGCAGCAAGGGCGGGACTTCATTTTTTGAAATGATTGACGACGGTGCGGCCGCCCGAGAGGACCAGATCGGGATACTCAAGCAGCTTGAAACGCTCGAACGCATTGCCGCGCACCGCGATCATATCGGCGGGCGCATTCGGCGACAGCGTGCCCAGCAGCGGCATGCCGAGATTCTCTCCGGCCTTGGAGGTCGCCGCCTTGAATACACTCAGCACGTCCGTAAAGTCGATCGACGCGCCGCTGCCCAAATGCAGCAGTATGTGCATTTCCTCGCCGTTGATGCCCCAGGGCACGTTGTCGTGGCCGATTTCCGACCCGTACAAAATGCCGGCGCACTTCCCCGGCGTGGCGGTTTCGCAGGCCGCGATCTTGCCCGCGAGTTGCGCGGTATTGGAATGCACCCCCATGCCGTCTTGCGCGCAGGACGACAGCGTATCGACGGTCGAGACGAATTTGACACCTTCGGTATTCGCCGCCTGTGCCAACAAAGCGGGGCTGATCGCCGCGCAGGGCATATGCGCGAGCTCATCGACACCGGCGGCAAGCGCGCGTGCAAAACCGGTATCCTCGCCGACATGCGCGATCACGCGCCGGCCCAGCGCATGCGCCTTGACCACGATCGCATCGACGATGTCCTGGGAAAGCAGGTTCCAGGGCGCGGCCGGCACCGGCTGTTCGCCGTGCGGCTGCATCCACGGCGCGCCGGGTTCGCCGCCCAGTTCCAGCGCGATCTTGATCGCGGTCGCCCCGCCATCGACCAGTTGCTGCACGGCCGCCTCGGCCTCGGCGACGGACGCGACCGGGTAGCCCACCTGATCCAAGCCACCCGCGCCGCCGCCGAACACGTTCAGCGGGTAGCCGCCGGGCGCCTGTAGAATCGGGCCGACGCTCAGCAAGCGCAGGACGCCGCCTCCGCCTATCGGCGCCCGCAATGGCCCGCCGGTGTCCTGAACGGTCGTGATGCCATGCTCAAGCACCTTGGCTTTATTCACGTTTTGGAAGGTGATATGGGCGTGCGATTCGATAAATCCGGGCAGAATGGTCGCATCGCCCAGATGGATCTTGCGTCCGCAGTGTTTCTTCAACTGCGCCAGCGTTCCGACCTGCATGATCGTGCCTTTTTTGATCAGGACGGCCGCGTCGGTGCGCAGCTCAAAGCCGTCGAACACCCGGTCCGCGGTATACAGCGCGCAGCGGGGAGGCTTGGGTATGCTAACGTTAGACTCCGAAGCATGTTCTTCACCTTCGTGAGCCACGGCATTCAAGCTGATGCTCTGCGCCAGGACCAGAGCCATCCCCAGGCTCATCAAGCCGGGTAAGCGTTTTGTTTTTTTCATTTTGTCTCCAGATCGTTGTCCTTTATCCCGCCATCTCCGGGTCGGCTTGTGGATTTGACCCGCCCGATGGCCCTTAGGGATAATACCGATGAATGGGGACGTCATCCACGCGCATTCCGATGGCAAACGGAGTATTTCGTATGCGAAACGTAGCGAGCCGACATCAGGAGCAACCATGAGAGCAACGAGAGGATGGAGCATCAGGGCCGACGACCTGCCGGCGCATTTCGAACGGCAATACCATTGCCTGCGCCAAGCCTTGCCTGACGATGTGGGCGTCGGTCGTTCCGATATAGTCCAGCTCGACCAGGATTTGACCTGTATCGAAACCCGCTACACGGTGACGAGGGATTTGGCCATCTTGAGCCAAATAGAGAGCCAGGAGCCGCGGCTGGTGGTTACGCTGGGCTTGCAAGGTCAGTCCCGTTTTATCGGCGACCGGGGTGACGAGGTCGTGTTCAATGAAGGTTACACCACGATAACCGCCTTCAATTCGAGCCTCGGCGAGAGACAATACGAAAGCGCTCGACCGGTGACGCAGTTACGCCTTGCGCTCGGTAAACCCTGGCTCGAACGGTATTTTGGCGAGAGCAAGGCCGAGCGGCTGTTCAGCAAGGGCGGCCTGCTGATCGCAAGCCATCGGCCTACCGCGCCACCAGGCCTGATCGCCGCGCACCAGCTGCTCAGCCCCACGACACGCGGCGAGTCGGGGACTTTATTCAGACATGCGCAGGCGCTGTCGATACTGGCATCCGAGCTCGCCCCGCTGTTCGCAGATGAGCGCCAAGGTTCCGCCCGCTTCAACCCTCAAGATAAAATCATCGCGGCCAGGGCGCGCGACATTCTTTGCGCTGAATTCCGCACGCCGCCCTCGGTCGAAGCGTTGTCCAGACGGGTCGGAACGAATCAATTCAAGCTGAAACAATTGTTCCGCCACTATTTCAACGACACGCCCTATGGCGTATTGCTGGCGATCCGGATGGATAAAGCCTATCAGTTGCTAAAATCCTCGCGCTGTCATGTCGGCGTCGCCGCCGACTTTGTCGGCTACCGGCACGCCAGCAACTTCAGTGCGGCATTCATCAAACATTTCGGGGTGTCTCCGAAGAGCGTCGCGAAGCATTGATACGGCAAGCAATTGATTGATCCCGTTTGCCAATGCAGATCGATTGGAGCGCCCTGTGAAAATGCGTCCTAAACCTGATACAGGCCAGCTTCCTGCTACGATGCCGCCATCTTGCTCAGCCTCAGTGAGCCATCAATTCCTGCTCCGCCTCAAGCCAGTCCTCCAGTTCATGGCCCGGCTCGAATCCCCGTCTTTCTGCCTTGAAATAGGCCAGTTCGGCTATCCTGGCCATGCTATCCGCCGGGTCGAGCGGAGTGTCTGCCTCATCGGAAGCCAACATTTCGGTGTTTTGATGGATATTGATTTCGGGTTTCATGGTATTCCCCTTTAAAGTCTGTTCGCCGCGAGTCATTTCTTGCAGTTGAATTTTCCTTTCTATGACTTCTCCTGGTTTCCTGCTTTTTTTATACTTTCCGTAACCTGTCTTTAGTATTGTTATCGGTACTGTAAGTTCAAAAACGCGTATTGGAATATAACGGGCGGCTACCCTTTGCCATTGCCGCGAGGAATGCATGTTGAGGAATGCCATTGACTTCGCAAAAAGTCCTGGTATATGAGTATTTTATGTATCAATTTGCATGAATGCTCGATTTGACGAGGACAAAATAATGGATGAAGGCATTCAAGATTATCGTGGCAAAAAAGTTATCGTCCGTTTCGATGCCACCAAGTGCATCCATTCACGCCATTGCGTGCTCGGAAATCCGAAGGTGTTTGTCGCGAACGCGCCGGGCGCATGGATACAGCCGGATGCGGCGTCGCCGGAAGAGATCGCCGCGCTGTCACACGCCTGCCCGTCCGGAGCCCTGACTTACGAACGCCTGGATGGCGGCGAGCAGGAGCGGGCGCCACAGGTCAATACCGTCCACTTGCGGGAAAACGGTCCGCTGGCGTTTCACGCCGACATCGAGATTCAGGGACACGGCCGCTGTTATCGCGCCACCTTGTGCCGATGCGGCGCGTCTCGAAACAAGCCGTTTTGCGACAACAGCCATGTCGCGGCGAATTTCGTTGCCACCGGCGAGCCGCCCGCCGTTGACTCGGAAGCGCTGCTCGAACGGGCCGGAAGCCTGACCATTACCCCAAACCCGAACGGCCCCTTGCTGGTCGAAGGCAATCTCGAAGTCTGCTCGGGAACCGGCAGAACCCTGAACAGAACCCAGAAAACCTGGCTTTGCCGCTGCGGCGCATCGCAAAACAAACCCTATTGCGACGGGACGCACCGGAAGATCGGGTTTACCACCTGAAATCAGGGCTTGATTCCGGCAAGCCTCCGCCACCACGGCATCGACGGAGGGGAATCCGATCATGGGGCATAGCGGCATGAACGAAATCAGTGCGCGGCACTTGCAGACTCACGTCGAGGCACTGGCCGGCGAGATCGGCGAGCATAACGTGTTTCATCCCGAGGCGCTGGCGGCCGCGGCCGCTTATATCACCGCGCAGTGGCGGCGACAGGGCTATCGCGTCGACAAGCAAAATTACCGGGTCAAGGGACTCGAATGCAGCAATCTCGAAGTCACCTGTCCCGGAACCCAGCGCGGCGATGAAGTGATTCTGATCGGCGCGCATTATGACTCGGTCTTCGGCAGCCCCGGCGCGAACGACAACGGCAGCGGCGTGGCCGCGTTACTCGAACTTTCGCGCCGGTTCAAGGACACACCGCCGGCGCTCAACCTGCGTTTTGTCGCTTTCGTGAATGAAGAGCCGCCGTTTTTCTACTGGGGCAAGATGGGCAGCATGATTTATGCGAAAGCGGCCAAACGGCGGGGTGACCGTATCCGCTATATGATTTCGCTCGAAACGATTGGCTATTACAGCAGCCAACCCGGCAGCCAGCATTATCCGCCCTTCCTGAGCTATTTTTATCCTGACACCGGCAATTTCATCGCCTTCGCCTCGAACCTCGGCTCTCGTCGTATCATGCGGCACTGCGCCGAGAGCTTTCAGAAGGTTTGCGATTTTCCGCTGCAATCGATCGCCACGCCGGCCGTGGTGCCCGGCATCTCCTGGAGCGATCATCTGGCGTTCTGGCGGCACGGCTTCGAGGCCTTCATGATTACCGATACGGCGCTCTATCGTTACCCTTATTATCACACGGCGGAAGATACGCCCGACAAGCTCGATTATCCTTCGCTTGCACGGGTCGCGAATGGACTGTATTTGATGCTGGGCGCCGAACGGTAACAGGGCTGGTCACCCTGGCAGCGGCAATTTGACCGTGACGTGTTGTTGCCGAACAAAAAATCCAACCCCACGTCGATGACCGCAAGGAAGTAAAAAGAAGCAAGGGCAGATTAGCCGCAATTCTTGAATTTATTTGCTGCGGTTTTGACGGCCTTACTTTCCGATGCAAAAACTGGAGAAAATCTTGCCCAGCAAGTCATCGGACGTAAATTGCCCGGTGATTTCGGCCAAGGCGTTTTGCGCCTGTCTCAGGTCTTCGGCGACCAGTTCGCCGGCGTGGTTGGCCTGCAGTTGGTAGAGCGCGCTGGTCACGAAGGCGTGGCCCTGGCCGAGCGCTTCGAGGTGGCGGCGGCGGGCGATGAAGACGTGTTCGGCCCGGTCGTTGAAACCGACGCTTTGTTTGAGGTGACGGGCCAGGAATTCCATACCCGCGCCGGTTTTGATCGACAGATAAATTTGCGTGCCGGCGGTCGTTTCGATCAGTTCCGGCACGCGGCCGAGCAGGTCGATCTTGTTGTAGACCTCGGTGAGCGGAATGTTGTCCGGCAGGGTTTGCCGGATCGTTTCGGCGTCCGGGTCGCGGGCGTCGATCAACAACAAGATCAGATCGGCCTTGCGGATTTCTTCGTGCGCGCGGCGGATGCCTTCCTGCTCGACGATGTTGTCGCTGTCCCGGAGACCCGCGGTATCGATGATGTGCAGCGGCATGCCGTCCAGCTGAATCCGTTCGCGCAGCACGTCGCGGGTGGTGCCGGCGATGTCGGTCACGATCGCGGCCTCATGCCCCGCCAGCGCATTCAACAGGCTCGATTTGCCCGCGTTCGGCTTGCCGGCCAAGACGACGGTCATGCCATCGCGGAGCAGGCGGCCCTGCCTTGCGGTTCGCTGAATTTGCTCGATCCGGTCGAGCAGGGTAGCGATGCGGTTTTCGACGACGCCGTCGCTCAGAAAATCGATCTCTTCCTCGACGAAATCGATCGCGGCCTCGACATAGGTGCGCAGCGCCGTCAATTCTTCGACCAGATCGTTGATCAATGTCGAAAAGACGCCCTGCATCGACATTTGCGCGGAGCGCGCCGATTGCTCGGTGCTGCTCTCGATCAGATCGGCGACCGCTTCGGCCTGGGCCAGATCGAGTTTGTTGTTCAGGAACGCGCGTTCGGTGAATTCGCCCGGATTCGCGAGCCGCGCGCCGAGCGATAACACCCGCCGCAGTACCATGTCGAGCACGACCGCGCCGCCGTGACCCTGTAACTCGAGCACGTCTTCGCCGGTATAGGAATGGGGGCCCGGAAAATACAGCGCGATGCCGGCATCGATGAGGGTCCGGTCGGCATCCAGGAAGGGGGTATATTGCGCCAGTCTCGGCGTCAGCGGTTTGGTGAGCAGATTTCCGGCAATCGCGCCAACGAGACTGCCGGAAATCCTGACGATACCGACACCGCCGTTGCCCGGCGGTGTCGCGATGGCCGCGATGGTATCTTTAAAGTCGATCAGCACTTATGACGCAAGTCCTGCTTTTTCGATTTGATAGCTGATGTATTTTTGCTGGCAGATCGACAAGGTATTGTTGATCACCCAGTACAACACCAGACCCGCCGGGAAGAACAGGAAGAAGATCGTGAAGATGATCGGGAACATCTTGATGATTTTCGCCTGTACCGGATCGACCGGGGCCGGATTCAGTCCCTGTTGGATCTTCATCGTGACGCCCATGATCAACGGCAGGATGTAGAACGGATCTTGCACCGACAGATCCTGCAGCCAGAGTGTGAACGGCGCCTGCCGGAATTCGACCGTTTCGCCGAGTACCCAGTACAGACACATGAACACCGGAATCTGCAACAGCATCGGCAAGCAGCCGCCGAGCGGGTTGACCTGTTCCTTCTTGTACATCGCCATCATTTCCTGGTTCAGGCGCATGCGGTCGTCCGCGAAACGCTCCTGCAGCTCCTTCAGGCGCGGCTGCACCTTGCGCATTTTCGCCATCGAACGGAAACTGGCCTGAGTCAGCGGGAACATCAACAGTTTGATGCAGAAGGTCACGCCGATGATCGCGAGGCCCCAGTTGAGGGTGAAACTGTGAATCCAGTTCAACAACGCATAAATCGGTTTGCCGATGAAAGTCAGCACGCTGTAATCGACGGTCAATTCCAGGCCTTTGCCGACCTTTTCCATCACCGGCTGGATCTTCGGCCCCGAATAGAGATTCGCGGTCAGGTTGACAGAGCCGTTTGCGGGCACCGTCACCACCGGCGAATACGAACCGATCACATAACGGTCGTCTTCCTGCAGCCATTTGGTGTAGTAATGATTGTCCTGATCAGCGGGCGGAACCCAGGCGGAGGCAAAATAGTGCTGGATGAACGCCGCCCAGCCGCCTTTCGTGCTGGTGTCGAGCACTTCTTCGCGCATGTCGTCGAAATCGATCTTTTTATATTTGTCTTTTTCGGTGTAGATCACGCCGCCGTTATAGGCGCGCATGCCGCCGGCCAGCGCGCTGCCGCTGTTTTGTTTTTCAGGCGTTCTGAGCAACTGGCTGTATTGTCTGCCGCTCCAGGGCTGGGCGGACGCATTGTCGATTTTCTGGTCGAGCTTGATTTCATAGCTACCGCGCTTGAAGGTAAACGCCTTGGTGACCGTCAGCCCCGTGTTGTCGGTCCAGGTCAACGGTACGGTCAGGCTGTCCTGGCCGTCCTGCAGCGTGTAGCTGTCCTGATTGCTCGCAAAAACCGTCAGGTGGTTCGGCGCCGTAGCGGAGCCTTGACTCGAGATCAGGCCGCTTTGCGCGATAAAGAATTTATCCTTGTCGGCATTGAAGATGCGCACCGGGCTGCGGTCGACCGTTTCAGGCTCCCAACCGACCATGCGGCGCATTGCATCGACGACCGTGTTGCTTTGCTGAACCGGGTAAGCAAGCAGATCCAGATTCTGGATCGTGCCGCCCAACAGGTCGATTTCGAGCGCCAACACATCGGTTTTGATCTTGACGGTTTTGGCGGCGGGCGCGCTCGCTATCGCCGCCACGCTGGCCTGCGCCGGCGCATTGGCCGCCGCCGTTTCGCCGCTGACGGTCGGCAAGTCTTCCTTGGCCTTCGTCGCGACGCTCTCAATCGCCGCCGGCATCAGCGGCTTCGGGCCGTAATCTATCTGCCATTGCTGGTACAACATGAAGACCAGCAGGCCAAAGCTAAAGATGAGAAGAAATCTTATATTATCCATTCTTATTATTACCAAATTTTTCCGGTACGGGGTCAATGCCGCCCTCGTGGAAAGGGTGGCATTTCGATAGTCTGAGCAGGGTGAGGTAGGAACCAGCCATGAAACCGTGGAGCCGCAGCGCTTCGATGGCATAAGTTGAACAGCTTGGATAAAACCGGCAGTGATTTCCAAGCAGGGGACTTATGAAGTATTTGTAAAACGTGATGACCGCTATGAGCACGAAGCGCATCGGGATACCAGTCTTGACCAATGCTTTTCCAGGGAATGACTCAATGTCTCCAAGGGTGCGTCGATGGCTTCCCTGCGCGCCAGCACCACGATATCCATACTGCCCAAACTATGCTGCCGCATTCTGAAATTTTCCCTGACAGCCCGTTTGATCGCATTCCGGTGCACGGCCTTTTTAATTTGTTTCTTGGCGATTGCCAAACCCAGCCGAGGATGATCGAGGTCATTCCTGATGGCTAATAAGGTAAAATATTGATCGCCGGATTTTACCGGTTTGGCAAAAACTTTTTTGTAATCATCCGGCTTGTTCAGACGCAACGCTGAAGGAAAACGTAAACTGTTCTCAGTCACCCGGTTGCCGACTACACTGTCAATTTGGCGCGGCCTTTCGCTCTGCGCGCGCTGAGTACTCTGCGTCCGCCGACGGTCGCCATTCTGGCGCGAAAACCGTGGGTTCTGACGCGTTTAATTTTGCTGGGTTGGTATGTTCTTTTCATGGAGGTTGCCCGATCGAAATAATTTTAAGAAATACAGATAAAAAAGCCTTAGGATGATAGAATAATCCGCTTAACCTGTCAATTCTATTACGCTTTGTTTTGATCGCGCGAGTAAAATGGCAGGCGTCTGTCCCATTGGTTTTGCATCTTATATTTTATCAAAATTTACCCTCATGAGTTCGATTTGGAGCAATTGTCTCGCCAAGCTTGAAAACGAAATTTCCAGCTCCGATTTCAGTACCTGGATTCGGCCGCTGCAGGCCGTCGAGAGCGAAGGACGGATCCGCCTATTGGCGCCGAACCGTTTCGTGCTGGATTGGGTCAAGGAGCATCATTTCGCGAAAATCGAGGAGACCATCCATCAGTTCGCGGAAGGCACGTTGACGTTGGCGCTTGAGATCGGCTCGAAAAAGCCGGAAGCCCCTGCCGTGATCAAAACCCTGCCGCAGGCGGAAACCAAAAAGCAGCACCCCAATTTTCTGAACAAGGCCTTCACCTTCGACAATTTTGTCGAGGGCAAATCGAATCAACTGGCGCGCGCCGCCTCGACCCAGGTTGCCGAGAATATCGGCAAGGCCTACAATCCGTTGCTGATCTACGGCAGCTCGGGCCTCGGCAAGACGCACTTGATGCACGCGATCGGTAATGCGGTGCTGCAAAAGAATCCGACCGCGTCGATCGTCTACCTGCATTCGGAAAAATTCGTGCAGGACATGGTCAAGGCGCTGCAACAGAATCAGATCAACAGTTTCAAGGAATATTACCGCGGCCTCGACGTGCTGCTGATCGACGACATTCAGTTTTTTGCCGGCAAGGAGCGCTCGCAGGAGGAATTCTTCCATACCTTCAACACCCTGCTCGAAAAGAAACACCAGGTCGTCTTGACCTGCGACAAATACCCGAAAGAAATCGACGGCCTCGAAGACCGGCTCAAATCGCGTTTCGGCTGGGGCCTACCAGTTTCGATCGAACCGCCCGACATGGAAACGCGCGCCGCGATTCTGATGAAAAAGGCGGATATCGCGCATGTCGAGCTGCCGCAGGAAGTCGCGTTTTTCATCGCGAAACGGATTCCGTCCAACGTGCGTGACTTGGAAGGCGCGCTGCGGCGGGTGATCGCGAACGCCCAATTCACCGGCCAGAAAATCACGGTCGACTTTACCAAGGAAGCCCTGCACGATCTGATTTCACTGCAGGACAAGCTAGTCAATATCGACAATATCCAGAAAACGGTCGCCGACTATTACAAGATCCGGATTGCGGATCTATCCTCGAAAAATCGCCGTCAATCGGTGACCCGGCCCCGGCAAATCGCGATGAGCCTCGCGCGCGAACTGACGTCGCACAGCCTGCCCGAGATCGGCGACGCGTTCGGCGGCCGCGATCATACAACCGTGATCAATGCCTGCAAACGGATCAGCGAGCTGAAGGAATCGGACGTCAAAGTCGCCGAGGATTATGCGAATCTATTACGTTCCTTGTCGCATTGATCGTCGCGGGTTTAACGTGCCAACATCATGCAAGCCGAGGCTCCCAATACAGTAGCCTGACCCGTAGAGCGACAACACCTTAAGGATTTCGTCAACAATAACGTCCCGATATGATGCGGGCTCCCAACGTTGACGTTGGGAACCCGTCTCGCCAAGCTCAAGCTTGGCGAGACGGGAAGCTATTTTGACAAAATCCTAAGTTGACCGTCATGCCGGCATACCCAAAGGGCAGAAGGGGATTGCCGGCATCCACGACCGCCTGGATGCGGGAGGTAGGGCAACGCCACCACAAGGACGGTCTATGGGCAGCGCCGTTGCCGAGGCTAGGGGGGGCGCAATGGTCACGTTTGCACTCTATTTCCATCCCTCGACGGACATGACGACCCTCTATAATAAAGCGTACTTTTTAAGCCTGTAACATCTACCACCGCCCTTTTAGTTGCCTTCGCCTATGAAATTCAGTATCAATCGAGACACCCTGCTCCCCCCCTTGCAACAAATCGTCAGCGTGATCGAAAAAAAGCAAACGATGCCGATTCTTTCGAACGTGCTGATGGTCATCGATGCGGACACCTTGACCCTGACTGGCACCGATCTTGAAATCCAGATCGTCGCCCGGCTCGCCGTGATCGGCGCGAAGCCCGGCGCGATCACCTTGCCGGCGCGTAAATTCCTCGATATTTGCCGCCTGTTACCGCCGAATACCGAGATACGCATCGAACAGCATGACGACATGGTCAAGCTGACCACTTCGCGCAGCCGCTTTTCGCTGTCCTGCCTGCCGGCCGAAAATTATCCCGAATTCGCCGAATCGCAGATGGAGAACAGTTTTCAGATCGGCGCGGGCAAGCTCAAAAAAGCGCTCGACAAAACGATGTTCTGCATGGCCAACCAGGATGTGCGCTACTACCTGAACGGCCTGTTGCTGCATATCTCGAACCATGCGCTCAAGCTGGTCGCCTCGGACGGCCACCGTCTGGCGGTCTATGAAGACGCGCTCGAAGCACCGACCGGCCTCGAGGCGCGCATCATCGTGCCGCGCAAAGGCGTGCAGGAATTGTCGCGCCTGCTCGGCGACAGCGACACCCCGTTGCAGGTCAGTTTTTCGAGCAACCATATCAAGGTCGAGGTGCATAACACCGTGTTTTCGGCGAAACTGGTCGATTCGAAATATCCCGATTTCGGCAAGGTTTTCCAGCAAGCCTTCCTGCCCCCGCTGGCGATTCAAAAACCGCTGCTGCGCGAAGCGCTGACCCGCGCCTCGATTTTGGCCAATGAAAAATTTCGCGGCGTGACTTTCCGCTTCGCCGCCGACTTGCTCCATATCAACGCGCACAACCCCGAGCACGAGGAAGCCGAGGAAGAACTGCCGATTACTTACAGCGGCGATGAGTTCAGCATTTCGTTCAATGCGCAATACATGCTCGACGCGGTCTCGAACCTCGATATGGACACCGCCGAATTGACCATCGCGTCCAACCTGAGCAGTTGCTTCATCAACGAGCCCGAGCAGCAGACTTACAAGTTCATCGTGATGCCGATGCGGTTATGACCGGCGCGCAATGACAGTATCAAGACTGGATATTGTTTCGGTCAGAAATATCCAACACGCCACCTTGTATCCCGCGCCGACCTTGAACTTCATCTACGGCGCCAATGCCTCCGGCAAGAGCGCCCTGCTGGAGGCCATTTTCCTGCTCGGCCGCGCCCGCTCGTTCCGCTCCGCCTCGATCAAGCACGTCATTCATTTCTCGCACGATCATCTGCTCGTGACCGCCAAAACCGTCATCGCGGGCGGCGCGCAGCAGCACGTCGGCGTCAGGCTCGATAACAAGACATGCGAAATCCGGATCAACCAGCAGACGCTGCCGAACAAGTCGAGCCTCGCCTATGCCTTGCCGCTGCAGTTGATCTATCCGAAAAGCTACGAGCTTCTGGATGGGAGTCCGCAAGCGCGCCGGGAATTTCTGGACTGGGGCGTTTTTCATCACGATCCGGCCTTTTTGCCGGCCTGGCGCAACTATAAAAAAGCGCTCGCGCAACGCAATGCTCTGCTGAAAAGCCGGCAGTCCGAGCACCTGAAAGTATGGAACCAGGAGCTGTCGTATTACGGTACAATAGTCACCGATTGCCGGCGTCGCTATCTGGAGGCTTTTACCCCTGTTTTTGAATGCATCGCCGGCCAGTTGCTGGAACTTCCGTCGATGACAATGTCTTTGTCGTCCGGTTGGGATAGCACCGAATCCTTGCTGCAAGTCTTGTCCGCAGACGCCGAGAAAGACTTGCGCTACGGTTTCACGCAGAACGGCCCCCACCGCGCCGATTTATTGTTGACGTTGGATCGCCTGCCCGCCCGGGACATTGTTTCACGCGGTCAGTTGAAATTATTGGTCATCAGCCTGAAGCTCGCGCAGGTTCAACTATTAAACTTAAATGAACAAGACGCGGCCTGCATCCTCTTCGATGATTTCGCCGCCGAACTTGATCTGGCGAATCGCGCGAAGGTGCTGCGTTATTTAGCCGGCATGCAGTGCCAGGCCTTCATTACCGCCACCTCGCCAAGCGATTTTGGCGATTTGTCCAACAGTCACAACCATAAAATGTTCCATGTGGAACATGGCAGGATCAATCCGGTCGATTGTTCCACGTGAAACATACGAAAAACCCAGCAGCAGGTACATAAATGAGTCAAGAACACGATCAGGAACACAGTAAGGACCAGTATGATAGCACCAACATTCAGGTGCTGAAGGGGCTCGACGCGGTCAGGAAACGCCCCGGCATGTACATCGGCGACACCGATGACGGCACCGGCCTGCATCACATGGTTTTCGAGGTCGTGGACAATTCGATCGACGAGGCGCTGGCCGGCTATTGCAAGGAAGTACACGTGATCATTCACAACAACGGCTATGTCTCGGTCAAGGATGACGGCCGCGGCATCCCGGTCGATATTCATGAGGAAGAGGGGCGCTCGGCCGCCGAAGTGATCATGACCGTGCTGCACGCGGGCGGCAAATTCGACGACAACGCCTATAAAGTCTCCGGCGGCCTGCACGGCGTCGGGGTTTCGGTCGTGAATGCCTTGTCCGAGGAACTGGAACTTGAAATTCGCAAAAACGGCAAGCTGCACAAACAAACCTACAAGATGGGCGAACCGGTTGCGCCGTTGGCAGAGGCCGGGCCCGCACAAGGCACCGGCACCAAGATCAAGTTCAAGCCGAGCGCATTGACCTTTACCGATGTCGAGTTCCATTACGACATCCTGGCCAAACGCCTGCGCGAACTGTCGTTCCTGAATTCCGGCGTCAAGATCATCCTCGAAGACGAGCGCAGCGACAAGCGCGACGTGTTCGAATTCGAAGGCGGCATCTCGGCCTTCGTCGAGCATCTGAACAAGAACAAAACCCCGCTGTTCCCGGAAGTCTTTCATTTTGTGACCGAAAAAGACAGCGTCGTGGTGGAAGTGGCGATGCAATGGAACGATTCGTATCAGGAAAACGTATTCTGCTACACCAACAACATCCCGCAGCGCGACGGCGGCAGCCATCTGGCCGGATTTCGCGGCGCCCTGACCCGCACGATCAATCAATACATCGAAACCAGCGGACTCGCGAAGAAGGAGAAGGTCGCGACGACCGGCGACGACGCCCGCGAAGGCTTGACCGCGGTCCTGTCGGTCAAGGTGCCGGACCCGAAGTTTTCCTCGCAGACGAAGGACAAACTGGTCTCGTCCGAAGTCAAACCAATCGTCGAATCGACGATGAACGAGAAATTGCAGGAATTCCTGCTCGAAAACCCACAAATCGCCAAGACCATTTCGATGAAGATCGTCGATGCGGCGCGAGCGCGCGAAGCAGCGCGGAAAGCTCGCGAAATGACGCGCCGCAAGACAACCTTGGACATCGCGGGACTCCCCGGCAAGCTGGCCGATTGCCAGGAAAAGGACCCGGCCCTGTCCGAACTGTTCCTGGTCGAAGGGGACTCCGCGGGCGGCTCCGCCAAACAGGGCCGCGACCGCCGCACGCAGGCGATCCTGCCCTTGAAAGGCAAGATTTTGAACGTCGAGAAGGCCCGCTTCGACAAGATGATCTCCTCCGAGGAAGTCGGCACCTTGATCACCGCGCTTGGCTGCGGCATCGGCAAGGAAGAATACAATCTGGCCAAACTGCGCTACCACCGCATCATCATCATGACCGACGCGGACGTGGACGGCTCGCACATCCGCACCCTGCTGCTGACCTTTTTCTACCGGCAACTCCCCGAGATCATCGAAAAAGGCTACATCTACATCGCCCAGCCGCCGCTGTACAAGGTCAAGAAAGGCAAGCAGGAGCATTATGTGAAGGATGACGCCAATTTGAATGAATATCTGATCCAGCAGGCGCTGGACAAGGCGCAACTGTTCACCAGCGAGGGCGTGCCGCCAATCCAGGGCCAGGGCCTCGAAAAGCTGGCGCGGGAATTCACCGAAGTCACGCGCACGATCGACCGCCTGGCCCGGCGCTACGACAGCGGTTTTCTGGAGCAATTAACATTGATGGACGTGGTGGACGAGACGCTGCTGAAGGACAAGGACGCCCTGCAAGGCTGGCTGATGAAAGTGCAGGAAAAGTTGGCCGCCACGGACGACAAGACCCTCTACGCGATCGAGCTGGAATACCGGCACGAACAGGATTTCGTGATTACGGTCGACAAGCGCCGGCACGGCAACAACAAGCAATTCGTGTTGCCGGCCAGCTTTTTCAACGGCAAGGACTATCAACGGATCGCGCACTACGCCGAGTTGACCGCCGGCATGTTCACCGCGGCATCGTACATGCAGATGGGCGAAAGACAGCAGCCGGTCGCAAGCTTCAAGCAGGCCTTCGACTGGATGATGAGGGAAATCAAAAGAGGCCAGCACATCCAGCGCTACAAAGGCTTAGGGGAGATGAACCCCGAACAGCTTTGGGAAACCACGCTCGACGCGAACAACCGGAGATTGCTGCAAGTCAGGATCGAAGACGCGATCGCGGCCGATGAAATCTTTACCACCTTGATGGGCGACGTCGTCGAACCGAGACGCGATTTTATCGTGAAGAATGCGCTGGATGTGGCGAATTTGGACGTGTAAATTTTTTGTCGGATGACACAATTAGTGAAAAGTGTGCCAAATTAATGAAAAGTTTGTGTCAAAGATAATGAAAAAATCCGGCGGTTCTCCCTCCTCATAATTTTGGGTGGGGTCTTAAAAAACCAGGTAAATGTTATTGTTTACCTGGTGTAAGATTTTCGCAGAATCACCTGTTTCTCAAACTTATATGTTTAGTTCGATAAGGATGATCGCTTGGACGCCGCGCGAATTACACTCAATCAGCTCGAAAGCCATCTTTGGGAATCCGCAAACATTCTGCGCGGTCCGGTCGATGCCGCCGACTTCAAAACCTACATCTTCCCGCTGTTGTTCTTCAAGCGCATTTGCGATGTTTGGGACGAAGAATACGCGGAGATCGTCACCGAAACCGGCGATTCGGAATTAGCGCTTTTTCCCGAGTCACACCGTTTCCAAATACCTGACGATTGCCACTGGCAGGATGTGCGCGCGGTGCCCGGCAATGTCGGCGCCGCATTACAGCGCGCGATGCGGGAAATCGAAAAAGCCAACCCCGAGACCTTATACGGGGTTTTCGGCGATGCCCAATGGACCAACAAGGAACGTCTGTCGGACGCCCTGCTCAAGGATTTGATCGAACACTTTTCAAAACTGCCGCTGGGCAATCACAGCGCGATGTCCGACGTCGTCGGCGATGCCTACGAATATCTGATCAAGAAATTCGCCGATGCCACGAATAAGAAAGCCGGCGAATTCTATACCCCGCGCAGCGTGGTGCGACTGATGATCGACATGCTCAATCCGAAAGAAGGCGAAACGATCTACGACCCGGCCTGCGGCACCGGTGGCATGCTGCTGGCGGCCGTGCAGCACGTCAATGAAAGACATGGCGACGTGAAGCGTCTTTGGGGCAAACTGTTTGGTCAGGAGAAGAATCTGACCACTTCATCTATTGCCCGGATGAACCTGTTTCTGCACGGCATCGAGGATTTTCAAGTCGTGCGCGGCGATACCTTGCGCAACCCGGCATTCTTCGAGGGCGACCAACTGGCAACCTTTGATTGCGTGATCGCCAATCCACCGTTTTCGTTGGAGAAATGGGGCGAAGAGTTATGGCTTAACGATCCTTTCGGCCGCAACTTTGCAGGATTACCGCCCTCCGGCTCGGGCGACTTCGCCTGGGTGCAGCACATGGTTAAATCGATGGCCGAGAGCACGGGCCGCATGGCGGTGGTGTTGCCGCAAGGCGCGCTGTTTCGCAAGGGTACGGAAGGATCGATCCGGCAAAAGCTGCTTGAGCTGGATTTAATAGAAGCCGTTATCGGATTGGCGCCCAATCTGTTCTACGGTACGGGGCTCGCGGCGTGTATTCTGGTGCTGCGGAAAAAGAAAGCGGCCGATCGCCGGAATAAAATTATGGTCGCCGATGCTTCGCGCCTCTTCCGCCGTGGGCGCGCACAAAACTTTCTGGAGCCTGAGTATGCGCAAGAAATCCAGCGTTGGTTCGAGAATTACGAAGACGTTCAAGATGCCGTGCGTATCGTGGGACTCGACGAAATCAAGACCGAGGACTGGACCCTCAACATTTCTCGTTATGTATTGCCGCCTCTGACCGAAGACATTCCTCCATTACCCGAAGCCATCGCCGCTTTCAAGGAGGCACTGCGACGGTGCCGAGAAGCTGAAGAACGCTTGGCCAAAGTCATGGCCGAGGGAGGCTGGCTGCAATGAGTCATCGAATCACCCAACAAGCGCTCGAATCCTATCTCTGGGGCGCGGCCGTCCTGTTGCGCGGCCTGATCGACGCCGGCGACTACAAGCAGTTCATCTTCCCGTTGCTCTTCTTCAAGCGCATTTCGGATGTCTGGGACGAAGAATACCGAACGGCGCTGGCTGAATCGAGCGGCGACCTGTCCTATGCCGAGTTTGCCGAAAACCATCGCTTCCAGATTCCAGGCGGCGCGCATTGGAATGACGTGCGCCAAGTCCCGAAGAATGTCGGCATGGCGATACAGACCGCGCTGCGGCAGATCGAAGCGGCCAATCCCGACCTGCTGGCCGGCATCTTCGGCGATGCACCCTGGACCAATCGCGAACGTCTGCCCGACGAAACCCTGAAGAATCTGATCGAACACTTCTCGACGCAGACGCTATCGGTCGCCAACGTGCCCGAGGATGAGCTCGGCAATGCCTATGAATTCCTGATCAAAAAGTTTGCCGACGATTCCGGCCACACCGCCGCCGAATTCTATACCAACCGCACCGTCGTGCATTTGATGACGCAACTCTTGGCGCCGCAGGCCGGCGAGTCGATTTACGACCCCACCTGCGGCACCGGCGGCATGTTGATTTCGGCCTTGGCCGAGGTCAAACGTGGCGGCGGCGAATATCGCACCCTCAAGCTTTATGGACAGGAACGTAACCTGATTACCTCCGGTATCGCCCGGATGAATCTGTTCCTGCACGGCGTCGAAGACTTCCAAATCATTCGCGGCGACACGCTGGCCGATCCCAAGCACATCGAAGGCGACCGCCTGCGCCAATTCGACGTGATCCTGGCCAACCCGCCGTACTCGATCAAACAATGGGATCGCACCGCGTTCGAGCAAGACAAATGGGGACGTAATTTTCTCGGCACCCCGCCGCAAGGCCGCGCCGACTATGCCTTCCAGCAACACATTCTTGCCAGCCTCAGTAACAAAGGTCGCTGTGCCATTCTCTGGCCGCATGGCGTCTTGTTCCGCAACGAAGAACAATCCATGCGTAGCAGGATGGTCGAGCAGGATTGGGTGGAAGCGGTTATTGGCCTCGGGCCAAACCTGTTCTACAACTCACCTATGGAATCCTGCATCGTAATCTGCAACCGACGGAAATCTACGGAGCGCAAGAACAAGGTATTGTTCATCGATGCTCTCAACGAGGTCACGCGGGAACGAGCGCAAAGCTTCCTCAAGCCGGAACATCAACAGCGCATTCTCGATGCTTTCCAAGCCTTCGCCGATCAACCGAGCTTTGCCAAAGTGGTAGCGCTGGCCGAGCTACAAGCCCAGTCTTGTAACCTGTCGATCCCGCTTTACGTGAAAAGACTCCCCTCGTCCGCCGGGAGAGGGAGCGGGGATGAGGGAAACGAAGCTGTCAGCCTGACAGCAGCTTGGGATGTCTGGCAAACCAGCGGCCGCGAGTTCTGGCTACAGATGGATGCCTTGGTCGAAACATTGGATGGTCTGCTGACCGAAGAAGAGAAAACATGATGCGTTCTGCCGCCGAATTGCTGCGCGAACTCAATAGCGTCGATGAATCGCCCGGCATCGAAGCCAAACGCGCCTCGGAAGCGGGCAAGTCAGTACTCGAAACCATCATCGCCTTTGCCAACGAACCGGCGCTAGGCGGTGGCTATCTGTTGCTTGGTGTCGAACGCGATGCCGACGCTAAACAAGGATACCGCGTAACCGGCATCGCCGATCCCGACAAACTGCAAGCCGATTTAGCCTGCCAATGCGCCAACCAGCTCAATCTGCCTTTGCGCCCCCGCATGCGTGTCGAAAACCTGGATGGCGGCACCGTATTGGTGGTGTTCGTCCCAGAAGCCGCCACCGCCGATAAACCGATTTATCTCAAAGCCACTGGCTTGCCGCGCGGTGCATTTCGGCGCATCGGTTCCACCGACCAGCGCTGCACCGATGATGATCTGTGGTCGCTACGCCAGATCGACGAACCCCAGCCCGGTTTCGATGCCAAGGTAGTCGATGACTGCGACCTCAGCGAACTCGACCCCGATGCCATCGCCGAATATCGCCGTCTGCGTACTCGCGTCAATCCCCAGGCCGAAGAACTGAATTACACCGACGACGAACTGCTCGAAGCGCTGCTGGCGGTACGCCGCATCAATGGCGAGCTCAAACCCACCGTCGCCGGCGTACTCCTGTTCGGCAAACCGCTGACCTTGCGCCGCTTGTTTCCCACGGCGGAAGTGTCTTATGTGCGGGTGGTAGGTACCGAATGGGTGGCCGATCCTGAGCGCCGCTTCGCCGCCACCCTGGATGTACGCAAAGCCGCGCTGTTGGCGTTTCGGCAAATCGCCGCCGCCATCGAAGACGATCTGCCCAAAGGTTTCTATCTGCCGCCGGATTCCATGCAAAGCCTGCAAGAACCCCTGGTGCCCCGCAAAGCCTTCCGCGAAGCGCTGGCCAACGCCATCATCCACCGCAGTTACCGCTTTAACCAGCCCACCATCGTGGTGCGCTACAGCGACCGCATCGAAATCATCAATACCGGCTACTCGCTCAAACCGGTATCGGAATTGGGCAGAACCGGCCCGGCACAGCGAAACCCGATTCTCGCCGCCGTGTTCCGCGACGTGGAAATCGCCGAAGCAAAAGGCAGCGGCATCCGCACCATCCGCCGCGTGTGCGAGGAATATCGTTGCCCGCCGCCGGAATTTATTTCCGATCGCCAGTCGGGTACGTTTACCACCATACTGCGCTTGCCGCTGCTGGAAAGCCAAACGACCGCCAGCGATAAAACCGCCCAAGCCGATACGGAGCAACAGCAACCTTCCAAGCTAAACTTGGAATCTTCCAACCTCGGCTTGGAAGATTCCAAGCCGCAAGCAACAGCGCAAGCCAAGCTGCTGACCGCTTTACCGGCTTCGATACGGCAAGCCGTCGAAAACACCTGGGGCAAACGCCTGCCCGCCGAACAACTGCGCGAAACCATTGTGCTGCTGTGTGGATTCCAAGCTTTCCGGCTCGATGAATTGGAAGCCCTCTTGGGCCGCCACCGCAAATACCTGACGGCTGACCATCTTCGCCCCATGTTGCGTGAAGGCCGCTTGGTATTACGTTACCCGAACACCCCCAATCATCCCGACCAGGCCTATCAATTGCCAAGGAAAGCAGCGAAACATGAATAAATTAAATTTAAAACCCGGCTGGCGTAAGGTGAAATTCGGCGATGTCGTTCGCCTTTCCAAGGCACGCAGCCAAGACCCGCTCGCCGACGGCTACGCGCGTTATATCGGACTGGAACATCTGGAGCCGGGCGATTTACGGGTTCGCAGTTGGGGCAATGTGGCGGACGGCACGACGTTTACCAGCGTGTTCAAGCCGGGACAAGTGTTGTTTGGCAAGCGTCGAGCCTATCAACGCAAGGTGGCGGTGGCGGATTTCTCTGGGGTTTGCTCGGGTGACATCTATGTGCTGGAAAGCCGGGATGCCGAAGTGCTGTTGCCAGACCTGTTGCCGTTTATCTGCCAGACCGACGCCTTTTTCGAGCACGCTGTCGGTACTTCGGCGGGCAGTTTGAGCCCACGCACTAACTGGACGAGTTTGGCGGATTTTGAGTTTGCGCTGCCACCGTTGGACGAGCAACGAAAAATTATTGAACGAGTACAGGCAATTGATGGATTAGCTGAGCAGTTAAGAAATGCGCTTCACGCTGGAAGACAACTCGTCGGAGCAAGTTTGGCTGAAATGACTGCTCGGATGAAGTGCATTGATACAACACTGGCTCAAATTTCCGAATTTATTACGGATGGCGATCACAATCCTCCAAAGCGCCAACCAAACGGCATTCCCCACTTGGTAGTGGCAAATATCACAGAAGAGGATGGATACAACTTTGATGGCTGTACTTTTATTTCGGAAGCCGATTTTGAGCGTGTCAAAAAACGGTATACGCCAAAAACCGATGACATCATCATTACTTGTGTAGGTTCAATAGGACGGGTCGCTATTGTTGATGGTAGAACTGAATTCTCCGCAGATCGCAGCCTTGCAATTGTCCGCCCATGCCAGGACAAATTAATTCCGGAATACGGATTTTTCCTGATGAAGTCACCCCAGATTCAACGCCAATTTGCCCACTCATCTATTGGTACAGCACAAGCTCATCTTTACTTAAAAGAGTTACGGGCGGTAAAAATTCAACTTCCTTCTATCCGTGAGCAGGAGAATCAGTTGGCGGTTCTAAGAGAAATAAGCGTATCAATTTCTGCACTTGGCCGTCGTCTATCAGATATTGTTTCGCTACGGAAAGTTGTAATAACTGCCATCTAGGGATAAGTCATTTATGTTTACTGAGTCAAACACCGTCGAAGCCTACCTCTACGATCTGCTCTCCGGCTCCGGCAAATTCGTTCCGACCAACACCGCCAAAGAGCCACAAACCGTTTACGGTCGCGCATCGAAGGGCCTTGGTTGGCGCCGTATCGCCAGTACCGACATTCCCCGCCAACCTCAGGAAGTACTGGTCGAACCCTGGCTACGCGAATCGCTGATCCGCCTCAACCCGGAAATCGCCGCCCAACCCGACCGCGCCGATGAAGTGCTGTACAAACTGCGCGCGATAATTCTGTCGGTACGCTCCGACGGCCTGATTCGTGCCAACGAGGAAATGACCGCCTGGTTGCGCGGCGAGCGCTCGATGCCCTTCGGCCACAACAACGAGCATGTACCGGTCCGTCTAATCGACTTCGACGATCTCGACCAGAACCAGTACGTCGCCACCCAACAATTTACCTATCGCGCCGGCAGTGCCGAACGGCGCGCCGATTTGATGTTGCTGGTCAATGGCCTGCCGCTGGTGTTGATCGAAGCCAAAACCCCGACTCGCGCGGCGGTCAGTTGGGTGGATGGCGCCGTGCAGGTGCATGACGATTACGAGAAGTTCGTGCCAGAGTTGTTTGTCTGCAATGTGTTCTCGGTCGCCACTGAAGGGAAAGCCTATCACTACGGTTCCATCGGTTTGCCGATCAAGGACTGGGGGCCATGGCATCTGGACGATGGCGATGCCCGTCACCATCCGTTAAAGACCTTACAAATGGCCGCCGAAAGCATGTTGCGGCCGCATGTTGTGCTGGATATTCTCGCCAGCTTTACCTTGTTTGCTACTGACAAGAAAAAGCGCCGGATTAAAATCATCTGCCGTTATCAACAATACGAAGCGACCAACAAGATCGTCGAGCGGGTGCTGGCCGGCTATCCGAAAAAGGGCCTGATCTGGCATTTTCAAGGTTCCGGCAAATCGTTGTTGATGGTGTTTGCCGCGCAGAAATTGCGACTGCATCCTCATTTGAAAAATCCGACCGTGTTGATCGTGGTGGACCGCATCGACCTGGATACCCAGATCACCGGCACCTTTACCGGCGCTGACATTCCCAATCTGGAAAAAGCCGAAACGCGGGACAAGCTGCAACAACTGCTGACCCAGGACGTGCGCAAGATCATCATCACCACGATTTTCAAGTTCGGCGAGGCGGGCGGCGTTTTGAACGAACGCAGCAACATCATTGTGCTGGTCGACGAAGCGCACCGCACGCAGGAAGGCGACTTGGGCCGCAAGATGCGCGATGCGCTGCCGAATGCGTTTTTGTTCGGCTTGACCGGCACGCCGATCAACCGTTTCGACCGCAACACCTTTTATGCCTTTGGCGCCGAGGAAGATGACAAGGGCTACTTGAGCCGCTATGGTTTTGAAGAATCCATCCGCGACGGCGCGACACTGAAACTGCATTTCGAGCCGCGTTTGCTGGAACTGCATATCGACAAACCCGCGATTGATGCCGCTTTCAAGGAAATGACCGGCGCGCTCTCCGACCTTGACCGCGACAACCTCGGCAAGACCGCCGCTAAAATGGCTGTGCTGGTGAAAACCCCGGAACGCATTCGTCGGGTAGCAGAAGACATCGTTCAGCACTTTCAGAACAAAGTCGAACCCAATGGTTTCAAGGGCCAGATCGTGGCGTTCGACCGCGAGTCTTGTCTGCTTTACAAGCAGGCGTTGGATAAAATCCTGCCGCCGGAAGCGTCCGAGATTGTGATGACGGTCAACGGCAACGAGACGGAATACAAGGCTTTTGCTCGCAGCAAGGATGAAGAGGAACGCTTGTTGGATCGGTTTCGCGATCACAACGATCCGCTGAAACTGCTGATCGTCACCGCCAAACTACTGACCGGCTTCGATGCGCCAATCTTGCAGGTCATGTATCTGGATAAACCATTACGCGATCATACCTTGCTGCAAGCCATTTGTCGGGTGAATCGAACCTTTTCGGAATTGAAAACCCACGGCTTGATCGTCGATTACCTGGGCATTTTCGATGACGTGGCCAAAGCGCTGGAGTTTGACGATAAAAGCATGCTGGCGGTGGTGTCGAATATCCAGGAATTGAAAGACAAGTTTCCGGAGACGATGCAGAAATGCCTGGCGTTTTTTGCCGGTGTCGATCGTACGATTGAAGGTTACGAGGGTTTGATCGCCGCCCAGCAATGCCTGCCCAACAATGAAGTGCGCGACAATTTCGCCGCCGAATACAGTTTGCTCGGCAAACTTTGGGAAGCGATTTCGCCCGATACCTTTCTGGGGCAATACGAGAAAGACTACAAGTGGCTGTCGCAGGTTTACCAGTCGGTGCAACCGTCCAGTGGTCACGGCAAGCTGATCTGGCATTCGCTCGGCGCCAAAACCATCGAACTGATCCATCAAAACGTGCATGTCGATGCGGTGCGCGACGATCTGGATACCTTGGTGCTGGATGCCGATTTACTGGAAGCGGTGTTATCGAATCCCGATCCGAAAAAGCTCAAGCAAATCGAAATCAAGGTCGCGCGGCGCTTGCGCAATCACCTGGGCAATCCAACATTCAAAGCCTTGTCCGAACGCCTGGATGCCTTGCGCGATCGCTTCGAGTCCGGGGCGTTGAACAGCGTCGAATTCTTGAAGCAGTTACTGCAACTAGCCAAGGAAGTGTTACAGGCGGAAAAAGAAATGCCGCTCGAGGAAGACGAAGATCGCGGCAAGGCAGCGTTGACCGAACTGTTCAATGAAGTCAAAACGGCTGACACGCCGATCATCGTCGAGAGGGTCGTCACTGACATCGATGAGATCGTTCGTCTGGTACGCTTTCCCGGTTGGCAGAACACGTTGGCCGGTGAGCGGGAAGTCAAAAAAGCGCTACGCAAATCGCTGTTCAAATACAAACTCCATGCCGATGAGGAGTTGTTCGAGAAGGCATATAGCTATATTAGACAATACTATTAATGTAATTCTGGCCGTGTTGTTGGTATTTTCGATTGTTGATTAGGTTATTATTCTCGTGCTAAGAATAATTTCTGATTCAGGTTAATGTAACCACTTGTTCTTTCTATGTCTTAGGCTTTCACTAATGATGAAATCTGACAATGATATGACCACCCAAGTCAAAATCATTCACTATTTCCTCGCCTGCCTGCTGGCATGGACCAGCACTCCGGCAACGCCAGCCGAGGAGCATTCCTGCGAAGAAAACGGCGAGACCCATCTCTGGATCTCGCCGCTGAACCCCAAAGCCGAGGGTCCGGTCAGGATCATGGCCGTATCCACGGACACCCCCGCGTCCGAACTGGTCCTGATCGACGACGAAGGCCGGCGCCAGCCTCTCGAATTCCGCCGCCGTGGCGGCCCGCCCTGGAGCCTGATCGCCGCGACGGAAGGGCTCGACGCCGGGGATTATCGAGTCGTGGCGGGCAGGGGAGGCGAGCTTAGCGCCTGCCATCCGCTCACGATCGGCGGAGCGGCCGCGGACGGAAGCCCCCAAACCTGGGGACTGGCGACCGATGCCTTTTATGCCGCCTGGATCGAGGAGTTGTTTGGCGCGCCGACCGAGGAAAATCTCGGTTTCCCTTCTCTGCAGTCGGTGCTGCGCGACGACGAGCGCAACTTCCTGTACAACCATCTCGGCCTGGACGAAGACAAAAACCTGCCGCTCACCCCCGATTGCGCCGATCTGCCCTACACCTTGCGGGCTTATTTTGCCTGGAAAGTCGGCCTGCCGGTCGTCTTCCGTGCCTGCGGGCGTGGCTCGGCGAAGGCGCCGCCGCGTTGCGGCGCGGCCATCGTCAAGAGCGAATTCACCCAGGGCATCGGCTCGCAGACCCGCTTCAGGAATGTCAGCGCGGAGTTGGCGAACACGGTGCATTCGGGTAGCGCGCGGACGGGGCTCGAGGACGAGTCCACGGACCTGTATCCAATAACTCTGAGCCGCGAGACGCTCTGGCCGGGAACGGTCTATGCCGACCCCTACGGCCATGTGCTGGTGTTGGTCGAATGGGTGGCGCAGACCGCGGAACGCCCCGGTATCCTGCTGGCCGTCGATGCCCAGCCGGACAACTCGGTCACCCGCAAGCGGGTCTGGGAAGGCAACGTCCTCTTCGCCAACAGCGAAGGCGCCGGACCGGGCTTCAAGGCGTTCCGGCCGTTGGTCAAAACCGACGCCGGCGGATGGCGGGCGCTCGCCAATGACGAGTTGGTCGATCACCCCGGTTTCGCTCCCTTTTCGTTGGCGCAAGAGCAACTCGCCCCCGACGCTTTCTACGCCAGGCTGGCCCAGCTGATGAACCCTGGGGGTCTCGATCCCAAACAGGCTTACGAAGCCACCCTGGACGCCCTGGTCGAGCAAGTGGAGACCCGCGTGACCTCGATCGACAACGGCGAGGCGTATTTCCGCAAGCACCCCGGCGGCGTGATCCCGATGCCCAGCGGCGCGGCGATATTTCAGACCCTCGGCCCGTGGGAGGATTACGCCACGCCCTCCCGCGACATGCGCCTGATCATCGCGATCAATGTGCTGAACGACTTGCCCGAGAAGATCGTGCGCCACCCGGAATTGTTCTTGATGAAGGGCACCAGCCCCGAGGCGGCCAAGGCCTTTGTCGAAGAGTATCACGTAAAACGTACCCAGGAGCGCCGCATCCGTTATACGCGCACGGACGGCAGCCCGTGGGAGTTGTCCGTGGCCGAGGTGCTGGCACGGAAGCCCACCTATGAAATGACCTATAATCCGAACGACTGCCCCGAATGGCGCTGGGGCGCGAAGCCGGGCACGGCCGAATACGCGACCTGCCACCGCCACGCGCCGGCGGATCAGCGCGCGAAAATGCAGCAATACCGGCCCTGGTTCCGCGAGGCACGGAGGCCGGCGCTGTGAAGGCCATTCCCGTCAATCAAACCGCCGCAATTGATTGACGAAACTGCTGGTCGCTCCTACCTGCCTTTGCTACTCTGTCATTTTATTTCTGCTATTGGAGAAGGCGATGACGAGCCTCCCGGAACCTGTCTCGGATCCCGTGCGCGAACGGCTGCTCAAGGCGGCTCTCGACAGTTTTCTAGCCGACGACTACCACAAGGTCACGACCCGGATGATCGCCGACAAGGCCGACGCGAACATCTCGATGATCCGGTATTACTTCGGCAACAAGGAGGGCCTATACGAGGAGATGATCCGCGACACGATGGCCCCGCTGCTCGACGTGCTGGACGGGCGGATGCTGCATTCGGTCAATGGCTTCGAGGACTTCCTCCTGCTGTATTACGAGACGATGTCGAAGCGGCCCGAATTTCCGAAACTGATCCTGAAGGTGCTGGCGCTGAACCAGGGGCCAGGCCGGCGCTTTATCCAGCACTTGTTGGAGCGCGGACGCACGCGCGGCGCCAACAAGGTCGAAGCGCTGAAATCCGCGGGGCAGGTCATGCCTTCGCTGGACCCCGACATCGTGCGGATGGCCTTTGTCAGCCTGGCCATGATGCCGATGCTGCTGAAGGATATTTTTGAGGAACAGATGGGGCGAACGATGGACTCGGCGTTTCTCGAAGAACTGGCTGAGTTCAACGGACGCCTATTCGCTGCCGGTTTGGCGCTTGCAAGCGCCGAATAGTGGGGGACTTGTCATGTCATTGCAAAAAAATTCAGCCACCGTTCGCTGCTTTGCGAAATTGACCCAGTTTGCGGCCTGGCTGCAGCATCTCACCCCTAAGCTCACACCGCCACCCTTTCGGCTGATCCAGATCGGCTCCGCATTCTGGCAGTCGCGCGCGCTTCACGTCGCGGTCCGCCTGGACATCGCATCCGTACTGGGCGATGAGGCGCTCGCCGCCGACGTGATCGCGGCACGCGTATCGGCACAAGCGGACGCGATCTACCGTCTGCTCCGGATGCTGGCCGCGATCGGGGTATTTACGGAAGTGTCGCCGCGGGTGTTCCGAAACAATGCGTTATCCGCCCACTTGCGAGAAAACCACCCGAAGAGCGTCAGGGCGATGATCTTGCTGCACAACTCGATCGAGATGAGCCGGCCCTGGTATGAGCAACTGGAGCAAGGGGTGCGCAGCGGCGAGGTTCCGTTCGAAATGGCGCACCGCCACGAACTTTATGCCTACATGGACGCCCACGCCGAATTCGATAGGCTGTTCGCCAACGCGATGGACAGTGTCGAGGCATTGGCCGGCGACAGTTTCGCCACCGACTTCGCCTGGGAACGATTTGACCGCCTCATCGATGTGGGGGGCTCGAAGGGAAGCAAGGCATTGGCGATATTAAAACGGCATCCGCATCTGACCGCTATCGTATTCGACCGGGCCCAGGTCGTGCAAACGGCGGCCAGCGACGGGACCGGAAAAGCAGCGCCAGACCTGCTTTCCCGATTGAGCTATCAGGCCGGGGACCTGCTCGATACGGTGCCCGCCGCCAAGGACGACAAAGACATCTACTTGCTCAGCGCCGTCCTGCACGGCATGGATGATCAAGAATGCATCAGGGTGCTGCGCAATCTGGGCGCCGCCAGCGCGGGCACCGGTGCCCGCGTTGCGCTGATCGAGATGGTTGTGCCGGAAGCGAACGCCGATTTTGCCAGTGCGGCTTTCGATATGCAGATGTTCACAAACACCCGCGGCAGGGAAAGAACGCTGCTCGAATGGCAACGCCTTTTCGGCCAGTCCGGGTGGGCACTTGAGGAGCAGATAGGTCTTCGATCGATCGGGAAGATGCTGGTACTGAGTCGGCGTTGACAGGGAGAGGCGGTCTATCTGGCGAAAAGCCTTCACCGACGCTCGGCACGTCTAGCGGATATCGTGGCCTGTCATTATTGACAGTGGTGACTGGCATCAAAATCCGGTCCAATAAGACAATTCAGGATAGAATATCCTCACACTGCCGGCTCGGCTCAATCAAAACCATGATCCACCGGATCGTGAAGAAAAGTATGCAGACGGCTTCGGCTTCACGCATCTTGGCCGCATCGGACGCGTCCCTTCGGTCAATTGAACCCCGTCCATCTCTACAATAGACAGCAGGGTCATCCAATGGGATTTACACTCGCCACAGTCGTACCGTGGGGCCGCTCGTTCGACGAATACGTCGGCATGTTCAGCCTGACAGAGGCCGATCTCGGACTTCGCCTTCTTGGCTGCGGCGACGGTCCCGCGGGCTTCAACGCTGGGCTTACCCAACGCGGCGGCACTATCGTATCGGTAGATCCTGTCTACGTCTTTGACGTAGAACAGATCAGGGGCCGCATCCTCGAAACGTATGATACCGTGATGACACAGATGGTCAAAAACCAACGAGACTACGTTTGGGAAGCCATTCCATCCATCGAACAACTCGGGAGCCTTCGCATGTCGGCGATGGAAACTTTCCTCGCCGACTTCGAGACGGGCACGCAAGAGGGCAGATATATCCCGGGGGAGTTGCCGTCCTTGCCATTTGCTGCGGGTGCATTCGACATCGCCTTGTCGTCTCATTTCTTGTTTCTGTACAGCACGCACTTGTCCGCCGAGTTTCACCTTCAGGCTCTCCGGGAGATGCTGCGCGTATCCCGCGAGGTGCGTGTATTTCCCTTGCTCTCACTCGATGGCGCGGCATCGCCCCACCTTGCTTTCGTGAGCGAACGACTGACAAGCGATGGCTTCGCGATTGAGGTCAAGCGCGTCGCATACGAGTTTCAGCGCGACGGCAATGAAATGCTGGTGATCAAGTCAGTCTGACATCGAGTTCGACCAAACGCGAGCATTCACCTTATCATAAGGTACAAAGCGCATCCGGGCTCTGGAAGCGTGACGAGCAGTTCCGGGTCTATCGCTTTACCCTTCCGTCCCAGACAACCAGGAATAAGAATGCCATGGTTAAATCAATCGCCTTGCTCGGTGAATACACATCGACATTTCCGCCCCACGTTTCCACTGATGCGGCTATCCGGCATGCCCAAGACCTGTTCGACCTGGATATAACAGCGGACTGGGTTTCAACCGAAGACATAGGGCCCACGCTGTTCGAACATTTTTCGGGCATCTGGGTTGCGCCTGGAAGCCCCTATAAAAACATCGAGAAAACGCTGTGGGCTATTCGTTACGCCAGGGAAAACAACATTCCCTGCTTCGGCACCTGCGGCGGGTTTCAACATATGGTGATTGAGTATGCCCGGCATGTCCTCGGTTTCAAAGACGCACAGCATGCCGAATACGATCCCTACGCCTCAAACCTTTTCATCTCGGAGCTTGCCTGTTCGCTGGCCGGACGCGAGATGCGGCTGAGCCTTGCGCCGGGCTCCCGGATAGCGGCAATCTACGGCGGGAGTTCGGCCACAGAAAGTTACTACTGCAACTTCGGTGTCAATCCGTATTACGTGGATCAATTGCAGCAAGGGCCCTTGCAGGTTTCAGCCTCCGATGCCGAGGGTGAAATCCGCGTGATCGAGCATCCCGATCATCCATTTTTCATCGGCACGCTGTTCGTGCCACAAATGCGCTCCACATCAGAAAGGCCGCATCCCTTGATTATCGCATTTTTGATGGCTATAGGGCTGTGAATGGCTTAAGACGCGGGCCGACGGAAATCTCCTGTTATTGCATTGTCGTTTTTGAAAGGCCGTGGCGCGCGATGAGTAGCGGAGCGTCACATCCGTCCGGCTTGAGACCGTGGGCGGATTATTCCCATGTTAAACCGCTAATATCAAATTGAAAGGTTTGCGAAGGTTGATCGAAGAAATCGGCGGTGACGACGAGAGTATTGGCCGCTTCCGTTAACTGAATAAAGATATCCGCATTGCTGATATAGATTCCCGGCACGTTTGCATTTTCCATCGGGGATGCCTCGAAAAATTGCACCAGACCGCTGTCGAATCGCGCGGTGATGCCGCAAGCCCGGTTGTCGCATTGGAACCGACCCTGTTGAATTTCCAAGTAGACAGCATGGGAATTGTCGGCATTTTTGCGCAAAGTCAACACGGCGCGCTGCTTGCCCGCGTCGGTCGAGCCGAATGCGATTTCGTTCAGCGCTGAGGTCGACGCGGTGATCATGGCGCCGCGCCCGAGGGGATCATCGGCTTCCGCATACGTCCAGTGTGCACCCGGCTTCGTCTTTTGCGCGGCCGCGTCAGCGCTGGCATTGCCGGCTTCGGTTTGCGTTCCGATATAAATGGGTGAATAAAGTAGGTAGCCGCCGACGGCAAATAGGACAAGGAAAAAGAGAATGAGATAGCCGAAATGGGTTTCGGCGGGCAATCCATAATCGCGCCTGATCCGATTGCGCCGATGGGTATTACGGATGCTGACCGCCAACCAAATGACAAACCATAAGCCTATGGTGACGATGCTCAAGAGTAAATGGAGGAGGTGATGGGTGCGATACTTTTCCATCTCCGCAGAGGCAAACATCAGTTGAGCTTCGCTAGATGATGGAGCGGGCTGATCATGGATGGGCATGGTGTGTTGCATGATGGTAACCTCAGTTGAGATGGTCAAGGTCAGCCATGACGGCGGCGAAGGGATTGCGATAGAGCGCTTCGCAAACCGCGAGAACCGGACTTACTGCTTCCTGACGTCGAATCATTGTCGCTTCTTCCTTACAGTAGATGAGACTTCAAAACTGACCGAAATTCCTCGTTAACGTAGACCCCTACGCCAAATTTTCCTTATCGGTGAGGTTTGAGGGCAAAAGCGAATGCATGTTCGATGAGCATACATCGAGCCTGCCCTGAAACAACAGCCAACATCTTACATACTACTGGAGTATTTTTTCAAGTTTATGTCTTCGATTCTGCATTTTTGTTTCGCCAACCAGAACGTCCATCATTGAACACTCATAAAAATGCTTGATGAGGTCGATTTCGATGAGTACTTATGACCCCGATCATAGGTTTCAGCGACTGCTGAAGTCGGCGTTCCCGAGAGCAGGGCAGCGACATACAGCGAGGCCGAGACGATGGTTGAGCCTTGTTCTTACATTCATCTTCATTCTCCATCCCTATATCAATTTTCTCTGAGCTTGACGTTTGCCATTTTGGGCATCAAACAAGCTCAAAAAGCCATCTCCAGACCGATTTTGTTGTTTGAAATCGAGCATGATCAGTTAAACTTGTCCGCTTTTTATCCTGACCTCAAAAGCGCTTTGTCGGTCAGGTTACTGCCCACGATACCCGAGTGTTTTGCCACGAAAAAAATGAGGAAATCTAAGAAAAATAAAAACCAAACCGATTTATTCGAGTTGTTGGCGCATTTGGAACAATTGGAGCAAATCGACTCGGAACTCAAGATGATCGCAGCGCTGGATCAATCCGAGTTGAGCACGATCGTCGAAAAACAAATTGATTGGGTGGAATTAGATCAAAATTGAATCACAGCGCGAAGGCAGAAAAACCCCATAAGCAAAAAGCTTATGGGGTTTTTATTTTATTCTATCTTTGTGCCTGTAGGCACAAGATCAATACTTTTACCAAAAATTGGTCTTACTGATTGCCGGCTTTGATGTGTTCCGCTGCCGCTTCAGCGGCTTTGACAGCGAGTTTCCCATGGTCCTTGCCTTTCATCTTGCCGTGGTCTATGGCCGTTTCCAGTGACTTAATCGCGGCATCCAGATGCGTTTTAGATTCGCCACTTGCGAGTGCATCGGCCACTTTCGCATGCTCCAAGGCCTCTTTTGCATGGGTGACCAAGATGGGATTATGGCCACCTTTTCCATACTGAATCGCCATATTGGTATGTTCCAAAGCGGCGTCCGCATGCTCTTCGGCAAATACCGGAGCGCTTAAAAGACCCAACAAAGCTGCGCCGATCAAAGTAATTTTTTTCATATCGCTCTCTCTATTTATTAATTACGGAAAACCCTGACCGTTTAAAATAAATATTCGGACAAGATCGAGAATCGCATCATACCACGTCGTGGAAGCGCATATTATTTAATTCGACTAGAACTGATGTTAATTGACAGCTTCACCGACTTATCATTCATTAATTTCAAATCCAGTCTAATTCCCAAAGGCCTCGGCGGACAGTAGTAACCCGCGTTGCCGCACCCTGGGCAACGAAAGCCTTGCGGCCATCGTGACATTTCCAATGCGTCCCTGCATTCCTCATCGGTGCCATACTGCGCAAGGAAGTCAGGCAAGGACAAGCCTTGTTGGAATTGGATACGGTTCATGGCCATGTCAGGTTCTCTTTGCTGAGCTTGTTTGGGTCAGTATGCGCCTTATCATTGAGAAAATCTGGTTCGGCTGAAGAATCTTTCTAATCAGGTCTATTTTTAAGCGATTTTACAGCCCTCAAAAAACAGGTGCCTATGATATTGAAGATAAGGCAAATGTTCTTCCGCTAGCCAGTGCAAGCTGAGATCTTGATCAAGCCCCAGCGCCAAGCGTTGCTCCTCCGTCAGATGCGGCGACATCAGCATCATCCCGTTATCGTCAAAACTTATTAGAAACCGGTCGAATAACGCGTCAAGGTTTGCAGAAAGCAGAAAACCGTTATAGACATCCAGTCGCTCGGCGTCATTGCCGCAGTCGGCCCAAGGCTTCGCATGGCTAGCTCTCAGCACTTCGGGAACATCGATGCCGGTAACAGAGCAAGCCTCTCCCCAATAATCCATCATTGCCTTGCGAAAGGTGTTTTGTCCGATCCGCTGCCGCACCACGCATTCGATCTCGGTGCCGTTGGGCGGAAGCTTGGCCAGTGTTTTTTGAACTTCAGACTCGTAATCGATTTCGGCTTGATTGGGTAGCGATTGGGCCAGTGCCGCGGCTCGACTCAGCAATTGCGTCAGCAAATCAAGGCTTGGGGCGATAAACTGATCTTGGGCGCATTCAATACCCGGAAAGCTTCTTTTAAGCTCGTGCGTTAATAGGCCGGCTGGCAGTCTCAGAAGCCAGGCACTGTGATCGAAGATAATTTTGACTTGGACGCGATGCCGGGCGGAGCCTAATACAACAGCATCGCCCTGGTCAGGCAGGACATTCTCAAAACCATGCTCTCGGCCCGCTTTCTCGATCAGTATTCGTTCGAGCGGGTTCATGTCAAGCTCACATCCGTGATCACTCTGGTTTTTCGCCTGTTGTGGGGGATTTTTCCTGATGCCGATTGTGGGCTAATTGCATGGTCGGTAACACGAATCCCGGCAAATGCATGCGGCCGCCCTGGCTCATCAAGAATTCACGCCAATAGGGCCACACATGATAACTGGCGTTTTTTAGCGCGTATTCATCGATACACGCTTGTTCCAATTCTTCATCCGCCGTGTATTCGGCGATATATTCGGCCTCGATCAATGCCCGTACAGATTCGGCTTCACTCTCTACTCGGGGATCGACAAGGCGTGCTCCCAATTCAATAAACACCCGCACCAACCATTGTGTTTCATCAATTTTAGCCAATTGCGTCTGTTTAACACCATGCTTGGTTTGGGTAATCAAGTGTTCAATCTCTTGGTCGTATTTGGGCTCAAAGTCGCCGACACATTGAGCAATGGTAGACCTTTGATAAACATCGTGAATACGTAGCGTATCGATCGCTTTTTGCAGGTGGGCGTTCATTAACCGTATCTCAACGTAGGCTCGTTTACGGCGAATGATGTTGAAACTGAACGTAAATGCGATGGGCGTTGCCGTTTCTCGGCTTGCGGCATGATATGGGAATGCCAGATATTTCCGCTATTTCGCTCTTCCCTGGCCTGAGCATAGCCAGCGTAATAGTTCAGAATATTGGTCAAATGCTGATTCAGGCTCACCCCTTCATTATCAGCAGCCTGTGCAAGGGCGCGATGCAGGCTTTTTGCCAAACGCAAAGTAACACGGCCGCTGTAATCATCAGCCGGAACCATCGGGGCCGGCATAGCCTTGCCTTGAGCAATCAACATTTCCGCCGTTACCTCAATGGTGTCGATCGCAAGGGCATAGGCTTCCTCAAAACTATCGGCGTATTCTGCAACGTCAGGCAGTTCCACGACGCGCGCCTCATAGCAATGTTCGCCATCGAACCAGCCTTTGCGCACAGTAATATTGTAATTTGATGCATCGATCATGATGTTTTCTCCAGATAAGCCTCAAGTTCGTCGTGGTACCGCTTGAGAACTTGAATAATTTTGCCTATGTAAGCCGGTTTGATTTCGGGGTTTTTGCCGTGGCCGCAGTTGAACGATCCGCTCATGAATGTAGGCAATCCCTTATGAACGAAGATTTTATGCCCACCTTGCTTACCGTCGCGCACCTCGAAGCCCAAGCTTAGCAATAGACTTTTCACTTCTTCACAGCACAAATTGGTCTTGCGTTGCTGTAATTTTTCTATTGTTTCTTGAATACGTAGTTTAGCATTCATTGTGACACCGTATATAGTGTCATGTTCAAGTGTTTCATATCTATTTCTTTCAGTTTAATGATAACTGACTGTTCTAAAAAGGTTTCCCAGGCAAAAGGATTTTGAGCATTTAGTTCTGTATTAGCTATATCTAAGGTCAAGCGTGCAGTATCATCATAAGAAGGCTGCTCAGAACTAGCTAATCTCAGCTCGGTCATTGACAAGTAGCTAGCTACCTATCATACTTTGCCCATCTCATCAGCCCAAGGCTGAAGGAGTTGAGCCAACGCCATGTGCGTTGGCTTTTTTATTTGTAGGTCCAATTTTTATAGCACTACAAAATACGGTTTTCATATTTTTTTAGTAGCTTACGGCGTGTGTGGTCATAGTCTATGTGATAAGCCGACGCCGGCCATCCTTGTATTTCTTCATTACGATTAGATAGTCATAATCCTTAAGCCAGACATAGGTATGAATATCTCTGTCGCCCTCTTCGTAGTCCCAATGCAAAACTTCGGGTTCCGGCAAATTGTCCAACATCGGTCTTGCCCACGGCAATCTTTCTGAGCGTCTAAAGTCCGGAAAGCGATTGCCTGACTTTGGCGGGTCTTCCCGCTCGACCAGATGCCAAAAAATTTCCTCTTTATCACGGTCTTTTTGAGGAAAAAACCAAACCGGATAACCGGAATAGTTAGCCGGATTATCAATAAAGTCGCGTTTAAACAACACATGCAGCGATTCCATCAGCGCCTCAGACCACGGAGACATCTCGAACATTGGCGGCAACCATCCGGGTAGCTGGGGTAGAGGGCGCGCTCAACAAGGCGGGATTGCTGAGCGCAAAGCGATGATAGACCTTGACTCGAAACTGTCGATCAGCCGTCAGGCCGACTTGCTCAATATGAGCCGGGGTAGTGTCTATTATTTGCCCAAATCCCTCTCGGAGCGTGATTTGGACCTGATGCGGCGACTGGATGAACTGCATTTGAAACACCCGTTAATGGGGGCGAGAATGTTGCGCGATCAATTGCATGACCAAGGCATTGCGGTCGGTCGCAAGCATGTCAAAACCCTGATGCGGCGGATGGATATGGCGGCGCTGTATTGCAAGCCCAACACCAGTAAGCAGCAACCGGGACATGAAATCTACCCTTACTTGTTGCGTGGCATGGCGATTAATCGTTCTAATCAGGTGTGGGCTCTAGATACGACTTATATTCGTCTCGCTAAAGGCTTTGCTTACCTGACGGACGTGGTGGACTGGGCCAGTCGCAAAGTCTTGGCGGCCAAACTGGCGATTACCCTGGAAGCCTGCCATGCGGTGGATGTGCTTCAGGACGCGTTCAGGCGGTACGGCACACCCGAGATCGTCAACACGAACCTGGGCAGTCAATTTACTGCCCAGGTGTTTGTCGATACGGTGCTGGAAAACGGTTGCAAGCTGAGCATATCCACGGGCACAAGTGGACGGCCGGGGTGCCTGGCGGGATAATGTCTTCGTCGAACGCGTGTGGCGCTCGGTGAAATACGAGTGCGTTTATCTCCATGCTTACGAGTCGGTCGCTCAGGCAAGAACCTCGATCATGCAGTATGTGGAGTGGTACAATTGATCCAGGCCACATTCCAGCCTGGATCGAAAAACACCTTATCAGGCTTATACCGGTCTGTTGCCACCGGTCAAAATGGCAGCGTAATCAGCAGCAGGGATTCCACTTTAAAATCGATGATCGCTGTTCAAAGGTTTGGGGCGTGAGAGACAATCGAACAATCCTCTGTAAGACTCGTATATCAAGGGTTTTCAGAATTTGATTTTGCAATATACCCCCAAAAGTACCCCCAGTCGGTTAAGGCTGCCCCGTTTTTCCTAGTTTGAATCGCGAAAAAACCAACGACCGCCGCCGCTCCCGATCCGTCATACAGCGCCAGCATCGACCTTACGCCATGGCAGGGCAAAACCAATTGTTTCCTGATCGGCACACAATCAATTCCATAGCATGATTCCGTGCCAACTCTCTGAAAGCCGCGTCATCCGTGCGTTATAGGCGGGCACGGGAATTGCTATGGGCGTTGTTTCCTGATAGTAGCGGATACCGCTTGCCCCCAATCCGATCAACGCCAGCACTGGCGCGGGCTTCGGCCATCGTGTCGTCGGCGGTCACGAAAACGCCAGGCATAAAAAAGCCGGGGTGCCCCGGCTCGGTGTGGTCGATTTCAAATCACCGCGACGTCATATCGAAAGCAGACTCGAACGCCGCCGCTCACATGGGGTTCCGGCAACGGCTTGTCGCTTCTCGGTTTTCGGATGATGACGGTCAGCAGCTCCGGGTTTTTCGAAGCTTCCAGTTTTTGAACTCTGTTCTTAATGCTCATTGCTTTGCCTCCAGCGCCTCGATGCGCTTCTCTAAATCGCTGCCCTCGATCACTTTACCGACTGCCTGCAAACACCAAACCAGCTTGCTGGCGGTGGCCGGGTCGATCATCTCAGACCGTGCCTCACGGTAAACCTTAGACATTTCGCGCCGTACATCTTGCAGCGTGTCCAGCTTGCAGCGGTAGCGTTGGCCTTTCTGCGGGGGTAAGGGCTCAACTTCGCCCGTTGTTCCGTCTATTTCGACGGGATATTTATTTGCCATTTTCAAGCCTCCTTAGGCGTGGTCTGGGTGCGTTTTTCGACATTCTAAACCCTGAGTTTGCAATTAAACACCGTTCAATTACCGAATGGAATCGGATCATCGTAATCGGGATAACTGCTGTGTTGCGGTGGCCTTTGTGGTGGCCGACCGCTCTCGGTGTCCGATCCGCCGCGGCGATTCTTCACGTCATATGCAGACAGCGCCGCCGATACCGTGACATTCAGCCCGTGCTTCAGTTCTCCGGTCGTCTTGTCGGTCCATTCGGAAGGCTTAAGGCTCCCGGCCAATGCTTCGACGATCTCGGCTTTGTGAGCTTTCAAAAACTCCCGTTGCTCAGTGGTCAGTCTCGATGCCGGACTGACCGTAAAGATGTCGCCGGATAACGAAACATCGAAACCGGCGCGCTGGATGCGTTGTAAGGCGGTCATAAAATCCCCGGAAAAATATTAGCCTGATTTGTGCCTGCACATGCTGCATTCCTGCACACGCCTTTATTGGCGCGGCTTTCAGCCGGTGCAGTTCTGCACTCGGTGCAGGATAATCCTGCACTAAACTTAAAACGACTCGGAATCATCGTTAGCATGAGGATGAAACGCGGCGATTTTTACACCAGTTATGCCTTGCCCAGGTCCGCGTTTTGACGCCTTCGTGTCGATGCCAAGCGTCTTAAGCATGTCGGTAACGGTGGACCTGAATCTCCGAAGAGACATCGCTTCCCGCTTATTCTCGATGCACCACCTTAGGTAGTTTGGGTATAGGTGAGTATCCGCATCTATGAAGCCGTCGGCCCGGTCGGATTTGTTGACGCCGATCTGAACCCAAAAGCCCGGCGCGGCAACTAAGTTTTGATGAATCCAGTCAGCAACCGGGTTCTGTTCGAATAAGGCCTCTTGGGTCGATGCGAGACAAGCCGCCGGCGGTTGTTGGAAAATACGCGTGACTTCATCTCGCGACAATGCCAGCGCCCAATTTATGATCGACGGAATCTCCGAAAGGATCGCTTCCTCTCCGCCACGTTGCTGGAACGCTGCCTTTTCCTCTGCCGTGAAACTGTGCTGGAACTCAACGACCAGCGACCGGCGCGCCAGGCCGGAAGTGTAATCCGTCGCGGCTAGATGGGAATTTGAAGCGATAACGACCATGCCCTCGAACACGAACGATGCACCCTGCTGAACATTCTTTTTTTCCAATCGAACCGGGTCTCCGCCGGTGATTGATTTCAAAGTGTCAACACTGCCATTGTATCGACCAGCGTCGGTGATAATCGCAAGCTTCTTCCCGTACAGTCCAGCCGTTTCAAAGCGGTTTCCTTCCAGGTTCTTGAGGTCGGTCGTGACGAAATTCGCCTGCCCGATCAGCGTCTTTAGGATTCTGAGGAACGTCGATTTCCCGGTTCCTCCCGAACCGAACAGATAGATGAACCGCTGCACGTCATAGCGCCCGTTCAGGCAGGCGTTGATAAAGGCTCGCAACAGCTCGACCATTTCCCCATCACCAGCCAGCGCCTCACGTGCCCATCGGATAAACGCCGGACATTCAGCGCCTTTGACATAGGCATGAGGAATCGACCATGTCAGCGCATTGCGCGGCGAGACTGGCAACAGTTCGCCGTTGCTCAGGTCCAACAATCCGTTGCTGAATGGAATCACGCCGCATATCCCTTGCGGTAAAGATAGTCCGCCGGATTTCTTCAAGATGCTCAGGACGCCTGATAAATAGGCATTTTTGAACCCGATAGGGTCGGTTCCAGTGTAAACCGCCTGTGTAATCGCCTGCTCCGGGCTGGACTTCGGTACATTCCGCCAGTGATCGCCAGCGAACTCGTACCATTCGGTTATGGTGTCATCAAAAGCAAACCGATCTCCGAAATATTCGCCCAGCAACCCAGCAGCTTTGGACTCGATTATGAGCTTGGTCTTACTGCTGCCATCGGAAAGATTTTCCTCATAGGTCAAATCAGGCGGGTTTAGTGCAGGATTCCCGCTTTTAGTGCAGGATTGGTGCAGGATAGAACCCTCTGTAACCCTTGATTTTGCTGGAAGTGCAGTTAGTGCAGTCACTTTTTCAGGCTGTAATATTTTTCCGCCTTGACGTTGGTCGAAGTACTGTTAGTGCAGTCACTTTTTCAGGCTGTAATATTTTTCCGCCTTGACGTTGGTCGAAGTACTCCTCGATGCTCGAAATGTACTCGCTCATAACCAAATCCCCATCAATTGTGCCGCGGCGCGCAGCCTCTCGTTCGCCAGGCGAACCCGGTCAACGTCGGCGGCATGCAATGCGTGTCCGGTCGAGATTTGCGCCGCCGCCAGGGTGATGATGCCGGACTCACGCGCCAGGCATTTCAAAACGTCGTAAGGGTTAAAGGCGGCTGTTCTGCTGCCTTTGGCGAACGTTGGCCGTTCCGGATACAAGTCCGAAAACGTCAAGCCAACTGCTGCTAATACGTCGGCGGGATCGCAGCCGGTGAAGCAGTGAAATATGACGCGGCCTTCTTTCTCGGCCACGGTCAGGGATGGGGATTTATCCGGGTGCGCCGGGCATTTCGCGATAAAGCGGCCCGGCCCGGTGCGTTTAACGCCATCGAGGCGTGTTGTTAATTTTTCGATCATGGCAAAATCCTGTTTTGCCGAAGTCGCGCCCATCGCCGCCGAAGGGGTCATGTGATAAAATCACACTCGTCAGTTTTGGCGGAATGGATTCGCAAAGCCCCGGCCTTTGGTAGAAGGTTCGGGGTTTTTTATTGCGTAGTTCTAGCACTCACGCGATCAGCAAGCCACTGATCAACCTCAGATTCAAGAAAGCCCATCGTTCGAGGGGTGAGGGTGATTTGTTTGGGGAAGTCGCCGCGTTTGACGAGTGTGTAAATCGTAGAACGGCTCAAGCCAGTTTTTTTAATGGCTTCTGGGAGTCGGATAATTCGGGTTGATAGCTCTTGCATGGGCAATTACTCGCAAGTAATGCCATGTCGCAGACAAGCGAAAACAGCAGGCGCGACAAGGCAAATTGAAAAATTAAGTTCAATTTACGCCTGTCTCGTCGGCTGTCAGCGTCGGAGAAGACCGGCTATATTCGAATGGCCCGATGCCTTTACTATCAAAATACTCCCTGTAGGGTTTCTGTCGATAGCTCGAATATAAGCTGTTGCCCGATTCGATTCGGTCAGTTGATTTTCACCTGTCGGGTTCCGATCAACGACTTCAACGAATCAGTTATAAAAATGCTAGCACGTACAAGAGCGTCCGCGCAAGTTTTTTATGTTCCCGTCCTTTTAAATTGGATAACATCCGCGCCGGCCTTCAAGGCGTCCAGGTAATCGGCCCAGGCTTGCATCATCATTCGGCGTTCGGGTAAATGCTGCGCTCGATTGTAGGCGGCTTTGATTCGGTTCCGCTCGGCGTGGGATAGCTGGCGTTCGATCATGTCGGAATGAAATCCCTGTTCATGTAATAGGGTGCTGGCGGTGGTTCGGAAGCCGTGGGCGGTATGCTGGCCTTGGTAGCCCATGCGCCGCAAGGCCGCGCCGATCGCCTCCCGGTTGATATGCGGTTCGCCGCCAGTCTTGCCCTGGTTGCTGGCGAACACATAACGGCCCGATCCGGTCAGCGGGTAAATGTCCCGCAACAAGGCGACCGCTTGCTGGCTCAAGGGGACAATGTGCGCGTCCTTCATTTTCATCTTGTCGGCGGCGATCCGCCATTCGGCCGAGTCAAGGTCGAACTCGGACCATTCCGCCGCCGCCAGATTGGCAGGCCGGGCAAAGATCAGCGGTTGAAGCTGCAGCGCCGTTCTGACCACGAAATTTCCCTTATAGGCATCGATGTCCCGCAGTAATTGGCCTAGCGGCTTGGGCTCGGTGATCGCCGCGAAATGGCCGCGTACCGGGGAAGGCAGGGCTCCGCGTAAATCGGCGGTGACATCGCGCTCAACGCGGCCGGTGGCGATACCGTAGCGGATAGCCTGCCCAATGAACTGTTTCGTTCTGGCGGCCGTCTCCAGGGCTCCCCGGTCCACGATCCGCCGCAAGGACGCCAGGACTTCAACAGCCGACAAATCCTTCAACGGACGGTCTCCCATCCACGGGTAAACGTCTCGTTCGAAGCATTGCTCGAGGTGCTCGCGGTGGCTCTGGCTCCAGCGGTTTTTATTGGCTTCGATAAATTCCCGGGCGACTGCCGAAAACGTGTTTTCCGCGCTGCCGGCCTTTTCGATTTTGCGGGCTATACCGGGATCGATACCTTTGGCGATTTGCTCCCGCGCTTGGTCGCGTTTGCCGCGGGCATCCTTCAGACTGGTTTCGGGATATACCCCCAGGGCCAAAAGCTTTTCTTTCCCGGCAAAGCGGTACTTGAGGCGGAAATATTTCGAGCCGTTCGGGTTGATGAGCAGGAACATTCCCTTTTCATCCGCTAACTTATAAGGTTTTTCCTTCGGCTTGGCGTTCTTGCAGGCAGTATCGGATAGGGCCATTGGGGGTATCTCCTCTGGGGGTATGTGATGTACCCCAATTTATACCCCCGTGCTAAGGGGTATGTCAATGTACCCCGTTGGACTTCATTGGACATAAAAAAACCCGCTAAGCCAGTAAACTCGCGGGTTTTTGAATGTCTTTGAATCTCGTTGAATGCTCAGTTGGCGGAGAGAGAGGGATTCGAACCCTCGATACGTTGCCGTATACACACTTTCCAGGCGTGCGCCTTCGACCGCTCGGCCATCTCTCCACATTTTGAGCCCATGAGTATGGGAACCGCTAATTGTACCGGATTTGGTTTTTTTTCGCAACGACCTTGATCAGCCGCTCTCGCCGGCCGACGCGTCGAGTTCGTCCCAGCGCCGGTAAGCCTGCTCCAACGACGCGGCGGTCTGGTTCAGTTCATCCAATGTTTTCGCGATCGTCGGCTGATCGTTTTTGTAAAAATCGGCCGAATTCATCAGCGCGTTCAATTCGGCCTGCCGGCCTTCGAGTTGTTCGATCCGTTCGGGCAACTGGTTCAGCTCCTGCTGCTCCTTGTAGCTGAGCTTTTTCTTCTTGCCCGGCTGAGGCTGTTCGACTTTTTCCTTTTCCGGGACTTTTTTGACCGGCTGCGCCTTGGTTTCGGGCGCGGGCCGTTGCTCCAACCAGTCGCTGTAACCGCCGACGTATTCCTCGACCTTGCCCGTGCCGTCCAGCACGAAGACGCTGGTCACGACGTTGTCGAGAAAGGCGCGGTCGTGGCTGACCAGGAGCAGGGTGCCGTCATAGTTGACCAGCTTTTCTTCGA
>Ga0207968_100049_pt1 | contig 50175 bp, 44 predicted proteins | sample LakWasMet21_HOW5_2_FD_183867 | JGI IMG/M metagenome (GOLD analysis project Ga0207968, IMG submission 183867) | Freshwater sediment methanotrophic microbial communities from Lake Washington under simulated oxygen tension - Sediment Metagenome... | ecosystem: Environmental > Aquatic > Freshwater >...
CATTGAGTTGCCGCTCGGCGCAATACGCGGCTTGTGATAGCCCGCTACGTTGCCACGCTTCAATATGCTGACGCCATTTCGCTGTGATAGCCATGCCAAAACTCCTGACAAAAAAAGGACAGGATGCAACAGACGAAAATTATTTTATAGGCGGTACGGTTGAACGCTTACACCCAAGCGTATCGTGAGCCGTTTCAAACTAAAAGAATCGAACAAGGAATTAACCTAGTATGCCGGCTTGTCGTTACTAGGGTAATGCCTGGCATCAAAGTGGTGCGAAGAAGGAAGACAACCGCATCCGTGCTTATCCGGTTGATGCCTTTTTGGTGGATGAGCAGATCGGATGCGTCCATTCGCCGGAATAAAGTTGGGCGTAGGTTGGTACCGCTACATCTCCTGCAATGCCGAGCAGAGAGTGGAATTGAAGGGGGCCCTAAAGATAAACTGGACACAGCCTGTCCATTTTAGAAAGCGCGTCGATACAGGTTTCCTGTCTCAGTGTCGCAAACCGATCTGCATGATGCGTCGTAACTGGGAGACGCGGATGGCGATATAATGAAGCGCCATGAATTCGACTCAATATCAAAACCTGTTGGGCAAGAACTTCTAAGGATGTCTCTCCGTAGCGCTTTCGTAAACGCAACGGCCTGATGCTGACTTTATTACCCCAGGACTGGCCTAATTCAGCACCGCTATAAGTAGATAGAATCATTTCACGATCCGACAAATACAATGCATCGCCTACATTGGGATTGCAGAATTTCTTAGAGCCATCGGCTAACTGTTCCCGACGATAAAGTACCGGAGCGCCAGATTTCAAGATTTCGAGCACATCGAGCTTCACACTATGCTTTTGTTCAAACTGTTTAATTACATCGATTGATTCGTAAAACTTGCCGTCCCTATGCAATGTGATTCGTCTGGGCAATACACCATCTGATGAACGCAAATAGGTTTTCAAGCTTTTCTCAAGCAAATTCGTTAGAGCGTCATCCTGCATACGCTCGCCCTGCTGTTTATCGGCCAATTGCCAACCCAACTGAGCGCCAGAACTTAAAAACAGAAATGCAAAACCGGGAGCGCGAACATTAACGCCCCCCATATCCAGCCCGATAAATAAATCGGTTTCTCCCGGCATGTCATCGATTGCGCACAACTGCCCACCGCCTTTGCTGAATACCCCGGCAGCGACATTATTGAAATAGGAAGGACTGTAAACATTGGCCCTGTGATCGAGCCGCATAAACTGGGTCGCCAAGCCATAACTAAACGCGGTATCGCGTATTGCCACCTTATCGGACTTGCCGGTTAAACCGATCAACAAAATAGCATTCGTTGGATTTTTTTTATGCAGTCTGGCATCTAATTCATTGGCGTTTTCAACGGGGGCAGGAAATTTTTTAAGCGGTGGCAATTCCGTTTTAGTTAGCTGCCCCAAGGCCTGATAAGCATCGCATAGCAATCGTTGATTCCGTTCAGTATTGTTCTGTTTGCCGATAATGAGCGGAATAACTTGGGTTCGGGTCATGTCGCCAAAAGCCTTATATCTTAAAACATCCTGTTCTCGGCTGGATTTGGCGCCATTGGCAAATCTGAGCTTTTGTTCATACTGTAAACTCGATTTTTTCAGATTTTGATAATCCACCGGTATTAATCGGCAGTTGAAATTCGGCAGATAAAGCCCCTTTACCATTCTGGCGCTGACCTTGATTCTATCGTCCAATGACCATTTCAAATCTTTGGCCAGATTATTCAAAAAGACTGAATCGATTTTGCTCAACGTGTCAAAATCAAACATCGGCTCAAGTAAACTGGCGACGTGGTCTGCTTCGTTTTGCCCGTATTTGACTTTTATCAGAGAAGACGATGCCGCTTCTGTCAGCTGTTGAACGGACAACAACCCTTTCTCATGATGATACTCGACCAGAGATTTACCCAAATGAGGTAATGGGCTATCGCCCTTGAGGGACTCTTCAACTCTCAGGAATTCAGCGACTAAAGGCGCTTTGCCGGACTCAAAGTAACGGTGGCGCACCTTGTTAATGGATGAAATCCAGTCAGGTCTTTTGTCGATGACCCATTGCAACGAAATATCCGGCTTGGCCAACAAGCTGTGCTTGAGATGCAAGCCAATCAAAACCGTGCCATCGGCTAAAACTTCTGGAATGAGTTGTACCGAACAAAAAGCTTCCAGATAAATGCTGCGTGCTTTAATACGGGCAGAGTGTGAAGGTTCGAAAATTTCTGTATTGCCACTCGCCGCTTTTTTAAAAGCCAACTTGCCTTGACTATCTTGTGTCAGCTTCCAGGCGGCTTTGTTGATGTCCTGATTGACCAATCTTTGCAAAGCCTGTTGTTGCTGTTCTTCACCACTATCAAGTTCCAGTTTACCGTCATCTTCTAGGCTAGCTTGCAACTGAGGCAAATCGATGACGAGTTGTGAAATCGGTTTTAAGGAAATAATGCCGCGATTACCCAGATTGGTAAGCACCGCAAAACCATTAACTCTTTGTAATTCATACGCCACCTTTCGGGCCAACTTTTCACCAGATGCGGTTTCATCAAACTTTTGATAAACGATCTGATATCGGTAAACAGAATAGTGAACGAGCTTGACATCCAACTGCAGGGCGCTCAACGCTAAATTTTCCATAAATATTCTTACCTACCCGATACCATCGGAACCAGACTGCCGTCGTCATATTCCATAACCACGGTGGTGACACATAACGGGTCTTGGGGTAAATTTAAACGGAACTGCTCATAGCCGCCGTCATGGCTGCGTAGCTGATCGGGCAATGAATTGGCCAGATCTTGCAATAAGGTGCTGAAAAGATGGCTATGAGAAATGGGGTCCGATAGCATCGAAGCCGTTGCAACACCAGTGATCCTTTGGCCATTGGGCTCTAAAATCTCGAAGTTGGGCGGCACTTTGCACCATGCCGCCGACAAGAAATCAGTTCTTGATAATGCGCGCAATACAGCCAACTTTTCATCGTCATCTCCCTCCATAACGTAGGATTTTCCAGCTAAACGGAGAATGTAGCCGGCTTCATCGACATATGCCCATAAATTCAGGACTACCTCGGGGGCTGCGACGGGACTGGCCTTGGCGGTAGCGTATTTCATTTTTATTCTCCAAATTTGTCTAGGAAAAATGGGGGGAAAACGATATTTTTTAAATAATCGTGTCAGACCCCGTTTTTGAATGGTCTGATACAACTTTTGCAGAATGTCCAGCCGATCGATATTGTCCTGAAAGTAGTTCAGTGCTCCGATTAGCGAAGCGTAATCGGAGCTACACAGGTTTTCATGCGTGCGATTACGCTTCGCTAATTGCACCTACGGCCCTGATTGATTGTCTTACCGTTCTCCCTGTTTGTTATGGGTGTCTGGCGCATCGGGGCCTTTATAAACTACCCGGTCGTTTTCCCACATCACCGCATACTGGCCGAGCTTGCGTTTTTTTTCCAAAGCGTTGGCGATCGCCTTATTTAATGCCGCTTGGATGATTTGGCTTTCTTTTGAAGGGGGATTTTTGGCAAGTTTCATAAGCCGGCCTCATTTAAAAGGTGTCGATAGAAAGTATCGTGGAGGACATTGCGCTGCTCTTCTTGTTGTTCAAAGACTAATGCGGTTTCGTTCTTGGTGTTCATAAAACATGAGCAGCGATCAACCGCGTAACTGAATTCGGTAAGCAGGTTGCGCAAGCTGCGCGCAAAGCGGCGTTCAATAGCTTCCGACGGAATATTGTGACCGCCATGCGCCACTCGTTCCGCAACACGGGCTTTGGACATTTCGATCGAAGGCAAGGCCAAATAAATCAGTTCAACGTGCCAGCCGTTCGTTCGCAGGCGGTCGATCAGCTTGAGATAGCTGCGTCCTGACAATGTGGTTTCAAACGCGAAATCGTGTTTTTTCTGAATGCAGGCTGCGATTTCGCTCAGAAAAATCCGGCTGGCGGCGATTAACTCGCGCTCGGGCGCAAGCGGGGACAAACCGGCGGCGATCAAGTCGGCGTTGATAAAATAGTCACAATGAACGACTTGCGGCAGGTACTCCAGCGCAAAGGTGGTTTTTCCCGCGCCGTTATGTCCGGCTATGATCCAGCAGGTTGGCATTACAGTTCACCGGCGAAGGCTTTTTGGCTGAGTGCGTTGAAACTCATATCAGCTTTACAATTACTTATGTCTAAATTTCTATTTAAACTTCGCACACGCTGAACTACTTCATGAAATCTTTTCAATTCCGTTTCACTGGGCAACATAACCTCAAAATTTTTTAGTTCTACAGGCGAAATGTGAGGAACAGTTGTTTCAGTGGGACAACAATGTGATTCAAATGACTTTGATTTTATGCATGAATAGATAAAATCACTATAAATTGGTTTTGTCGGGCGAAGTCTGGCAACACGTTGAACTAAATAGGTTGGTTTATCGAAGTTATCAGCGATACAAACTTTAAGGCCACTCGAAATCCACGGACGATCCATCGCGAGAATAATATCTCCTTGCTTAATTAAATATTGATCTAACCCGTACGTTTTCTGTTTCGGCCAATACACTGTATCACTCCAGTGGAAGTAACCTGTTAATGTATTTGCACCACGACATAACCTAATTGCGTCATCGCTTTCTTCGACGAACTCAGAACTCTTAAACGCATATCCAGTAATTACTTCTGCCAAAGAGGTGATTTTTCCTATCTCCCACCCCTTCGGATTAGTCACCGGATCGCCGAACATGTCCAAAAACACCGCGCGGAGAAATTTGTCGGCGAGTTGGATGGCTTGCTGGTTTTTACGACGCAGGCTGTCGGCTTTGTCGAGTATCGCGGCGATGCGTTTCTGTTCAGGTAATGGCGGGAGTGGAATTTCATGTTCCCAAAACGTGTTCATTGATACCCTGGGCATTTTTGCCCCTGCCGTTTGGCTTGAAACCCAATTCACAAAGATGTTTGATTTCAAATAATAGGCAAGGTAATCTCTATCAAGCCTTTCCGGATCTGGCAACATAGGTACAAGTTCCGTTGTTCCTATACCAATACCATCTGGTAGTAAGACTTTATTTAGGTACGGCCTTAACTTTGAATAAAGCACATGCCGTTCATCGAATGCATGGGTTGAAGTGCCCGCTTCTGATAGTGGTTTTATATTCCGTTCTAAAAGCCTTCCCGTACCTGACTCAATATGGTCTAAAGTCACCTGCCAAAAGTTGTCACTTTGTTTGAAGGAATTCAGTTTAATTGGCTTAGCAGGTGCAACGTCACCTAATACACACATCGGCCAACTCACAACATCCCCTCCAACTCCTTCAATTCATCCTGAATATCAGCCACTAAACCCATCCACTGCTGCAATATCGCTTTCGGGTCTTCGTACTCTTCTTCCTGATGCACGGTTTCCTTATACCGATTCACCGACAAGTCGTATTTGTTGGCGGCAATCTCGGCCTTGCTGACCCAGAAACAGGCTTGGGTGCGGTCGTTCACTGCATCATTGGACATGCCTGATTCCCCCCTTTGTAAAAGGGGGGTTAGGGGGGATTCAGGGTCATCGGTTAAATCCCCCCCGGCCCCCCTTTGAGAAAGGGGGGAGATGGTTTGGTCGTTCGGTTTGCGGCGAATTTGCCAGGCTTGCAAAACTTTCGGTAAATCACCGGCAAAACCCAGCGGATTGCCTTGCTCGTCCTGATACAGCGGGTCGCGTTTGTCGTCCAGCGAGAAGCCGTCGTCCTGCACGTCGTAAAACCACACGTGATCGGTCGCGCCGCCTTTGGCGAAGATCAGAATCGCGGTGGCGACGCCAGCATAGGGTTTGAACACGCCGCTGGGCAGGTTGATGACGGCTTCGAGCTGATTGTTTTCGATCAACAGTTGGCGAACGGCTTGATGGGCATTGGAGGAGCCGAACAACACGCCTTGCGGCACAACGGTGGCGCTGCGGCCGCCGGTTTTCAGCATGCGCAGGATTTGCGCGATGAACAGCAGCTCGGTCTTTTTAGTTTTGACCAGGCGCAGAATCGGCGGGTTGATGGTGTCTTCGTCCAGGCTGCCTTTGAACGGCGGATTGGCCAGGATGACGTTGAAGGCGTTTTGCTCCAGCTCTTTAAAATTGTCGGCAAAGCTTTGCGCCAGGGAATCCTGATAATGAATGTCCGGGTCTTCGACGCCGTGCATGTACAGATTCATCGCGGCGATGCGCAGCATGGTGCTGTCGAAGTCAAAGCCATGAAACATCTTAGTCTTAATGTGTTGCCATTGGTTTTGGTCGAGCAAATCGCCGGTGTAGACGTTTTGGATGATGGTTTTGCCTTTTTCATCAGTGATTTCCTCGCGGACGATGCCGTGCTCGCTGCTGTATTTTTCCAGCAGATATTCCATCACCGATACCAAAAAGCCGGCGGTGCCGCAGGCCGGATCGGCAATCACTTCATCCGGTTGCGGATCGAGCAGGCGCACCATCAGTTTGATGATGTGGCGCGGGGTGCGGAACTGGCCGTTGATGCCGGCAGTGGTCAGTTTGCTGAGCAGGTATTCGTAAAGGTCGCCCTTGGTGTCGCCGGCTTCCAGCGGCAGCGCGTCGATCATTTCGATGGCTTTGACCAGCAAGCTGGGTTTGTCGATGACCATCCGTGCGTCTTTCATATAATCGCCAAAACGGCTGTCGCTGGTGTGTTCGCGAAAATGCTTGAACACTTCATCGCGCACCAGGTTGATCAAACGGTCGGCATCTTCGATATGGCTAAACTGGCTCCAGCGCAGATGCTGTTCGTTTTCTTTAAAACGACGGGTAAAGTTTCTGCCGGTGCGGGCGGCGCGTTTTTCGTCGCGGCTTTCGTTGATGTCCAGCAGTTTGGCGAACATCAGGAAGGTGATTTGTTCGATGACGGTCAAGGGGTTGGCGATGCCGCCTTGCCAGAATTCCAGCCAGAGTTTGTCGATTTTGTTTTTAAGTTCGCCGGTGATCATGTTTACCTTTTTTGCAATTGCCGGCTTTGAACCGGGCATAACGTGTTTATCAATTCGCGTCCATGCAGTTTGGGCCCCGGCAATCCCTATGCCCTTATACACAAATGCCGTCACACCCGCCGGGATGCGGGTATCCAGCGCCATGGATGGCAAGCTTCGAGCTATCCATGCAGCCTGGATTCCGGCAATCCATGCCGGAATGACGGGCTTGTGTATAAGGATATGGGCAATCCCTGCCGGGGCGACGGATTTACTAAAGTGAAAGCGAGAACCAAAGATCATCCCAGGCCGGATTAGCGCTTTCAATGAGATTGAGTTTGGCTTTGCGATTCCATTTCTTGATTTGCTTTTCGCGTCTGATGGCTGATTCCATTGTTTCATGTAACTCGAACCAAACCAGTTGATGCACCTTGAATCGTTTGGTAAAGCCTTCTGCCAAGTCATTGCGGTGTTGATAAATTCTTCCGATTAAATCGGAGGTTACCCCGACGTATAAGGTTCCGTTACGGCTACTGGCAAGTAGGTAGACACAAGGCTGTTTAATGTTCATAAACCTTTTTCGGCGCCGTCATGCCGGCAGGGATTGCCGGTATCCAGTTCACAAGGATGTGAAAGGCCTTCGCCGTCCTTGGCTTCTGGGCTCATGCCGGGCTGTCCTGCCCGGCACCCTTCGGGCGAGTGCCAATCCGCTCCCGGCGGATTGGTCCGGCAATCCCTGCCGGAACGACGTGTTTTTCTTAACTTAATGGCAGTGAGTTTACAGGGAGGTACTTTGTGTTCCATGTAATCTAATTGTACAAAATTTCATCGGGGCTGCGTTCATCTAAGATAGGTAGCGCGGCGCAGTCATGGGCAATTTTGAGCAAGGCGGCTTGTCGATCTTGCTTGGATTTTTTTGCCAATACGCTGGATAAAAAACTGGCTTCGTCGCGCAAACTTTTTTCCAATTCTTTGATGCGCTGGGTGGCTCTGGTCATCGGTAAATTGTCGGGTACATTAATCATGATTTGCATGACTGTTTCCTCTTAATTCGGTGGTGTCGGTTGTTTACCGAAGCTTTGTACAATCGACAGTAAGTCGTCGATTTGTTGTTCGTTGGTAAATAAAGCATCCAGTTCGCCGATGGCGGCAAACGGCATTTGGTAAAGATGGTCGATTTCAATCGCGCCGCTTTGGGCGATTTGGCGTTTGAGCAAGCCTAAAAACTGCACTTGGCGGGCGTTGAGACTGGGGTATTGTTGAATGAAGGCGGCAAAACGCTGGTTAACCTTATCGGCATCCATACCCACGATGGAACGCAGAATTTGCTCCAGCGGGGCGGCGGTATCGTAAAAGCTTTTTAATACCTGTAAATCCACTTCCGGATGGTGTGTGTGAATCAAGGCATTGAGATTGGCCAATTCGGCTTCGGTAACCGCTTCGCCGGCGCGGATTTTCTTGAGGACGGCATCCTGTTCGAACAGTTCCTTTAAGGCTTGCTCGACTTTGAGGCGATAGCTGGCCATATCCACCGCATTGAGGTAGGTGCTTTGTTTTTCGCGGATTTCGTCGCCGTCAGGAATGTCGACGATGGGTTTATCGACGGTTGGGCCGGTTCCTTTGTCTCGGTGTTGCATGATGCTGCGCAGTTCGACGCGTGCCTGTTCCAGTTCATCGAGTGAGGCGTTTTGCCACCAGTTTAGCTCGCGGCATTGTTTGATCAGCGCGGCCTTGCCTTTGACCTGGTTCAAGTTCATTTGCAGTTGCCAGAGCTGGCTGATGGCTTCGCCGGCCAGATCGTCGAAGGACTGTGTGTTTTGCAGTTTGTGTTGCTGAATTTGGCAGAGCAGCAAATCCCATTGGTAAGCATCGCTGTGGCCGCGCACATCCAGCCATTGCATCAGCGGGGCGATGTCGGTTTCCAGCAGCGTGACGGTATTGGGGCTGAACTGGCGCAACACGTCCAGTTGGCTCATCTGCTGTTTGACTTTCCATTTGTCCCGTACGGCGATGGTTTTGTCGTCCAGGCTGTTGATGGCCTTGTGCAGGGATTGCACCACCACATCGAAAAAATCCGGCTCGGCGTGGTGCAGGGCGGTTTTAGCCAGGCTCAGTTGTGCTTCGAACAGGCGCTGCATCAGCGATTTGCTTTGGCTGATTTCGACCTCGCGTTGTTTCAGGCCGTGGTATTCCACCACGCCCCAATGATCGAAAATCTGAAAGTGGGTTTTGTGGTTTCCGGGGCCGAACAGATTTAGGCACAACCGGGTGCCGCGTCCGACCATTTGCCAGAATTTGACCGGCGATTTGACCGGGCGAGCGAAGACCAGATTGACGATCTCCGGCACGTCGATACCCGTATCCAGCATATCGACCGAGATGGCGATGGTCAGTTGGTCGTTGCTGCCTTCGCCCTTGAAGTCGTCGATCAGTACTTCGGCGCGCGGATCGTAGTTGTCGATGACCTGGCAGAACTTGCCGGCGTATTGGGGATATAGCTCGTCGAAGAGCTTTTCCAACAATTTGGCATGCTGGTGGTTACGGGCGAAGATGATGGTTTTGCCCAGCGTTTGTCCATCGGCCTGACGAATGCCGTGTTCCATCAGGTTTTGCAGGATCTTGCGGTTGGTGTCCTTATTGAAAATAGCGCTGTCGATCTCCTGGGCATCAAAATCCAGGTTGTTGGGATCTATGCCTTGGTCTTCCAATGCGGCAATGGCTTCGGCGGACAAGGCATGGCCTTTGATGCCGTCGCGCAAAAATTGCGTGGTGTGTTTGACCACTTGATACGGCACCAGATAGCCCTCTTCGACGGCCGTTTCCAGCGTGTAATTGCTGGTGGGCTGTTTGAAGTCGCAACCGAACAATTGGCAGGTGGAACGGCTGACCATTTCCACCGGTGTGGCGGTCAGGCCGACCTGCAAGGCATCGAAGTAGCGGAACATGTCGCCGTAGATGTTGTAGATGCTGCGGTGCGATTCGTCGGCGATGATCAAGTCAAAAAAGCCTGGATCAAACGCATCGAACACTTTTATCATGGCCGGATAGGTGGCGACGAAGATGCGGTTGTGGGTATCCTGTACGCTTTTGCTGGTCAGGATGGTAATCGGGGCGGGCAGAAAGGCACTGAAAGCATTTTTGGCCTGTTTGCGCAGCTCGCGCCGGTCGCAGACGAATAATACGCGCTTCACCCAGCCGGCTTTCATACAGACATCGGCCAGGGCAATCGACAGTCGGGTTTTGCCGGTGCCGGTGGCTTGTACCGCCAAGGCTTTGCGTTGTTTGGTCTCGAAACGCTCGGTAATGCGTCTTAAGGCTTCGTGTTGATATAAGCGGTCGGCCAGGATGTCCGGCTTGGGCGAGACGGTATTGAACGGTTTGCGCTCGATGCGCTGGCGTATCTGATATTGCAAGCTGGATTTGGAATAAAAACCGTACAAACGACGCGGCGGGTAATTCTGTGCTGCATGGTCGTCCCACAGCCAGATATCGTGGCCGTTGGTGTAAAAAATGATCGGACGCTGGCCGTGCATTTTTTCCAGGCCGTCGGCGTAGTATTTGGCTTGATGGCGGCCGGTTTCTGCATCGACGGCGGTCTTTTTGGCTTCGATTACCGCCAACGGTTTGCCGTTGTCATCCCATAACACATAGTCGGCATAACCTTCGCCGCTGGTGGTGGGTTGATGCAGCACTTTTTCTTCCAGGGTGACTTGATCACTATCCTCAAGCTGCCAGCCCACTTGTGTCAGTTGCAGGTCTATTAAGTATTTACGGGTGCTCGCTTCGTTGAAATGTAAATCCAGCGCCGCTTTTTGGCCTTTGCTGGTGGCTTGTTGTTTAAGCTGCTCCAATTCCTGGGCGGTTCGCTGGAGTTGCGCGGCTTTTTCGCGTTCCGCTTCCAATTCCGCCAGCATGGCCTGCATGCGGGCTTCCTGCTTGGCGTATTGCTCCAACAAGGCTTTGCGTTCTTTTTTATAGTCGGCTTTTTCCGATTGCGCAGGTTTAGGCGCTTGGTAATCCGCTATGCTGTTTTGCTCACCATTGGCGTAGGTAATGAATAACCAACGCGCAATGTCGAAAGTTTCTTTCAATAACCACTGGGCGCTTTGTTCGCTGACCTTATCGCCATGAGCGGCTTTATTGCCGTGAATGCGTAACGCATGCAGTTTGTCGATGACGACTTTGGGCGTCACCGCTTCGAAGGCCGCGTTGGTCAGCTGTTCCATGAAGTTGGCTTGCGGCGGTCTGGGTAAACCTAGTTGGGAATAGACAATCGCCACTGAACGCTCGGCAAAGTTGCGCAATTTGGTCTGCGCGCTTTGCGGGTCGAGGGACGCATAGTGTTCGGCAAATCCGGCCAAGCTGGCCAATTCCGGCCAGACGCTTCTCAGGAATTCAAAATTCTGTGATTGCATGATGTCGATTCTATCCATGTCCCTTCTATAGCGAAGAGCGTGCCAATTTTTATTGGATGCCTAATTTGTCCATCCAGTTACTTAGGGTTTGGTAGTTGGGCAGGCCCAATAACTCCGTGGCTTTTTTCTTATTGCCGGCCGCCTGAGTCAGCGCCTGAGCAATGTATTTACGTTTTATACCATCCAGAAGGCCTTGAATATCAAGGCCTTCGCCAATGTCTGGCAGCTCGCTTGAGTTACTATTGGTTGGCCGGGTAAGCATGGCTTCCTGAATATCAAGATCGGCAATGGTATCCGAGTCAGCCCAGATCGAAGCGCGCAGTAACGTGCCGTGTAATTCACGAATATTACCTGGCCAAGCACAGTTAAGGATAATATTTTTTGCTTTTACAGAAAGTTTTTTATCAACAAAGGCTGGCTGATTGGACGCTTCGCGGTTGATCGCAGTCATCAAATGATCGACGAGCAAGGCAATGTCCCCAGTTCTCTCACGCAAGGGTGGTAAAATCAAAATGCCGATAGCCACACGATAAAACAGGTCTTCTCGAAAGCGGCCGATGGCGATGTCTTGCGCGAGGTTTCGGTTGGTCGCAGCGATAATCCGCACATCGACGGTCTTTATGGCGCTATCTCCGACTTTGCTGATTTCGCCGGACTGGAGTACACGCAACAAGCGGACTTGCGCATCTTCCGGCAATTCGCCAAATTCATCCAAAAACAGTGTACCACCATCTGCTGCTTCAAAATATCCCGCTTTATTGCTCACAGCCCCCGTGAAAGCTCCTTTGATATGGCCGAACAGTTCTGAATCGATCAAGTCTTTGGGAATGGCGCCACAATTGACGGTGATAAACGGTTTGCCCTGGCGTTGGCTGGTATTATGAATGGCCTTGGCAAACAACTCCTTACCAGTACCCGATTCTCCCATGATGAGAACCGGCACATCTCGCACTGCAATTTTTTCGGCTTTTTGGATGACGCGTAAGAAATCTTGATTTTGCGTCACGATATCGGAAAAAGCTGCCGACGGCGGCGCTTGGGCTGACGACAGTTCGGAGAGTTTTTTGTCGGCATGCTTAGCGATTTGCGGCACAAACTCGGCCGAGATGTCGAAAGGGATGCTGACAAACTCACCGCCTTTGTCTTTGGTCGATTGCACGAAACGCGTGTTGTACTTGGTTTTACCCAGCAGTATCGATACAGCCGTCATCGACGGCGTGCCGGGTGAGAGATGGATGCTGATATCCAGGTTAGGGTTACTGGCAGTGAGTTTCTGTAAATAACCGTCTACGGCATGGTGTATATCACCGAAGTCGATAGGGGAACGTAACGAGCAAGGAATGGAGGCAACTTTTATGCTGTTAAACTGAGCCAACCAGTTGATATACGCGGTCGCTTTTTGCTGGTTGTGATCATGTAATAAATGGAGCTCGTCGAAGCTGAGATTTTTGAGAGCACCTAATATCGGACCGTCGCCAATAGGCTCGCTGGTATTACCGGAAATCAGGCCTGCTGCTTTCAGGTCAGCGATTCCTAGCCATGACAATAGGATTTTTAGGTGCATCTTATTCAAAGTTTCTCTAATTACCACCAGAATAAACCTAAAGATAGCTTAACTCAATCGATGAATAAAATAATTTATAGTCGCGTAAGTTTTTTTATTGATTTTTTTTTTTTTTTGCAGTAGACGACGACTTGTGATTGGCCGCTGAGCAACAATTCCCCAACGGCTGGTACAGCTCAATATGATATAAATCCAATGGTGGCAAGCCGTTTGCCATTTTTGCGAGGCACAAAATCGTCGGGACAGACAGAATGCTTGCCATCTTCAGCTATGTTTCTCAGTGCTGCTTTACCACAAGCGGCGATGAGCTCCCGCTGCAGCAATCGAGGTTCCAATTGGCTGTGGATGATTTTTTCAAGCAAAGCTGGCTGTAAATCATCGCTAAATTGTAGCCCCCACGGATGCTGTTGCCGAATTTTTTGATAAATGGACCGAATAACGGCAGCCATTTGGTCACTGTTTGGGGACTTGACCTCAATGACCGTAAAGCGGGAAATGATGGGCTCGGGAATTAGTTCGCACGCATTGGCAGTTGCCAACCACAGGATGTGGGAACAGTCGATTGCAAGCTCCAGGCCTTCATCGACAAATACGGCAGCAGTGTCTTTCTCTAATAATTGATATAACGAGCCCAGAGGATCATAGCGTTTGTCCCCGCCGCACTTATCGATTTCATCCAACATAATCAAGGGATTTGCTTTATGACCGCGGGCAAGAGCTTCGGCAATACGTCCAGGTTTCCCATCCGCCCAATTGGACGACATGCCGCCCAGCACGAAGCCTGCGATAATGCCGGATAAACTGACTAGGTCAAAGTAAGTATCAACGATTTCAGCTAATGCCCGACAAAATGCAGTTTTACCTACGCCGGGTGGACCTACAATCAGTAAGGGATTGGCAGCGATGGCGGGGTGTTGGTTCATCAGCGCCAGTGCAAATTGTTCACGATAATACTCAATCACTTCAGCGAAGTTTGGGAACCTCAATGCCAAGGTATCGAGGTCACTTAGAATTGAGGCGGATAACTGACTGACAGGCAACAAACCGCATGTGTCGCCGAGGTAACTCAAATAACGGTCATGATTACGATACAAATTGCTTTTACGGTCATGCTTGTTCAGCATGTAGTGCATTTTTTCGGTATCGAATACCATGATGAGTTCAGGCATCTGACTCGGGTCGTATGACGTGTGTTTGACGGATGACTCTTTAGCGAGCGCTTGCGCTCGCAGAAAATGAGGAAGAGATGCGCCTGACCCACTATTTTCGGATCAAAAAGGTGATGGCATTATTGGCCATTGCCTTTTGTTGGGCGCATAAAACGGGGGAATGGAACCATCAGGTCAGGCCCTTAAAAACGAAAAAGCATGGACGACCGGAGCAGAGTTTGTTTCGCTATGGGCTGGATTATCTGACAGACAGCCTTTTGCATGGCCTCCAAAAAATTGAGGACAGGTTCAGGCTATGGGTGTTGTTTTTATGTCCGCCCGACATGATCGTCGTTGACGGACAGAATCCCGAAATAATAGCTCTCCAAACATGAGTGAGAGCCTGTGGATAAATTTTTTGTCGTGTACAGAGTAAACTAGAGACGAAAAAATGGTCGCTATTGCTTCAAACTGATCATTAGATTTTTCAATCCTCCCAAAAAGAGTCAGTTATCCATCGGACTCACGGATTTTGCAACTGATCCTTTCATAGATAGGTTTTATTACTTCAAAATGCCTGATATGTCAATCCGTCTGCTGTCGACGCACCCCCAGCCAGCCTTTGATGGATGCGATTACCAACGGTATGGCTCCGAATAGGATAAATACCAGGTCACCAGGTAGACGTAGCCATTCGATCAGTCGCGAGCGTTCGCTACCGATGTAATCAAGGCTGCGCGCGTGCCAGTACCCATGCTGGACTACATCCCAGACCTGTAACACTCCGCTGGGGAACAAGCTCATCATTAACATCAGCATCAGGCCGACGTTGGTACCCCAAAATCCGACTTTAACGTATTTCTCGATGTCGACCCAGTGTGCATGGGTGCTGGTCTGGCGCAACACGAATACCATCAGCGCAATCGCCAGCATACCGAATACGCCCATCATCGCGGCATGGCCATGGTTGGGCGTCAGTTGGGTGCCGACTTCATAGTAGCTGACGATCGGCAGGTTGATGAGGAAGCCGAAGATGCCGGCACCGACGAAGTTCCAGAAGCCTACGGACATCAAGAAGTAGAACGTCCACTTCTGGGGTATTGCTACCGATTGGCCGCAGGCATCGCAGTCACCACGTGTGGTGCGCACGAAATCCCATGCGTCCAGGGTCAGCAGCGTCAACGGCACCACTTCCAGCACCGAGAACATCGCCGACAGTGCCATATTGACGCTACTCTGGCCTGTAAAATACCAGTGATGGCCGGTGCCGATCAGACCACCTCCGAAATACAGGATGGCGTCGAGGTAAATCACACGAAGCGCGACATTTCGCCGGGTAAGTCCCAGTTGATAAAACATCAGCGCCACCATCGTGGTGGCAAAGAATTCAAAGAAACCTTCGACCCATAGATGGATGATCCAAAAGCGCCAAGTATCCACCACGGTGAAGTTGGTCTTGGCGCCGAAAAAGAGTGCCGGAATGTAAAACAGCGGAATTGCCAGGGACGCCAGCAAAAACAGCCTGACCAAAGGTTTCGATGCCGGCTCGCTCAAAGTATCTGGCTGCACCAGCTTCAATAATATCGCAAACCACACCAGCAGGCCGGCGATAAGCAGGTACTGCCACAGACGCCCGAGTTCCAGGTATTCCCAGCCCTGGTTACCAAGCCAGAACCACCATTGACCCAGCATTTGCGAGATGCCTGCCCACTCGCCTAACAGGCTGCCGCCTATGACCATGACGAAAGCGCCGAACAGTAGATGAACCCAGCCAGCGAACCAGTGTGGTTCATCGTTGCGCAGTGAACGGCCGAGAAACAAGGCCGCGGCAACATAGGCGATAGCAATCCAAAAAACCGCCGTTTGCAGATGCCAGGTGCGCATCAGATTGCTGGGAAATAGCCGTTCCAGCTGGAAACCGTAAAAACTGCCAGGATCGGCACGATAGTGCGCCACCGCACCACCCACCAAAGCCTGCGCAAGAAACAGCATTGCCATCACCACGAAAAATTTCACCAGTGCCAGCTGGCCGGCGCTGGCTTGACCAGGCAACAGATGAGGGTGCACATGCTGGCCGGTGCTAATCCAGCCAAGATAATCGAACTTGCCGAACATCAACAGTACGATTGCAATACCGGCCAGCAGCACGACGAGACTCAGCGCACTCCATAGCAGTGCGTCAGGTATCGGCGTGTTACCAACGCTGGGATCGTACGGAAAGTTGTTGGTATAGGAGTAATTCTCACCGGGACGGCTGGTCACGGAGGCCCACGCAGTCCATGTGACGAATGCGGTAAACTGGTGCAATTCAGTCGGATCGCTGATCAGCCCACGCTGGAGCCCGCCATTACGTTCGGGGTCAAGGAAGTAATCAGTCCAGTAAGCAATCTGTCGATGGTAGGCGGCAGTCTCCGGCATTGTCAGATGCAGTGTTGCGCTGGCGGCATCATAATGATTGGTTTTTAGCTCGACCGCTGTTTGTGCATACACTGCCGCCAGTTGCCCAGGCGTCAGCGCAACCAGTGGTTGTTGGTATTGCTGCTGCGCAATGACCGTGGCGGTATCCTCGCCGATACGGTGCAATGTCTCGGCCGAATAATCGGGCCCCAGATATGCACCATGCCCCCAGATACTGCCGTTGTTCATCAATCCGTATTTGAGAAAGATTGCCTGGCCTTCGCTGATGTCGTCGCCGGTAAACAGGCGAATACCTTGCGCATCAAGCACCTGTGCAGGAATCGGCGGAGCGTTGCGGTAGGCCAGTGAAGTGATGATGATCAGGCCTGCAAAGCCCAGCACCATCACGATCATCACCGTGCGCAGCCACCAGGGAGACAGCGCAGAGTCCTCTGTAGTTAAGGGATGTGCAGCAACATTCATAGTATTCTCCTTAAATAAGTACCTAATACAATCGTCATCAGTAGCCTGAAAACTCTTCCGTGCGGATGTTGTCATCGTCGACGCCCGCTTGGCTCAGTATTTGTCGCATCGCATTCACCATCGCGGGCGGGCCGTCGATGTAGTAGATGGGAAGCGTCAAATCATCAATGTATTTCAGGAGCATGGCTTTGCTGATAACCCCGGTTTCTCCATGCCACTCGCGGCCGGACTTTTCCATCTGCGTCATCGTACCGATAAAGGTATAGTTTCTGTTAAACAGTGTGGAAAAATTGCCAGTTATTGCTAATAAAGAGCGTCAAAATTTGTCAGAAGTAATTTTCATCTTGTTGTTTTTAAAGTTTCTAATGTATCACTTAACTGGAAAAACCGATGCCGAAAGTGGAAAAGTTGGAATCTTTTTTACAACTCCCACGTCTTGAGCACTCTTCGACGAAAACTAATGACACGAGTGAACCGAACAGCTACAGTTAAACTTAAACCAAACCTAGAGGTGGTACCGAAAAATTGAACAGCCGGTTAAGTGGAACGCCTGCTACTTTAGAATGTCCAGAAGGACGTTAAAACGGAGCAGAAAATGTCACTCAAAACGAGAAGAAAACATTCACCGGCGTTCAAAGCCAAAGTTGCCATGGCCGCGCTAGCGGGTGATAAAACCCTGGCGCAACTCGCGCAGGAATTTGAAGTTCACCCGAATCAGATTACCGATTGGAAACGGCAACTGACAGAGCATGCGGCTGAAGTATTTGGCAAACCCGCTGAATCGGCGTCACCCGCTGTCGATCTACAGACTTTACATGCCAAGATCGGCCAGTTGACGCTGGAAAACGATTTTTTAGAAGGCGCGCTCAACAAGGCGGGATTGCTGAGCGCAAAGCGATGATAGACCGTCACGCGAAACTATCGATTAGCCGTCAGGCAGACTTACTCAATATCTGAAGGGGCAGCATCTATTATTTGCCTAAGCCCGTCTCGGAGCGTGATTTGGACCTGATGCGGCGACTGGATGAATTGCATTTGAAACACCCGTTCATGGGTGCCAGAATGTTGCGCGATCGGAACGGCCTAAGTGAAACGTTAAATTGGCCAAATTATTGTCTGCACGTTCCTTAGTGTTATTATTTAAGTTCTTCTTTAAGAAGCTTTTTCATGGCAGATACAAGTATTTCTTCAGAGGAGGTTTTTACTTTTTAGAAAATTAATTTTGAACGTCTCTATGTGGGAGTACAAAGCCATGGGTAAAAACGTAACGCAGAAGCTTATCAAAAGCCACTTGATCGAAGGTCGTATGATACCGGGTGAAGAGATTGGTTTGAAAATTGATCAAACGCTCACTCAGGACGCAACGGGCACTCTGGTCATGCTGGAATTTGAAGCACTTGGAATTCCGCGCGTACGAACCGAGCTTTCCGCACAGTATGTGGACCACAATCTCCTCCAGGAAGACTTCAAAAACGCCGACGACCATCTGTTTTTGCGTAGTGCTTGCAAGAAATTTGGCCTTTGGTATAGCCGGCCCGGTAACGGCGTGAGTCATCCCGTACATATGGAACGCTTTGGCATGCCGGGAAAAACCTTGTTAGGCTCGGACAGCCACACCTGTGCGGCTGGTTCATTGGGGATGCTGGCAATCGGCGCGGGTGGCCTAGAGGTGGCGATGGCTATGGCGGGGGAACCTTTTCGCGTCAACATGCCGAAAATATTGGGTGTCAAATTGGTAGGGAAGCTTCCCGACTGGGTGAGCGCCAAGGACGTGATTTTGGAAATGCTGCGCAGGTACGATGTGGACGGCGGGCTTGGCAAGATCGTCGAGTATTACGGTCCCGGATTGAAAACCCTAACCGCTATGGACCGGCATGTGATCGCCAACATGGGAGCCGAACTAGGAGCCACCACGACGGTGTTTCCGGCGGACCATGCGGTTATGGCGTTTCTGAAAAGTCAGGGGCGTGAGGACGCCTTTCAGGAAATTCTCGCGGATGAGGATGCGGAATACGACGAATACGAGGAAATCAACCTCTCAGAACTGGAGCCTTTGATTGCGACGCCCAGCAGTCCGGGTAAGGTGGTACCGGTGCGCGAGGTGGCGGGCAGGGAAATATACCAGTCCTATATCGGATCGTCCGCTAATCCTGGGCTGCGGGACTTTGCCATCGCGGCCATGATCGTGGACGGCAAACAGGTACACGACCGCGTTTCATTCGACGTCAACCCCACGTCCCGACAGATATTGGAAAACATGATGTCAATGGGCATACTCGGAAAGCTCATCCATGCGGGCGCCCGCCTCCATCAGGCGGGATGCGGCGGCTGTATCGGCATGGGACAGGCTCCGGCTACGGGTCGCATTAGCCTGCGCACCGTTCCCAGAAATTTTCCGGGCCGCTCGGGCACCAAAGAAGATCAGGTTTATTTGTGCAGCCCTGAAACCGCCACCGCCTCGGCCTTGACCGGCGTGATTACCGACCCACGTACGCTAGGCATGGAGTACCCCCGTTTTATGGAGCCCGAGACCATGCTCCTCAATACCGAGATGCTGATCCCTCCTACACAGGAAAGCGAACTGTATGACCTGGAGAAAGGTCCCAATATCAAACCCCTGCCACAGTTACAACCTCTGCCCGAAACACTCCAAGGGCTAGTGCTATTGAAAGTGGGGGATGATATTTCCACGGACGAAATTATGCCGGCCGGTGCCAAGGTGCTGCCTTTTCGCAGTAATATCCCAGCAATTAGCCGGTTTGTTTTCAGCCAGATCGACGAGACGTACTATGAAAGAGCAATGGGCCATCAGCAACAGGGATCATTCGTTGTGGGCGGCGCCAATTACGGACAGGGTTCGAGCCGCGAGCACGCAGCCTTAGGTCCCCGTTATTTGGGAGTTAAGATGGTAATCGCAAAAAGTTTTGCCAGAATACATTTACAAAATCTTAGCAACTTCGGCATTCTCCCTCTGATATTTACCAATCCTGAAGATTGGAAGAAGATATCCCAAAGCGACAGGCTTTCCATTCCTAATGCGCGCAATGCCATTCGCATGGGCAATAGAGTCCAGGTAAATAATATAACTAAAGACGAGACCTATGAGACCGAACACACGTTGACGCCCTACCAGGTGGAAATGGTGCTGGCGGGTAGTCTGATCAATCTGGTTAAACAAAAAGGGCTGAACCTGGCAAAAAATCAGGCATAAAATAATAATTCCAGTCTGCTGAATCAGAGCGAACAGGTGCTATCCACCGAAAAGTGATGAGGTTCATAGCGCATCCCAACCTCGTAAATCAAGAAGGAATACTTAAATGTCAGAAAAGTCGTATCCTAAAGGGGTAGCTCCTGCACCTTCCAGTATTTACCCAACTTGGGCACCTGCTGCCAAAGACGCGGTTGGCACGGCATTAGGTACCTCACGCGTATGGTTTACCATGGCGCAGGGTATTATTACCGAGGTGTATTACCCGCGCCTGGACATTCCTCAGTTAAAAGACCTGGGTTTCATCATCGCCAACGGTACAGATTTCTGGATTGAATTACGTCGGCTGGGCGATTATATGGTGACCTGGCAGGACGATGTCATTCCGGCAATCACCATCACCCATCACCATGCCCGTTTTATGCTAACACTTAAGATATGCATTGATCCGGAACGTGATGTGCTGCTGGTCGATTTTATGTTAAAAGGGGATGCAGATCTGCAACTCTATCTACTGGCTGCACCCCGTATTGGCGAAGATGCGACTAGCAATCAGGCATGGACGGATGTGTGGGAAGGTCACCGCATGTTGTGGGCTGAGCAGGGGCCGTTCGGGATGGCTCTGACGGCTGTCGATCGTGAAGGTCGGCCAGCGCTGCTACAATGTTCAGTAGGATTAGTGGGTAGGAGCGACGGCTGGCAAGATTTTAAACTCAATAACGGCATGACATGGCACTATGCCCAGGCCGGCCCTGGCGAAGTAGCGTTCACTGCGCAATTGTCCTGCACCGGTACGTTGGCCCTGGGGCTTGCCAGCAGCCGTGAAGCCGCCGCCACATTGGTCCTGCAATCGCTGTCGACAGGTTTTGAGACGCTCTGGACAAGGTATTGCCAAGGCTGGCAGCAGTGGCTGGAGACTCTGCACTGGCCACCTGAGTTGGAGGCTTTGCTGGATTCTAAGTCCCTCATACTATTACGGCGTTCGGCAACAGTCATAAAAGTTCACGAAGATCGTACTTTCCCGGGTGCTTTTGTCGCAAGCCTGTCGGTGCCTTGGGGCGAAGCCAGCAACAGTCGGGGTGGCTATCACTTGGTATGGGCGCGCGACTTAGTCGAGACGGCAGGTGCATTGGTGGCACTTGACGATATAGCGGATGCGCAGCGGTGTTTGATTTACCTCATCGCTACCCAGCAGGCCAATGGCCATTGGCTGCAAAACCAGTGGCTGGGCGGCAAGCCTTTCTGGCAAGGTATACAGCTTGATGAAACGGCTTTCCCGGTACTGCTTGCCAGCGCCTTGGCGGAGCGAAATGCACTGGGTGAAGTACGAGTGGGCGACATGGTGCATCGGGCCCTTAGCTTCATAGCGCATGAAGGGCCTATGACTGCCCAGGATCGCTGGGAGGAAAACCCGGGCATCAATACTTTTACCGTCGCGGTAGCCATTGCTGCGCTGGTCGAAGGCAGTCGATTTCTCGCAGGGCTCGAATTAGACTGTGCGCTGATGCTGGCCGATACCTGGAACACGCGCCTGGAAGAGTATACCTGGGCAGCCAATACTACTTTGGCTCAGCAACTTGGAGTACCAGGCTATTACATGCGCAGCGCGCCGAAAGACATATTGATTCATGAAGGAGCCAAGTTTGAACATCTACTGATCAAAAACCGCGAGAATTACCCAGGGGTTGCCGCCGATGAACAGCTCGCTATCGGTTGCTTGCAGCTTGCCCGCTTTGGGCTGCGTGCCGCTGATGACCCTGCCATGGTAAGTAGCGTTCAGGCTATTGACCTGCTGCTCAAGGCCAATACGCCTAACGGTCCGGTGTGGCATCGCTATAACGGCGACGGTTATGGTGAGCATCCGGACGGAGCGCCTTTTGATGGCTGGGGGCAGGGTCGAGGATGGCCGCTTTTAACTGGTGAACGTGGACATCTGGCCTTACTGGCGGGAGAGGATGCACGACCTTATTTGCAGGCTATGGCGCAAATGACTGGTAAAGGCGGGCTGTTGCCAGAACAGGTGTGGGATAGCGTGGCCATCCCTGAGCGTGGCCTGTATCCAGGCCAACCCAGTGGCTCGGCAATGCCGCTGGTATGGGCGCACGCCGAATTCATCAAACTGGCGCTAAGTATAGCAGCAGGCGCACCAGTCGATAGGCCTGCACGTACCTGGGCCCGCTACGGCGGACGCCATCCACAACTTGATTACGCTTTGTGGCAACCACGCCAGCGTGTGAAGCAACTGGTTGCCGGTCAGGAACTGCGCGTGCTGTTGTCCGAAGCTGCACAGGTACACTGGGGTAAGAATGACTGGCAAAACCCGGCGGATGTCATCACTGAAGATTGGGGATTAGGTTACGTTGCACGGCTGCAGACCAAAGAGCTTGTTGCAGGCGAGCACATCGACTTTACCTTCTACTGGCTTGACCGCAAAGTGTGGCAAGGTGAAAATTTCCAGGTTGTCGTTATTACAGGAGATACGCCATGATGTCTTAGGAAACCTATGGAGGAGAAGGAAGTCATTATCCGGTATTACGCATCCCGGCTGCAATTCCAGCAATAGTGACCTGCAAAGCTTGCTGTACCGTATCCTGATGTTCTTTATTGAAGCGTAACCGTCTAAGCATTTCCGCCTGCAGATAATGTAAGGGATCGAGGTAGGGATTTCTTAAATTGATTGCATCCCTAAGCAATGGCTCATTGTCCAGCAAATGCGATTGCCTTTTAATCAGATTGACGCTGTCTTTTAAATTGGATAACTGTTGTCTTAATTGTTTTCCTAAAGGGTGAAGCCGGCTATCGACCAGCAACTTTTCATAATATTCAACCATGTCACTGTCGGTCTTGGCTAAGACCATTTCCACTAGATCGATATGAGTGCGGAAGAAAGGCCAGTGACGATGCATGTCCTGCAAATTTTTCAACATTTGGTCGTTTGCTCCCGCCAGCGCTTGTTCGGTACCTAGCCAGGCGGGAACCATTAATCGAATTTGCATCCAGGCAAAAGTCCAGGGAATGGCTCGTAGTGATTTGATACCTTTATCAGCACCCCGATTGTTAGGCCGACTTCCTAACGCTAGTTGACCGAGTTCCTTGATAGGCGACACTTGTTGAAAATAAATTTCAAATTCTTCGTTATCTTGGGTGAAGTGCCGATAGCTTGTTACCGCTTGGCAGGCAATTGAGGTCATCTGTTTGCGCCAAAGCGGTTTGACCTCTGGAGGCGGTAAGAGCGTTGCCTGAACAACGGCCGATACATACATACTCAGGGTTTGAGTGGTCAGTTTCGAAGTGCCAAATTTAAAACGAATCATTTCACCCTGTTCAGTAACGCGTAAGCGTCCGTTAACAGACCCCGGCGCTTGCGCAAGAATCGCTAAATGAGCCGGTCCCCCGCCGCGTCCAACTGATCCGCCTCGACCGTGAAACAACGTAAATGGCGTAGCATGTTGATGAAATAGTTTCACCAGTTGTTCCTGGGCTTGATACTGCGCCCAAGCTGCAGCTGCTTGACCGGCGTCTTTAGCTGAATCCGAGTAGCCGATCATGACTTGCTGATGATCGCCCATAATGGTCCTGTAATCGGACAACGACAACAACGAGTCGATGCATTGTGAGGCACCGGCAAGATCAACCAGGGTTTCAAACAGCGGTACAACGCTTAGATTAAGGTCGGCGCCAAATTCTTTGAGCAAAAGTTTGACCGCTAACACATCGGAAGGATTTGCCGCCATCGAAATTACATAGGCGCCTAAGTATTCGATTTGCTGTCCGGCGATTACTCGAAAAGTATCGATAACCTCATTGGTGTCAGCCGAGCCTTTCCAGCCGACTGGTAATAGTGGCCGTTTATTTCGCAGTTCCTGAAGTAAAAAAATTTGGCGTTGTTGTTCATCCCAGCTTTTGTAATTGCCCAGCTCTAGATATTGGAGAATTTCCGCCAGAACATCCGTATGTCGCGAGGCTTCTTGTCTGATATCCAGCTTGGACAAGGTTAAGCCAAAACATTGCAGTCGGCGAATGGTATCGAGCAATTCACCATTGGCAATAACACTGAGTCCCTGCTGTTCCAGTGAACGATAACATAATTGCAATGGGGCTAATAGTTCGTGGGTGCAATGATAAATATCGAGGTCAAGGGCTTTGTCGTGATCTATCTTGTATTGGCACCAATCCCGTGTTGCGCGCAGTTTGTCCTTCACCAGTTCCAGTAAAGTTCGATAGGGTTCTTCCGAATCGCCTACCATTGACTTCAGCTCCTCCGAACAAAATTGCATCGATAATTGGGCGATCAAAGTATTAACATCTTTGAGATACATCTTTGCAGCACTACAGCGACCATGAAGAATCACGCGTTCCGTCACGGCAGCCGTAACGTTTGGATTGCCATCCCTGTCCCCGCCCATCCATGAAGAAAGCTGAACTGGAAAGCGGTCTAGGGACAAGTGAGCTCCCGTACATTGTCTTATTGCCTGATCTAAGGAACGGGCAAACCGGGGAATAGCCTGCCAAAAGGAATTTTCAATAACGGCAACTCCCCACTGTGCTTCTTCGATCGGTGTCGGTCTTAGCTTTCTAATCTCATTAGTGTGCCAGACTTCCGTAATCACTTGGCGTAGTGTTCGAGTGATGTCCTCCACCTCATGAACTGATAAATCATTATGATCCAATGCTTCAAGCAATTCGGCAACGACCTCATATTTCCGGATTAAGGTTCTGCGTACTACTTCAGTAGGATGAGCCGTTAACACCAGATCAATCGATAACGCATCAATTGCCGCATAAAGTTCTTGTTGAGTAACACCTCGGCTTAATATTTCTGCCAGACTAGCATCGATTGTGTCCCTAACATCTAAGTTAGAACGTTGGCGCTTAACCGAATCATACTGTTCGGCAATGTTGACCAGGTTTAAAAACTGGTTAAATGCTTTGACGACCGGCAATAATTCATCATCAGGCAACTGGCGAAGGATTTCGATGAGAGTTTGTTTACTTTGCAATTGGCCATGCCTGGCTTGTAGCGCAAGCGCGCGGATAGTCTCAATTTTATCGAAAAACGTCTCTCCCAAATGCCGTTGAATGGTTTCTCCAAGCAATCGACCCAACAGCCGAATATTATTTCTTAAGGATGTCTGAGTATCACTCATAAGGTAACCTCTGTTATTTGCAATTTAAACCACCATGCTGCTAAGCCTCTGAATTATTGGTTTTTTAGATATTCGGGCATTTTCAAGTCAATTCTTGTTTCAAAGCTCACTTTTGTGAAGGACTCACGGCCTTTTTTACGCCTCGGTGGGCGCTCTTGACCTTGTCATTTTCCAGCAACAATAAGTTGAATACCCGCGTCGTACTTGGTTCGTTGTACTAGTAGACGAATGATAAAGCAATAAGATAGTAATCTTATTGATCGATTTTGACGTTGTTGATTGACAAATATTCGAGGCTGATTGACACTCCATAGTGTGAAATATCGTCAGGACACTGTGCACATTAACCTTGATTGCGAGCACATCCAGACGCAGATATATTCGCAGCTGTCCGTGGCGGGACATTTGACGATTTTCCTGTCGCGCAAGCGCGGCTCGTTCTGGTCGTACTACGCTCCGCGTCAATTTTCTGCTGACAGTGTGCGGAGCGCAACTGGTGGCGACTGTGATAGCGGTTTATGGGGTATTTATGCTCTGGGGTTGAGCAGTGTTCGTTTGGAGTTTTGCGCTGGTCTGATTCCTCGTGAATGATCGTGTGTAACTGCTTGAGTATCGGGTGTTTGATCCAACTGTCACGCTGCTATTGTCCAAGAAACCGATCTGTTTGACACCGCAGATCGCCAAGCAGGCTAGGACCGGGGCGAGGCTGAGCGGTAAATAAACAAACGCGAACAACGTGCTGGCATGGAGGAAAGGGTGAAGATAAAAATCAATTCCACCAATTTCCCACCAACTTCTCTGGAGACATAGCCATGTCCAATAAGCAATCACAACAACGGTATGCAATCGGCATGGTCGGTCTGGGCGTCATGGGGCGCAATCTCGTGCTGAACATGGGTGACCATGGCTTTTCGGTGGTGGGCTATGACAAGGAACCAAGCCAGGTCGAAGCCCTCAGGAAGGAATCGGCCGATCGGGACATCTGCGGGACGGAGAATATAAATGACTTCATTGCCATGCTCCGCCCACCCCGTGCGGTCATCATACTCGTGCCCGCTGGTGCGCCCGTCGATTCGGTCATCAAGGATTTATTGCCGTACTTGGACAAGGGCGATCTCATCATTGATGCTGGCAACTCCTACTTCAAAGACACCGACATGCGTACCCGCCACCTGACGGCAAAAGGCATCCAATTTCTCGGGGTGGGCGTCTCGGGTGGCGCAAAAGGTGCGCGTTACGGACCGAGTATCATGCCAGGTGAGCCGAAAGACGCCTACGAACGAGTCCGCCCCGTCTTTGAAGCTACTGCTGCGAAGGTCAATGGCGATCCGTGCGTGACATACCTCGGTTCAGGTTCGGCCGGCCACTTCGTGAAGATGGTCCACAACGGCATCGAATACGGTATCATGCAATTGATCGCCGAGACCTACGACCTGATGAAACGTGGTTGGGGCTTGAACGATGATGAAATGCATGAGATCTATGCTTTATGGGATAAGGGAGAGCTCAATGGCTATCTGGTGGAGATCACCAGTCATATTTTCTCAAAACAGGATGAGAAAACCGGTAAGCGGCTGATCTCCGAAATCCTTGATGTGGCCAAACAGAAAGGCACCGGCATGTGGACCTCACAAAGTGCAATGGAACTGCAAGTGCCGATCCCAACCATTGACCTGGCGGTCGCGATGCGGGACTTATCCGTGTTTGCGACGGAACGGGAGCTGGCCAGCGTAATTTATCAGCGATCCCAGCGGCGCTTCGTTGGCAACCGTAACCTGTTTCAGGAACAACTTGGCCGCGCTCTTTTTGCCGCGATAATCATCACCTATGCGCAGGGTATGGCACTTTTGGCGGTTGCTTCGGAAAAATACCAGTATCGCCTCGATCTTGAAGCCGTGACGCGGATCTGGCGTGGCGGCTGCATCATCCGTGCTGCGTTGCTGGAAGACATCTGCGCGGCGTTTCGAGCGAAGCACAATCTGCCGAACTTGCTACTGGATCCCAACTTGTCGCGCAAGCTCATGGAGCATCAGGAAGATTTGCGCCAAGTGGTGTGCCAAGCGGCCGAGTTAGGGGTGCCGACTCCGGGGTTGATGGTTTCGTTGGGTTATTTCGACGCTTATCGCAGCATCTGGCTGCCGGCCAATCTCATCCAGGCCCAACGCGATTATTTCGGTGCGCACACCTATGAGCGGAACGATGCCAAGGGTGCCTTCCATACGGACTGGGAAAAGGGAGAAGAAACATGAAAACGAATGTTCAATCGACCCAGCCGTGTCCATTATTTTTGGCGGAGCCGACAACTTGACTTAGCCGAAACTCTTTTCGGCGTCTCCACGCGACGGCGTCAGAAAGTTAATGGTGAAAATCGGCGAAAGGGCGAATTTGGTGGGCATGATGAGAAGAAGAGGGTACTGAGATGCACAATAACTATAAGCGCACGACGTCGGCTGATGCATTGGTGATCTTCGGCGTGACTGGCGACCTCGCCCACAAGATGATCTTTCCGGCACTCTATGCGATGGCCAAGCGTGGCGCCCTCAATGTCCCGGTGGTAGGCGTCGCCTCCTCGAAATGGAACCTGGCGCAAGTACGCCAGCAGGCGACGGACAGTATCAAGCAAGCCGGCAAGATTGATGACCGGAACGCCTTCGACCACCTGCTTTCCAAGCTCCAGTATGTGGGCGGTGATTACAACGACCCAGACACGTTCAAAGCGCTCAAACAGACGCTGGGCGATGCCCGACACCCGGCGCATTATCTTGCGATTCCACCCGCGCTATTCGCGACGGTTATCAAAGGGCTAGGGGCTGTGGGGTTAGCCAATCAGGCGCGTGTCATCGTTGAAAAGCCGTTCGGGCGCAACCTGGCCTCGGCTCGGGAGCTAAACCGCACGGCGCTGTCGGTGTTCGCGGAAGATTCGATCTTCCGCATCGACCACTATCTCGGGAAGGAGGCGATTATGAATATCCTCTATTTCCGTTTTGCCAATTCGTTTCTTGAACCGATCTGGAACCGTAACTGCGTGGCCAGCGTGCAGATTACGCTGTGCGAGGATTTCGGCGTAAAAGGCCGCGGCGCATTTTACGAAAGTGTCGGATGTTTGCGCGACGTCATCCAGAACCACCTGTTCCAGATCGTCGCGCTGCTTGCCATGGAACCGCCTGCCTATCAGGGATTTGGCGCCGTCCACAGCGAAAAAGCCAAAGTGTTCCAGGCCATACGGCCTCTGCACCCTGAAGACGTGGTGCGCGGCCAGTACTCAGGCTACCGGAAAGAGCAGGGCGTGGCTAAGGGGTCGGATGTCGAGACGTTCTGCGCCCTGCGGCTTTTTATCGATTCGTGGCGCTGGGAGGGTGTGCCATGGTACCTGCGTTCCGGCAAATGTCTGGCTGCAACAGCAGCCGAGGTTTTGGTGGAGTTAAAGCGGCCACCGCAAAGGCTGTTCGACGATTCGGCGCCGGTGGTCGGTCGGCCCAATTATCTGCGTTTTCGACTCTCTCCCAACTCCGCAGTTGCCATCGCCGCGCGTGTCAAGCGTGCAGGCAAGGAATTCGTCGGCGACCAGCGTGAGCTCTACTTGCTGGATGAACAGCCGGGACAGGAAACACCCTACGAGCGACTTTTGGAAGACGCCATGGCTGGCGACGGAGCGCTCTTTATTCGTGAGGATGCGGTAGAGGCCGCCTGGGCTGTAGTCGATCCAGTGCTTAGTGATCACCACAAGGCTCACCGCTACAAGCCCGGCAGTTGGGGGCCGAAACAAGCTGATGCGCTCATTGCGGCAGATGGAAGTTGGCACAATCCCATACCGGTTGAGAAGACAACATGACAGCAGCAAACGAAGTGGTGTTCCTGCTGGACATTGACAACACCCTGCTCGATAACGACCGCATCGTAGCCGATCTGGGCGACCATCTTGCATATGAATTTGGCGAAGAGAGCCGGGACAGATATTGGAAGATTTTCGAAGCGCTACGTATTGAACTGGGCTATGCGGACTATCTGGGCGCCTTGCAACGCTATCGTGTTGGTGCCATGAATGATCCGCGGTTGCTGCTGATGTCTGCATTTTTAGTGGACTATCCTTTTGCAGAGCGCTTGTACCCTGGCGCGCTCGACGTCATCGCATATCTCCGCCGTTGGGGAACAACGGTGATTCTGTCGGATGGTGACGTGGTGTTCCAGCCGCGCAAGGCACAACGATCGGGATTGTGGGATGCGGTCGAAGGCCGGGTGCTTATCTACCTGCACAAAGAGCAAATGCTAGATGACGTCGAGCAGCGTTACCCGGCTCGACATTACGTCATGGTGGACGACAAGCTGCGCATTCTGGCGGCAATGAAAAAGATCTGGGGAGATCGTCTGACGACCCTATTCCCTCGCCAGGGCCACTACGCGCTCGACCCAGGGAATATCGCCGCCTATCCGCCAGCTGATATAACGATTGAACATATCGGCGACCTGATCGATTACGATTTTTCCACCTTGCTCGGCATCCCCAAAGCCGACAGCACATAATAGGAGCTATCATGAAAGCCACACAACAACTGCACGATCTCGGTCAAAGCCTCTGGCTCGACAACATCACGCGCGGGCTGCTGACGAGCGGTACGCTGGGCCACTATATCAGCGAGCTTTCTTTGACGGGACTGACCTCTAACCCCACGATCTTCGATCAAGCCATCAGGAATGCCGACTTTTACGACGCAGACATTCGTAAGAAAGCACTTGCCGACAAGTCAGGCGAAGCACTCTTTTTCGAGCTGGCATTGGAAGACCTGACCCAGGCAGCCGATCTCTTTCGTCCGGTCCACGACGCCACCGGCGAAGTTGACGGCTGGGTATCGCTGGAGGTGTCGCCCTTATTGGCAGAAACTGGCCGATGCCGGCGCAAGGCCGCAACGCCTGCTGTGGGCCAGTACCGGCACCAAGGATCCAGCAGCCTCAGATACCCTTTACATTCAAGTGCTCGCGGCTCCGGATACCATCAACACCATGCCCGAGAAGACGCTTCTTGCCTTCGCTGAGCACGGTGAAGTGAAAAACGCCTTGCCGGATGATGGCGGTGATGCCGAAATGCTGCTCGCCGAGTTTGCGAGGGCAGGTGTGGACGATACGGCGCTTGCCGGCCAACTCCAGCGAGAGGGCGCGCAATCTTTCGCAAAATCATGGCGCGATCTGATGGACTGCATTGCGTCAAAAAGCGCCGTACTTACGCAGATCCATCCAAATGGAATAAAGCCATGACAATCACAACGCAACTTGACCAGCTGTGCATCAATACCTTGCGCACACTTTCCATCGATGCCGTGCAACAGGCTCAGTCCGGACATCCAGGTACGCCCATGGATGCCGCACCGACGGCCTACTGTTTATGGCAGCGTTTTCTGCGCTACGACCCGGAGGACCCCAACTGGCCGAACCGCGACCGCTTCGTGCTATCGGCCGGTCACGCGTCGATGCTGCTGTATAGCCTGCTTTATCTGTGCGAGGTCAAGGCGATGAACCCAAGCTATAAACAGGTCGGCGGTCTGGCCGTAACGCTCGACGACATCAAGCGTTTTCGCCAGGCTGGCAGCCGGTGTACCGGCCACCCCGAGTACGGATGGACCTCCGGCGTGGAGACCACCACCGGGCCGCTTGGGCAAGGCGCGGCGACCAGCGTCGGCATGGCCATCGCGGAACGCTGGCTGGCGGCCACCTATAACCGTCCCGGTTATGAGCTGTTCGAGCATAAGGTGTATGCCTTGTGCAGCGACGGCGACATGATGGAAGGGATCAGCAGCGAGGCGGCATCCCTGGCAGGCCACCTCCAGCTCGCCAACCTGTGCTGGATTTACGACGATAACCATATCAGCATCGAGGGCTCAACCCGCATCACGTTCACCGAGGATGTGGCGGCGCGCTTTCTCGGCTACGGCTGGAATGTCACGCGCGTAGCCGATGCCAACGATCTGGAGCTATTGACGCGCAGCTATAACACTTTTCTCGATACCCATGATCGTCCCACCCTGCTCATCGTGCAGAGCCACATCGGCTATGGCGCCCCGCACAAACAGGATACGCGAGAAGCTCACGGCGAGCCGCTCGGCGCTGAAGAAGTCCGACTGGCGAAGGAGTTCTATGGCTGGGATCCCGACGCCCAGTTCTATGTGCCTGACGGCGTCCCGGCGCATTTCCGGGAACAACTTGGCCGTCGCGGCGTAACGGCTCATGCCGCCTGGGAGAAACTGTTCGCTGCCTATCGCATACACTACCCGGAGCTCGCCGAGCAGATAGATTGTATGCAGCGCCGTGACTTGCCCGATGGCTGGGATAGCGCTCTACCGACCTTTCCGGCAAATACGAAGGGCATGGCGACGCGTGACTCGTCGGGCAAAGTGCTGAACGCCATCGCCGAAAAGATGCCGTGGCTGCTGGGCGGTGCGGCAGACCTGGAACCGTCAACCAAAACTCACTTAAACTTCGGGTTTGCCGGTGATTTTCAGGCGCCGGGTGAAGCTGGCGATTACCGTGGACGCAATTTCCACTACGGCGTGCGCGAGCACGCGATGTGTGCCATCAGCAACGGACTCAGCCTGTCGAATCTGCGACCTTATACCGCCAGTTTCCTGGTTTTCACCGACTATTGCCGCGGTGCGCTGAGGCTTGGCGCGATGATGGAAATTCCTGTCATCACCATCTGGACGCATGATTCGATCAGCATGGGTGAAGACGGGCCCACTCATCAGCCCGTCGAACAACTCGCATCTTTGCGCGCAATGCCCGGCATGATGGTAGTGCGCCCGGCCGACGCGAACGAGGTGGTCGAGGCCTGGCGGGTAATCATGCAACTTAAGGATCGTCCTGTTTGCCTGGTGTTGACGCGACAGGCGGTGGCGACGCTTGACCGCACCCGATACGCGCCAGCGAGTGGCGTGGCGCGTGGCGCCTACGTGCTCGCCGACGCCCTGAACCATAATCCTGACGTACTGTTGCTGGCGACCGGCAGCGAAGTTGCGCTGTGCATTGCGGCATATGAGCAACTGAAAGCAGAGGGAATCAATGCGCGCGTGATCAGCATGCCGTCGTGGGAACTGTTCGAGAGCCAAAGCCAGGAATATCGCGACAGCGTACTGCCGCCGGAGATAACCGCGCGCGTTGCCGTCGAAGCGGCGTCCAGCTTCGGCTGGGAGCGCTATACCGGCTTCGGTGGAACCATCCTTGGCCTGGATACCTTCGGACTGTCCGCACCGATGAAGGTTGTAGCACAGCACTTCGGGTTCGAGCCTGCTCACGTTGTTGCTGCAGCCAAGGAACAATTGATGCGTCACGTTTTAAGCAGTGAGATGAGGCTGTCCTGAATTTAGTCGGCGGAATTTTTTTAATCGCGCTGTGACTAAAGGTTGTGCTAGTGAAAATGCCTGGGTGCCACGAACGCAAAGGACACATCCGGTTGAATAAAAACCTATAAGCGTAGAGTTAATGGCTGTGCGCAAGCAGATACTACTTATTCCTTCGAGGAGAACACTATGCTTGTGACATTTACGACCAATGCCTATGCCGACATCACCCTATTCGGGGATGTCACGCTTTCTTTGCTGAAAATGATGGGACACAGTGCAACCGTGCCCGGTGCGATTCTGGCGGCAGATGTCCCTGCGGACCTGAGTCGGTTAACAGGTGCTGTCGAGGCAGAAAAAGCCTCCTCGCCAGTTGAGGACAAGTATGCGGAAGAGCCAGTCGTGAGCATGACTAATCGAGCGCTGCCGCTCATTAATCTTCTTGCTGCCGCAGCAAAGGCAGACTCTGAGGTAATGTGGAAATGAACATAAGTCCTTTGGCGGGGAAGAAAGTGCGGGTGCCTCCTTTGCCCGCATGGATGGCTCCGTTTGGACGACAGACAAAGATGGCATTGTTCCGGCTTTGCTGGCGGCTGAGATCATGGCCCGAATGGGCCGCGATCCCGGTGGAATCTACCGGGAACTTACGGACGAGTTCGGTGAGCCTGCCTATGACCGCGTTGAGGCATCGGCCACTGTGGAGCAAAAAGAACTGCTGGCTAAACTCTCACCCGAGCAGGTTAAACTCACCGATCTGGCGGGCGAAAAAATCCGGACTGTCATCACTCAGGCGCCGGGCAACAGTGCGCCCATCGGTGGGTTGAAGGTAATCACCGAAAGTGGATGGTTCGCGGCACGTCCGTCAGGCACCGAAGACATTTACAAAATATATGCCGAGAGCTTTCTTGGAGAGGTGCATCTACGCCACATTCTGGAGGAAGCTCAGGCCATCGTCAACGACGCTCTTGCGGGAGGGGCGTCGTCGGGAAATGGCTTGAGGACAGAACATGATTGAACCGGAAAACGCACTTGATATCATGCTACCGCCACACGCCATCGCCGACGTTTTAATTGAGTTTATTCCGAAGCCGGCAGACCAGGAGAACCCATGAGCAGCAAGAAATTAACCACTGACGCTGAGTTGGAAATGCTTCAGCTCAAATCATTCAGCTACTTTCTGCATGAGACGAATCCGGACAACGGACTGGTGATCGACAAGACTGAAGCGAATTGGCCTGCCAGTATTGCCGCTACCGGCTTTGCGTTGGCTGCTTATCCGGTGGCTGTCGAGCACGGTTTTATGTCGCGTGCTGCAGCAGTAGAACGAACGCTGACTACGCTGCGGTTTTTCTGGAACAGTCCGCAAGGTCCCGAACCCGACGCCACCGGCTATAAGGGCTTTTATTATCATTTTCTCGACATGCGGACTGGTCGGCGTGCGTGGCAATGCGAACTGTCAACGGTAGATAGCGCTTTTCTGCTGGCGGGCGCATTGACGGCGGGAGTGTATTTTGACGCGGATACGGCCAACGAGCATGAAATCCGCACCCTCGCCGACGCGCTCTACTGCCGTGCGGATTGGCAGTGGGCGCAAGACGGCGGTGCAACGGTTACGCACGGCTGGAAGCCCGAAAGCGGATTTCTAAAATACCGATGGGAAGGCTACGATGAGGCGATGTTGCTGTATATTCTGGGGCTGGGCTCGCCCGCTCATCCGCTACCCGAGAACAGCTACGTAACGTGGACTTCGACTTACAGGTGGGAACATTGTTACGGATATGACTATCTTTACGCCGGGCCGCTATTCACGCACCAGCTTTCGCATATCTGGATTGATTTTCGCGGCATTCAGGACGCGTTCATGCGCGTTAAGGGCATCGACTATTTCGAGAACAGCCGCCGCGCCACTTATGTACAGCAAAGGTACGCGATGGACAATCCGCTCAAGTTTGAAGGCTATGGCGGGTGTTGCTGGGGGATCACTGCAAGCGACGGCCTCGGCCCTGACACGATTAAAGTGGGCGGCATCGAGCGCCAATTCTTCGGTTACCTGGGGCGCGGTGTGCCCTACGGACCCGATGACGGCACCCTCGCGCCGTGGGCAGTGGTGGCGTCTCTGCCGTTCGCGCCCGAGATTGTGCTGCCTACATTGGACTATTGCATCCATCAGGTTAAATTAACAACGTCCAACCCCTACGGCTTCAAAGCGACTTTTAACCCGACCCATCCGGTAAAATCCAGCAATCCCTATGGCTGGGTATCACCTTGGCATTACGGACTTAATCAAGGGCCGATTGTTTTGATGATCGAAAACTATCGTACCGGCTTATTGTGGCGATTGATGCGAGCCTGCCCTTACGTCGTCAGCGGCTTACAACGAGCTGGTTTCGGCGGAGGTTGGCTATGAATGACCCTGTACGACTTATGCACTGGTTGAAAATACTCGATAAATCTATAGCAACGAATTCTTAATGATAGGATTTGCAGCGAGCCCGTAGGCATTGAAAACATCTGCGTGTGCGCGATGGCGAACAGACTACCTTGCGAGAAACGGACATAATAATCATTGAGGATAGATCCGTCTGATAGTTGGTTCAGGCGCCGGGTATTTAACCCCCAAGAAGGCGAATCCAATAATCTGCGAAAAGTTTTTGAGTTAGCTGTTAAGACAGTCCAGTTGGGTCCTAAGAAGCTTCTCCGAAACGCCTTGATTAATTTTTGTATGACCCGCGACGGCGAAAATTTAAGCTGGCAACGCCGCGCTTTTTCACCCGAACCTTGGAGAAACATTATGCCAGAAAAACACAACTCAGCCGTTGGGCTCTTTAGCAACCACCAGGATGCCGAGAGTGCAGTCAAGGAATTGCAGCAGTCCGGCTACGATATGAAAAAACTTTCCGTCGTAGGGAAGGACTATCACACCGAAGAAAATGTTATCGGATACTACAACACCGGCGATCGCATGGCAACGTGGGGGAAGTTCGGCCTGTTTTGGGGTTGGATTTGGGGACTCCTTTTCGGCTCCGCATTCTTACTCATCCCGGGGATAGGCCCAGTTATGGTTGGCGGCCCGTTGGTAAGCTGGATACTCGGTGCGCTTGAAACTGCTGTCGTCACCGGTGGCCTCACGGCACTCGGCGGTGCACTTGTAAGCATTGGAATCCCTAAAGACAGTGTCATTCGCTACGAAACTGCGCTGAAGGCTGACAAATTCATTCTCATTGTCCATGGAAGTACACAGGAAGTCGAAAAGGCAAAGGACATCCTGATCCAAAATAAAGCCGAAGAGGCAAACGTGCATTAAGAAATGACTATAACCGTTCATTCTTCAACGCAGCCGTTAACGAAGCGCCCTGCATGGAAAGCATTGCAGGCGCATTATCAACAGATACGCCCTTTACACCTGCGCCAACTGTTTGCGGAGGATCCTTTGCGCGGTGAACGATTCGTGGTCGATGCCTCGGGCATTTACCTGGATTATTCGAAGAACCGTATTACTGATGAAACTATGCGGTTGCTCATAAAGCTTGCTGATGAATGTGGCTTACGCAAGCGAATTAAGGCCATGTTCAATGGCGAAATCATCAACGTGACTGAACAAAGAGCTGCTCTGCACACGGCCTTGCGTGCGCCTGAAGGTGAACTGATAATGCTTGACGGCGCTGACGTGGTGGCTGAAGTCCATGCTGTTCTTGACAGGATGGCCGTCTTTTCAGAGCAGGTTCGCAGTGGTCAATGGCTGGGATACACTGGGAAATGTATTCGCAACATCGTCAATATCGGCATAGGCGGTTCCGATCTTGGCCCGGTGATGGCATACGAAGCACTGCGGCATTACAGTCAGCGCGATCTGACTTTCCGTTTCGTTTCGAATGTAGACGGCACTGATTTCCAGGAAGCTACGCGCGATCTTGATCCCGAAGCAACGCTGTTTATCATCTGTTCGAAGACCTTTACTACACTCGAAACCCTGACCAATGCCCGCGCCGCGCGTAACTGGTGTTTGGATAAGCTCGGTGACGATCATGCCATACGTCAACACTTCGTTGCCGTATCGACTAATGCCGAAGAAGTGACAAAATTCGGCATCAACACCGGCAATATGTTTGGATTCTGGGATTGGGACGGTGGACGCTATTCGATGGATTCGGCGATTGGTCTATCGACCATGATCGCCGTCGGGCCAGACAATTTCCGGGCGATGCTTGCAGGCTTCCATGCGATGGATGAGCATTTTCGCACGGCGCCATTCGAGCGGAACATTCCTGTCATCATGGGCTTGCTTAAGCTCTGGTACAACAACTTTTTCGATACCCAGTCTGTTGCCGTATTTCCTTACAATCAATATCTCAAGCGTTTCCCTGCTTACCTGCAGCAATTGACAATGGAGAGCAACGGCAAGCACGTTACGCTAGACGGTACCTGCGTCGATTATCAAACTTCACCGATCTATTGGGGGGAGCCAGGCACCAATGGTCAGCATTCCTTCTTCCAGTTACTTCACCAGGGGACCCGCCTGATTCCCTGCGACTTTATCGGTTTCTATCAGACTTTAAATCCGCTCGGAGATCAGCATGATCTGCTAATGGCAAATCTGTTCGCGCAGACCGAGGCGCTGGCTTTCGGTAAGACGGAGGCTGAAGTCAGGGCAGAGGGTACCTCTGACCGGTTGGTGCCACACCGCACATTCGAAGGTAATCGTCCGACTAGCATACTTCTTGTTGAACAGTTAACCCCTAAAACGCTCGGCTTATTAGTCGCGCTTTACGAGCACAGCGTATTTACACAGGGGGAAATCTGGAATATCGATTCATTTGATCAATGGGGTGTCGAGTTAGGCAAAGCATTGGCACAGAAAACCGCTGCCGAACTTAAAAGTGCGGACGAGCCGCAACTCGATCATGACAGTTCAACCAACGCGCTGATTAGGCGTTATCGACAGTTTAAAAGAGGGCAATCATGACTACCGGCTATAACTACCGGTTTCAACCGCTACCGTTCGACCGCCTCTAATGCGGCGGCGACCCTCTTGATGGCGAAAGAACGCGCGCAACAATCCGGTTTTACCCTAAAACGCCTGCCGCTATGTCGCCATTGAATTGTCTATCTCGCCGCTATGTCGCCATTGAATTGTCTATCTCAATGTTGGAGTAGGTGCAAGTTGGGTAATTTTGACTGAACCCCCAAAAGCATTTTGCAACGTAGATAAATATAAAAAAGAGTAAGCGGAAAGACGTTTCCACTACTTTACCTTTGAAGTTAACTGATCGATTACACCATAAGAAGTGATTTTCATGATAGCAATTATGCACGAAACTGCGGGCAGAACACTTGTAGTCAAAGCAACGGAAAGTCTCACTAGCCAAGATTACGAGAAAGTTTTTATTCCGCAACTCAACCAGCTAATAGGTAAGTTTGGAAAAATCAGAGTGGGATTCTATTTAGCCGAAAATTTTACCGGATGGGAACTTGGCGCAGCGTGGGATGATGCCGTCTTTGGTATACAACATCGACATGACTTCGAGAAAGTAGCGGTAGTAAGTGACAAAAAATGGATGGAATGGGCTACAAAAATCGGCTCTTATTTTATAGATGGTCAAATCGCTACCTGTACACCGGCAGAATTTGAGGACGCTGTGACTTGGACAAAACAATAACTGAAATCGATTTATGAGAGAAAGAATGGGCAGAAAGCGTGTGTTAATTGAAAAAACGGCAACAACAAGACAGTGACTGCTGGAGCAATATCCGACGAAACTAAATCGTTTTTAAATTTTATGCAGCAAACTGACGCCGGCGTTGCTATCAGTCAACAGCTATAGAAGAGAAGCTGGATATTGCAACAAAGCAGGCATAATAGAGCCGGGGCCGGTATTTTTAGTCGGCTAAAAGCCAATTAGATATTAAATTAAAAACAAGTGAGGAATATTATGAAAACATCACTTTACGGATTCATCTTTAAGCCGGCTAAGTACCTGATAATGTTTTTTTCATTTCTGAGTTTTGCAATCATGGCCAACGCTGTTGAAACGAACCAACCGCCTGTGCCAGTTGAAGGTCGCTTGGCCGTTACCGGTTCTGTCGTATTAAGCAATCTTATGACCTACTGGACACAGGCATTTTCAGAGCGAAATCCATTAGTCACGGTAACTATCGCTGACCCGGGCGGAACTGCAGGTATTGAAGCATTGATTAACGGCATAGCTGATATAGCACTTACAAGAACCCCAATAAGCAGTAAACAGAAAGAGGCATTTGAAGCTCGTTTCGGTTATGCACCTCATGTGATTCCGTTAATTATGGATGCTGTCGCCGTTTATGTGAATGATGCCAATCCCTTAACAAGCATTACTCTTCAAGACCTTGATTCCGTATATTCCAGCACTTACCGATGTGGCAAATCACAACCGATTCAAACATGGGGCGCATTAGGTGTAAAAGGCGCAATGGCACAGCAACCGATCGGCGTCTATGGCTTAACCGTCGCTACAGGAACCAACAGTCTGTTTAGAGAAACTGCTTTATGCGGCGGCGATTTTATTAAAGATTTTCAGGCATTGGCAGGGCCCGCCGCCGTCGTGAATGCACTGATCTCGGATGATACCGGTATAGGATTTTCCAGCAGTTCGATGACCTCGTCAGGTATCCATATGCTGGCGATTGCCCCGCATAAAGATGCTCTTGCAATAGCACCAACCCCAGATGCTATCCGTTCCGGACAATATCCTATAAGTCGCACTTTGGGCATTGCCATTAATCAGCCTAGGAATCAACCACTCTCGCCGGTATTACAAGCCTTTATAAAGTTCGTTCTATCGCCGGAAGGACAAAGCATTGCCACTAAGGCCGGTTATGTATCGTTGCCATGATTATTGGCATCAAAATTCAGCAAGTTCCAATTAGAGACGCGAATAAACGATTAATTAAATGCTAATTGCATTTGTCGGATGCAGTAATAAAAAATGAATTTGCCGATAGAAATGTTCAAAGATTATGATTTATATTGGCTTTTAACCAAAGTAAGATTGTTAGATGAAGGGGGAATTCAATGCTAAATATAGAGTTGGATGAAGTAAATGGTATTGCAACTTTGATCCCAAATGGTGCGTTATCAGAAAAAGACTTTATATCCGCTGCAAGTGTAATTGATCCATACATTGAGGAATATGGGAACCTAAAGGGCCTTATAATATATACAAAGACATTTCCTGGCTGGGAATCATTTGGTTCATTAATAAAGCATTTTCAGTTTGTTAAAGAGCACCATAAAAAAGTGTCTCATGTGGCGCTCGTTACGGACTCCGTATTGGGAGATTTCGGTGAAAAAATAGCAGATCATTTTGTATCCGCAGGAATTAAGCACTTTGCATTTGGTGAATTAAATAATGCACAAAACTGGATTTTAAATACTGAATCAAAGTAAATCATCTAACCAATAGTACAGATGCTGTTCCCAGGCGGTTTTGGAGCGCTGTCTGAGTTGCATATCAAGGGACAGCAACTTAAAGCCGAGGAATTACAATGGGCTGGGCGGCACCTGCAGTCGGTGAAAAAAGGAGCGGTGATGGATGCCTTTCGCCGCGGACTTCTCAGTCGGGCCGTCCAGGAAAAGTTGCTGGCTGATATCGACGAGTATTAGAGCGAACGATTCACCCGGCTTGCTTATTGCGTCGTAACGCTTCATCGGGCCCTGTCAATCAGCGATGGGCGTTGAAGGCAAACTGTGTGTGCTTTCCCTATTTGGGAGACACCCGACCAGCATGAGCGTCATTTTAAATTTTGTCTTGAACACGCCTACTGATCAAGTTAGAGAGTTTCACCAAAGAGATGGAGTATGATTTTCAGGCAAAGTATCTAAAAAAGGGCGAATGTCGTTTTTTGCTATTGGACGTTAAACGACTTTAAGTGCATGGCACAGCTAGGGCACATCCAGGGCACAGGGCCAAAAATGCGGTTTTGGGGCGAATGTCATAATGGCGCGCCCGAGAGGATTCGAACCTCTGGCCTCGGCCTCCGGAGTGCGTCATGTGAGTATTGCAACTTATTAAAACGCGCTGAGACTCCTTGTAATTAATAGTCTATCATCAACATAAAAGCGCCTCAACGAGTATAAATGAGTTTGGTTTTATTTGGAGTGGTGCATCATTTGGTGCATTTTTCAGACCTCATCCTCTAAATGTTATTTAATTTTTACGAACCAAATAAAGATATTCGAACGCAAAAAAACCGGGTTGCCCCGGTTTCTCTGTGAGTACTTTGCTCATCTTGGCGGACTCTACGCCTCATTTGCGTGGTTGCGAGTCATTACGGCCACGGAAATCTTGAATGGGGTGCTGGTTCCCTCAGCCGCGGGAACCAGCGTACCTGTGCTTCATTAACCGGCCTCCAGGGGGAGATAAGCCCACCCGGTTAAATCCGCGCAAGTTCTGTTATGCGCCTGGATTCTTGATCATTCCAATCCAATCAATAGGCGCTGCTTGAAAATCAAGACGGCATTTCACTTTCAGGGCGTCGGTGTCAAAATCTTGCGATTGCTCGATAAACGCGCCGCGTTGGCCCTGTAGGTAGGCAATTTCGATAGTATCGACCTGATTGAAATCAGCGGCCAAATACCAAGCCGATTCGCTGACAGCATCAAGTCTGGCATCCACGACAATTTCAAGCCCTCTGATCCAGGCATGTTGCGGCGTGTCATTCGCCTTAGTCGGATCAACCAACGAGGCAACAAACAGCTCGGCTTCTGACTCCAGGGAGGCCGGCACAATCAAGAAACGGGGGATGATGTTCAGAATTGCGCCTTGCATCCCTTTTTGTTTACGCATTATTGCTCTAGCAACACTCAATGATGTTATGGCCAATGCAGACGCCGTCATCAAATTGTTATGGCCGGCATGAAATAATGCTTTGCCGTCGGCCATGGTCGGATTGCCGGTCAAAATACTGTAAACCTTATCAGCCTCAAGCCGTGCCGCCGATCTGCCCAGCGCGTTTGGAATCTTGGTGAAGGCGTCCAGGTCGTCATTGATCATCGCTTGGCGTGTCAGGCTGACAATTTTCCCGAAAGTTTGCAGCGCAAAGCCTTCGCCTTTCTCTTCCATGGAACCATGACGATACTCGCCGTGTTCGGGGATCAAATCCAGGTTAGGGGCCTCGGACAATGCCACCCGTTTTTGCTGCTTGAAATCGGGTACGTCGGTTTGTTTAACCCATGCTCGATGGGTCGCCGGTTCGCTGTCATAGCCTGACATCAAGGATTTACTAACGGTATTTTCCAGCAATAACGGAAAATCGCTTGTCGTCATCGCCGCCTTGAATACATCGTGCGGCGTTTCTGACTTGTAGCCTAACAAGCCGCGCCGGATCGTGCCGCCCGCTTGGCTTACCATTGTTCGGGCTATGTCGGTCAACGACATACGCATCACGTCATGCGCTGCAGGGTGTGGCCGTTGTATGCGAATCTGATTTTTCAACATCAAGGCATCGATCGCCGCCGCCATAAACTCTTGATGATGATCATTGCGGCCGTATTCTACATGATGGGCTTGCGGATTGACGCGGGTTACATAGTGGCCGGCTGTCGGTTCCGCGCCACGGCCCAATTGATCCATTACCATTTCAACGGCTTGATGAACCGACATAGAACGATCATTCAAACAAGTCTCCATGATTTTGTCCAAGCCTGCGCTAGGGTATTTTTTGCAGATCCCCCCAAACCTTAACCGAATATCATCTTGGCGTACCTGCTCGGCTTTAATCGCGGCCAGCTCGTCAAGTTTGGCTTGGGTGTCGGGGTCGTGTTTTTGTTGCGCTGCTTGTGTCATCGCTTTGATCCTGTCAGGTAATTTGAAGTTTTCGAGGCCGATATACTGCGCCGCCATTTGAACTGGGTCATATATCGCATCAATTAAATTGTGTTGAAGTGCTTCTTCGGCGGTGTACCAAGTCTCGGCGTCCATGATCGCCGCGATTTCATCGGCCGGCTTTCCGGTCCTGGTGCTGTAGGCGTCAAGCATCGAGGCTTTGGCTTTGTCCAGCAAGTCGGCCTGTTTGCGAAGTTCCGCACTATCGCCGGCCATGCCGCACCAGGGGTTGTGAATCATGATGAGGGCGTTTCTGGCCATCTCCACCCGACTTCCTGCAGTGGCAATCAAAGAGGCAATGGACGCGGCCAGGCCGTCAATTTTTACGGTAGATTGGCCCCGGCGCTTGATGGCGTTATACATCGCCAGGCCTTCAAAGACAGAGCCGCCGCCGGAATTGATGCGAATGGTTAAGGCTCCTTTGGTATTGTTCATCTGATCGATGAACGCCTTCGCGCTGCCTTGCTCGATAGCGTCGTATAAATACAGCTCAGCCATGGAGAGGCCTCGGCGTCAATATCTTATGCAGCTCGGCCGGATCGCTCGGCAAGCCGGCTTCGATTACGTGTTGAAAGAGAGGGTTATTCTCGACATTGCCGGTTGCGATAATCCCCGCTAGCCTATTAAGAGCGCTTTCGTACGGCATGCCCTCATGATGTTGGAGAAAACTTAAGGCGTTTTTCAATATTCGTTTGTTCTGGGTCTCCATGACACATCCGGAAAATGCAAAAGGAAATTTGATTATCTGCGCTTTTTACTCGGTGAATAGTGGGGTGTTTTTCTGAGTAAAACCAGGCGTTCATAAATACCATTCTGAGAATTAGGAATGTTTATCCCTAATTCGACTAACTCGAATAGATTTTGAAGCAGAGCGTTTTCATGCTTCGATCGAGGATAGCGTTTGATCATTTCAAGTACGATGCCACTTTTGTCCCACAAGCTCGCACCTGGAAAGTCGTAGCAGCTTCCTGCTATCCAATTCAACAACAGATCGCGCCGTCTAATCAAAGCCCGGCGTTTGGCGCTAGGAATGCCTGGGCCCCGGAGGCCCAGACAAACGCATAGAGGTAATTCTTCTTCCTCGTGCCGTTCAACAGCGGCCCGATACCAGGCGACCAAATCGGGCGGAATCGGAAGCCCAGCTGATAACAACGCCAGGAATCTTTCATGATTACGAATCCCATTAATACCTTTTGACATGGACTTAACCCCCTTAGTATCTTCTCGAAATTAGTGAAACAACGGGGTTCGAATTACCCGCATGAGAAGCTTCATTGGAGGGACCCATCGTATTCATCAAGATCGGGGGCGACAAAGTGGTCATTCACGAGCGCTTGCGCGGTGGTTTCGTCGACTGGCCCTTGAAGGCTAATGCGATGCGATCCTTCTTCGTCAATCTCCAAGACGGCCAAGCATTGGGTATGCGGGCAATAACACGAAATGAAGTAATCCACCGCTTCCACGGCACTGAGAGCGGCTTCCTCGAGCTCGCTATAACAGGCGTGGCATAAAGTCGGCAACAATGGCTTCTCGACCGGCTTTTTGAAGGCGAAACGTTTAAACATCGCGGCCGCCTTTTTCTCCAGGAGGTCTTCAGGTTGATCGGGGGTATGGGTTAATTGTTGGGTCATCGTCTGGTCCTGATGGCTTGGTCGATCGCTTTGGAAAACTCGGTTTGCAAATGATTTTCGGTCACTTTCCTGCCCACGCCGTAAAAATCAAACCGTTTTTGATACTGCGCCTGGTCTACAAACCACAGCCGGACTTTCAGCCTTTGTCCCTTGACCCGGCTGCCGATCCCGCGCACGCGGCCAGGCTTGCCCAAGGGGAAAACCGAACCCCGCTTAGGATGTCTCTTCTTGGACTTGCGCGTGATATTTGCCTCATACCCGGGCGCTCTCCGCGCTACTCCCATGCCGGATAAGATTTGCTTCCATTGGCCACCGGTGATGTTGCCGGAGGCATTCAGTTCTTGATCCCGGCCCGGCACGGCAAACTGGCTCGCGCCCAGCAAACCGGATCTGATCAATTGCAGCTCCGAGCTTTTATGAAGCCGCGTGCCGCCTTTGATTTCCGGGGTCAGGAAATACGTTGCCGGCGTCCCGTAAGAACCGACGCTCCAGTCATCCTTGAAGAAGATACGCGCTTCCAGGTTGTTTTTCGTGGCCGGCTGAATGTATAAACTGTTCAGCGCATAGCGGGTAGGCTTGTTGAACGCCCGGCCCATTTCCGCGCGCAGTTCTTTCTGTGCCAGCTTGGCCGTTCGCGTCAAAGCCAGCGCCACCGCGAAATCGAGTTGTGATTCTAAGTTTCTAATCTGGCGCTGGGCTTCTCTATTCTCAAATGTGATTCTCAACATAGTTTTATCCTCTAAAAATGTTTCACTTTATTTACTCTGGTTCCCCGTCAAAATCAGTTTTCTCTTCGAAAGGCAACGCCGAACAGTCGAGTTCTTGCAGCCCGGCGGTTTTTCTGTCGAGACCTGAAGCGAGAATGGCTAAAACCTGATCGCGCGGCGGAGTGGCTATAAAATCGAAATCTATACTCTCCGGCATCTGGTAGGGAAAATCGCCTATGTCGGCCGGAAACTCGCGGTCACAAATAGCGTGGAAGGCGCCCCACACCAGCATGAACACCCCCAGATAGTTTTCCATTTCGCTCAGATCCTCTTCGGTGGACTCGCTGTCCACGGATTCCAGGATGACGGTCTTGAATGTCTCATCCCATATCGGCCAGAGCAGCCGGACGACTTCGCGCTTAAGCCGAGGATTCTTGAGTCCGGGCAATTGTTTTTTGGTTGAACGTTGGGCTCTGCTTTTGGCCGCGTCCTGTTTTTCCCGTAATAGCCAGGCGGCATAGTCCAAATCGAACTTGCCGTCGACGCTCAATTGGATATTGTGCTTTTTGAAGGCCTGCGACACGGCCGCCCGGCTGATGCCTAACTCGCGTGCTAAATCCGCTTGTGTTCCCAGTCTCATACAACATTACTTAACACATAGAAACTATTTGGCAAAATGCCCCCTAAAATCCGATTTGTTAGGTTAACCGTCAATTGAAAACCCATTGTTTAGTAACTTTCAAATCCACTACCTACTTTTTCAAAGGGGTTCGAATTACCCTGAGGCAGTCTCTTCGGAGGTACCTAAAGCCCCCCGCACCACTCCAAAGAAACCCAAGAGCTTGATGGATTGGGTTGTCTTTGAAAATATTTTATTCGGAACTTTGGAAACTTAGGAACATAGGCTAAAATCAATCACTTACGTTGGAAAATTAGCTGGAACTTTGCGGAAAGTTTGGTTTTACTGATCAAATCAAAAAGCTAAGTTTCCGCCTAAGTTTCCCCAAAGTTTCCGGCTGTAAGCCTTGATAATCCTCTAAGTTCCTAAGTTTCCTAAGTTCCGTTAAAGCTCGAAGCGGGTAGCGCCTCACTTGGCCCAGAACACCACCGACCCCTTACCCGGTTTTCCATCCGCCCTGGGCAACTGCTGTTGATGGATCAATGGCGGCGCCGCATTCAGCAGATGATTCAGAGCGGCCGTGATTTGTGGCCCGGTCAACTTGTGCCGGAAGGCGCTGGTAATGGCTGTCCTCGGGCATCGGGGATTGGCTCGGATGAACTCCAGCACTTCGGCAGAGGCATCATTCAACCGCTCGGCCTCGGCTTTGGCGCTGAGGGTCTGGAAGATGTAACTGACGGAAGCCTTCCAATAATTCACCCAAGCCAGGGCAGCACGGATATGCGCCGGTTCGATAGCGGATGAGCGATCGAGCAGCGCGAAGATCATCGCGAACATCCGGCAGTAGATCTCGACCCGCACCAACAAGGCGCCGGCAATGCCGGGCTGTTCAGCGGTCAGCGTGGGGTATTCGGCGCACCAAAACGTGATGGCCTCGTGTGACATCCGGATCTCTTTGGAATTGTTCGCAGTGATGTTATCTCCGATCGCGAACTTCACCGATTCGGCCACCATCCCGGCCAGGCGCTCGATTTCGGCCGCCGGCGTCGGCTGGGGCAGCGCCACCAATTTGGCGCGGACGATGTGTAGAATCACGAATCGATTCAAAAACCCGCTTTGCGCATCGACATCGCTCATCTTGGTAATGAGCTCGGGCGCCGTGATATGACCGATAATGCAGATATGCGGCGCGGATGCGCACCAACTCGCGTTCTTGACCAAGGGCGCTATATCCTTGCCATCCCAGCAGGTTCGAATCGTGGCACTCAGGGTATTTTTCTCTCGGGCAGCGGCCGCCATCGCGCCGGCAAATTCCGCCTCAATGACTAGGGTTCGCTTGTCGTCGGTGCCGCCGCCATCGTCATCATCCGTCTTGTCGCGGATCGCCCAGCCCAAGCCTTCTCCCGTACTCAAGCCGCCTTCATGGCGTTTCATTTCTGGATACTCATTGATCAAAGATTGTTCGACCGCGGCGAATATTTTGCGAACCGTAAACTCGCTGGTGCCCTTGCGTGCCTTGCCAGTGCGCCCGACCAGCAGGAAAAAGGGCCGGGCATGGCAGGTGCCGTCTCCGATGTGCTGGAAAGACACTCGGCCAATCATCGCGCTGAACGTCGTCAGGAAGTTCGCGGCCACGGCGACCGGTGATGCTTCACTGGTCCGGCACGCGACCTTGACAATTTCCAGCACCATCCCATGATAGCCTTCTTTGGCCAGCACAGGTGGGGGATTCAATAAAGCGTCATCGTCCTCCGCATTGGCAAAATAAGCCCCAGGCACAGCGGGCACGTCAACCGCCATTACGCCAGGCGCATCCATTACCCATCCGCTCATGCTGCTCTCCGTGCTTCAATCCGCATCATGGGGCCGTGCATGGGCGCATAAATTACAAAACGTGCACCGACCGCGATCAGCAACCCGCCCAAACGGGCAATAGCGCCGATCGGCTCCAGGTTGCCGAATCCGCCGATGATCACATCATGGTTAGCGGCAACCCGCCAATCATAGGCGGCAGGCTCTTCTCCGGGTGGAAGCACGATCTTGCAGCCCGGAAACCAAGTAGTTGACTGGGCTCGCTGCCAGGCCTCGCTGCCCGTGCAGACAATCAACAATCGGCCATACAGGGCAGTATCCAAATGCCTTGCGTAAGGCGGTCTTTTCGCTTTTCCAATGTTTACATTCTGTTTTGTCATGGCATTTTCCTTTGCCGGGGGTGCAATCCACCTACCAACGCTGATATAATCCGCGCTGTTCATACGGTGAATGGATTGCACGAAACCCGGCTAAATGACGGTTTAGTCGGGTTTCGGCGCTTCAAGCAGTTCTTCAACATTGATGGCTATCGAAAGGCTCATCATGTCGATGGCGTTAGCCAGGCCGCTTAAAATGTAACCATTTTTAGCAAGCTTTGAGATATCATCTTCTTCTAACGGGCATTCTCCACTATTATGAGCCCGTAATTTTTCAATGAGTTGGGCTATTGCACTGATTGCATGGGCGCCTTTGCTGATCTTTTCCGCTCTGTATTCAAAAATGAACGGTTTTATTGGGGTACGCATTTGACAGCCAGCCTCGCGCGTATCATTTTCCTCCATGCCTGAACGTGTATGATTTACACAGGAATTTATTAGAGTTTTAGCGTCCATCATTTCGCCTCCATCATGTCGGCGAATCGCTCGAACAGCTCGCTGCCGTTGTCGAAGTATTGATGAACCTCCTGACGGGTTGCGCGGGCGTCCAGTTTAAGGACGGCCATACAGTCGTCGAATAGGGTTTTGTCCAAGCCCCGCAGCGTGATAAGGTTGAAGGGAAACCGATAGCCGTTGTATAGCCCCAGCAGGAAACGGCGCACGGTCGCCGCTTGGCCGGTGTCGCCTTCAGCGATTCTAGCAAGGCGGCCTAATGCGGGAATGCCGGCCAGGGTGACAGCTTGGCGCTCAGTATCTAAATCACGAATTTGCCGAAGGAAGTCGTTAACGGCTTCCGGTTGTTGAGTTGATTTTGGGGGGATTTGGCCCTGAAATTTGGGCGCATTTGGGGTGTAAGCCATAGCGGTAGCTCCTTTGAAGAGGGATAAACCGCCGCCCTTTGCTGCAAATCGCTGGGTGGCGGACTGTATCAGGTTTGCAGTACCGGCAAAGGATCCGGCCAGCCTTTTAAGGGGCTGCCCAATACAGCCCGCCATAACAGAATCCAAACGGCACAATGCCGCCTGTGTTTTTGATGGGCATAAAAAAACCACGGTTGATCGTGGCCTTATGTGGCCTTTGTGCGGGCTGCAAATCCCGACACTCGTTTTTTGCGAGTGCGATAAAATCATAATCGACGTAGCGATAGATGTCAAACATTGACCACGCCATTTCTTTTTTCGCCGGCGTTTAATGCGGCTTGGTTTGGTATTGTCGTTGATTGGATTGTTCATGTTTATGCTCATGCTCATGAGTTGATTTATCTCAAAAAATAATCTGGTTGCCATCTTAGACCCGCAAGGCAATCCGCGCCCTGTACGCTTCGGGCCAATTGATTTTGATTAGGATTTTTGAGACAAAAGCCAAGCGGTGAACTTGGGCTCATTGATGTAGAAGCGCCGGCCTACTAGCGAGACGGCTCCAGTTTTTTCCAATCCGTTTTTATGCCGATTGCGAAGAAGCCAATCGATTTGAGGCTTTGTGAACTTGGTAGGATGCTGTTGGACGAGTTCATCAGGGGTGATGATTTCGTCTAATGTTGTTTTATCTTGGTCTGCCATAATTCCACCATTATTTAAAAATAAACAAACGCGTTTAAGCGTGTGGAAATTATGTTTAGACTAGGGTACTAGGTAAATTTAATTGCTTGCAAATAAGAGTGTAGTTTTTTGCAAGGATTACATCTTCATGAACATTTCATAACAATGTCTGGCTTTGCCCTCAGAAATATTGAGTTCTTTGGACGCAACAAAATAAGCTTTAGATTTACTGGGCATTTCCTCAATCAATTCTGCAACTCGATACCCAATACGACAAAGATCCATCTTCTCTTTATATGTCGCTGTTGGTCTATGATTTTCTTTTTCTAAATTAAATCCTTCATTAGCGTTACCTGTTTGGTAACTAGTTTTAATTGCCTCAAGAATATATTCTTCGAGAATAACGTGAGTATCAGAAGGGTAAGCGGAAATGTAGAACCCCATGGCTCTTTCTTCAAGAACTCGTTTTCTAATAAGAACATGAAGTTTCATTAAATATTTTGCCGCGTCAGTATCACCAGACTTCGCTAATTTTATAAACCCTTCAGTGTCTAATTGGTTTATTCGCCATATTTCACGAATAGGATGATCTTCTGGGATTGGCTTTTCTTCGTTAATTGCCATCAGCGCCTCTCGAGCACCAAATCTCACAAAGGACACCAAGCCAGGCGGGTGAGAAGTCCGCTTTTCGGCCGCTAAACCTAGGCTTGGAATTCGGATTATAGAGTTATTTTCAGGGACATCACACGTTCGGCAACGCGTTTTTTGTGCTCGGTTGATAAGTGCGCGTAACGCCGGGTTGTGGCCAGATCCTTGTGTCCCAGAATCTCAGCGGTTTCGTGCAATGTAGCGCCCTGCATGACCAGATAACTAGTACCCAGTCATTTTTGTACTGTCGGGTAAAGTTTTTTCAATTTTATCCGCGCATCCTCATTAGTAAATCGCCATTGCATGGGGCTTGCGATAGCATTTCGTTGATCTTGCCATGCGGCGACT
>Ga0207968_100050_pt1 | contig 50118 bp, 37 predicted proteins | sample LakWasMet21_HOW5_2_FD_183867 | JGI IMG/M metagenome (GOLD analysis project Ga0207968, IMG submission 183867) | Freshwater sediment methanotrophic microbial communities from Lake Washington under simulated oxygen tension - Sediment Metagenome... | ecosystem: Environmental > Aquatic > Freshwater >...
CATTGTCGCGACCCAACATAATCCACACCTCAAAGCCCTTTACCATCGTTTGCAAGAACGGGGGAAAACCAAAATGTCTGCCCTCGGGGCTGTTATGCGGAAATTGGTCCATTTGTGCTTCGGTGTTCTTAAAACACGCCAACCTTATCAACCTGATTATGGATCTCCGGCTTGACTTTTAAGACGGTATCTACATTCCATCAATCCAAATTATCGGTTACCGCGCCTTTCGACGCAGAGCTGACCAATTTCGCATATTTCGCCAACACGCCACGGGTATAACGTGGCGCCGGCTGTTGCCATTTGTCGAAACGGCGGGCAATCTCGTGCTCGTTCACATGCAGCGTCAACTGATTGGTTTCCGCGTCGATCGTGATCTGGTCGCCATTTTGCACGATCGCCAGCGCGCCGCCGGTATAGGCTTCCGGGGTGATGTGGCCGACCACGAAGCCGTGCGTGCCGCCGGAGAAGCGGCCGTCGGTGATCAACGCGACTTCCTTGCCAAGTCCCTTGCCCATCACCGCCGAGGTCGGCGACAGCATTTCGCGCATGCCGGGGCCGCCTTTCGGGCCTTCATAGCGGATCACGATCACGTCGCCCTTGACGATGTCGCCGTTCAGGATCGCCTGCAAGGCCTGTTCCTCGGCGTCGAAGACTTTCGCCTTGCCGGTGAAGACCAGGCCTTCCTTGCCGGTGATCTTAGCGACCGCGCCTTCGGCAGCCAGGTTGCCATAAAGCACGACCAGATGGCTGTCTTTTTTGATCGGTTGATCTAGTGGCTTGATCATGTCCTGTCCTTCCGGGTAGGGCTTGACCTCGGCCAGGTTTTCGGCCAGGGTCTTGCCGGTCACGGTCAGGCAGTCGCCGTGCAGCAGGCCGCGGTCGAGCAGTTCCTTCATCAACGGCTGAATGCCGCCGATTTCGATCAGCTCGGCCATCGAATAGCGGCCGCTCGGCTTCAGGTCAGCGACCATCGGTACATGCTTGCCGATGCGGGTGAAATCGTCCAGGGTCAGATCGACGCCGGTTGCGTTTGCCATTGCGAGTAGGTGCAAGACCGCATTGGTCGAGCCGCCGAGCGCGATCACGACCGTGATCGCGTTTTCGAACGCGGCCTTGGTCATGATGTCGCGCGGCTTGATGTCTTTTTCGAGTAGTTCCAGTACCGCCGCGCCCGCGCGTTCGCAGTCGAGACGCTTGTCTTCGGAAACCGCCGCCTGCGCGGAGCTGTTCGGCAGGCTCATGCCCAATGCTTCGATCGCGGAGGCCATCGTGTTCGCGGTGTACATGCCGCCGCAGGAGCCGGCGCCCGGAATCGCCTTCGCTTCGATAGCGGCCAGTTCCGCGTCGTCGATCTTGTTGTTCGCGCGCGCGCCGACCGCTTCGAACACCGACACGACATCGAGTTTCTTGTCTTTGTGGCAGCCTGGCAGGATCGTGCCGCCGTAAACGAAGATGGCAGGGCGATTCAAACGCGACAAGGCAATCATGCAGCCGGGCATGTTCTTGTCGCAGCCGCCGATCGCGACGATGCCGTCGAAGCCCTGGCAGCCGACCACCGTTTCGATCGAATCGGCGATCACTTCGCGCGACACCAGCGAATATTTCATGCCCTCGGTGCCCATCGAGATACCGTCCGAGATCGTGATCGTGTTGAAGATCACCGCCTTGCCATTAGCTTGATTGACGCCGCGCGCGGCATCGTCGGCCAGCCGGTTGATGTGCATGTTGCAGGGCGTGACCATGCTCCAGGTCGAGGCGATGCCGATCTGCGGCTTGTTGAAGTCTTCGTTGCTGAAGCCGACCGCGTGCAGCATTGCGCGGCTCGGCGCGCGCTCCATGCCATCGACGACCAGGGATGAAAAATGACGGGTTTTATCGCTGCCGGAATGGGCCATGTCTTATGTTCCAGGAATAATGTTCAAAAAAGGAAGAAAGGACACGGGGGTCCTTTTAAGGTCACGCGCCGGTTTGCCGGCGCGCAGGATCGATCAATAACTATCCCAACCGCTGCCTTTGCGCCGCCAGCCCAGTTTGGGCAGGATGAAGCCCAGCAGCATGCCGAGCGAGGCGACCATGCCGCCATAGAGAAACCAGTCCTGCTCGGTGCGATCCTTCAATGCCGCGTTTTCGCGTCTCAGTTGCTGGACTTCCTTTTCAGCCGTGACGAAACGTTCTTGGTAATCGTCCCGTTCGGATTTGATTCGGTTCGCTTCGGCTGCGGTTTTTTTGAGGGTGGCAAGCTCCAGGGCCAGTTGATCGCGCTCCTTGGACAGGGATTGTTCGAGCGTGGTGCCGGGCGTGATGAACTGTTTCAGTTTGACCAGTTCGAGTTTCAGCGCCGCATTTTCGGATTTGAGCGTCACGCTTTCACGGGCTGCCGTTTCCAATTCCGTTAGACTGGGCGGCTCTTTTGCGGTATTGCGGGTCGGGATAAAACCCTCCGTGCCCGCGTCATCCTGCAGGCGGACCCGAGAATAGCCGCTTTTTTTGTTCACATCGAGAAGGAGCAGTGGCGTCGCGGGCTTCAGCGCGCGCACCATGGCGCCCTTATTGCTTTCTTCGCTGCGCAATATGATGGGCGTGTCGATCACATAAACAGTCTTGGGTGCTTCCTCCGCTTCGGCGGTGCCGATCAGCAGCAAGGAAAACAGGACTAGGCGTTTCACCATGGGGATCTCTTGAGAGGGGGACAGAAGCGTCGAAATTTTAACGTTATTTGCCACAGATGAGAAATTCGAGCAGGGCTTTTTGCGCATGCAGGCGGTTTTCGGCTTCTTCGAAAACGACGCTTTGCGGACCGTCGATCACTTCGGCCGCGACTTCCTCGCCGCGGTGCGCGGGCAGGCAGTGCATGAACAGGGCGTCGGACTTCGCGGCGTGCATCATCTCGGTCGTGATTTGATAATCCTTGAAGGCGGCCTCGCGCAATTTTTGCTCTTCTTCCTGCCCCATGCTGGCCCAGACGTCGGTGACCAGCAGATCCGCGTCCCGCGCCGCATCGATCGGCGCGGCAAAAAAGCGTACATGATCGCCGGCCGCCTGGACGATGGCTTGACTCGGCCGGTAGCCGTCGGGGCAGGCGATATGCAGGCGAAAATCGAGCAGCATCGCGGCATGGATATAGGAATGGCACATGTTGTTGCCGTCGCCGATCCAGGCGACCGTCTTACCCTTGATGTCGCCGCGTTTTTCGAAATAGGTCTGCATGTCGGCCAGCAATTGGCAGGGATGCTGCTCATCGGTCAGGCCGTTGATCACCGGCACCCGGGAGTTCAACGCGAAGGTCGTCACCATTTCATGGCTGTGGGTGCGCAGCATGACGCAGTCGACCATGCTCGAGATCACCTTGGCGCTGTCTTCGATCGGCTCGCCGCGGCCGAGTTGCGTATCCCGCGGCGAAAGGAACATCGAATTGCCGCCGAAATGGGCCATGCCGGCCTCGAACGACACGCGCGTGCGGGTCGAGGATTTTTCGAAAATCATCGCGAGCACCTTGCCTTGCAGCGGACGAAAATTGGGGTCGCGATGTTGTTTGAGTTCGATTGCCCGGTTGATCAGTTTCCGGAATTCATAGCCGGTAATGTCGAGCAAACTAATGAAGTGTCTGACTTTCATAGGGTTACAACGTGTGCGGTATAGTCTTTCACAAGACTGGATAAAGTAGTGACGAGTCGTTCGATTTGCCCATCGTCGAAGATCAATGGCGGCAACAGGCGGATTGTTTTTTCATTGGTCACGTTGATCAGCAGGCCTTGCTGCAGAGCCAGCGAGACCAGATCGCCGCAGGGTCGTTCGAGTTCGATGCCGATCATCATGCCTTTGTGGCGAATCGCGACGACGCCCGGAACGCCGTCCAGGCTTTCGGAAAACGCCGCGTGGATCGCACGGCCTTGTTTTTCCGCGCGCTCGATCAGGTTGTCCTGCTCCAGCGTTTCCAGCACCGCCAGGGCCGCGCTGCACGCCAGCAGATTGCCGCCGAAGGTCGAGCCGTGGTTGCCCGCGGTCAACACCTCCGCAGCCTTGCCATGCGCGAGGCAGGCGCCGATCGGCACGCCGTTGCCCAGGGCTTTCGCGAGGGTCACCACATCGGGCAAAATGCCGTTGTGCTGGTAGGCGAGAAACTTGCCGGTGCGGCCGATGCCGGTCTGGATTTCATCGAGCATCATCAATAAATGATGCTGATCGCAAAGATCGCGTATCCGGTTCAGATAATCGGCCGCCGGCACATTCACGCCGCCTTCGCCCTGCACCGGCTCGACCAGAATCGCGACCACGCCGGGGTTTTGGAGCAGCGCCTGTTCGATCGCGGCGACATCGTTGTAAGGCACGCGGATGAAGCCTTCGACCAAGGGTTCGAAGCCTTGCTGGACTTTCGGATTGCCGGTCGCGCTCAAGGTGGCCAGGGTGCGTCCGTGGAAGCTTTTTTCCATCACGATGATCCGGGGAACATCGATGCCCAGGCTGTGGCCGTATTTGCGCGCGATCTTGATCGCGGCTTCGTTCGCCTCGGCGCCGGAATTGCAGAAAAACACGTTGTCCATGCCGCTCAAGTCGGCGAGCTTGGCGGACAGGGTTTCCTGCACCGCGATGCCGTAAACGTTCGAGGTGTGCAAGAGGGTCTCGCTTTGTTTACAGATCGCGCGGTGCACGGCAGGGTGCGCATGCCCCAGGCTGCAAACCGCGATGCCGGACAGGGCGTCCAGATAGCGCTTGCCGTCGGTGTCCCACAACCACGCGCCGTCTCCGCGCGCAAAGGTCACCGGCAGGCGTCCGTAAGTTGGCATGATGTGACTCTTCATTGCATTGGCCTGTAAACGAAAAAAACCGGCAGCGGGTCGCGGCCGGCAGAAAAAAAGGCCAGATTATAAAATTCTATTGTCTATCAGGCAAGTAGCGGCGTAAAGATTTACTTTTTTAATACGCGCAAACTTGCTAGAATCAACCCGTTTTCTTTAGTTGAGTGTTAACCAAAATGAGTGTCATTGAAAGAATCAAATCCCAGTTGGAAGCCAATGCCGTCGTCCTGTACATGAAAGGCTCGCCCGATTTTCCGCAATGCGGTTTCTCCGGCCAGGCGGTGCAGATCCTGGATGCCTGCGGCGCAAAATATGCCTATGTGAATATCTTTGAAGATCCCGAACTGCGCGAGGCATTGAAGAGCTATTCCAATTGGCCTACCTATCCGCAGCTTTACATCGCGGGCGAACTGGTCGGCGGCTGCGACATCATGACCGACCTCTATCAAAAAGGCGAACTGGCCAAAATGCTGGAGGCCGCGGCTTCCGTTTCCGGCTGATTTTCCTCGTTTTCTTCCTTTCCGATCACAGCCCCGGCGCTGCTGTAGTGGCGGGGCGATGTCTTCGCTTCCGGGCGGCGTTTCCAATACGGCATTATATTTTCCGAAATCTAAGGATTCCGGTATCCCGGTTATCGACAGGGCTCAGCGGGCTTGCTAAGCTTAAAATTTAACGCTGAGAATAGGCTGCAGATCGATGAAAGTGTCGTCATATGCGTGGCTCGAAGGTCTCGTCGCGGGTTATTTACTCTGGCTCACGCTCTGGATCGTGCTCGGCGATCAGGCCTTTGGTCTTAACTTTTATAACTGGGATCAGACTTTGGCGGCGCTGGCGGCGGCGTTGACGGCGTTTTTTGTCTCCGGGAAAAGCGCCAGTCCTTTTAAAGTCTTTCTGGTGCTTCAGGGCCTGAGTCTGCTGATGCTCGCTCTGTCCTGGGCGACCTATGACCCGGACGATGTGCATCATGCCTTCCATTTTGCCCGCGGCGATCTTCCGCCTTATTCGGCCATCGGCTATGGCGGATTTGCCTTTTTCGGCGTATGCGCCTGGGGCTATCTGGTGCTCGAACAATGGCTGCGCTATCCGCCGACGGCACTCACCCGGGCCGTTTTCGCGCTGCTCTTCGCCGGCTTGTTTTTGATCCTGGCCAATTTTTATTATCCGTTGTATTCGCCTTTAGTCGGTGAGCCGGTTGGCCGCCTCGATGCGGTGATCTCCGGCTTTGAATTTCTGATGCTGGCGCTTGGGCTGATGTGTATTCTGCTGCAGCAATCGCTGGCCCTGAACATGACCCTGTTGGGGACGGCGCTGTTGCTGGCGAGTGATTTGGCCTACAGCGACAACGATACACCGTATGGCATCGAGGCGGTCTGGATGTTCGGGCAGTTATTGATGCTGGCGGCGTTTATCGGCTTTGCCCCGCAACGGGAGTCCGCTCGCGACCAGGCCTTAGGCAAGGGGCGATCCGGCTTGTCGGCGCTGCTGATCCTGTTGTCGCTCGGCGGTTTGCTGCTGGCGGTCGCGGTCGGTTTTTTGCCGATTCATCGGGTCTGGAAATCGTTTTATGCGGTGTTGTTCGTGGTCGCGTTGGTCGTGATCGTGGTGTGGCTGACCGACCGCTTTGACGATGCGGTCGGCTATCTCAAAACTCATGTCCGGCGTCTGCTGCAAAATCGTCTGCGGGCGGACGACTGGAAAGCGGCCGAAATGCCGATCTATGCGGCACTGCAATCGACCGGGCTTGGCGTTTATTTAGACGTTCTGGACGCGTCCGCGCTGCAACTGAAGCGGGATGTGATTTTTCTCGGCCCGGAGAGGTTGTTTCCGGTGGCCTTCGCGGATGAGGGCGAGACCGGGACCCAAACCTGTTTCCTGGTGATGCCCTTCAGTTATGCCTGGTCGAACGACGTACACCAGACTCTCACCCGCGCCTGCAAGTCGCTGTCGGTGCAGGCGGTGCGCGGCGATGACGTGTTCACGCCGACCGATATCCTGGTCGATATCTGGAGGAGCCTGAATGCGGCGGATTTCGTGATTGCCGACATTACCGGCCGCAATCCGAACGTGCTTTATGAACTCGGCATCGCGCATACACTGGCCAAGCCGGTGCTGATCATTTCGCGGAACGCCGCCGACATTCCGATCGACTTGAGCACCCGGCGCGTGATCCTCTATGGCCAGAAAGAAGAAAACTGGCGCGAGGATTTGGAACTAAAAGTCAGTCAGGCCATCTCCGAAATCATCCGCGTTTATGGGTTGTAAGGGTAATAGCATGAAATTCTGGATAAATACAGCACGGGGCCTCCTTATCTTAACGGTGTTGACGGCACGGTTCTCGGCCGCGGCGGAGCAGCCGCTCGCGCCGGGTTACGGCAGTCTGCAATTCGCGTTGCCGGAACCTGGTACTTATCAGTTGCCGCCGTTGGGCGAGGCCGCCGACGGCAAGGTGCTGGACAGCCGCGGCAAGACCATGAAACTGCATGATTTGCTGGGCGGCAAGATCGTGCTGCTCAGCTTCGTCTATTCGACCTGCAACGATGTGAACGGCTGCCCGCTGGCGACCGCGGTACTGCACAAGATCAAGCAGCGCCTGGCCCGGGAGGCGGACATCGCGGCCAAGCTGCGGCTGATCACGCTCAGTTTCAATCCCGAGCATGACACGCCCGCGATGATGGCGAAATACGGCGCGGAATTTCAACAACCGGGCATCGAATGGCATTTTTTGACCACCGCATCCGAAGCCGATTTGCAGCCCATCCTGGACGGCTACCGGCATACGGTGCAGAAGGTCTATGATGCCGAAGGCAACAGCACCGGCACGTTTTCACATCTGCTGCGCGTGTATCTGATCGACCCGGAGAAACGCATCCGCAATATCTACAGCGTGTCGTTTCTGCATGCGGATACGCTGATCAATGACATCAAGACCTTGCTGACGGCCGGGCCGAAGGTTGACGTCGCGCCGGCCGCCCAGGCTGGCAAGGCATCTCTGTATCAGGCCGGCGACAACAAGTCGGACTATGACCGCGCCGATTACCAAACCCATTCGCTCGCGATCAAGGAGCGGCAGGGCAAGGCGATCGATCTTCTGGCCCATGTGCGCAAGCCGATGCCGGGTCTGCCGAGCGTCCCGGTGCCGAAGGATAATCCGCTGACCGCCGCCAAAATCAGCCTGGGCCGCAAACTGTTCTACGATCGCCGCTTGTCGCTGAACAAGACCTTTTCCTGCGCGATGTGCCACATTCCGGAGCAGGGCTTCACCAGCAACGAAATGGCGACCGCGGTCGGCGTCGAAGGCCGGAGCGTCCGGCGCAATTCGCCGACCTTGTACAATGTGGCCTATCTGACCAGCCTGTTTGATGACGGCCGCGAGACGACCCTGGAGCAACAAGTGTGGGCGCCGCTGTTGGCGCACAATGAGATGGCGAATCCGTCGATTGGTTATGTGCTGAGTACGGTCGCTCATAGCGCGGATTACAAGGGCCTGTTCCGGAAAGCCTTTGGTAGGGAGGCGAGCATGGAAACCGTCGGCATGGCGATCGCGAGCTATGAACGCACCTTGAACTCGGCCGCATCGCCTTTCGACCGCTGGTATTACGGCAAGGACAAAAAGGCGCTGGATGCACAGGCGCAACAAGGCTTCAAGCTGTTTACCGGCAAGGCGCAGTGTTCCGGTTGTCATACGATTGACGCCCAGTTTGCGTTATTCACCGATAACGGCTTTCACAATACCGGCATCGGTTACGTCGGCGCGATGGGCGGCACAGCCGGCAAGCGGCGCGTGCAGATTGCGCCGGGAACCTTCGTCGAGGTCGAGCGCGAGGTGATCGCTGTGGTTTCAGGAGGCAAGGAAAATGACCTTGGCCGTTATGAAGTGACCCAACGGCCCGAGGACCGCTGGAAATACAGAACGCCGTCGCTGCGCAATATCGCTCTCACCGCGCCCTATATGCATGACGGCAGCCTGCGGACATTGGCAGAGGTGGTGCGCTTTTATGACCAAGGCGGGCACGCGAATGAAAATCTGGACCCATTACTCCATCCCTTACAGTTGAGCAACGATGAGATCGCGGCGCTGGTCGCGTTTTTGCTCAGCCTGACCGGATCGAACACCGGCGATCTGGTGGGGGATGCCTTTGCCGCGCCGGTGGGTGACCCGCGCTAAAACTTTCTTGATTGCATTGGCCTTCGCCAAGCGACTGCATAGGTATTTATACCAATAGAGGTGCAGTCGTCTCTTATGTTAGTATTAAAAAAACATTAGATATTGCTTAATATCTGTCTTTTTCAATACTCTCGGCATAAGCATGAATACACGTGTGTCTAAAAAAATGGCGACCTCGTTTGACAGCGTCGGGGCCTCCTGTGCCATCCTGAGCGTCAATGCTTTAAATCAGCAGAGTCAGGTCGTTAATACCTTTCTCGAAGCGACCCAACCCAATGATCTTCCGCATCTCGTGATCGGAAGTAAGGTCGATTGGGTCGGTCAGGATGATTTATACGCTTTTGAGCATGATCTTGGGTGTAGGGTCGTGCCCATGTCGCTTTTGACCACGCAGGACACCGATCACCTGCGCGAGTCGCTTTCGATCGGCCAATTTTTCGAAACCGGCGTGACCTGTTTACCGGTGAGCCATCGCCTCAGCCAGGCGAGTCCGGTTTCGTTCGCGAAAGGCGCCAAAACGAGAAAATCCAAAACGAGAAAACAAGGAAACGCCGTTCGGCGTCAACCCCGACGTGATCATCAGGAGCAGCGCCAAATCGGAAGGTCCATCCAGCTCTGCATGGGTCGCCTGGGTCTGTACGCTGGCGGCTTGGCGCGGCTTGACGGGCAAGGAATCGGTCCGATCCATGATACCGGAATTTCTTGCCGCCAAGAAGTTGGGCATTAAATAGTAAAAACCGAATACCGGCCTTGCATTCGCTTTCTTCTTTCAGGCTGGTGTTATTTAGTTTCTGGGGCAACCCTATCTGCGACACGAATCGTCGAAAAAGGATCAATCATTGCTATGAATGTTTGTAAGAAACGTATAGTGGTCATCATGGGCACCCGGCCAGAGGGTATTAAAATGGCTCCGGTCGTGCATGCTTTAAGGCAACATTCCGAGGAAATAGAAACTGTAGTCATTTCGACCGGGCAGCATCGAGAAATGCTGGATCAGGTGCTTGCACTGTTCAATATCACGCCGAATGTGGACATGAACATCATGCATCATAATCAAACGTTGACAGATTTAACCGCCCGGGTGCTGCTGGCAATCCGAGAGGTGTTAACGGAATTGAAGCCCGATCTGCTGTTGGTGCAGGGCGATACAACCACTGTGTTCGCGGCGTCATTGTGTGCCTTTTATCTGAAGATTCCTGTTGCTCACGTCGAAGCCGGCTTACGTAGTCGGGATCTTTACAATCCCTATCCCGAGGAATTAAATCGGTGCCTCACTAGCAAAGTAACCGATTTACATTTTCCGCCGACGAAGCTGGCGCGCGATAATCTTCTGCAGGAAGGCATTCCGCCAGAAAAAATCGTCGTGACTGGAAATACGGTCGTCGATGCACTCGATGTTTTATTGAAGCAGCCTTATTCGTTACCGGGTTCTCCTCTGGAACATATCCCATTCGAAGGCAAGCGCGTATTGCTGGTCACGTCGCATCGGCGCGAGTCGTTTGGGGAGGATTTGTCCAACACCTGTCAGGCAATTAAAGATTTGGTCGAGCGTTTTCCGGATCTTTTGGTCGTTTACCCGGTGCATATGAATCCGCAGGTGCGAAGCACGGTTTTCGAAATGCTCGCCGATACACCGCGTGTGCTGTTGCTCGATCCCTTGGATTATTTGAATTTCGTACATTTGATGCAGCGTTCCCATTTGATTCTGACTGACTCGGGCGGCATACAGGAGGAAGCGCCAAGCCTCCATAAACCGTTGCTGGTGATCCGTCGCGTCACCGAACGGCCTGAAGCTTTTCAGGCGGGACTAGCGAAGATCATCGGCAATGTCCGCGAAACTATCGTTTTCGAGGTTAGCCGATTGTTAACCGATCAAGACGCCTATGAAAGGATGAGCAATGGCACAAACCCCTATGGAGACGGCCTTGCTTCTGAGCGCATTGCGGAAGCGGTAGTGAATTGGGCGCGCGGCGTATCCGAGTTGCTCGCCGATGACAGGCAATTCGTGCCTGACCGTGGCCGCGATAATTTGGTTCACCTTCAGGCAAGAATCGCCTGATTAATAACCTTAGGTAAGAAAGTTTATGATTCTGCTGGATTTGAATTTTAGTGACTGGGTTTCTTACTTGTTGGTATTGATGAAGGCGCTGTTGGCTTTTGTCAGTATCGTTTTTTTACTTAGCGGTCTGGACGACCTGTTTATCGATATCTGGTTCCTGTGTAGAAGCCTGTATCGCCGTTTTTTTGTGATGCCAAAATATGATCCTCTAACGACAGAACAGTTGTTGGCCAAGCCCGAACAGCCTCTTGCGGTGATGCTGCCTGCGTGGGACGAGTCGGCGGTGATACATCCGATGCTGGTCAATGCGGTGCAGAAGTTGAACTACAAGAATTACCATATTTTTGTCGGCGTTTATCCGAATGACCCGGCTACGCGCAGCGAAGTGGAACGAGTGATGGAGCGTTATGACAACATCAGTATCGCGACATGTGGCGACCCCGGGCCGACCAACAAAGCGGATTGCCTGAACTGGATTTATCAGGAAATCAGGCGCTTTGAAAAACAGCAGGGCATTCAGTTCGCGGCATACATCATGCAGGATTCGGAGGATGTGATTCACCCCCTCTGCTACAAACTGTTCAATTACATGTTCCCTCGATTCGATATGGTCCAGTTGCCCGTTATGTCGTTGCCGCGCAAAGCTTACCAATTGACCGGGGGGCATTATTTGGATGAATTTGCGCAGCTGCATTTCAAGGATCTGACTGTCCGTGAGTCCATCAACCGGAGCCTGCCGGCCGCGGGTGTGGGCTGCGCATTCAGCCACCAGGCTTTTGAGGTGGTCGCGCGAAATAACAACAACGAACTGTTCAGTGTGAATTCGCTCACCGAAGATTACGATTTCGGCTTGCGGCTCAAAAAATATAAACTTAAACAGATATTTGTTAGATTTTTTACCACGCGCACCGAGCTTCGGCGAAGTTTCTGGCATCGCCGTCCCCGGGAGGTGCAAGTACCTGAGTTGGTCTGTATTCGCGAATATTTTCCCGACCGCTTTTGGGCGGCTGTCCGCCAAAAATCGCGTTGGGTGCTTGGCATTTGCTTGCAAGGATGGGAGAACCTTGGTTGGGAAGGTGATTTTACGACCAAATACATGCTGTATCGCGACCGGAAAGCGTTGTTGACCAATATGGTCAACGTGCTGGGCTATGTGATTGTATTGGTCGTGGTTACCGTATGGATCAATACCTTGGTCAATCCGGAGGCCTATTATTATCCTCCTTTGGTGGTTCCCGGTTCCTGGTTATGGTATGTGCTGCTGGCCAATGCCATGCTGCTAATGATTCGGATCGTGGTCAGGGCATTGTTCGTCAATCATCTTTACGGCTTCGGGCAAGCCCTATTATCATTCCCGCGCATGATTTGGGGCAACTTCATCAATTTTTTTGCGACGAGCCGGGCTATTTTTCAATATGTGAAATATTTGAGCAATCACAAGTCGATCGTCTGGGATAAAACTGCGCATATCTACCCAGAGGTTGAAAGTGCTCCTAATTGACCTTCGTGTCATGTCCATATGGATTTGAAAGCATCAAATATTAGGTATTTGTACTAATTGCACTGACCTTTGTTTTGGAAGAGAATCAGGGCGGATGTAGATTATTTCTACACTCTTTAGTGTAGACCCTTTAGCCATTCGCGGACGCATTTAATAAAATGATATTCTGCGACATTTGATAAAAGAGAATCTTATGTTAAAAAATAAAAAAACCAATCTGTTCAAAATGCTATTGCTGATGATGCTGTTGAGCGGTGGTGCAGGGGCTATCTATGTGGCGATGGCGGCTGCTCCCTCAAATCAACTCAGTAATTCCAGTAACCAACCAACAAGCAACAACAAGTTTGTTATCAGGGCGGGTGAGCCGACGAAAACCAACCACCGTGGAGGCGTGAAGAGTTGGAACCTGAAGGATTTGAATGACGAGGAAAAGGAAATTAAAAAATTGAAGGAGAAGAGCGCCAAATCGAATGCAGCAGTGCAGTCGAGTACTATCACTGCCATGACTACTGCCCTTACCACCGCCATTGCTAATGCCATTACTACTGCCACTCCTAAGGCTACGGCGGCTGCCTTGCCGGCAGATGCCAAGGTATTGGTTCTGTATGACTATGTGCCAGACCAACCGTACGGTCAGCTCGGGAAGGCCTATGCCCTTATGTTGCGCAATTTGTTGGGGCATTTTTATCCTGGCGATAACAACGTTGTCATGATGCCTGTCGATAATTATGTTACCGATCTTCCGGTGCCAGCGGGAGGAACTCGGTTGGACAATTTTGACGCGACTTTCTATCTTGGCGCGTACTTTCGAGATCTTCTGCCTGCTGATTCCGCTGTTGATGTTCCTCTACCCGCACAATTTTTAGCTGACATTAAGGTCACTCAAAAAACTGTCGTGTGGTTTAAAAATAATCTTCATCAGTTGAGCCTGTGGGGCGCTCCATGGAGCGGTGGTGGTGATTTTGCCTCACATTTCGGATTTCAATTCAATGGGATTCAAAGCTATCCGGCCTCGGGCGGCGGTTTCTTCGATACCGTAGTCTATAAAGGTAAGTCGTTTGTCAAATTTTTTACGACTACGGCGGGCGGAGCCATTAATGCTGATCCCGATGCCGGCCAAACGACCATTACCAATCCTGCTTTGGCGCAAGCCTTTGTACCGATCAGAAATTCGACATCCGGCGTGCAAATGCCCTATATAGTCAAGAGCAATAACTTCTGGTACGTCGCCGACACTCCTTTTACCTATATTGGGCCACGCGACCGCTATCTAGTGATGGCCGACGTTTTGCACGATATATTCCACATCGATAGTACCAATACCATCTACAATGGCATCGATCACTCCGAAAAACATATAGCGATGGCCCGCTTCGAGGATATGTCGTACTTGACTGATTTCGGTACATTTAAGACGTTAGTTGATTATATGAATTCGGTGAATGCGACCGTAAATAAGCCGAAGATACCTTTTTCAATGGGCATTATTCCTCATTACCTGGATCCGGCTGGTGCTTATAACAACGGTATTCCTCAGAATATTCCTCTCGCCCAGGCTTGCAATTTAAAGAAAGCAATCAATTACGGCTTGCAAAATAATGCCGGCGCGGTTATTCAACACGGATTTACTCACCAATATAATGAGCCTAACCCATGGAACGGCGTGAGCGGAAATGATTTTGAGTTCTGGCGCGTAACATTATTAGCGGATGGTGCGACGAGAGATCTTAACGAGCCGATAGAGGAAGATTTGCTAAGTGATACGTGGTCTCCAGCTCGGGTCAATCAAGGTAAAACAGAATTGATGACCCCAAGTGCCGCAGTCGTCAATAAGCGTGGCGTTGTCACTTGCCCAGCAAGTCCTGGATACGCGCCATATGCTTGGGAGATCCCACATTATCAGGGTTCGGAGCACAGCTATAGAACGACTGCGGTAATCTATCCGAAAGCGTATGAGCGTGCCGTGTACTATACCGCACCGGTTCCAAACCTTGACCCGCTTGATCCGTTGCGTGATGTTGATGCCGGCCAATTCTTTCCATATGAAATCAAGAAAGACTTTTATGGTCGCCGGATATTGCCTGAAAACCTGGGTAACATTGAATATAACATCTGCAACCTTGATCCCGCTTCCTGCGCAAGCTATGGCTGGAATGAGTTGCTGACAAATGCCGACTACGGTCTGGTTGTTCGGGACGGATTTGCTTCCTTCTTTTTCCATCCTTTCTGGCTGGAAAATTTCCAAGGCTATAATTTTAATGCCTTGGCGGATTTTAAAAGTCTGATCAATGGCATCAACAATCTTTCCATTACCAATAATGGGACAACCTACAAATACAATTGGATACGCGCTGATCAATTGTAAAATAACTTCAGATCGAAGCAGCCCCGGTGGAGAAGCGTCACGTGCGTTTATCCCCGGGGTTTTTCGTTTGCCGTTATTTCACTGTCAACACACGGAGCGACTCCCCGAGCTGTTTATTAAAAGATCGAATCGTATTTGTGTCACCGGTTCTGCTCTAATTTATTCCTGGCCGAGGATCGAAAGGGCTGCTATTTATAACGATCCAGAATACGGTTTCAACAATCTCAATTAATGTGGTGGAGACTATCTAAATGGGTATTTTATCGTTTACTCGTACCATCGCCATGGTAACGGCGATCAGCGTTTCGTATGTTGCACCGGTTGATTCGGGAACTGTTTCCTTTCTGTTTTTCGATGAGGCGGGTAACCAGCTTACCTATGACCAAATCGTCAACCGCATGACCAACGGCCATGTAGAAGATGCCCTCAGTGAGGGGACATTTGACGTTGACACCCTGCGAGCCTTGACTGTGCGTAAGAGCTATCAGAAGGGAGATGCAGTCGCCGTACCTTTCAATAGAACCGGCAAGAGGCAGGGGTGGATGGTGCATTGGGACACCCAGAATACGGGCTACTCTTCGTTTCTTCTGGACAACGGAGGAGCAGGCTTTGCGAAGAAGAAGACCGTCATCTTCAATGAGCGTTTGGCAAAAGACGTACAACGCCAATTCAACGCGTCCTACCTTAGTCGGCAGCTTCGGCTGCCGCAATCAGGAGACTATTGGGACCTCAAAACCAGTGCGGAAGCCTGTATGGAGCGGTTGAACGCCGCGAGCACCGACAGCGAGAAAGGAAGGATCGGACAGGAATGCGTGGATTGGTACGCGCAGGCCATGGCAACCATGCTGCGCGATGACGGCAAGGCGCAGGCCGTTAAGTTAGGCGACGACGCCGTCTGGGGTGTGAGCATCGGGGATGACTCTCTCCAGAACTACCAGCAAAAGATCGATGACCTTGTCGACCTGATTCCGAACCCGGCACATCGATGGGCGCGGCTGATTATGTATGACACGTCGGATAGCTATTTCGATTCCATCGGCACGCTTTTGAATTATGCCACACAGAAGCACGTGAAAACGATGGGACAATTGTTCGACAGTTCAGCGATGGGGAGCCTTTCCCTCAATACCTTCAAAAAAAGAGTCAACGCCGCTCTCAATCGGATGGATTTTAGACAATTCACAGCTTGGGAAGTGGGTAACGAAGTGAATGGTGATTGGCTGGGGACCCGTGTGCCTACCAAGATCGCCTATGCGGTGAAAGCAATACGCAACAATGCTGACCATAAAAATAAATTCATCTGCCTTACTTTCTACTGGTTAGGCATGGAGGATAGCAAGAAAACCAGTCTCTTTAACTGGATTCATACTAAAATAATGAAGAGTTATTACAAAAAGCGGATCGTTAATAATATCGATTGCGTGACGTTGAGTGTCTACACGGATCAGCAGCCGCTGGGTTTTTCTTGGGATCTCGTGATGAACCAATTGTCGAGTCTTTTCCCAGGCAAAAAGGTGATGCTTGGGGAGCTCGGCTATGTCGATCCGTCAGCGGAACTCTATTTCGGCGAAGGTAAATTGCGAGATCCCGGTCGTCAGACCTTGCCCAGCCTTGCCGATGCGTACATTCGCGCTCGTTATCCCGCAGCCTTCTCGACACCGGTGAGTGAAGCATACGGGGGGGGATTTTGGTGGTATTATGACCTCGAGATGGCGGGCAAGCAAAACCTGTGGCATTCACTGCACGATACATACTGCGAAACCTATGGAACTTGCTAGGCGGCGTTCTAAATTAATTGATTTCACGGCTCAGAAAGTGTATTTTGCCAATCATGGGGGAACTCAAAATGAGGGGGTTTGCTGTTTTGCATGATGACCAATAATAAAACGTCAAGCCCCCCGCGCTTGTGAACGTGCGGTTGTAAAGATCGCAATGGGGTGGGCTTTTTTTCAGAAACGGAAGTCGTTTCGTCGCATAGCCGCCCCTTAGGCCATTCTCTACTTGGTCTCCACAGTACTCTCATGCCGTTATACATAAATGCCGTCACCCCCGCCGGGATACCCGAAGGGCACAAGAGCGGGTTCCAGTGCCAAGGATGGCAAGCCTTAAACGTCCCTGTAGTCTGGATTCCGGCAGTCCCTGCCGGAATGACGGACTTGTGTATAAGGGCATGCAGTACTGGCTTAGTCGAGAACTCGTTTGAGAAGTATTTACGCGTAGTCTTCATCACCCTCGCAGTTTCAATCCTGACAATCTGCTTCTGATCCACGTCCTTTGTCTTACTCGCTTTGGCCAGAAAATAATACTTCGGCTTAGGATGTAGCGAGTTGTGCGTGGCGCGATGCCCAAGGCTTTGATAACTCAAGGAAATGAAGAAAAGTCATAAGTTTATGTTGCTAGCGTTTTACCAAGCCTATAACCTATACAGAGGCTGAGTCTTGGTTTTTTGACAGCAAAAACCGGTAATTTTTTGATAAAAATTTGGATAAAAAAATGTTCAAAAGTCGAAAGCGCAGTTCGAAAGGTTATTTGGAATCGGGTTTGTGCGGGTTCACGGGTATCGGATGCTGCGTATTGTCGATGACGACACTCGCTGCGGAACCCGCTGGCACCGATGTGAATCGCTATCTTGATAAGATTCAGATCAACAGGACAGAGAATTTTCTCCAGCGTGAAATACGCGAATACAGCAGCTATCCCCATCTGGACAAAGCGCAACGACTGGCCAAGTCCGGCAAAACCGAAGAGGCGATCGCCGAATTCGAACGTTACCTTAGCATCGATCCTTTAGATGCCAAGGCAAGAATGGCTTACAGCATGTTTCTCTATAAAAGCCGGCATTACATGCAAGCCGTCGAGCAACTGGATGTGATACTCAAAAGCCATCCGGAACTGATTCCGGCATGGCTGTACCGCGGGCTCGCCAAGCAGACACTGGAGGACTATCGGGGCGCCAGCAAGGATTTTGAAACGGTCATGGAGAGCCCGGATGCACAACCCAATGACCGCCGCTTTGCGCTCAATTCGATGACCGATATCAGTATTGGTCATGAACAATACCCGCAAGCGCTGGCCTTGCTAAAACAATTGTCAACAATAGACCGTAGCTTCGAAACCTATTTTCGCCAAGGCGTTGTGCTGGAAAAACTGTCGCGATTACCCGATGCGATTTCGGCGTATGAAACCGCGTTGAAGCTGCCAAATACCGAATCCGAGCGGTTGCGGGGCATGCGGGCAATCGCCGAAGCCTCCGCCAAATTGCGCAATTGGGAAGACGTCAAACGCAGCAATGAGCAGATTCTTCAATTAGCACAGGATGACGCGCATGCGATGCGCAGTATGGCCTATGCGTCATATAACTTGAAAGATAGAGACGGTGCGATTAAGTGGATAAAAAATGTTCTGGCAAAAGAGGATAATAGCCAGGACAGAGAGTTTCTGGCCAATCTGTTGACCGAATCGCGCCAATACCAAGCCGCCTGTACCGAATATTTGAAGCTGTCCGATACGTTTAAAAAAACCGACGATCGCCAGCGGGTGCTGATGGCGCTGGGCTATTGCTATCAGCACTTGGACCGACAGCAAGATGCGGCCACCGCTTTCCGTCAAGCGTCCGTGATTGGCGAAGGTCGGCAGAGTCTCGAGGCCCTGGCTATGGCGCAGGAGGCGAGCGGTCAATCAGATGCCGCCATTGAAACGTATCGGCGTTTGCTCAATATTTCGCCTGACACTCAGGAGCGGCTGAAGTTTGCCAATTTGCTGAATGCGAAGAAACGCTATCAGGAAGCTTGTGTCGAGTATAAAAGTGTACTTCCGAACATGAAGGAGGGCAAAGATCGCTACGAGGTACTGATGGCTTTGGGCTATTGTTACCAACACCTGAATCGAGAAAACGAGGCGGCTGACGCTTTCCGGCAAGCGGCCGCGATGAGCGATGAGCCGCGTAGTCTCGAAGCACTAACCGCCACGCAGGAAGCGACCGGCAATACCGCCGCTGCCATTGAAACCTATCGACGTTTGTTGAAAGTCAGTCCGACCGCACAAAACCACTTAAAATTGGCGAATCTCTATCGGGCGAGTCACGACAATGCGCAGGCATTGGTGCATTACGAAAATGCCTTGAAGCTGGGGTTGCCGGGGCAGCAACAAGCCAGCGCATGGGCGCAAATGGGGATGACGCATTATGATATGGGTAATTATGCCAAAGCGCGGGACTCTCTTGAACGTGCCGACGCGATCACGCCAAACGATCCGACGCTGCTTTATGCATTAGGCGAAACTGCAAGCAAAAACGGCGAATCCGAAGCCGCCCTGCGCTATCTGCAAAAAGCTGCCGCGATCAAGCCTACGACGCAGGGTTTAAAAGCATTGGCCGATCTGAATGTAAAGCTTGGATTCTGGCAAGCGGCCGAAAAAATTTATCAGCAATTGCTGGCCGGTAATAAACTTTCTCTGAGTGACCAAGCCAAGGTTTTGGAGGGCCTTTCATACGTATATACCCAGTTGGGACAGGATGATGTTGCCGCCCACTACCTTGATAAAGCGATTGTTGCCGGCAGAGACTTTCAAGATACACATAAGAATCTGGGCTTCATATTGTTTAAACAACAACGCTGGAACGAGGCCCTGGAGCAGTTTGCCAAGGCATTGGAACACAAGCCAGAGCCTACCACGCTGATCGCGATGGGGCAGGTCTATCACAAATTGAACAGGCCGAAGGAAGCGATTGCCCGTTTCGAAGAGGCCAGATTATCCGAATCACAACTGCAGCCGAATGAAAGGAAAGCGCTGTTGGATGAATTGGGTTATCTTTACGCAGGCGAGTCGGCATATGACAAGGCTATTAAGGTTTGGCAGCAATCGTTAACGATATCGCCTGATCCTCAAATTGCGATCAGTTATGCAAGCGGACTCAGAAAATTAAAGCGCAATGCGGACGCCAGAACGGCACTGCAAAATATTGCCGAGGACAAGCTGCCTAATAACGCCGTTAAAGCGCAGCGCTGGGATGAACTGGCACAACTCTATGCGGAGGAAAAAGCGCTGGATAAAGCGATCGATGCGCAAAAACACGCTCTCGGCTTGATCAAAACGCCGGCCCGCCATTATCAACTGGCTTTGCTTTATCAGAAATCGAATCAGCCCGATGCGGCGATACCGGAATTCCGTCTGGCGGCGGAGCAAGAACCTTCTAATCCATTATTTGTGGAATCCCTGGCCTATGCTTATGCCAATGCCGACAGGCCTGAAGAAGCGAGCCGGATGTTTGAACAAATGCTCGCCCAGGATCCCAAGCGGATCGGCCTAATGAAGGAATTGGGTTACATCAACATGCATAAACCCGATAACCCGAAGGCGAGCGAGTGGTTCAAGAAAGCGATAGACATGGCTCAGGCGAATCCGGACTTGACCAAAACTGCTGCTGAAAGGAATGTGGAAAATTATCGGTTGCGCGAGGAAGTCGAAAAACTGAATCATTATGTCGATATTTCGGCTTATCAGCAGTTGCGGGTTCCGGACAGTAATCAAGGCAACCGCCGCAATAATACGACCCAGGGCGGCGTTCTCGGTGGTGTGATTCCATCTCAGGGCGGTGTGGAGTTGGCGTTAAAACCGCCGGTTATTGGTCTCAGAGATGAAAGAACTTTTCAGGTCTTTACCCGTTTTTTATGGAACGCACCGCCAGGATCGTTGCATGTTGATTCGGATTCGATTCAGGGCGGTATCGGCTTCCGGTATAAACCATTAAAGACACAAAACTTGTTTGTCGGTGCCGAACACCTGTTCAAAATCGGACAGAATGCAACCGATAATTGGCTGCTTCGCGCGTCTTATGGATGGAGTTATGGTGATGGTCTGAAATTCGGGCAATCGTCATGGGACTATACGACGATTTATACCGATCTGGGTTATTTTACGAATGATACCGGCGTACTGGCCTTTTATGGCGAGGCACGGCAAGGCTATACCTTTAATATTAAAGATACCTTGCTGGTGACTCCCCACCTGGTTCTGGACGGAAGAACTCAAACTCACGATGTTTCCAATATTTCTTATTTCGAGGCAGGAGCGGGATTTTCTTTTCGATATTTCTTTAATGAGTCTCACTATACCTCCAAGCGTACCAGTGTCGAATTCCTGACCCAATACAAAACTGGCATCTCGAATATAGATGGCGGTTTTGTGGCAACCGGCATCTTTAGATATTAGCCTTTAAGAACTTGTGTTATGCGCCGGCTATATAAATTGATTGCCTTATCCCTTTTGTCTGTTACCGCCGGAATGTATGTCGGTAGTGGCGCAAAGGCATGGGCGGCCGGCACTCAAGATCAGTCGCCGAAGTTTACAGGAACCTTTTTACAACTTTTGCCTGCAAGCCATTCTCAATGGACAACAACGCATTGGTCTACGCTGTTTACCCATTTGAAAGCACTCGGGGTTGAGAAATTAATCATTCAGTGGTCTGTCTATAACGATAGCGTCGCTTTTCCATTCGAGGAGACCTTGCCGGTCATCGGGTCCGAGCTTAAAACGATCATGGATTTGGCCGATCGATTTAAAATACCTCTTTATTTCGGTTTAAATTATGACCCTGCTTATTGGAAAAGAGTTGAGAAAGATGCTCCATCAGTAAAATTTTATCTGGAGAAATTGGGTCAAAAAAACACACTTTTGGCAAAGAAATTGACTTCTATCTTACATAATCACCCGTCCTTTGGCGGTTGGTATATTACTGATGAAATTGATGATGTCAATTGGAATAATAAAGACAAAAGAGAGCTAATAATAAATTACTTGAAATTTCTATCCCATGAGCTGCACCAATTGGCGCCGGGTAAGCCAATAGCCATTTCAGGTTTTTCCAATGCATCGTTATCGCCTGAAAATTTAACTCAATTTTGGTATGAAATACTGACTAAGACGGCGATAGATGATGTGCTTTTTCAGGACGGAGTCGGAGTCAATAAGCTAAGCATCGATAAGTTACCGGGTTATTTGGACGCGGTGATGCAGGCCGCAATTTTTGCGCATAAAAACTATCATGTGGTAGTAGAAGTATTTAAGCAGGTTTCGGGCGATCCGATAGATAATAAACCGTTTAAAGCAATCCCTGCATCAGAAGAAAGACTTCAGAAACAGGTCAAAATTGCATCGGATTATTCCCCTGAGTTATTCGCTTTCGGAATTCCTGAATATATGACTCCCGAGATGGGAGATCAAGCAAGATTTCTTTTTGAGAAATTCAAGATACCGATCGAGTCAAAATAGATTTAAGAGCAAGCTTTCGGTGAGAATAGCCTACGGCAAAAATATTTACCGTAGGCTATCGGTTGTCGGTGTTAGATTTCTAAATTGATTTATTTTGCGGAAATGGTATTAACCAGGGTTGACCAGTAAGTCGTTGTTTTAGGAACAAAGTCCTGGCGGCCGTACCACCAGAAATAACCGCCGATATAGTGTGAGTTATTAATGGTTGTTGAATAATAGCGCTGGATATATTCGTTTTTCTTCGAACTGGTCAGCGTACCGATCTCACCAAAGCCTATCCGCGAGTTCGGGAACATTTTGGCAAGGCGATCAAACACGGTCGGCCAGTCCGGCTGTAAACCATTGCAATCGTCTTCATAATAGCTGACCAACACATAATCAAGGCCGGTTTTCATGCGGTCCGGAATATTGTTTTGCGCCCATGTGAACATTTCATTGGACGATTTTTCCCAGCAATCCTGGTTATAGTAGAGCGTCAATTCCGTGACTTTACCCTGTTGTTTGACCAGGTCATAGGCGCCGGTCATTTTGGCGACGACGTCGGCATTGGTGCCGAGCCATTCACCGTTGATTTCGTTACCGACTTCCCAAATGTCTACAGAATTGCCGAGCGTACTCAGGTACTCTTGAACCCGCAACAAGTAATCGTTGACCGAGTACTGGTTCACATAGAAGGAATCCAGAATCTCGCCCATCACATAGCTGACTTTGGATATACTGGATGCGGCCGCGGCGTAGTCCTTGGCTGGCACGAATTCATCAAACACGATGCGGCTTGCTGGCATGACTGGCATGCTGCTCAACGAATCGGTGATCGACGACAATTGATCGACGCTGTCTAAGGTCACGCCATACAGTTTCCCGGCAGGAATTCGCCCTGTGCCTGGCAATTGACCGACTGGGGTCGGGGTTGTCGTGGTCGGAGGAGGGGTCGTGGTCGTGGTGGTCGACTGTTTGATATTCAGTTCCGCATAATCGAGAGCTGAACTGTCGATAGACGATGTAGTCGTATATAAAACTTTCACTATTCCGTTTTGGACATAGTTCGATACGGTGCCCGGAATGTCGAAAGTCAACTCGCTCCATAACCAATACGAGGCATTCTGGTTGTTGCCGAGGGTTTTCCAGCGGCCCTGGCTATAGTCGTAGACCTTGAGTTGCCAGGTTTGATCGATAATCGACCGTCCCTTGAAGTTCACCTTCAGAGTAGCGCCGGTCGCGGCGGCCACTTCGCTTGCCGTCGTTTGAAAATTGAGTTGCGATTTCAAGCCAGTGCTGCCTGGAATGAATTTGATGTATTTGCTGCTGTCGTCATCATTGTAGGACTGGTCCTCGACCCCAAGCGCCGATACTGCTGCTGTCGATGTCTTGCCCTTTGTTGTTGAAACTGAAAGCGGGTAATGGACTGCGGCAAAAGTGTTTGCGCTCGCGAGGAGAGCAAACCCCAAAAAAGTTGGCGGCAGCCAGCGTAAATTGCTGTCGTTTGGTTTGTTCGGCATGAGTGAAAATTTCAGTCTTGGTGTTGAAATGATGGTTCCGGTGGATAATCCGGAAATGATGGAAAGGCCTGAACGTAGCAAGCTTTTATTTAATGTTTTTGAATGATTCATAATACATATTTTTTATAATAAAAGGTGATATAAATCCTCGACGGCCTATCGAAGATTATTCTTTGTAGCGCAGACGAAACTTAGCTGGAGCGTTTAACCGGTTTTAGCGCATCGCTCGAGTATTGCCGGCCCCGTTAAGAAGCCTAGATCGAATGGAGTAAATGTAAAGTTGATATAACTGAATTGTGAACTGCTACAAAGAGTTGGAATATCAAAAATAAATGTAAAAAATAATCGGCAAACGGACTCTCTCACAGAGCGGTTTGTGATTTATTGCAAACGGTGCTAACCGTACTGATTTATCAGGCACATTTAGGAACGGGTGTCCGTTCTCGGCCTGGTGAAGATTGAAGTTAAGGAAATGAATTTAAAGGTTTATGCTAAATAGTTAAAAGCTATTGAGTTCAAGGGCTGTAATTAATGAAATAATGAAGCGTATCGGGAATTTAGAGTATCAAGCGGTTTCGCTTATTACTCATCATTCGTCCGGTACGGGTTCATTATGGCTCGAAAAGATGAAAACAAAATTAATAATACATTAAAATTACATTAAAATCATCGGGTTGTGAGCGCAAAAGCTACGCCCTTTCTGCAACTAAGTGCATGGGGGTCTGCAATGTAAGTTTTTGAAAAAATTGTACTATTGATATGCGCGGCAAAGCCGTCGAGTGAAATATCGCCTAAAAAACTTGACGCATGATAAAAAGCATGAATCTCTATAGGCTTGCCGCGCAGTATGGCAGGCGCCGGTCAAATTTTTGTTGAAGCGCTGATATTGAAGGCTGCATTCGACTAAAATCGGCAAGGAAAAATTTGCTGCGGACGAACTCCGATGGCGGCCTTGCTCGATGGAAAAGCCGCCCGGATGAATAATTTCTTGGCTGAATTAATAAAACAGTCACTGCCGGATGAGTTTTGAGCTTCTAGACTCAAAATTTCGCGGTGAGGATCTGGCGGACTCATACCGTAAGAATCAGAGCGATTGGGGATTGAAAATCAAAATATCAAACAGTTAGCGCGAAGATTATCCCAATTCCTTTGCCAGCAGCGCGGCGATTTGACTGGCAAATTCTTCGATTTTGTATTTTTCGTTGCCTTCGACGAGCACTCGGGCCAGCGGCTCGGTTCCCGAAAAGCGGACCAGAATCCGGCCCTGTCCATTGAGTTGCGACTCGATTCGCTGCATCATCTCCTGATAGCCTTTGATCTGATCAAAATCGATTTTCTTTTTAATCTTCACGTTGATTTGCTTTTGCGGGATGTCCTTGACGATTTGGTTCAGTTTACTCAATTTCATGCCGCTTTCTTTCATGATGGCCAGCACGTTCAGCGCCGCGATGCAGCCGTCGCCGGTCGTTGAATGGTCCAGATGGATCACATGGCCGGACTGCTCCCCGCCCAGCGAGGCGTTCAAGCGGCGCATTTCGTCGACGACGTGCTTGTCGCCAACATCGACGCGGACTACGGTAATTCCGTTTTCCTGCATTTTTTTTTCAAGGCCGAAGTTGCTCATGTGCGTCACGACCAGCGTGTCGTTGCGCAACGTACCTTTTTGCTTCATGTTCAGCGCGCACAGACCCATGATATGGTCGCCGTTCATCACCTTACCGGTATCATCGACCATCACCACCCGGTCGGCGTCGCCGTCCAGGCTGATGCCCACGTCGGCCCGGTACATCAACACCGCCTCGGAAATGACTTCGGGATACAACGCGCCGAACTCATCGTTGATATTGGTTCCATTGGGGTCGTTGCCGATCTGGATCACTTCCGCGCCCAACTCGGAAAAAACCGCGGGGGCAATTTTATAAGCCGCGCCGTTGGCGGTATCGAGCACGATGCGCAGACCATCGAGCGTATATTGATGGGGTAGGGTGTCTTTGACATAGACGATATAACGTCCTTGGGCATCGTCGATGCGTCGACTTCTGCCGATCTTTTCGTGGTGCGCCAGATAAGGGACGAAATCGTCTTCGTGGACCAGTTGTTCGATTTCTTCCTCCATCGCATCAGGAATTTTGAAACCGTCCGGTCCAAAAATTTTGATACCGTTGTCATCAAATGGATTATGACTGGCGGAAATCACGATGCCGATCGAGGCGCGCATGTTGCGGGTAATGAAACTGACGCCGGGGGTCGGCAAGGGCCCGACCAGTTGTACCTCGACACCGGTGGCGAGCAGGCCCGATGTCAACGCCATTTCGAGCATATAACCGGACAAGCGCGTGTCTTTGCCTATCACGACTTTCGGGGTGGTGTGTGGGGGGGCCTGCCGTTTCAGAATGACGCCGATTGCTTTGCCGACCTTGATCACAAGGTCGGGCAGCATCGGAAACCGATTGGCGGTGCCGCGAATGCCGTCGGTACCGAATAATTTGATTGTTTTTTCTTTGCTAGGCATCGTTCCGTTCACTCGCTGTCAATTAAACTACTGATTCGAAGTATAGAAGTTTTTGCAAACTTCTGACTTTACTGTCTTTCCGGCGCTTCAAAAATGCCAAGGAAAGCCTGAGCGCAAGGCCGCGCTGCGCCGTTAGGGACTTGATTTATTTGCCGGCGAGAGCGGAATGGGATCGCCTTAATTGTTGGTTTGTGGGTCCAATTTAATGTTACTATGATTAAAATCACTATCCCTGGTTCCATTTGATTTGATTGTTAGCCAATGAATCCCAACCACCGCATCTTGTTTGCCGGCGATCCGCATGGAAATTTCCAGCCGTTGATCGAGGCGGTACGGAAATACCGCCCCGAAGCGGTCGTCATGCTCGGCGATTACGATTTGGAACGGCCTCTGGAATGTTATCTGGATGAGATCATCGGCCTGACCGAAGTCTGGTGGATCGCGGGAAATCACGACTTTCAGTCGCCCGGTAAATACCATAATCTGTTTCATTCCTCGCTGGCCGATTACGGCCTGCATTTGCGCGTGCGGGAAATCGCGGGACTGCGGATAGCGGGGCTCGGCGGCATATTTTTGGGTCGGGTCTGGTATCCGCCGTCGCAGCCGAAGTGGATCAACAAACGGCATTTTTTGAACAGCCAGAAACCTGAGTTGCGCATGCATGAGTTGTCGTTGAAATACCGTTCGGCGATCTGGCACGATGAATACGAAACGTTGAAGGCATTGCGGGCCGACATTCTGGTGACGCATGAAGCGCCGTCCTCGCACCGCTTCGGTTTTGCCGCGATCGGAGAACTGGCCTCGGCGATGGGCGCCAAACACATTTTTCACGGTCATTTGCACGAGAATTATGCGGCGACGATCCGCCGGGATATCCGGGTGGTTGGCGTCGCCGATCAGGTGGTGGCCGACTTGGCGGGCAATGTGCTCAGCCTCGGCGAATGCGTGACTTCTGAATAGATCGGCTTTAACCGCTCGGCTGTCGATAGCGCGCAAAATCCGCCGCGGTATCGACATCCCATTGCATCGAGAGTTCGACGTGCGTTTGGCCGATCGCGGCAAGACGACTGCGCGTGCGGTCCATCACGGCCGCTGTTCCCCAGGGCATCTCGACAAACACTTCCGGGCGCGGCCGGTTCAGGCCGACCAGCACATAGCCGCCGTCTTCGGCGGGCGCGAAGACCAGATGATTATGCGCATCCAGCGCGACAATCGCGGCCTCGATGTCGCGCGCCGTCAAGGACGGACAATCGGTGCCGATCAACACCGCGCTCGCATAGTCGCGCAGGGCTGTCTCTAATGCATGCCGCATCCGTTCGCCCAAGTCCCGGCCTTGCTGTTCACGCAGTCGCACGCCATATTGCCGTGCCGCTTCGGTAAAAAAGGGATGCGCCAGCGTCGGCGCGCACCAGAGTTCGATCGGGCATAAACGGTTTTTCGTTGCCAGGCTCAGGGTGCGCCGGCTCAGTTCCAGATGCGCCGCCAAGGCTTCTTCCGCACTGAGTTCGGGCATCAGGCGGGTTTTGACGCGGCCCAGCTCCGGGGTTTTACAAAAAATCTGCAACACCGTATGCGGGTATCGGTACATCAGGGATCAGTCCCGGCGCAAGGGCTTGAACGGTAGCCGCAAGAGCTTCAAAAAACTCAATTCTGCCGGCTTTCGGTAAGCGGCGAGCCCGATCGCCATGCGGGACTGCGGTTCTTGCGGGTCGGCGACATAGGTGCCGCATACCCGGTCCCAGAGCGAAATCGAAAAGCCGTAATTACTGTCCGTTTCCGCGCGTCGGGGCGAGTGGTGAATCCGGTGCATGTCCGGCGTGATGATCAGCCGCCGCAGGGCGCGATCGAGGGCGAGAGGAATGTCGACATTGCTGTGATTGAACGTCGCCGCGCCGTTCAGAATGATCTCGAAGGCGATCACCGCGACAGGCTCCGCGCCGAGCAGCAGAATCCAACATACTTTGTAAGCCATCGACAGCATGATTTCGAAGGGATGAAAACGCACCGCGGTCGTCGCGTCGAATTCGAGATCGGTGTGATGCACCTGATGCAGGCGCCAGAGCAGCGGCCATTTGTGCATCAGAATGTGCTGACCGTAGATCGCGAAATCGAGCAGTAACAAGGTTGCGGCGACAGCCAGCCAAGCGGGCGCCGCGATCATGTGCAACACGCCCCAGCCGTGCGCTTGCGCCTGAATGGCGGCAACGTAGGCCAGGCCTCCGATCGTCACGCGCATCAACAGCATGTTCAACGCGGCGAGGCCGAGGTTGATCGGCCAGCGCTGCCGGCGACCCATCGGCAATGGCCGTCTCGGCCGCCAAACTTCCCAAGCGATCATGACTAAAAAAATGCCGAGCGCGGCGGACAAGCGGATTACGGTTTCCAAAAGCGTCCTCTCTGATAAAGTTCCGCCAACACGGCCGGGTCGGCGCCGAAAAAATAGCGCAGACGCAAGGACCACATCAGTAAAATCGTTCGGCATACGCCGAAGGTTTCCCAGCGCCGGCCCGCACTGGTCACTTTCGCGTTCAGGCAAATCGGCGGGCCGATGGCTTTGAGCCGTCTGGACAAGGCGATGTCTTCCATCAAGGCGATGGCGGGATAGCCGCCGACGCCGAAGAAAGCCCGCCGCGTCACAAAAATCGCCTGATCGCCGGTCGCGATGCCGGTCAGGCGGGAGCGCCGGTTCATCATGAAGGCAACGACCTTCAGCATGCGCGGACGGCCGCCGAGGCGGATGTCGAATCGCCCCCATTGGCCGCCTTTTGCCAGTTGCCGTTCGATCAGTTCGAGGGCATTATCCGGCAAAACTGTATCCGCGTGCAAAAAGAGCAGCACGTCGCCCTGGGCCTGCTTTGCGCCGGCGTTCATTTGCAAGGCGCGTCCTTTCCGGGTTTGCACGACCCGGTCTGCCAGATCGTTAGCAATCATCACCGTGGCATCGCTGCTGCCGCCGTCGGCGACGATGATTTCGGCCTGGCCGCGCAAGGGCTGCAACGCTTCCAGGCACACCGGCAACGCAAGGGCCTCGTTCAATACCGGGATGATGATCGAAAACTGCATACGTACCAGATGAAAAGCGGGTTGGGTCGATATTCTCAAGCCGAGGCTGCGGGGAGTCAACTGATTGTTGTCGCCGCAAGGCCGCATAATCCGAAGCCTTGAGAGCATACGTCTGGAAAAAAATTGACAGCGCCTTAAAGCCCTGTCTATATTGCCTCGTCCTTCGTCGTAAACCATGGCGAGGCAAACGATATGATTATTTCTCCACCCTACGTCGGGAGGTTCGCTGTCGTCAGACGCTTGATGCCATCAATCCGGATGTTATTAAGTGAATTCTTATTTTCTTAACATGAATTGCGGGAGAAGTCACATGAAACAGATTAGCGCTGAATTTTTTGGAACCTTCTGGCTGGTACTCGGCGGCTGCGGCAGTGCCGTGTTGGCGGCCGCATTTCCGGATGTCGGCATCGGCTTGCTCGGTGTTGCGTTTGCGTTCGGCTTGACCGTGTTGACGATGGCTTATGCGATTGGCCATATTTCCGGTTGCCATCTGAACCCGGCCGTGTCGATCGGCTTGTGGGCGGGCGGGCGTTTTCCGGCGAATCAATTGCTGCCTTATATCCTGGCGCAAGTGGCCGGCGGTTTGCTCGGTGGCGGCATCCTGTATCTGATCGCGAGCGGAAAAGCCGGCTTCGACCCGAGCGCCGGTTTTGCGGCCAATGGCTACGGCGAACATTCGCCGGGTGGCTATTCCTTATATGCCGCTTTGGTGACCGAAGTCGTGATGACGGCGATGTTTTTATTGATCATCCTGGGCGCCACCGACCGCCGCGCGCCGCAGGGCTTTGCGCCGATCGCGATTGGGCTCGGCCTGACCTTGATCCATTTGATCAGCATTCCGGTCACCAATACCTCGGTGAATCCCGCCAGAAGCCTCGGTGTCGCGGTTTATGCCGGAGACTGGGCGCTGGGGCAAGTGTGGCTGTTTTGGGTCGCGCCGATCGCGGGGGCGATGATCGGCGCCTTCATTTACCGGATGATGGCCGAAGACGAGGAGTGAAAACTCAAGCTTATTGGGAGTTCCCGGCAGGTATGCCCGGAACCTTGAGCCTTGGATCAAAGCCGCTCGACCAAAATTGCCTCGATCTCGGTATCGGTCAACACGATCGGATTGGTCAACATGCTGCTGCCGCGGCTGTTCGCGACGATCAACGGGAAATCCTTCGAGTTGATCCCGTAGCGATTCAGATGCGGCAATTGCAGCCTTTCGCTCCATTCGGCCAATAGCGCGATCAGCGCCGCGCGGGCCGCCATATCGTCGAGCTCGTTCCGGCCGCCGAGCAGCCGTCCGACCTCGGCATATTTGGCCAGGGCCGGGTGGTTCGGTGCGCGCGCCTGCATCGCCGCGATGTTGATTTGAGTCGCGGCGGCCACCAGGGTGCCGCAGACCACGCCGTGCGGAATCGGAAAATAAGCGCCCAACGGCGAGGCTAGTCCATGCACAGACCCCAGGCCGACCTGCGCCAAAGTGATCCCGGAGAGCAGCGCCGCGTAAGCCATCGCGGCGCGGCCCTCGCTGGCTTCCGGCTCGACGCCTTCTAAGGCTGCGAAAAAACCTGCCTTGAAGGCGCTCATCCCGCTCCAGGCCAGGGCGTCGGTAAACGGGTTGGCCTTGATCGACACATACGATTCGAGCAACTGCGTGAACGCATCCATGCCGTCGGCCGCGATCAGTTCGCGCGGACAGCTCGCGAGCAGGTCGGGATCGATCACCGCATATTCCGGAATCAGGCATTCGTCCCGGAACGATTTCTTGAAGCCCTCGGGGCCCTGCACGCTCAGCACCGCATTTTTGGTCGCCTCGCTGCCGGTGCCGGCGGTCGTCGGCACCGCGATGAAGGGCGTGCTCGGACCTTGGTAAGGCTCATTCTTGCCGACGCCTTCGAGATGATCCATCACCGAATTGCCGCGCGGCAAGAGCCCCGCGATCGCTTTCGCCGCATCGAGCACGCTGCCGCCGCCGATCGCGATCACCACCTCGACGCCTTCGCCGCGAAAGCGGCTGACCGCGTCATCGACCCGCGCCGGCGACGGCTCGCCTGAAACGGTGAAGTGCAGCCAGCGCAGCCCCTTGGCTGCCAGCGCATCGGTGAAAAGCTGCCAGCGTGGCGTCGCGCAGAAAGATTGTTTGCCGGTCACGACCAGGGCGGTGCGGCCATAGCTTGCGGCCAGCGCCGGCACCTCGTTGATGCTGCCCTTGCCATAGCTGATGCGCGGCAGGCGCGAGATCGAGAAAGGAGCAAACTGCATCGCGATCACCCCTTCGGAAACAGGCCGTCGTAGCGGACGCCCTGGCGCGGCTCCGCCATCCAGTCCGCGACCATATCGCGCCAGGCCAGATAATGCGCCGTTTGCTTGTGTAAAGCCGCATCGTCGGCGGAGGCATAGGCTTCGTACAGAATGAACTGATCGAGATGCTCGGGCGCTTGCAACACATCGAAACGGCGGTTGCCGGGCTCGCGGACCGACGCCTGATGGTTCAGCCGGGTAGCGCTAATAAAATCGTCGATGTGCTCGGGTTTGACTTGAACGTGGACCAGGGTAACGTGCATGGTTTCGCCTAAACAACGATGGAGAAGTTGCCATTATACTGCACACAGTGTGTTCGACAGGGCCAAATTGACGGAATAATTTTTTCGGTATTACGTAAAAAGCTTTGCCGCAAAGAACGTGAAGTTTTCTATGCAACAATCCAAGTAGCCTCGATGTAGCGTAGCAATCGAGGAATTTCGAAGTTCGTAACCCCGGATTTCGCAAAGCTTCATCAAGGCTCAATAGGCTAGGCGTGCGCAAGCAACCAATGAAGCGTCAAGTCACGGACCGTTGACACAACCAAAATTTAGGTAAAAAATAGCCGTAAATTCCGATTGTTAGAAAAAAGCACTGGAGTTTTTTGCTGCGTATCGAACCATCAACCCTGACAATAAGGAACTTGCGCATGGCCAAAAAACTGATCCGCCTGCGAGACGGCATTCTGGTCGAAGTTGACGTACCCGACGATCAGCTCCAACGAATCGCCGGCGGCGGCATGTCCGAGCGCACGATCAACGACATCAAGCCCTTGTTGATCAAAGCCATCACCCCGATCACCGAATGCTGGCGCGAATTGAACGACAGCCTGTCCGTCAGCGAAGTGCAGGTCGAAATCGGCCTGGGTTTCGAAGCCGAAGGCAACGTCTTTATCGCGAAGGGCAAAACCAACGCCAGCCTGACGATCAGCCTGACTTTGAAACCCAAGGATTGAGCAAACATTTCGAGCCGGGTGAACAACGATGAATCCGAAAGACAGCGTCGTGTTGCTGCAAAGCCGTGAAGCGGACAAAAATTCCGCGTTCGGCAGCGCTTTTCTAATCGCCCGCGACCACGGTTACAGTTATCTGTTGACCTGCGCGCACGTCGTCGAGCAAATCAACGGTAAGGGTTCCGGCGACAATAAACTGAAAATTTTCGGACTGGACGAAACAGTAGAAGTCGTCAAATGCGGCGCCGGCGACTCGATCGACATGGCGTTGCTGAGAGTCGAAGGCTTGCTGGACAAGCCCCTACTCGATCAATTCGCGCGCGGACAAAGGCTGGATGAAATTCGCATTACCGGATTTAGTCTTTTCGACGCCAAACAGTATGTTCAACGCGAACTGAGCGGCAGACTGGGCAATCCGATCGAGCTGACCGTCGAAGACCATGCCTGCGCGGCCTGGGATATAACGATTCAAGGCGACAGTTTTGCCAAACTGGAAGGCGGCTACAGCGGCTCGCCGCTTTATAATGCCGAAAATCAGGTCGTCGGCGTCGTCAGTCACCGACGTTCGGGGGACACCGGACATGCGTTTTGCATCAGCAACCTGAAAAAACTTTACCCCGAAGTCGCCGCGCTATTGCCGAATCTGGAGAACCTTTCCGGTTTGTCGCGGATAGCACGCATCAACACCGGTTTGTTAAAGCGCATGACCGAGATTGCCCCGTCTTACATGGGCATCGCCAAACGTTTAAAGCAACTTGACCAAAAAAAATCCCTGGATGAAGAAGACGACATCGTTTTGGAAAGGTGTGAAGATTTTATCGCCAGACGTATTCCGCCCGACGCTTTCAAAGCATTCTTCTGCAATCTTCCGTCGCCAACCCAAACCCAACGCCGCCAGCCGAATTACAAACTGCTTGCCCAACGTTTGAACAACGGCGAAATCGCGCTCTGTTTGGGATCGGAATTGCCGGCGTCATTCGATCCCAATCTACAACCCGCCGTCAAATTGGTCGAGCAAATTGCGGCCATCGCAAAATACGCTTATGCCGGCCGCCCCGCACTCTCTGAAGTCTGCGAATATGCCGAACTGAACAGCGGCGAATGCACCCGCAATCTGGTCGTCGCCGAACTCAAAAAACTGTCGTCGCCGCCGTCTCATCCGGCGCCGAACATGGCGTTATACGATTTGCTGTGCCGCCTGGACAAACCGTTTCTGGCGATCGACAGCGGCTTCGACAATTTGCTCCGGCAACACTTGCGCAAAAGCGGTCGTAAATTTGTGTCGATCGTGCCGTTGCCCGGCGACGAACCGGCGCAGGCACAAGCGCCGCAAAAACTGATGCTGCATTATTCCGACCGCGAAGCCGCCGAATGCAACGACGAACAACTTTCCGCGCTGCAATTGATGGATAAGGATTACACGTTGATCTACCATCCGCGCGGCTATCTGGAAGGGCAGGAGGATACCTTGTTGCTGGCCGAGCGCGATTATTTTAATGCGTCTTATTTGCTCGATAAAAAATACCCGGACTCTTTGCGCAACAAGCTCAAAGGCCGAGGCTGCGGACTCTGGTTTTTGGGTTATGCGCCGGACAGTTGGGAAACGCGCCTGCTCGCCAAAGTGCTGTTGCATCAGCGCCGCGACGGCGAACCCAAAGAACCGGCCCTGGTGATCCAGCCGTCTGCCGATGTCTTTTCGCAACTGTTCTGGCGGCACCTGACATGCGACCTGCACGATGACATCGGCACGTCCGAGTTTGTCGATAAAATCGGAGCGGCGTTATGAGCGCCGTGCCGCCAATCGGTCAACAACAAAACCCTTACCCCGGTTTGCAGCCGTTTCAGGAACGCGACAAAGAGCGCTTTTTCGGCCGCGATGAAGAAATCCACATCCTCACCGACAAAATCCTTGCCAATCGGCTGACCTTGCTGGTCGCAGCGAGCGGCGTCGGCAAAAGCTCTCTGCTCCAGGCCGGCGTGATGCCGGCGCTGCACGCCGGCGGCATGGCCGATTTGATCTATTACAACGACTGGGTGCTCGATCCCCTGACCGGTCTGAAAAATGCCGTGGTCAAGCACCTGATCGACCACCGGCGCATCGGCTCCGATTACCGGCCCGACGCCCCTGACCAAGCCCTGGATCAATTTTTACGCATTCACAGCCTGTTGGCCGAAGGCATGCTGGTGATCCTGCTCGACCAGTTCGAGGAGTTTTTTTATTACCACCGCTTCAGCCGGCAGCGCGACCGCTTCGTGCAACAACTGGCGGCGGCGGTGCGCGACGCGGAAACCCCGGCGGTGTTCGTGTTTTCGATGCGCGAAGATTTCGCAATGGAACTCAGCGCATTCAAGCCGCATCTCCGATCGGTCTTCGATACCGTGTACCGGATCGAAAAACTCAAACCCAACGCCGCGCGGCTGGCGATAGAACAGCCGGCGCAAGCGCTTGGGGTGACCTATCAAGCCGAGTTGATCGAACGTCTGTTGAACGATTTAGGCTCGCGCGAACGTGAAAATACTCTGTCTTACGACGATGCTCCGTTGCTGATCGAACCGCCGCATCTGCAAATCGTTTGCCGGGAACTGTGGCAACAGGCCGCGCCAAGCGAAGACCGTTGCATCGGCCTGTCGCATTATGACAGTCTCGGCGGCGCCAAACGCGTGCTGGAAAGCTATTTCCAGCACAAAATACGCTCGTTGACCGGCGAGCAGCAGCGTCTGGCGTCGCGCGCCTTCGACCATTTGGTCAGCCAGCACGGCGCCAAAATGGCCTATCCGTTGCAGGAGTTGGCCGAGCGGATCGGCGAAAATCCGCCCTCGTTGCAGGCTACGCTCGATCTATTGCACAAGGCAGCGATCCTGCGCCGCGTGGAGCGCCAGGGGCAGCCTTGGTACGAACTGTATCATGACATCTTCGCGCAATCGATCAATGCCTGGAACCGCGGCTATAAGGAGCGGGAACTGCGCAAACGGCTGCTTCGCCGCGGCGCTTATGCGCTGCTGGCGGGCGCGTCCGGCTGGCTTGTCTACAACGGCTATATCAACCATCATGACCGGCACCTGCGTATCGGCAAGCAAACGGTCTCTGAGCGCATCGAAACGTATCGGGGCGCGTTGGACCGTACGGATGTGTTTAACCAGCAAAAATTTCTGTTCGAAGCCGACTTCGAATGGCTCGACCTTGAAGCCGATAAACGCTTCGAACAATCCGCGCTGAGCGACTTGCGTCAAGACCAGGCCTTTCAAATCGGCCTGTTGCCGTTGCGGCAACGCTTTATTGCTTATGCGCGGAATGGTTTGTACCAGAAAGCTTTCAAAGTTGCCGACAATATGCGTACTTCGAAGGATGCGCAATTGCTGGATCATTTAATCGAGCAACTGCCGGATGTCCGAGCCGACAGTGTGCTTGGGCAGCTTGATAAAATTCGCAAAGCCGATAAAAATAATGCTGAGTTGTCCAAATCGGTCATTGCTGCTTTAGTCAGCTTAAATGGTCGGTCAGCGGTCAAACTACTGATTGAAGAGCTTCAGAATACCGAACCGAGCGTTAGAACCGCGGCTATCGAGGCGCTGGTTCAACTGCAAGCCGAGTCCGCCATTCCCCCGCTGATCGAACGGCTGAAGGATGATAATGTGGATGTTCGGAAGGCGGTTATCGAGGCGCTGGTTCAACTGCAAGCCGAGTCCGCCATTCCCCCGCTGATCGAACGGCTGAAAGATGAAAATGCGGATGTGCGGAAGGCGGCCATCGAAGCGCTGGTTCAGTTGAAAGCCGATCCTGCCATTGTCATACCCCCGCTGATCGACCGGTTGAAGGATGATGATAAACTTGTGCAACAGGCAGCTATCAAGACGCTGGTTCAGATGAAAGCCGATCCTGCCATTGTCATACCCCCGCTGATTGAATGGTTGAAGGATGTAAATCCGTTTGCGCCATACGAGCCTATCGAGGCGCTGGTTCAGTTGAATGCCGATCCTGCCATTGTCATACCCCCGCTGATCGACCTGTTGAAGGATGAAAATCAGGGTGCGTTAGAGGAGACTATCAAGGCGCTGGTTCATCTGAAAGTCGACCATGCCATTGTTATACCACAGCTGATTGAACGGTTGAAGGATGGAAATGCGAATGTGAAACAGACGGCTATCACGGCGCTGGTTCAGATGAAAGCCGAATCCGCAATTCCGCATCTGATCGAGCGGTTGAAAGATGTTGATCCGTATGTGCGGCGGGCGACAATCGAGGCGCTGGTTCAACTGAAAGCCGAGTCCGCTGTGGGGCCGTTGGTCGAACGATTTAAGGATGATGATCTGTATGTGCAGTCGGCAGCAATCGACGCGCTGGTTCAATTGAAAGCCGAGTCCGCCGTTCCGTCGTTGATCGAACGGCTCAAGGAGGGTCATCCTGATGTACAGCGGGCGGCCATCAAGGCGCTGGCTCAATTGAAAGCCGAGTCCGCCATTTATCCGCTGATCGAACGGCTCAATGATGATGATATGGATGTGCAACAGGCAGCCATCAATGCGTTGGGTCAACTGCAAGCCGCCTCTGCCATTCCAGCACTGATCGAACGGCTGAAGGATGATATTCCGACTGTACAGGAGGCAGCAATCAATGTGCTGGTTCAGCTGAAAGCCAAGTCAGCCATTCCCCCGCTGATCGAACGGTTGGAGGACGATAACTCGAATGTGCGGAGGGCGGCTATTGAGGCGCTTGGTCAACTGCAAGCTACCTCAGCCGTTCCAACGCTGATCGAACGGCTGAAGGGTGATGTTCAGTATGTGCGGCAGGCGACTATCGAGGCACTGGTTCAACTGAAAGCCGAGTCGTCCCTCGTTCCGTTGCTGATCAAATGGTTGAATGACACTGATGCGACTGTGCGGCAGGCGGCAATCCAGACGCTGGTTCAACTGAAACCCGAGTCCGCTGTTGAACCGTTGATCGAACGGCTGAAGGACACTGATGCGGATGTGCGGCGGGTGGCCATCGAGGCTCTGGATCAATTGCAAGCAGAGTCCGCTGTTGCGCCGCTGATCGAGCGGCTGAAGGATGATGATTCGGATGTGCGGTGGGCAGCAATCGAGGCGTTGGTTCAACTGAAAGCCGATTCCGCTGTTGAACCGTTGATCGAACAGCTGAAGGATGAAAATGCGGCTGTGCGGTGGAAGGCAATCGAGGCGCTGGCTCAATTACAAGCCGAGTCCGCTGTGGCACCGTTGATCGAACGGCTGAAGGACACTGGTGCGACTGTGCGGCAAGCGGCAATCGAGGCGTTGGTTCAACTGAAAGCCGAGTCCGCTGTTGAACCGTTGATCGAACGGTTGAAGGATGAAGATGCAGATGTGCAGCGGGCGGCAATCAAGGCGCTGAGCCAACTGAAAGCCGAGTCCGCCGTTCCGATACTGATCGAACAGATGAAGGATGATGATTGGGTGGCAGTGGCAATCGAGGCGCTGGCTCAACTGAAAGCTGTGGATACTATTCCGCTGCTGATCGAAAAGCTAGCGGATACATCTGAATATGTTCGAATGGCCGCGCTCGAGTCATTAGGTGAGTTCGGCGCAAAGCAGGCAGCCCCTGCCTTGCTCAAATTGCTAACGGAGGATAAAGATGCCGGCGTCAAACAGACCGCCGCTAAAGCGCTAAGCCGGATGCGCAGCGATGTGCCGGAGCTGTCGGCCTGGCAAGCGCAGCAACTCGTGTCACTGGCTGAACAACTTACCTCGGCGTCTTCCGAACAAAAAGCCACCATTGCCGATAACCTGGGTTTCATTTATCACGCCAAATCGGTCGAAATGTTGGTCAGTCTATTGGCCGACGCAGAGGACGATGTCGTGATCAAGGTGCTGGCCGCGCTCGGCGGCATCGGTGCTTATCATCCCGAGTGGCTGAAACCGCAGGTTGACCGCTTGCTCGAACTCAGCAAGCAATCCAACCCGAAACGGCAAAACGCGGCGGTTGCGGCAATCGGCCAACTGCTTTCGTTTGCGGGCGGCGCGCCGGAAAGCGGCCTCGGCAACGATGAAAGCCGTTTACGCGAGCATTTGTCGGCGTTGGCGAAAGAGGCAAAGACCACGCATTTGCGCGCGGCGGCGATCGACGCCTTGGGAGCCTGCGGTCGTCCTGCCTGCGCCGAGATTTTATCGGCGCTGCTGCAAGGCGACCAAGCAATCAATCTGCGTTTTTCGCTGACGCACTGGCTGGCATGGCTGCATACTGCTTCGGCCTTGCCGGCGTTAAAACGGCAACTCGATGACCTGGTCAACGAAAATCAGGCATGGCGCGAACAGCGCGACGAAGCGATGCAACAAGCCGCCCAGAACCAGAACCAGGATACGGAAGCCAGTGCAAACAGCACCGCGTCCGCCGACCCTCCGGTGCAATCTGAAAATATTCTTGAAGAGAAAAAAACTGAAAAATGGCAAAAAGAAGCCCAGGTGTTTCAAGCCGCCTATGCGATTGCCGCGATCGACCCGGCCGATGCGGGCATTGCCTTGTTGAACCACCCGCTCCATGCTGCCCGCGAGGCGGCGATTCAAGCGCTGGCCGGCCGCGCCGACGGCGAATTGATCAAGAAACTGGTCGCGGCGCATCAAGCCTTTGCCCCGGACGATCTGCCGTCGCCGCTACCCTATGCACTGTTCCGCGCGCTCGATAAAGCGCTGCATACCGTCGAATACACCGGTACGGCCGATGATTTGAAGATTTTGCAAGCAATCAAGGGCAAGGGCATCGAAACCCCAATGAAAACCCAGGAAAAAGCGATCAACGAACGCATCGACTGGACCCTTGCCGAGCTTCAGCACCGGTTTGCTGCCAAACCAGCAGAGAAGCCCGTGCCGCCTGTCTGATCACGATTCCGCTTATCATAAAAACGAAATACGTATGCGTATATTCAGCGAAATCGCAATTCCCTCCCGTCATGGAAGTTGTGAGTTGGCTTGTCTTCTTCTAAACGTCGATCGCAAACCCTGTCTCTAAGCAAAATTTACGTTATAATCGCCGGATTTTTCACTGCATATCGTGTGTACCGTGGCGAGTTCGAATTACGATGTATCGACATTTCAGGGGCTGATTCTGGCCCTGCAGGAATACTGGGCCAAGCAGGGTTGCGTCTTGTTGCAGCCGTTGGATCAGGAAGTGGGGGCGGGGACTTTTCATCCGGCGACTTTCCTCCGCGCGATCGGCCCCGAGCCCTGGAATACCGCCTATGTGCAGCCATCGCGCCGGCCCACCGACGGCCGTTTCGGCGAGAATCCGAACCGTTTGCAGCATTATTACCAGTATCAGGTGCTGATGAAGCCGTCGCCGGACAACCTCCAGGAGCTCTATCTCGGCTCACTGCGTTATCTGGGCTTCGACCTGCTCGAACACGACATCCGTTTCGTCGAGGACAACTGGGAGTCGCCGACCTTGGGCGCCTGGGGCCTCGGCTGGGAAGTCTGGCTGAACGGCATGGAGGTGACGCAGTTTACTTATTTCCAGCAGGTCGGCGGACTCGAATGCCGACCGGTCAGCGGCGAGATCACTTACGGCCTGGAACGGCTCGCGATGTATCTGCAGGGCGTCAAGAGCGTGTACGATCTGGTCTGGACGCGCACGCCGCACGGCGTCGTAACCTACGGCGACGTGTTCCATCAGAACGAGGTCGAGATGTCCGCGTTCAATTTCGATCATGCGAATGTCGATTTCCTGTTCAAGTGCTTCGACACCTACGAGCAGGAATGCCAGAAATTGATCCAGTCGAACCTGCCGCTGCCGGCCTATGAAATGGTGTTGAAGGCATCGCATACGTTCAACCTGCTCGATGCGCGCCATGCGATCTCGGTCACCGAGCGCCAGCGTTACATCCTGCGGGTCAGAAACTTGGCCAAATCGGTCGCCGAGGCGTATTACCAGCGCCGGGAGTCGCTGGGCTTTCCGATGCTGGCTGGACAGGGAGAATCACGATGAGCGATACCAAACATTTACTTTTCGAATTGGGTTCGGAAGAACTGCCGCCGAAGACCTTGCTGAATCTGGCCAAGGCACTGCAAAGCGGCATCGTCGCCGGTTTGAACGAGGCCGGCTTGGCTTTTTCCGGCAGCCGCTTTTATGCGACGCCGAGGCGCCTCGCGGTATGGGTCGAAAATCTCGACACCGCGCAGCCGAACAAGACGGTCGAGAAACGCGGCCCGGCCTTGCAGGCGGCGTATGCGCCGGACGGTAGCCCGAGCAAAGCAGCCCTGGGTTTTGCGGCCAGTTGCGGCACGACTTTCGAGCAGTTGCAGGAACTGAAGACCGACAAGGGCGCCTGGCTTTCTTACACGCAAGAGATCGAAGGGCAGGCCACCGAAAAGCTGATTCCGGACATCATCCGCAAGAGCTTGGCCGCCTTGCCGATCGCGAAACGGATGCGCTGGGGCAGTTTCACTACCGAATTCGTCCGGCCGGTGCACTGGGCCGTGTTGCTGTTCGGCGAGCACGTGATCAAGGCCGAGATTCTGGGCCTGACGACCGGCCGCGCGAGCCAAGGTCACCGCTTTCACGCGCCGGCACAATTGACGATCGCTAGCCCGGAGGCTTATGTCGGCACCTTGCAGGCACAGGGCAGGGTAATCGCCGATTTCGAATCCAGACAGACGATCATTCGTGACGCCGCAAACAAGGCGGCCGGACAGGCCGGCGGCATTGCGCACATCGAGGACGATCTGCTCGAAGAAGTCGCCGCGCTGAATGAATGGCCGGTGCCGGTGACCGGCAATTTCGATCCGCGCTTCCTGGAACTGCCGGCCGAAGTGTTGATCACGACGATGCAGACCAACCAGAAGTATTTCCCGGTCAAGAGCCGGGAGGGCGCCTTGCTGCCGCATTTCATCACCTTCAGCAACATCGAAAGCACGCGCCCCGAATCGATACAGCAGGGCAACGAGCGGGTGATCACCCCGCGCCTGACCGACGCCGAATTTTTCTGGAAACAGGACCGCAAGAAGCCGTTGGCCGAGCGGGTCTTGAGCATGGCTCATATCGTGTTTCAGGAAAAACTGGGCACCGTCGCGGACAAGACCGAGCGGGTGATCAAGCTGGCCGAACTGATTGCGAATCTGCTTTATGCTGATGTCGAACACGCGAAGCGCGCGGCCTTGCTCGCGAAAGCCGATCTGTTGACCGACATGGTCGGCGAATTCGGCAACCTGCAAGGCATCATGGGCCGCTATTATGCACTCGCGGACGGCGAGGCGGCCGAGGTCGCGCTGGCGATCGAGGAGCATTATCTGCCGAAACAGTCCGGCGGCCCGACCCCCGGCAGTCTAACCGGTCAGGTGGTCGCGCTGGCCGATAAGATCGATACCTTGTGCGGCATCTTCAGCGCCGGCCTGATTCCGACCGGCGACAAGGATCCTTACGCGCTGCGGCGCGCGGCGATCGGCGTGCTGCGCATCATCATCGAAAGCCGCCTGCCGCTGAATATCCGTGACTTGATCGATTTTGCGCTGACTCAGTTCACGCATGTCTTCGATGTCGATGCGACCCGCGTGCTGGTGACCGAGTTCGTGTTCGACCGCTTGAAGGGTTACAGTCTGGATCAGGGCTACACGGCCGACGAGTTCGAGGCGATCCTCTCGGTCAACCCGTCCGAACCGCTCGACTTCATCCAGCGTCTGGCCGCGGTCAAAACGTTCAGACAGTTGCCGCAGGCCGAAAGCCTCGCGGCCGCGAACAAACGCATCCGCAATATCCTGAAAAAATCGGAAACCGCGCCTGCCTCCGCGGTGCGCCTGCTGGCCGAAGCGCAGGAACAGCGCTTGCTGGAAGCCGCCAATGCGGCGGGCGAGGCGATCCAGCCCTTGCTGGCGCAGCGCGATTATCAGGGTACGCTGAACCGGCTCGCGCAGCTTGAGCCGGTGGTCAATGACTTTTTCGACCATGTGATGGTGATGTGCGACGATCTCGACTTGCGCGCGAACCGCCTGGCGTTGTTGACCTTGCTGTCCGAACAGTTTTTGACTTGCGCGGATATTTCGAAATTGCAGTCCTGAAAATCAAGACGGCCTGTGTTTTGATGGGTTTCGCTACGCTCTACCCATCCTACGGGGCTAGGATAGCACTATGACGCAAATCCGCTATGTGTTGCTCGATCGGGACGGCGTGATCAACGAGGATTCCGACCAGTTCATCAAGTCGCCGGAGGAGTGGCGGCCGATTCCGGGCAGCCTCGAAGCGATCGCTCGGTTGCATGCGCAGGGCTTCAAGGTCGTCGTGATCACGAATCAGTCTGGCATCGCGCGCGGCCTGTTCGATCTGGCGATGCTCGACAGTATCCATCAAAAGATGCTGCGCCTGGTTGCCGAAAGCGGCGGCCGGATCGAGGCGATTTATTTTTGTCCGCACGGACCGGAGAGCGCTTGCGACTGCCGCAAGCCGAAACCGGGTCTGCTTCTGGCATTTGCGGCCGAGCATCGGGCCGACCTGCGGCAGGCGGTGCTGATCGGCGATTCGCGGCGCGACATTCAGGCCGCCGAAGCGGGCGGCGCGCGGCCGGTCCTGGTCATGACCGGCAAGGGCCGGAAGACCTTGAACACCCACCCCGATTTGAAGATTCCAGTATTCGATAATTTATATGACGCTGCCAACGCCCTCGTCGCGGGACAAGAATTTTAAGGTTTATTTGGGCTCGACAGTGCTGTTTTTCGGTATGACGGTGTCGCTGTTCGTGATCTGCCCGCTGGTATTGCTCGCGATCGTGCTCCCGTTCCGGGTGCGTTATCGGATTGCCGGGTTCTGGGTCAAATGGGTGCTCTGGCTCGCGAAAGTCTGCTGCGGCATCGATCATCAGATCGAAGGTCTCGAACACATCGATCCGAGCCGGACCTCGATCGTGCTGAGCAAGCATCAGTCGGCCTGGGAAACGATCGCTTACCGCGATTTTCTGCCGATGCAGTCGGTGTTGCTGAAGCAGTCGCTGCTGTGGCTGCCGCTCTGGGGCTGGGCGATGGCGACCCTGAAACCGATCGCGATCGACCGTAAGAGCCAGCGCGCGGCCTTGCGGAAACTGCTCGACAAAGGCGGCGAAAATTTGAGAGCCGGGCTGTGGGTGATCATCTTTCCGGAAGGCACCCGTACCGCGCCCGGCGAGGTCAAGAAATTCAATGCCGGCGGCGCGATGCTGGCGCAGCAATCCGGCTATCCGGTCGTGCCGATCGCGCATAACGCGGGGGTTTATTGGCCGCGCTACAGCTTTTTGAAATATCCGGGCACGATCAAGGTCAAAATCGGCCCACCGATCGACAGCAAGGGACGCAAGGCCGCCGACATCAATGCCGAGGCCGAAGCGTGGATCGCCGAGGCGATGAGGGACCTGTAAACCCTGTCCTCTCTCATAGTGTTTAACTAATTACTGAAGGCTATACGTCAATGAAAAAAATTTTGCTCATTTCGATTTCCGCGTTACTCGTGACGGCTTGTACCGAAAAGGGGGAGTATGAGGCGGCTGTTTTGGAGGAAATGAAGAAGGAACAGGACGTGAAGGATTATAAGATCGATCCGGAAAAAATGACCGATTGCGTGGTCGATACCACGACGAAAAACATGCCGGGTGTGGCCGATTTTGATCCCGAACGCCGCACCGCGTATAAAAATTACACCAAAATGCTGACACTGATGAAGTCGGCCGATCCGAAAAACGCGCTGGACGAGTTGCGCAAGGCTTTTGGTTCGCCGAAAGCGTTGGCCGATGCGCATAACAATTTTACCGAGAGCATGATGAACTGCTATTCGGCGATCATGATCCAGTCCGAGCCGAATACCGATAATAAAAAACCGAAAACGGAAGCGGCACAGCCGGGTTCCGAGCCGGCCAAAAGCGTGGATGCGCCGGTGCAGCAAGCGCCGAGCGAGCCTCTGAAGAAATAAACGGGATTTTTGCGCCTTGCGGCGGTAGCGAATTAAATCGCCGCGACCCAGATCGAGTGCAGGCGCAGCAGTTTCTTTAAGCGGGTCGATTGTGTGCTGGCGGCCTGCCGAGTTTTGAAACCGGGGACGCTGAGCCGGTACCAGGTCGAGTGCTCAATATCGACCTTCTTCACGTTGACCGCTATACCTTTCTGGCGGAATTCGGCGGCTTTTCTTCTGGCGTCCCGCATTTGCCGGAAGGACGCCAGATTGACCGTCCAATGACTGCCGGCGGCGTTCTTGGCCGGCGTTGCGCTAGGATTGCGGAGCGTGCTTTTAAGTACCGGTTTGAGTACGGGTTTAAACGCGGGTTTGAGTTGACGCGTCTGCATGTTGCGCACCACCGGGACGGACGCTTTTTTGCCGGCGGCCACCTTAGCCGGCTTGACCGCCGCCTGAATCGGTTCGGGCTTCGGAGGCCGGGGCTCGGCGTCCGCAAACGGCGTTGCCTCCGAATTCGTGTTCGCTTCGTCGGCAAAACGGCCTGAGATTTCGGTGCGTTCCTCTGCCGCCTGTTGGTTGCTGTCGACTTTTTCGTTCACGCCGTTCATGTCATCCCGCAGGACAGCCGGCATCTCTTTGAGCTTGGTCTGCTCGGCGCGCGTCTGTACAGTCAGATAGCCGGCGGCCAGTGCCGCGCACAGGGCGGCCACGGACACAGCGAGCGCGGCGTATGAAAGGCTGCCGGCGTGTCGGGTTTTCTGTTCGAGCCGCTCGATCTGTTGCCGGGTATCTTCCTGCCGCGCAAGCAAACGGCTCCAGGCGTCCGGAAACGCCGCCTCGTCCCTCAAGTCCTGAGCGAAAGCCGCTTCCTGAGTGTCCGCGTATTGAACAGAAGGCCCAGCAGACTCCATTGTAGTCGCCGCGTCCTTCAACTGACTTGGCGGGGTGGAATAAGCCATTGTCTCGCCATGATTTTCGAACGGCGCCCCGAATGGGTTCGACGCTTCAGCCCGATCGATACCGGCAAGCGGGGAATCCAGATCGACCGGCTCGATCTCGTCGTCAGGGTGGGCGGGTCGCGCCGATAAAGCGGGGTCATGGCTGTCGGTCGATGCATTGACGGCAGGCGCCGTCAGCGGATCGTGATGGCTAAGCGGGGAATCCAGAGCGACGGGATCAATCAGGTCGTCCGCATCGACGGGGAGGATGGGGTCCGTCAGTGGCTCATCGCTGAATTCGGCGGCAGCCTCATCAGACGCCCAAAACAGTTCGTCCATGAAGGATGCCTTATCATCCTGATTGATTGGCGCATCAACGCCCGCGAATGATTCAAACTCGGCAACCGGCGAACCCAGGTCGACCGGTTCGATCTCGTCGTCAAGGCGGGAATTCAGCGCGGATAAGGCCGCGTCATCGCCCCATTGATCGGCTTCGAAGCGATCAGTCTGAACGACTGCGTGGTCGTCCTGCGCCGCACCCGGCGCGGCAAACGCTTCCTCGTCATCGAAACCGGTATTGATCAGCAGTCGGTCGATCGCGTCTTCGTCAGCGTCAAGGTCGGCCAACGGCTCGAAAAGCGGTTCGTTTTCTTCCCCATGACTGTTGACGTGGTAGCGCCCCTCTCGGGGCTTTTTGTGCGTTGACTCTGTCATTTAGGTGCTCTTTGATAGTAAGATAGCGTTCTAGCGGAGTTTAGTTTATTGCTTGACGCGAAAAAAACCAATATTTTTCATTGATATAATGAAAAATTAAGGCCAGGCAAAGGTATTTTTGCCGCCTTGTCCCTACGAGCCGATAAAACGAAGAATAAAATATGCAATTAGCCATTACCGTACTAGGGCATAACCGGAATTATTTTATTACCGAAATAGTATCTACTATCAGTGATTGCAAATGCAGTATCCTGGAAATCCGTTACAGCCGTCTGGAGCAGGCGGATGCCGCCTATCTGTTGATCCATGGCAACTGGAATCAAATCGCGAAGTTCGAAAACGTGATCGAGACGGTCGAAAAACGACTGGACATCAAAATCCATTTGCTCCGGCCCGAGCGCGATCGCAAGGAAAAAGATTTCTTGCCCTATTCGCTCGAAACGTTGTCGGTCGATCGTGACAACATCATCGAGTCGGTGACATCCTTTTTGACCCTGCGCGGGATTGAAGTCGAGGAGATCTCGGGCAGTTCCTATCAGGCGCCCTATATCTCGACGTCGGTGTTTTCGACCAAGTTTGTCGTGTTGATTCCGCCCGAAATCCGCTTGCTGTCGTTGCGCGAGGAGTTTCTGGACTTTTGCGATCAGCTGAATATCGACGCGATTCTCGAACCGATCAAACGTTAGGAGCCGGTGATGACCCCGTTGACGCTCGGCAGCGCCGCGCCCGATCTCGAAATGCGCTCGACCGGCGGCAAGACGCTCAGATTGACCGATTACCGGGGGCAAAATATCGTGCTGTATTTTTATCCGAAGGACAATACGCCCGGCTGCACGCAGGAGGGGCGCGACTTTCGCGATCTCAGCGTGCGTTTCGCCGCGCTGGGCACGGTCATTTTCGGCGTTTCGCGGGATTCGGTCAAGCTGCATGAAGGCTTCAAATGCAAGCAGGAATTTCCGTTCGAACTGCTGTCCGATCCCGATGAGACGCTCTGCGGATGGTTCGATGTGATCAAGATCAAGAACCTGTACGGCAAGCAGGTGCGCGGCATCGAGCGCAGCACCTTTTTGTTCGACAGCCGGGGCAATCTGGTGCGCGAATGGCGCAAGGTCAAGGTCAAGGGGCATGCGCAAGACGTGCTGGACGCGGTCGAGGCATTGAACTGAATGTTGCCGGCATCCTCTCCTTCGGCGGCGGAAGATCGGCGGCTCATCGAAATGTTTTCGGGGTGGGCGGCCGCGGTGTCAGCTATTGACCTCGGCATGCTTTATAACTGCGCCTAAATCGATTACCCTTTAACGTTTTACTCGTTTCCGGCCTTACTTATATCATGTCCCTCTCTTCCTTTGTAGAAAAAATCAAAACCAACCAGCCCGTCAGTTTTCAGGACACGATGGCGGTGATCAGCGAGCACTACGATTATCATCCGGTCGAATTCAGTAACGGCCAGGGCGAGCGTGGCCTGGTCAACCTGGCGGGCGTCAACGAAGGCTCCTGCAAGATTTTCGCTTTTGCGCTGCTGCATGATCTGGATAAGCAGCAAACCCTGAATCTGTTCGGCGATTTTTATCGGCAGGATGTGCTCGGCGACCCGGATGGCACGAGCCATCAAAATATCCGCAATTTCATCAAATACGGCTGGGAAGGCATACAGTTCGAAGAAATGCCCCTGGAAGAAAAGTAAACCCCGCCTTGCGCCTCCCGGTCCGAATCCCCAGGCCGTAAAACGCGATCCTGCTCCCCGTCGATGCCCCTGTGTCTAACCAGGAATCGGTCTGCTTGCGGTTTGTACAGTTATTGTATAACTTATTATTGACGCGGGCGGCAAAAGTTGCTACATTGCAGACACGGGATCGGTTAGTGGTCCGTTCTTGTTCGCAATAAATAAACTAATTTATCAAGACGTTGTCTGAGGTAGATTAGCATGGAAAATCAATGAGCCGTCGATGATTTTCGGCGTGCCGAATAAGCCTTGTTCAGGTTGATTCGGCACGAACTGACCGAACCGATGTTTCGGGATCACGCGGCCACCATAAAAGGGATGGCTTTCATTCGCGTCGGACAGTGTTTTACACTGTTTCTGAACAAGCTAGAGCATTGATCCGAATGGCGTTTTGGGGAGGATAAGCAATGGCTGTCACGATAGTAGAAGAGTATCCTTCGGCCTCACGGGAGGATATTGACCCAGAAACCGTCTGTCCTTCGTTCGATCAGGTCCCGGCGGGTGCCGAAAGCACCGTGTTCGCCGCCGAAGATCCGAATCTTTTGCTCGCAAGGCGACTGAAGGCCGCCAAGGCCCATTTGATCGATGCCTTGGCGCAGTCCGCCTTGACGCCTTTGTGGTTGCTGCAGCACTATGAACAACAGCTTGACAAGGAATTCCCGGAACCCGATGACGAGGTGAAGCCGACTTCCGGGTTGGAGCCGTCTCTGGCCGTGATCCGGCAATGTTATCAGCGCGTCACGCAAGGATCGACGGCGACCGATACAGAAGCCCTGCGCAGCGCCTCGCAATGGTTTCCTTTTGCTTTCCGGGATCTCACCCAACTGGTCGATCTGCACTGCTGCGCCGGCAGTCAGAATGAGGTCGGTCATGCGTCTGTTCCCGCCCATAATATAAAGACCGGCCAGTATTGCGCCGAGTTCGAGCAGGTACTCGAACTGAATCGGCAGCATTTCGGGCGGCAACCGTGGCTGTTCGCAGAGAACCCGGCCACTCGGCAGTACATTGACAACCTGCTTGTGGCGAAACGCGGCTGGCTCGACTGCCGTCAACAATTGGTCAGCGCAAATTCGGGCCTGGTGATGTTCATCGCCAACCAGTATAAAGGCGGATTTCTGGATTTTGACGATCTGGTGCAGGAAGGCCAGACCGGTTTGTTGAAAGCGGCGGACCGCTACGATTACCGGCTCGGCTTCAAATTTTCGACCTATGCCGGGTATTGGATCCGGCAGGCGATTTCACGGTCGCTGTCCCGCTCCGAGCGCGTGGTCAGGATTCCATGTGGACAGGTCGGCCTGATCAACAAGTTTTTCCGCGACCGCGAACGCTTGCTGGCGCAGATCGGCAAGGAACCTTCATTGCAGGATTTGGCCGCGCATACCGGCCTGTCACCCGAGGAGATCAATACGCTTCTCGCGATTTCGCAAACCGCGGTACCTATCGAGGCGTCGCCGGATGACGATGAGGAGGCGTTTGCGCCGATCGATTTCATCGAACAGCATATTTTCATTTCGCCTGTCGGCGTGCTGGAGCAATCCGATCTTGAGCGCTTGCTGGCGCAGGCGCTTAAAATACTGAATCCGAGAGAGGCAAAAATCATTTGCGAGCATTTTGGCGTCGACGGCGATCGGGAGTTGACCTTGAAGGAGATCGGCGCGGAGTTGAGTCTGACGCGCGAACGGGTCAGGCAGATTGAAGTCGGCGCATTGGGCAAAATCAAGCGTCATTATGGCGGGCAATTGAGCGGTTTTCTGTAAAATAGGCCGACGGATCTTGAAAAAACCAAGGCTCGTACTTACTTAATTGATTAAAATGATAGGTTTTTAAGCCGCCGAAGAAAAACCTAGAAATGATAAACGGTCAGGAGAGATAACAATGAAGATGAATCTATACAACCTGCTGCTCTGGTCGATCCTGATCACCGGCTTGCTGTTGGTTTTCAACCGCTTTAATACCAAGCCGCAGATGCTGGACAGCATCGCCTATTCGGATTTTCTCGGCAAGGTCAAGTCAAAGCAGATCACGCGCGTCGAAATCATGGACAATCAGGTCAAAATCCGCACGAATGACGGCCAGGATCTGGAAACGATCAATCCCGGCGATCCGCACATGATCGACGACTTACTGGATGCCGGCGTGCAGATCCGCACCGTTGCACCGCCGAAGCAATCGTTCCTGATGCAGATCTTCGTATCCTGGTTCCCGATGCTGTTGCTGATCGCGGTCTGGGTGATCTATATGCGGCGCCAGCAGTCCGGCGGCGCGGGCAGTTTCGGCAAAAGCAAGGCCAAATTGCTCGAGGAAGACAAGCGCACGGTCCACTTCGCCGATGTGGCCGGCTGCGAGGAAGCGAAGGAAGAAGTCGTCGAGGTGGTCGATTTCCTGTCCGATCCGCAAA